>Ga0256405_10000236_pt1 | contig 186997 bp, 137 predicted proteins | sample RumenRJG_02DNA_FD_189096 | JGI IMG/M metagenome (GOLD analysis project Ga0256405, IMG submission 189096) | Bovine rumen microbial communities from Lethbridge, Alberta, Canada - RJG_02 | ecosystem: Host-associated > Mammals > Digestive system > Stomach > Rumen | place: Canada: Alberta... | reverse complement strand
CATCAACTCACACATGCTTGCTCCTGACTCATGCAAGCGGATGATTTCTTTCTTTTCTTCTAAACTGTGATGTCTATACATAATGAACCCCAGAAGTATTCTGTCTAACTTCTGGGGTTCACTTCAAAATAGGCACATCCTCACAGTTTTTATTTCAGATAGTCCGTTTTGTCCGGACCGATGTAAATGTCGGGTTCGGGCGGTTGGTTATACGACACATTCTCCGTGGCGACCGAGATGCGGTAGGCGCGGTTCTTGGCCAGGCAGTCGATGCGGTAGGGAGTGGGGTGAGGACTGACGTAGATGCGCAGTTCCCGATTGTCTTGGGTGCGTACGACAACCTCTTCGCGCCAGTCGCCGAGGAGGTCAGCCTGCAGGCAGGGGTTCTGTTTGGTGCCGTTGTTGAACTCACAGCCCTCAAAGCGCATGATGCGGTCAAAGGCGTTGCGTTTGGGGATGTATTTAAATACCGACGAGCGGTCCAGCAGTTCCCTGGCCAAGTCACCGTCCCACCAGATGCCGAAGTTACAGGTCCAGCGTCCCTGGATGCTCTCATGCACCACCTCGCCTTTCGTGTTGTAGAACTTACGGTCCGTGATGCTCCACAGTTCCAGCCCCGGCGATTGCGGGTCAAAGTCTGCCGCCATGCAGCGTCCCACGTCCAGGGGACTCTTCTGTTGGAAGATGATCTTGCCCGTCTTGGCGTCGCGCAGATCCACGCCGTCCTTCTTGTTCTCGTGGCAGTCCCATATCAATAGCGGACCGTCAGGCTGTGGCACCAGGTGGATGGCGTCGCCGTGTCCCATGCCAGTGTTATAGAGGCCGCGACCGTCGTTATCCACCGCCATGGAACCGTAAGTAATCTCGTCACAGCCGTCGCCATCGACATCCGCCACGCGCAGGTTGTGGTTGCCCTGTCCGGCATAGTCGGCCCACTGCGGTTGGTCGGTGTCAAATACCCAGCGCTGTTTCAGTTGTTTGCCGTCCCAATCCCAGGCAGCGAGGACGGTGCGCGTGTAGTAGCCCCTGCAGAATACGGCGCTCGGACGCTTCCCGTCCAGATAGGCCACGGCCGCCAGAAAGCGGTCACAGCGGTTGCCGTAGTTGTCGCCCCACGCCTTGACATCCCCACGGCCGGGGATATAGTCGGTGGTATAGAGGGCCTTTCCCGTCAGTCCCTCGAATACCGTCAAGTATTCCGGGCCATCCAGGATGCGCCCCACACGATGCACCTCATCCCAGTTGGCCTTGCCTTCTGTAGGCAGGTGCGAGCGCCAGTCCTTCGTGCCGTCGCCGATGACCTTGCCCTGGCCGTCCGTGGTGCCGTCGGCCGTCTTGCAGATAATTTCGCAGCGTCCGTCGCCATCGAAGTCATAGACCATGAACTGCGAGTAGTGTGCACCGGCACGGATGTTCTTGCCCAGGTCGATACGCCAGAGCATTTGACAATTTGACAATTTACTATTTGACGATTTACTGTTTGACGATTTGCTGTTTGACAATTTATAGCAGTCCATCAGCACGTTGCCCGTATATCCGGTGTGGGAGTTGTCGTGGGCGTTGGTGGGGTTCCACAGGAGGATGATCTCATACTCTCCGTCACCGTCCACATCACCCATGCTGGCATCGTTGGCCAGGTAGCGGTACGCCTCTCCCGCCGGTGTTACCCCGTCTTCGGGCACGTTGAGGGGGATGACAATGTAGCCTGCGGGACTGTCAGCCTTCAGCGTATAGCTGCCGTTCTTACCGCCTCCTCGTACCTCGTAGGTGGCATCGCCGTTGAGCGGGTGCTCATCCACAAAGAAGGTGCCGCCGTCGGTCAGTGCTTTGGAGGTCAGTAGCTCGCCATTGCGGAAAACCTGAAAAGCCTCTCCTTTCCGGTCGGTAGGCAGGGTACGCCAACTGACGTACACCTGTCCCTGTTGGTTGGGCAGTGCCACCACGCCGCGGTTCAGTTCCTCGTTGGTGGTGAGCTGTTTGCTTTTAGCCTGCATACCCAGTGCCAGCAGGAGCACAGCTATCAGTAAGATGGTCTTTTTGTTCATGCTAAGTAGTTGTTAGTATCGTTCTTTCCTGCCTGCAAAAATAAGTATAAAATATGAACTGACCAAATAAATAGGCAAGTATTTCCGTGGGGTGTATTTGCCCCTGAAAACAACCTCAAGCAGTTAAAACTTAAAACGATAATCATCATGACAAAAAGACAGGGGAAATTAAACTCGCGCAGAGCCGCAGAGGACGCCGAGTTGTCGCCGAGGGAATATTTCTTTGCGGATGTGGAGTTTAAGGAGTTTCCTCCTTCCACTCTATGGTCTCCCATTTACTCCCAATTAATGCACTCTGCGTTAAACTCTGTGCTCTCTGCGGCTCTGCGCGAGTATAAAAACCTCTGCGCGAGAATAATCATTTCTGTGTGAGAATAAGACAAGACATACAATAATTTCCTCCATCACTCGTTAGATAAATAAAAAAGACAACACTATGAAGAGAACGCTATTGATGATGATGGCTGTGCTGCTGACCTTCAGCGTGCACGCCCAGCGCCAAGTGTACCAATCGACAACCCCCGAGTTCACCGTGACCATCCCCGACCAGGGCGGTGACGGCCGCTGTGTGGTCCTCGTGCCCGGTGGTGGCTACAACCACATCGCCGGAGCCCATGAGGGAAAGGACTGGATACCCTTCTTCACCAGTCAGGGCATCGCCGTGGTGGTGACGAAATACACGCTGCCTGCCGGCGACCGCGAGAAACCGCTCGGCGACCTCCGTGCCACATTCCAGTATCTGCGTGAGCATGGCAGCGAGTGGGGCATCAATCCCAACGGCATCGGCATCATGGGCTTCTCGGCCGGTGGTCACCTGGCTGCCGCCTACACCAATAGCATGCTTGGCGACCAGCGCCCCGCGTTCTGCATCCTGATGTACCCCGTGGTACACCTCGACACACGCCAGCACCTGGGCATGGCCAAGAAATTCCTGGGTGACGACCCCTCCGATGCGCTGCGCAAGGCGTGGAGCACCAACCAGATGGTCAGCGCCGAGACACCGGCGACCATCCTCATCGCCGCCGATGACGACCCCACCATCGACCCCTCCAACAGTGCCGACTACTATGCGGCGCTCAAGAAGCAGCGCGCACAGCCTGCCACCCTGCATATCTATCCCAGTGGCGGCCACGGCTTCGGCTTCCGCACGTCGTTTCCCTATCATGACAACATGACGCGCGACCTCACCGACTGGCTGAAAACCGTCCAGGTTCCCGGTCCCCATGCCAAGAAGGTGGCGTGCATCGGCAACAGCATCACCTTCGGTGCCGGTCTGAAGTTCCGCTACGTGGAGGGCTATCCCGCCCAGTTGCAGGCCTTGCTGGGCAACGGCTACTGGGTCAAGAACTTCGGCATCAGCGGCACGACGATGACCGACGGCCAGAAGGACTATAAGCGCACCACGCGCTGGCGTGAGGCCAAGGAGTTCTGTCCCGACATCGTCACCATCAAGTTAGGCACCAACGACGTCCAGCCCCAGTGGTGGAAGGGCGAGGAGGCTTTCACGCAGAACTACCAGCAGCTCATCGACGAGCTCCGTGCGCTGCCTTCCAAGCCGCATATCGTGCTCTGTCTGCCGGTGACCAGTTTCCGTGACAAGAACCACCTGGACAGTGACATCGCCGGAAAGGTGATCCCCCTGATTCGTCAGATTGCCAAGAAAAACAAGCTCGACGTCATCGACCTCCATACGCCGACGCAGGACAAGGCCGCCCTGTTCCCCGACAAGTTGCACCCCAACGCCGAGGGCGAGGGCATCATCGCCAAGGCCCTGTACGACTACATCAAGCATCTCAAGAAATAATCATTCCCTATGAAAAAACTCCTTTCCCTCTCCCTGCTGCTGCTCGTCGTCGTGACGGCGACAGCGCGTATGCCTCGCAAGCGTCCCCAAGTCCAACAGGAGACGTGGCCCGACGGTACCGTGATGAATGCGTGGTTTAAGGACACCACGCGTGTGGATGTCTCCCAGTGGAAACGCTACGTGCTCACCGACTATGGCGTGCAGCGTGGCAGCCAACAGGTGCAGACCCCGGCCATCCAGGCCGTCATCGACCGCTGCGCCCAGGAGGGCGGGGGAGTGGTTGTCGTCCCCGAGGGTACCTTCCTCACCGGTGCCCTGTTCTTCCGCCAGGGTACCCACCTGCAACTCCTGGAGGGTGCCGTGCTGAAAGGCTCGGAACGCATCATCGACTATCCCATCCAGCAGACCCGTATCGAGGGTGAGACGTGCAAATACTTCTGTGCCCTCATCAATGCCGACGGTCTCGACGGCTTTACCGTCACTGGCCCCGGCACCATCGACGGCAACGGACTGGCCTACTGGCAGGAGTTCTGGATCCGCCGCCAGTGGAATCCCCAGTGCACCAACAAGGACGCCCAGCGTCCGCGCCTCACCTACGTCTCCAACTCACGGAACGTCACCTTCCAGGATGTGCGCCTCATGAACTCGCCCTTCTGGACCAACCACGTCTATAAGAGCGACCACGTGCGCTATCTGGGCTGCTATATCTTCGCTCCCACAGAGAATATCTTCGCCCCCGAACCCAAGCGTGGCGCGCCCTCGTCCGATGCCATTGATGTCGATGCCTGCACCGACATCCTCATCAGCGGCTGCTTCATGCATGTCAACGACGATGCCGTGGTCATGAAGGGTGGCAAGGGCACCTGGGCCGACCAGGACCCCACCAACGGCCCCTGCGAGCGCGTCCTCATCCAGAACTGCCGCTACGGCCGTGTCCACGGTTGTCTGACCCTGGGCTCCGAGGCCATCCACTGCCGCAACATCGTGCTGCGCAACTGCTATACCGAGAAGTCCGACCGTGTCTTATGGCTCAAGATGCGTCCCGACACCCCGCAACACTACGAGTATGTCACCGTCGAGAACGTCACCGGCTATTGCGGCCGCTTCCTCTTCGTCCACCCGTGGACCCAGTTCTTCAAGCCCGGCGACCGCAAGGACATGCCCCTGTCGCGCTGCAACAACATCGTGCTGCGCAACAATCAGGTCACCACGAACAACATGCTCGATGTAAAGACTTCTGATAAATACGAGCTGATGGACTTCACCATGGACGGTCAGCCGTTGAGCTTCTAAAAGTACATAGATATACCCTAAAATCCGAAATCAAAAAATAACCTTCACCTTCACTTATCCCTGATTATAGGGGTTTGTGAAGGTTTTTGGTTCTTTAAACCTTCACCCATCCTTCACCCGCACGCGAACATTTCTATTCGAGTGCGGGCTCTTTGCGTGAGGGGTAAATGTAAAATAAAATCGCTGTCGCTTTTCCCGACCTCGCGCCGACACCCTCGCGCGCGCGTCGTGCGCGCCCGCGCGACGCAGGTGCCCGCGCACGAGGAAGTCCAAGTCGGCGGAAAATGCTGAGCACTTTTCTGAAAACGCTCAGCACTTTTGGAAAAACGCTCAGCACTTTTCTGCGGGAAAGCCTTTCTCGTACCTATGAAAAGCCTCCGCGCACCCCCGAAAGCGTGCCCTGTGTGCGTACACACCCTCCCGAAAGGGTGAAGGTTGGGTGACGGTTGTCAGTTCCGCACCCCTACACGCGGCGCATGCGCGAAACCTTATTCTAAAAGGGTTTTCGCGCATGCGGGTGAAGGTGAAGGTTATTTTTTGATTTCAGATTTTACTTTCCCGAGGCGTATTTCTCGCGGATTTTGTTGATCTGGAGGAGCAGCAGGCGGTAGTGGGCGGCATTGATGCCCGTGGCCGTCTGGCTCTTGAGGTATTTCTCAATCTCCGTCAGGTGGTCGTCGATATAGAGGACGATGTCGCTACGCTGGGCGGCGAGGTTGATGCCGTGGTTGTCCTCCTTGGTGGGATTCATGATGATGCCCAGGTGGTAGATGTAGGTACGCTCCATCTCACGGCGATAGCTGTTGAGGCGCTCGTCGGGCGTGTCGAGGGGTTTCCAGACGATGTCGAAGACGTCGTTGAGGTATTCCTCGACGGGGTAGGGCGACCTGGAGCGCAGGCTGGTGCGGTGCATGTTGTAGAGCAGACCTGTAGATAGCAGATAGCCGATGGTGGTATTCTGGCGGTTCTGTATCTCCTCGACGGCATCGACCTTCTTGATGTTGTTGGTGATGTACTCGGGATAGAGCCAGAAGGGCGGCTGTATGACGTGACGGCCTATCCAGGCGACGGCCTCTTTCTGCAGTTCGCGGGGCACGATGTCGAAGCGCTGGTCGGAAGGCCAGTTGTTGACGTAACGGCCGTTGATGTAGCGCTGGACGTGCTGGGTGAAGTTGAGGTAGAGGTTGCGCACGGAGTAGAACATCATCTCCATGTCGTCAAACTGACCGTCGGGCTGCTTGGTCCATTCCTGGAGCTGCAGCATGACGCGCTTGAGGTTCTGGATGCCGTATTCGGTGGATTTCATCTGGTTGTCGCCGAGGTCTTCCGACTGCGAACGGGGGTCGGTGCTCTTGCCCTCGTCGCCTACCCAGCGCAGACGGGGATTGGCGAGGACCTTGGTGACCTCCTGGCGCAGGGCGGTCTTCTCGCTATAGGGGTCCTTGAACTCCGGACGCCACTGGTAGCCCCACTTGATGGCCCACTTGTCGTAGTCGCCGATGCGGGGGAAGATGCCTTTCTCGCCGACATTGTCCTCGGGCTGTGCCACCCAGTTGAAGCGGGCATAGTCCATGATGGAACTGGTATGGCCGTTCTTCTCCAGCCATTTGCGGTCGCGCAGCTTCTCGACGGGTGTGGCCGACGAGGCCAGCATGTTGTGGCGCAGACCCAGCGTATGGCCTACCTCGTGGGAGGAGACGAAGCGGATGAGCTGTCCCATCAGCTCGTCGTCGAAATTGGTGGTCCGGGCGCGCTTGTCGAGGGCGCCGCACTGGGTCATGTACCAGCGCTTGAGCAGTTGCATGACGTTATGGTACCAACAGATGTGGGCCTCGATGATCTCACCGCTGCGGGGGTCCACAATGCGGGGACCGTAGGCGTTGGCTTTCTCGGAGGGCAGGTAGCGCAGCACCGAGAAGCGGGCGTCGTCGAGACTCATGGTCTCGTCGTCGGGCCAGTCACGGGCGGCGATGGCGTTCTTGAAACCGGCGGCCTCGAAGGCTATGTTCCAGTCCTCGATGCCCTGTTTGAGGTATTTCACCCATTTCTCGGGTGTCGCGGGGTCGATGTAATAGACAATCTGCTTCTTGGGTTCGACGAGTTTGCCGGCGAGGTAGGCCTTCTCGTCCTTGGGCTCCAGACGGTAGCGCGAGATGAAGGCGTCATACTCCGGCAGGTCGTCGTCGCTGAACTGGGTGATGCTGTTGCAGAAATAGCCCACGCGCTCGTCGTAGAGACGGGCCTGCATGGGTTTCTCGGGCAGTTCGACAAACGACGTGTTGAGCGTCAGCGTCACGGAACCCGTCTGTGCGGCGGGAACGCCCTTGGTGCTGTTCATGGCATAGGTGCGCAGCGTCTGCACGTTCATGTTGATGGGATAGACCATGATGCTATCCACGAAGGTACGGTCGGCCTGCAGGGCGCCGATGCCGAGCTGGGTGCGGTCGCTATTGTTGAAGCCCACCACCTTGTTGTCGCTCATGAAGAACTTGGTGATGTCGATGAGCATGGCCTTGGTGTCGGGGTTGAGGCCGATGATGTCGAAGATGGCGATGACGGGGTTGACCGTCGAGTTCTTCAGCGACAGCCCTATCTGGTGGTTCTCCTTGGCGAAGGCCGTCTGCACGTATTCGCGGAGGAAGAGCTTCTGGGGATTGTAGCGTTCGAAATAGATGGTGGAACGGTTGACCTCTTCGCCGCTGATGAGTTTGAAGCCCTGGGGTACGGTGTTGAAGCGCGTCACGGCCAGGATGAGACGTCCGAGCAGCGACTCGGGAACCTCCAGGTACCACTTGTCCTTGATGTGGCGCACAGTGAACAGGCCGTCCTTGACGGTGCCTCCCTCCTTGATGGTCTTGTGGTAGGCGTCGTCCGTGTCGGTCTTGGTGGTGTCGGGACAACAGTCCGCACGGCCGATGGCCAGTGTGTCTTTGGGCTCGGCGGCCGCTGCCGTCAATGAGAGGGTCAACAGGACGGCCGCTGCCGTCATGAGTTTTGTAATCCTGAGTGTTTTCTGATTCATGATTTATTTTAGTAGCTGCTTCTTTTCCGAATTATTTGACAACATGCTTCTTGCCGTCCACGATGTAGATGCCCTTCTGCAGCTTGCCGGAGCGACGGCCGTCTAGGGTGATGGCCTGGCCCTGCTGACCGGCAGCCGTCTTGACGTCGGTGATGGCAGAGGCACCGTCAGGGGTGAGCGTCATGTCAATCTTGACGAAGTAGGCGGTGAAGTAGGGGTAGTTGAAGAGCACGTTCTTGGCATCACCCTCCCACTGGGGATAATGATAATCCGTACCTTCTGGATTGTAAACTTTGGGGGATTCTGGTGTCCAGAACTTCCGCGTGGTTTTGAATTTGTTGTTGTCGTAGGTGTATTCATACTCTTCGTCATACTCCCCGTTGCCAGTCAGGATGTTGGGCATGCTGTGACAGCGGAAAACGATTTTCTTGAAGCTGAAACCCGTCGGAGCCTTGAAGCGCATGGTGGTACCCGGACGGGTAAACAGGATGTTATGGTAGCCTTCCTCGACGAATAGTGCGGCGGCTTCGGCAGCATTCAGCGAATAGTTGCCAAAGACGGCGACGTTGTTATACTCGTCCAGATCGACAGGGTAGAGCGTCACCTTGACATCTTCGGTAGAACCGGACGCTGCGGGCATGGGCCACGAGAAATCCTTTTCTGTCAGGATGGAACCATCCAGGGTGTAATAGTCAAAGCCGCCTTTCGGGGCCACCTGTGTACCGCCCCAGGCCTCTTTGTCGGAATACTTTCTAACTGTGTGGTTCCAGGGGTTCTGGTCGAAATCCAATGTCACCAGGATGTCGCTGCTGGATTCCTGTGCCGTGGCCGTCATGGCTGCAATGGCCATGAGTGCCATAGTAAAAATCTTCTTCATATTTATTTCATTTTTCATTTTTCATTTTTCATTTTTCATTTTTCATCTTTCATCTTTCATCTTTCATTTTTCATCTTTCCTCTTTCCTCATCACTCATCCGTATTCAGCGTCAGGTTCGGATTGCGGTCGCGTGCCGACTTGGGGAACGGGATGATGTAGAGCCGCGAGTTGGGCTGCAGGGTGTAGGTCTGCTGCGGGTGCTCGTCGCTGACGTTCACCACGGGGAACTTGCGGACGATGGTCTTCTGGTATTCCGGCTCCAGGTTGAAGCGCTTCAGGTCGAAGAAGCGGTTGAAGCCGAAGAGCAGTTCCTTGCGGCGCTCCAGGATAATCTGGTCCATCATGTCCTTCTGCGTGGCGGGCACGGCAATGCCTGTCGAGGCGCCGCTCAGACGCTTGGCGCGCAACTGGTTGACATAGCTCGTGGCCGTGGGGAGGTCGTTCAGACGGGCGCAGGCCTCGGCAATGAGCAGATAGACCTCTGAGGTGCGCAGACCCACCGACATATAGGTGAAACGGTCGATGTTGTTGTTGGCCGGTGTCCAGATGGCGGGCCAGGGACCGGTATAGCCTGTGGGCTTGTAGTCGAAGTAGCTGGCGATACTGGAACCGGTGTCGCGTAGGAAGAGCTTGTAGCGCAGGTCGTTGGAGGCGAAGAGGCTGCGCAGTTCGGCACTGATGATGCCATAGCGGAACATGGCGGACTCCTCACCGACACCCCAGCCGGACATCCACATGTAACTCAGCACCTCGGGGTTGCCGGTCTTGGCATAGTCGCGCTTGATGGCCAGTCCGCCGGCATTGTTGATGACGTTATAATCTACCAGCGTCGAGTTGAGCTTCAGAGACTCCTCGGCAGCGGCCTTGGCCTTGGCCCAGTCGCGGTGGAACAGATAGACCTTGGCCATCAGGGCGTAGCCGAAGGCACGGTTGGGGTGGTAGATATTGACGGGCTTCTCCTCCAGCAGGGGCACGGACTCCTCCAGTTCACGGATGATGAAGTCATAGACCTCGGCGACGGTCGATTTGACGGGCACGTCCTCCAGACTCATGTGATCAACGATGCAGACACCGCCGTCTTGGGCTGCCGTGGCAGGGTCATAGGCCTTGGCATAGGTGTTGACGGCCAAGAAGTGGTCCCAGGCCCTGTATGTACGGGCCTCGGCCTTGGCGAGCACCCTCAGCGCGGGGTCTCCTACGGCCTTGTCGATGTTGTCGAGAACCATGTTGGAACGCAGGATGAAGGTGTACATGTTCTCGTACAGGTTGTTGTCGGCAATAATGGTACGGTCGGCGGCCTCGTTGAATGTGAAGTTGATGCCGTCTGCCGATGTGGACTCGTAGCCCAGCACGTTGGACTCCTTGATCCACTGGTCGTCGCTCAGCAGGATGAACGACGAGGGCCAGTAGCTGCGCAGGGGCTCCACGATGAGCTGGTAGTACTGTGACACCGAATCGACGGTAATCTTTCCCTTCGGCGTGATGTCTATATAGGAGTCGCAGCCTGAAGGAACAATAACCAATAAGCAATAACCAATAACCGTTATTATGCCTATAGCAGTCTTTTTCAAAATACTCATCATAGTAATTGTTTATTGTTTAACGTTTATTGTTTAAAAGCTCGTCGATACTCCGATGGAGTAGGTGGTGGGCTGGGGCAGGGTGCGCGTAGCAGAGTTGCCGGAGTACGACTCGGGATCGATGTCGTGGCCTGCGGCACACCAGGTGAAGAGGTTGCTGACCTGGAAGGTGAAGCGCGTGTCGCCGAGGTGTATCTTCTTGCAGATGTCGGCGGGCAGGTGGTAGGCCACGTTGATGTTGCGCAACTTGATGTAGTCGGCATTCTTGATCTGCTGGTCGCAGTAGCGCCACCAGCCCGAGAAGGTGCTGGCATACTGCTGCACGGTGGTGGGCATGTCCTGATAGAGCTTCACGGTGGGGTTCAGGATGTGTGTCGTATTGAGGTTGTAGGAGTTCATGTCCTCCACGTCGAGGCGCAGCTTGTTGCCGCCGGCGAAGACGAACATGGTATTGACCTCCAGGTCGCGCCAGCGGAAGTTCAGCGACAGCGAGCCGTTGTAGGTGGGCGTCAGCGAACCCATGTTGACGAGGGCGTCCGTATTCTTGAGTCCGTTGGTGTTGACATAGGTGGGATTGCCGTTGGCGTCGAAGGTAGCCATCTCGTTGCCGTTCTCGTCAAGGATGACGGGATAGCCGTTGATGACGCGGCTCAGGCGGTAGGCCCACAGCGTGTTGTAGCTGGTACCCTCCAGGAAGTAGTTGGTGGGTGCCGTGATGAAGTTGGAGGCCAGTTCGCCGTCCTTATGATCGACGCGCAGCATCTTGTTCTTGTTATAGGCGAAGTTGAGGCTGGCCGACAGGTTCCAGTCCTTCTTGCGGATGATGTTGCCGGTCAGCGTCAGCTCGATACCGCGGTTGCGCATCTTACCGTTGTTGATCTTGCGCGACGTGGCACCCTGCGTGGAGTCGAGAATCTTGGTGACCAGCAGGTCGTCGCTGACGCGGTTGTAGAACTCCAGCGAACCGCTGATGAGGTTGTTCAGCAGGCGGAAGTCAACACCGACGTTGAACGTGGAGGTCTTCTCCCAGCGCAACTGCGGGTTGGGCAGGTTGTCGTCGGTGAAGTTGAGGTAGGCGGTGTTGGTGGGGTCGGTGTTCTGCGTGCGGTAGCGGGCCACGAAATAGGTGGTCGATGACTGATCGACGTTACCGTTGACACCATAGGTGAGGCGCAGCTTCAGGAAGTCGAGCCACGAGATGCCCTTCATGAACTGCTCCTCGGTGACGTTCCAGCCGGCACCGATAGACCACAGGGGGTGGTGCTGGTTGCGGGTGTCAAGACCGAAGAGGTCGGCCTCGTCCCAGCGGATGCTACCGGTGACGTTATAGCGGTAGAGGTAGTTGTAGCCGGCGTTGGCGTAGAACGACGCATAGCGGTGGAACGTCTCCGACTGGCTGGTACCCAGACCGCTCATGCGTACGGCTTTGCCCTCGACGAGGCTGTTGACACCGGTATTGGCCATCGTCAGCCAGTCCATGCGCACGGAGGTCAGCGCCGTGCTGTTGTAGCCGTACATGAGCTGCTCGATGAGGCGCGGGGTCTTGTTCTCGCGGAACTCCAGACCCATGATGGCGTTGACGTTATGGCGCGAATGGTCGAAACTCTTGTCGAAGCTCAACTGGTTGCGGAACGTATAGCGGCGGGCGGTATTGCTCCGCTGGTAGTAGCGGTCGCCGGCGGGCAACTGGGCGTCACCGTTGTTGTCGATGAGGGCGTTGTAGGTCATGCGCATCAGGTAGCTGTTGGCGGCGTCGGTGCGCTCGCTGCGACTCTGTGACCACTCATACTGGTACATGACGTTGTAGCGGAACCACTTCAGGAACTTGGCTTCCAGGTTGATGAAGGGACGGACGCGGACGGCACGGGTGTCGGTGAGGCCCTCGTCCAGCGACTCCAGAACGTTGAACGTATAGGGTTTGAAGCCCGGCGTGGTGGCCACGGCATTGATGGCCGAGCCGTTGAGAGCACTGCCGGCATAGCCGCTGGTGTTGCTGTAGGGCGTATAGACGAGGTTGCCGTCGGCATCCTTGATGCGGGCGTAGCGCTCCTGCTTGTTATAGCTGGTATAGGCGCCTTCGGGTGATGTGCTGTTGGTGATACGGCTGTCGATGCCCACCTTGACGTTCAGCCACTTGGCGAGCTTGAAGGTGCTCTTCCAATAGACGGCAAACGAGTTGCCCTGGTCGTTGAGGGCACGGTTCTTGTTGTGCTCGTAGTTGAAGGACACGAAGTGGTTGTTGCCAGCTATCTTCTGCGACAGCGAGATGTTGTAGCGCTGGGTGACGGCGGTGCGCCAGGCCAGGTCGCGGTACTCGTTGTAGTAGTCGTTCTGGCGCCACTGGTCGAGGGTGGCATTCATCTGGCTCTCGCTGATGCGTCCCTCGTCCTTGTCGCGGAACAGCTGGTAGAGCGGCGAGTAGTAGTTCTTGCCGTAGTCGCTGAAGAAGGTGCCCACGCTGCCGCTGTTCTTCACGCGCGCGTCATACACGTTCCTTTGATAATCTATGATGTCACTCGTCGAGGCGTAGTGCATGTTGTCAAACTTGGGCTTGGTGGAGATGAACCAGTCGGCGTTGACGTTGACACGCGTCTTGTCGCTCTTACCCTGCTTGGTGGTGACGACGATGACGCCATTGGCAGCCAAGGCACCGTAGATGCTGGCGGCAGCGGCATCCTTCAGCACCGTTACCGACTCCACGTCGTAGGGGTTGATCTCGTTGAGCGACAGGTTGGTAGCCATCTCATCGACGACGATGAGGGGCGTGGTGCCTACGTCACTGGAGAAGGTGCCCACGCCGCGCAGAATGGGAGAACTCTCGCCGGTATTGGGGTTGATATTCATCTGCAGACCGGCTACCTGGCCCTCCAGGGCCGACAGGATGTCTTTGTGCATCATGCGGTTCAGCTTGGTGGAGTCCACAAAACCGAAGGCGGCGGTAGAACGCTCGCGCGACAGCCGCTGGTAACCCGTGGAGACCACGACGGTCTCGGCCAGCTGTGTGGCCATCTCGTTCATGACGATGCTCAGGTTGTTCTGCCCCTTGACAGCCGTCTGGTACGGCTCCATGCCGACGTAGCGGAACAGGAGCACGGCGTTGTCTTCGTCCGTCTGGATGGTAAACTGGCCATCCAGGTTGGTCACGGTACGGTGCTTACCGTTCTTCACGCTGACGGTCACGCCAATCAGCGGCTCACCCTTGGTGTCAGTCACGACACCCGTCACCTTTCGCTGTGCGAAGGTGCCCGTCACGCTCAATAAGAACAGGAGGGTTAGTAGTAGTTTCTTCATCATCATTAGTAATGCTTCTATTTTTAATCTGCAAAGGTAAACAAAATGCCACAAATTCCCAAATTTTTGTGCCAATAATTGCAATTTTACCGCTATTCTTTGGTCGTTTTGTTTTTTCTTGCTACCTTTGCACCCGTGTGTGGCTATGCCACGCACAATCCAATGACATCAATTTTAATTTTTATACTATTAACTAATTAATGCGCTTATGAAACAAAAATTACTGAAAACAATGCTCTTGGTAGCAGGATTGCTGCTGGGCGCAAATGTGGCGTGGGCGGATGAATTGCCAATCACGTCAACTCAGTCTGCTTATGTAGACAAAGCAAATGGAGATGTCGTTTATAACGGCAGTTCTCTGGAACAATTACAGCTGTATTTTATTCAACTACGAGATTGGGAGAGTGCAGGGGCGAATAGAGGTACTGCAAACTTTAGAAATGCTGCAAGTAAATTGCCTATTTATAAGTTTAATCTTGCTGCCTTAAAATCCTTATCTGGTACTGTAACCGGTATTAAATTTGTAGTTACAGGAAAGAGTTCAGAAGCAGGGAAGAGTGTTACAGCTGTTCGTGCTGTTGGCTATAATCCTACTTGGGATGCTACTACACTTACATTCAATAATATGACAAATGTAGGTGCAAATGAGGCTTTACCAGGAACGGTTAGTGGAGGTGGTTCTTTCCAGCCACTTGGTGACACTACTGAGAAATCTTTTAGCGATGCTGGTAATTCGTTGGAATTCGATGCGATGACTTATGTTAATTCCGCCTTGAATGCCAATAAGGATGATGTATCTATAGCAGTTATATCTAATTTAGGCCGTTTGGCATATCTCAATGTGACGGCACAATTGGTTGTTACATATTCTGTAGAAACAGTTTATACTGCTACTTTCTCGGAAACCAATGAACTTACGCCTTCTGTTACTGTTTATACAGACGAAGCTAGAACCAACGAGATAGGAGCTAATGCTCTTTCCGCTAATACAACTTATTATTATACGGCTAAGTTGAAAGGATACGAAGACTATAATGGCAGTTTTAAAGTTGAGACTTCTAATCCTGTTGTGAATTTCACAATGACAGCAAAGGCTCCCGTAGCATCTCTGAAGGTGAACTACATGCTGGGTGAGACCCTGATTGATTCACAGGACGGTGCCATTGCTGGCCTATATGTTAGCGAATCAGCATCTGTTCCCTATAGAATGTATATCCAGAAAAATGGAAAGCTCTATCAAGCAGCTGCTCAAACGGGTACTTATTATGCCAAGAATACAACTTTGACAGAGAATACCGTTGTTGAGGTTGCTGTCTCTGAGGTTAACCTGAAGGGTGGACAGATTGCCCTGCTTGCTGACCTTGATGATACGGATGCAGAGAACGCTGGCGTTAGAGCTTCTTATTGCAGCGCTTATAACAATACTGAATTCACTTCTACAGAAGAACTGCCCGCTGGTACCTATACCTTTATTGTAAAGGCCCTGAATAAGGGGCGTGGATCCAGCATCAAGATTGGTGAGACTACTGTTTGCAGTATTACCGATATCAATGAAACCAAGGGCGCATGGACCGATAAGACCATTGAGAATGTCGTGATTCCTGCTGCTGGTAATCTGTCAGTTGTTAAGGGTGAAAGTTCCATCGACTGCTATGATGTTATTATTGCCATTCGCCAGACAGCTAACTACACAGTAAAGTTTATGGCTGGGGAGACCGAACTGAAAGATGCTGTAATCGTTAATGGTTTTGTTGGCGAGGCTATCGATGTCGACGCTCTGAAGGAAAGGATTTTGAAGGATGGTGTAATCTATGCCTACGTGTCAGACGATGCAGCAGAGAAGACGATTGCTACCGACGGCTCTACCGTCGTGACGCTTACATTTGCTGAGGATACTCACTACAAGACTCCTCTCTTCACTCTGAAGGGTACTGCTGGCCAGGAGGTGTCTGTTGGCTTGGGTGTCTATGATGCCTTTGATATCTACGGTGTTGACTTCGGTGACGGTGTCATGAAGATCGACTCTGTAGGCTGGCGCAACGGTCCCGTGCGTGATCCTGAGGGCTATGACCCGACAGATCCTACTGCCGTTCCTAAGTCGAAGGAGGGTACGACCCATACATACATTACAAAGTTTACGGGTACGGTTGCCGGTGACGGCACCATCAAGGTCTATGGTAAGAGTGACCTGTGGTATCTGAATGCTACGAACGGCGCACTGCCTACCGACTTCGAACAGCCCGGTTTAGCTAAGGTCGTTGAGATGAGCCTCAACGGTGCTGACATTGAGAGCATCGCTCTGCCCGCATTGGAGTATCTCACTTCGTTCACCTTCAATAATACTTCTGTAAAGACTGTTGATGTGTCGAAGGCTACTAAGTTGAAGTCACTGTCGGTGAGCGTTACTTCCATGTCTAATTTCGATAATAACTTCGAGAGCATCGACTTGTCAAAGAATACAGAATTGGAAACACTCAAAATTCAGGGCGTAGCTGGTAAGGTTGGTAAGATGACGAGCATCGACCTGACCAACAATACCAAGCTGACTTACATGGGACTCTACCTGAATTACAACTCACTGACAGAGGTGAAGCTCGGCGAGAATACGCTGACAACTGTCAACGTTGCGAACAACCAGCTGACCAGCTTCGACCTCACCAAACTGCCCACGCTGAAGGATCTCTATGCTTCTGACAACAAACTGACAAGCCTCGACTTTAGCGGTCTGCAGGCCGGTGGTACGCTCAATGTCTTTAACAACGAGCTGACAGAACTGAACATTCCCGTTAAAGTGGCTACGCTGGATGCAAAGAACAACAAGCTGACCAAGGTCACTCTGACAAATGTCACTTCCAAGTGTAATCTGGAAGGCAACCAGCTGACGCTGGCCACTATTCCCGCACAGCCCGAAGGATTGAACACTGCCAGCAAGACCAAGAAGTTTACCTATGCTCCTCAGGCTGCCCTTCAGGTTGCTGATCTGTTCTTGGTTGGCGATGAGCTCGACCTGAGCGCCCAGGCTACTGTTGCCAAGGGCGAGCTGAATCCTGCTGCTGTTGGTGAGGCTGCCGCTTACGCCACGTGGTTGGAGAACAAGGCCACTGTCTTCACCGTGAAGACTGCCGGTGAGACTCCCACAACACTCGTTGAGGGTACCGACTACAACATCGCAGGTGGTAAGATTACCTTCTTGAAGGCTCAGGATGCCAAGGTATATGTCGAGATGACGAACGAGGCTCTGCCCAAGTTCACGGGTGCTAATGCCTTCAAGACCACTGAGTTCGATGTGAAGGTTCTTGAGGACGTCACGATTGATGCTTCCGACATCACCGAGGGTGACATCACTACCGCTATCGCTACTAAGACTGCTGGTAAGCTGGTGAAGAACATCACCATCAACCTGGCAAAGGACGTAGCCTACACGGTAAGTGCTCCGATTGAGGCTCCTGCATCTCTGTTTATCAACGGTAACGGTGCTACCATTACTGCTGCTACGACATTGATCACCACACCTGCTGGTGACCTGGCTGAGTGGATGGACGGCAACCTCATCGTGAAGGATGCTACCATCGACCTGGGTGCTAACGCATTCTATGTAAGTGCCGGCAAGAACTACCTGTACAACGACTTCAAGATTGAGAACTGCGTTGTCAAGAGTTCTGCAAGCATTGTGTTCGACTTCCGCAAGGGTGGCGTGGCCAAGGTCTTCACCATCGACAAGTCGACTGTTTACTCTCCGACTGCTACCACCAACTCCATCTACTCGTCTCAGAGTGCTCAGAAGGGAACCGAGGCTCCTGGCGTAACTGTCCAGACCTTCGCCATCACCAACTCGACGCTGTACAACTTTGCTTATGGAAAGAACTTCTTCACGCACCGTCAGTCTAACCAGACATGGCTGGCCTACAATGTGGAGAACAGCATCTTCGTAAACTGCGGTAAGAGCGGTCAGTTCATCAAGGGTATGAATGGTGGACAGGGCGGTGCAAACCCGACCTGGATCGTTGATGGCAACATCTTCAACTTCGACGGTGTGGATACCAGTGCCAGTGAGTCTACTGGTGACTCTGACCATACTGGTGACGAAGTTCCTGGTTTGAACGAGACTGTCCAGAACAGCATCGCCGGTGTCGTAACATTCACCAACGCTACTGAGGGCGACTTCAACGCACAGCTGGCTGTAGGACTGGCTCCTGCAACTCCGACTGTTGCAGTAGGTGACCCGCGCTGGACCATCACTGCCAAGCAGGTTCCGACTGCTGTTGTGATTAACGCTGCCGACATCACCGAGGGTGACATCACGACAGCTGTTACTACCAAGACCGCAGCTCTTACAACTGCCGGCTATCTGGTTGGTGACATCACCATCAATCTGGCAAAGGACGTAGCCTACACTGTAAGTGCTCCGATTGAGGCTCCTGCATCTCTGTTTATCAACGGTAATGGTGCTACCATTACTGCTGCTACGACATTGATCACCACACCTGCTGGTGACCTGGCTGAGTGGATGGACGGCAACCTCATCGTGAAGGATGCTACCATCGACCTGGGTGCTAACGCATTCTATGTAAGTGCCGGCAAGAACTACCTGTACAACGACTTCAAGATTGAGAACTGCGTTGTCAAGAGTTCTGCAAGCATTGTGTTCGACTTCCGCAAGGGTGGCGTGGCCAAGGTCTTCACCATCGACAAGTCGACTGTTTACTCTCCGACTGCTACCACCAACTCCATCTACTCGTCTCAGAGTGCTCAGAAGGGAACCGAGGCTCCTGGCGTAACTGTCCAGACCTTCGCCATCACCAACTCGACGCTGTACAACTTTGCTTATGGAAAGAACTTCTTCACGCACCGTCAGTCTAACCAGACATGGCTGGCCTACAATGTGGAGAACAGCATCTTCGTAAACTGCGGTAAGAGCGGTCAGTTCATCAAGGGTATGAATGGTGGACAGGGCGGTGCAAACCCGACCTGGATCGTTGATGGCAACATCTTCAACTTCGACGGTGTGGATACCAGTGCCAGTGAGTCTACTGGTGACTCTGACCATACTGGTGACGAAGTTCCTGGTTTGAACGAGACTGTCCAGAACAGCATCGCCGGTGTCGTAACATTCACTGATGCTGCCAATGGTAACTTCGCAGGTAATGTCGAGATGCCGTTCGGTGCTACCGAGCCCACCACGAAGCCTGGTGATCCTCGCTGGACGCTGACCTACAGCAACGCTCCTCAGAAGTACGCCATCACCGTCACTGTCACTGAGACAACGAATGGTACGGCTGTAGCCGACAAGAAGGAGGCTGCCGAGGGTGAGAAGGTGACCATCACCGTAACTCCCGCTGCTGGCTTCGAGCTCGATGCCATCACTGGCGTTACTGCTACGCCTGTTGAGGGTCAGGAAGGTAAGTACGAGTTCACGATGCCTGCAGAGGCCGTGACCGTCACCGTAACCTTCAAGCAGACCACTGGTATCCAGAGCGTGAAGGCTGCTGACCTGAACGACGCTGTGATCTACAACCTCAACGGTGCTCGCGTAAGCAAGGCCGGCAAGGGTCTGTACATCATCAACGGCAAAAAGGTCGTGATTAAGTGAGAATAAAGCAGAGCTCGCTCATGCTTTATCGAGCGTGAACGAGCTCGAGCTTTAGCTCAAGGTGGTCATTAAGTAACCGTTCTGTACGATGAGGTTTTGCCTCATCCACAAATAACTAACAATCGTGGCGGAGCTCTTTGCGAGCCCCGCCACTTTTTTGTTCCTATACCTATAGTTACAATCAAAAATAATCCCCTCCACTTCAATAGCGGAGGGGATATCTGTTTAATCCGTGTAATCTGTGGTCGTAAACGATTCTGTGGTCGAGAATTATTTGCGGTCATCGATGTTGTCACCCTCGGTGGGAGCGAGGTCCTCTTCGAAGTCGGTGATGCCGGCCTTGACGAGGATGTCGTACCACTGGATGAGTTTCTTGATGTGGGAGTTCTGGACGCGGTCCTGGTCCCACTCGGGCAGTACTTTCGTGAAGTAGTCGTGCAACTCCTGGGCCGAAGCCTTCTTGTAGCTGATGCTGGCGGGCTTGCCACCCTCCAGGTCGCGCATGGAGGCGAGGACCTTCATGAGGGGAACGTCTTCGGTCTCGGTGAACATGGCGATGTCGGCCAGAGAGGTGATGCGGTCGGTGCCGAAGGCCGGCATGCGACGGTGCGTCTCGTCGAGGGCCTCGACGATGAGGCTGTTCTGAGCCCGTGAGACGAGCTTGTAGAGTCCGGGCTTGCCGGAGATGGAAAGAATGGTCTGTTTCATTGTTTCTTCTGTTTTATTTCAATTGTTCTGATGCTAATAATCTGTCTAACTGTGCGTCAATGTCGGCGACGCCGTCGTTGATGATCTCGTAGTCGGCATGCTGGCGCACCTGCTCCTGGGGCCACTGGCGGCTCATCCACTGGAGAACCTCCTGGCGGGTGATGCCGTCGCGCTGCATGACGCGCTGGATGCGAACCTCCTCGGGAGCCGTGACGACGACGACACGATCAACCAGGCGGCTGATGCCCGACTCAAAGAGGATGGCACTCTCCATCCACTGAAGACCGCTCTGCTCGAAGTCGTGGAAGACGGCGGGGTGGACAATCTGGTCGATGGCATGGGCGTTGGCCTCGCTCTGCAGCAGAAACTGTGCCACGGCGGCCTTGTTGAGGCGGTCGCCCTGGTAGGTGTCGGGACCGATGAGGGCCGTGAGTTCCCGGCGGATGTCGGGAGAGGTGCGTATCAGCCGCTTGGCGGCCTGGTCGCAGTCATAGACGCTAAAGCCTCGCGCCACGAGGCGCTGGCAGACGTAGCTCTTGCCGGAGCCAATGCCTCCCGTGATACCTATTTTCATTCTTCTTCGATGAGATAGTCCACCTGTTTGACATCGAGCGTGGCACGGCTGACGCCATGGGGTACCGCCCGCAGGTAGATGTTGCACTTCTCCTGATGGCTGTCCATAATCTCACGGTAGTCGGCAACGACGGTGAAGTCTTCGGGACGGAGCTTACGGATGAGGCTGACGCCTGCCACGAAGTGTACCGAGACCTTGGGGGGGAAGGTACGCAGCACCTTGCCCTCGGGCAGGTTCACACACTGGATGGGAACGCCTGAGATGGTCTCCTCGGTGAGTACGTCGGTATGGAACCGTATCTGGACGCGCTCCGGCACCACCTTGACATTGCTCGGATGACTCAGTCGGCAGTCCACGGTCAGCGAGTCGCGGAAGTTGACGAGGTTCAGCGGTTCGGTATAGATATACTGTATGCTGTCGAGCTTGGTGCGGGGGGCATAGACGTCAATGCTGTCGGGGGTGTACTCGACATGCGAGATGAAGTAGAGCTGGTCGGGGATGACGCGGCCCGTCCACCGTACGGCGACACGCTTGTACTCGCCGTTGTTATAGACGAAGTCGAGCTTCTCGGGTTTGATGGCGGTGACTTTCGTGGAGGCCTCCAACTCCTGTTCGATGAGACGCTTCAGGTCGGCAGCACCCACCGTGCCGTGGCCATGGCCGCGGTCGTAGTTGCGGAAGGGCACTTTCAGGAAGGGCTGCTTGTCACCGTAGAGATAGGTCATGATGAGCCATCCTTTGTCGCGCACCGTGGCCCGCACCGTATCGGTCTGGGCGGATGTGATGACGACGTTCTTGGGGACGTGGACCACCTTGACAGGAATCTTGATGTCCTGCTCGTAGGTCTCGTTGAGCGTCATGATGAGCCAGAAGATGCCGGAGAGTAGGAGGAAGAAGACAAATACCAAGAACTGCTTGTTCAGGTTGCTAAACAAGAAGTTCCTGATGATGCGGTAGATGTTCGGGATTCCCACTCCTATCTCTTATCTCTTAACTCTTATCTATTATCTATTTCTGCAGCGGCATGCTGGACATGTCCTTGAAGACGTAGCTCTTATCGACCTTGATGACGACGCCGTCGGCAATCTTGATCTCGATGATGCCGTTGGCCAGGTCAATCTTCTTGACGGTGCCATAGATGCCACCACCGGTGATGACCTGCGTACCCTCCTGGAGCGTGTTCTGGAAATTCTGGATTTCCTTCTGGCGCTTCTGCTGGGGACGAATCATAAAGAACCACATGATAGCGAAGACAACTATCATCATCACAATTAAACTCATGCCGCCGCCTTGTCCGGCTTGCAAAAAAATCTGTGTCATATTTACAATGCTTAATTCTTAATGCTTAATGCTTATTTTTTCATCTTTCATCTTTCATCTTTCATCTTCACCGTCTTCACCGTTCCATGCGCTTCATGCAACGTCCCGTCTCTATCATGTGGCGGGCAATGGTGTCGAGCATGCCGTTGATGTAGCCGGCACTGCGCGGGGTGGAGTAGAGCTTGGCAATCTCCACAAACTCGTTGATGGTCACGCTGATGGGGATGCTGGGGAAGGTCAGCATCTCGGCGATGGCTATCTGCATGATGACGATATCCATATAGGCCAGACGCGAGAAGTCCCAGTTTTGAGAGGCCTCACTCATCAGACGCTGGTACTCGTCGGCATTCATGATGGTGGCACGGAACAGCTTGCGGGCATAGTCCTTGTCCTCTTCGTTGTCGTATTCGGGCAGGAGCTCCTGGCTGGCCTTGTTTTTCTCGTCGAAACGCTTGATGGTCTTCACGACGAAGGTATCGACAATCTCCTTGTCGTCATTCCAGTAGAGGCTCTGCTCCTCGAGCAGGGCATCCAGGTCGGAGTTGTTCTCTATCAGCGTGCGGTAGAGCTTGCGCCAGAGCTCACGGTCGGCGGCATAGCTGTCGTCGTCGGAGGCCATATAATCCTTGTAAATCTGGCTCTCGGTGATCTGCTGGTATAGCTTGTTGAGGAATTCGGGCTCGTCGTTCCAGTTTTTCTTCTGGGTCTCCATGAAGTCGTTCAACATCCTGTTCTCCTCCAACTGCAGGGCAAAGCGGTTGTAGGCGAAACGCTGTGAAGGCAGTTCCGTGCCTTCACGCTCGGCGCGCGACTGAGCCACCTCCAAGTGGCGGCGTGACTCATGGGTCAGTCCCACTATCAGGGCCAACAGGTAATTATAGAGGTCATAAGCCTTTGACAGACTGAAGAGGAGTTCCTTCTCGGCTGTTTCAATGTTTTTGCTGCCGTTTTGATAGTACGCATAGGTTAACTGGACAATCTTGGTCCGAATGAGTTCTCGATTGATCATATTTCTCTCTTTTCTTCCTTTTGATACTCTTATCAGACTGCAAAAGTACAAAATAAAAGTGAATAATGCGAAGTGAAAAGTGAAAAATTTACTTCCGCAAGTACAAAATAAGTATTTTTTTTGTTTGGTTGAAGATTTTTTCGTACCTTTGCAGCCGCTTTTGGCTTTCCCCTTATGGGACGCCGAGCTAAACCTTCGCATCGTGTGATGGTGGATTAAGCAAAAAACTTAATTTTAGAGTAACACATTATTTAATTATGAAAGAGATTAATGTAACCGGTCAGAAGCGCACCGAAACAGGCAAGAAGGCCTCTAAGCTGCTTCGCAAGGAGGGTATGATTCCCTGCAATCTGTATGGTGAGAAGAAGGGTGAGAACGGTCTGCCCGAGGCTATGGCTTTCATGGCTCCCATGACGGAGCTCCGCAAGGCTGTTTATACACCTCACGTATATGTGGTCAACCTGAACATTGACGGTAAAGAGCACAAGGCTATCATGAAGGAGCTGCAGTTCCATCCCACAAGCGATGCCCTGATGCACGCCGACTTCTTCGAGATCAACGAGACCAAGGCTATCACCGTTGGTATCCCCGTCAACATCACGGGTCATGCCCAGGGTGTTCGCGATGGTGGTCGTCTGAGCCTCTCTATCCGCAAGATCAATGTGACCGCTCCTTACAAGCAGATTCCTGAGAAGCTGGACATCGACGTTACCGACCTGCAGCTGGGTAAGGCCATCAAGGTGGGTCAGCTGAGCTTCGAGGGTCTGGAGATCGCTACTCCGAAGGAGGTTATCGTTTGCTCCGTCAAGGCTACTCGTGCTTCTCGTTCTGCTGCCGCTGCTGCTGAGGCAGAGTAATTCGGAATTGACAATTGATCATTCTTTGACCTAAAGGTACAAAGCGTTTAAGAAACGATTAGACAATTGGACAAGTACTTGATTGTTGGACTGGGCAATCCCGGTGACGAATACGCCGGAACCCGTCACAACGCAGGATTTATGGTATTGGACGCTTTTGCAAAGGCGTCCAATATCGTTTTTGCCGACAAGCGGTATGGTTTCGTCGCGGAGACCTCGCTGAAAGGCCGCAAGGTGCTGCTGCTGAAGCCCACCACGTATATGAACCTCAGCGGCAATGCCGTGCGCTACTGGCTCAACCAGGAGCATATCGACCAGAGCCGCCTGCTGGTCATTAGCGATGATGTGGCCATACCCCTCGGCCAATTCCGCCTGAAGGCCAACGGCTCGAATGGCGGACACAACGGTCTGGGTCACATCCAGCAGCTCATCGGTCAGCAGTATGCCCGTCTGCGCATGGGCATCGGCAACGACTATCCCGTGGGCATGCAGATAGACCATGTGCTCGGACGTTTTTCTTCCGAAGAACTGGAAAAGTTGCAGCCTGCCATCGACCTGGGCGTCGATATCATCAAGAGTTTTGTCCTCGCAGGTATCGACATCACCATGAATCAGTATAACAAACTGGGCAAAGGACCCAAAGAGCCCAAACAGCCCATTAAACCCACCGAAGGATGAACGAAGCACGTATTGACAAATGGCTGTGGGCGGCACGCATCTTCAAGACGCGTAGCATAGCTGCTGATGCCATCAAGAACGGACGCGTCACCATCAATGGTGTCAACGTGAAACCCTCACGGATGGTGAAGGAGGGGGAGGTGGTCTGCGTCCGCAAACCGCCAGTCACCTATTCCTTTAAGATACTGAAGACCATCGAACAGCGTGTGGGTGCCAAACTCATTCCCGAGATTTATGAGAATGTGACCACGGCCGACCAGTATGAACTGTTGGAGATGAACCGCATCAGCGGTTTCGTGAACCGACAGCGCGGTACGGGGCGCCCGACGAAGAAGGACCGCCGCGCGCTAGACGATTTTGTGGGTCCATCGTTGGAAGGTGACTTCTTTGATGACTTTGACTGGGACGACGAAGAGGAGTAACCACGGAAAGGACTGAACGACCACGAATTATACGAATCTTACGAATGGTATGCTGTTAGATATCCTTTTTATTATATTGGGTGTGGCACTGGTTTTGTTTGGTGCCGACAAACTGACGGAGGGCGCCTCGTCGCTGGCCCGCCGCAGGCATGTGCCCGAGATCATCATCGGTCTGACCATCGTCGCTGCAGGTACATCGGCTCCAGAGATGTTTGTCAGTCTGGTGTCGGCACTGAAGGGTACCTCCGATATGGCCCTGGGTAATGTCGTGGGTTCCAACACCATGAACGCCATGCTCATCGTGGGCAGTGCGGCACTGGTGGCTCCGATGGTGATCAGCAAGAGCACCGTCCGCAAGGATATTCCCTTTGCCATGGCTGCTTCCGTACTGCTGACACTGCTGACACTCGACGGCACGCTGTCGCGCATAGACGGTCTTGTGCTGTTGGCGGGCTTTGCGGCCTTTATGTACTATACCCTGTCGCAAGCCAAGAGTAGCCCCGAACAGCAGGATGCCACCGCCGTGAACACACTCTCGTCGCTGATGGCGTGTATCTATATCGTCGGGGGACTGCTGGGGCTGATACTGGGTAGTAACCTCTTTGTCGATGCAGCGTCGGACATGGCCTACTCGCTAGGCGTCAGCGAGGGTGTCGTCGGTCTGACGGTCGTCGCTGGCGGCACGTCGCTGCCGGAACTGGCCACCAGCGTGGTGGCTGCACGCAAGGGACAGTCGGCCATCGCCATCGGTAATGTCATAGGCAGCAACGTGTTCAATATTCTCTTGATATTGGGTACCACCGCCGCCCTGACACCCCTTGAAATAGAAGGCATCACCACCATTGATATGGCAGTGATGCTCTTGTCGGTATTCTTCGTATGGCTGTTCTCCCGCACCTGCTATACCGTGGAGCGCTGGGAGGGTGGCGCCCTCTTGTTGGGCTATCTGGCCTATCTGGGCTGGATGCTCTATTCGCTCTGACCCTTACTGACCGACGATGACACCATCGGCACTCTCGGCCTGCATGATGTCGCCGACCAGGGCATTCAGATAGATCTCCAGGAAGGTAAATCCACTCTGGCGGTGGCGCATGGCACCATCGGCAGGATTATTGGGGTCTAAGCCTATCTGTGTCTCGAAACCGTCGGGGATGCCGTCGCCATCGGTGTCGGTGGCTGCCGGGAGACTGTTCAGTACGGGCCATGCCTGCCAATCCTTGCTGGCTTTGCCGTCAGGACGGTTGTCCTCGGGGTCGTCAATGATGCCGGGAATGTTCTTGCGTCCTTTGGGATCCACCTTGGTACCTGTGTGACTGGCAAGACCGAAGCGGGTGTCCATGACTATCATCTCGTCCACCTGGTCGCGGCGCAGGCTGCATCCGGCGTAGTTGAGCACCTGATTGTAGGCGGTCAGCGCATCGTGAGTCGTCGTCGGCAGGATGTCAATGGGCTTGGCGAGTCGGATGGTGTCGCGGGTCTCCTGGGTCCATGTGCCGTCGGTCTTCTCAACGTCGGTCTGGGCATAGACGCCTAATGTCCAGTTGTCGTCCGTCACCTCGGGATATTTGTCGTTGACATTACCATCGATAAAGTATTTGCCCCAGCGGTGCCACATGACGTCCCACTTGTTGGGCTCGTCAGTGTCGTGCTTGGTGTATTTGGTGTTGCGTACGCCAATCTGGGCGATGCGCTGCTCGACCAAGGCCTTGCGCTTGGCGGTGCCGGGACCGGGCTTGTAGTAGTTGTTGACGATGTTGATATTCATGCCCTCAGCACCGTAGCAGCCATTGCCGCCCCAGTTGTAGAATACGTTGTTACGAATATCGACCCGTTCGTCTTCCTGAGTGGTGACGCGCGGACCCAGTCGCGGACAGCGGGAGTCGTGGTGGGCCAGCAGGTTGTGGTGATACGACGCACCACTGCCGCCCCAGTTGCCACCATAGCCGTGGGCACCCTTGGCATGGCCGCTGTTGCGAAGGCTCTGGCTGACGATGCACCACTGGACGGTGATGTTCTTGCCGCCATATACCGAGCAGCACTCGTCGATGCTCCACGATACGGAACAGTGGTCCACGATGATGTTGTCGTGGTCGGAAGCTCCCAGACCGTCGCCCTCATGGGCTTTCGGGTCGCTCTTCAGCGCCACGTTACCCAGGCGGAAGCGCATGAAGCGGATGATGACGTTGTCGGCGGCGATGACAAACGGGAAGTCGGCTACGCAGATGCCGTCGCCGGGAGCCGACTGACCGGCGATGGTGATGTCGCCATTCTGAATTTTCAGCTCACTCTTCAGGTGGATGGTACCGCTGAGGTCGAAGACGATGGTGCGCGGCCCCTTCTTGCGGATGGCCTCACGCAGCGAACCGGGTAGGGGAGACTTATTGTCGCCATTGTCCTCCAAGGTTGTGATGTGATACACCTTGCCACCTCTTCCCCCCGTGGTGTACATGCCGTACCCCTCCGCACCGGGGAAGGCGGGAGTCTTAGGCCGTTGGGCGCTCATGGTCAGCGTGCAGAGCAGCATGACGAGCATCGCCAGTAGTCTGTAGTGCTTCATATTCTTATAATATAATAGGTATTACTTGATAGCTCCTGCATTAGCCCCTGCTGGGAAAGTACCGACGACCAGTGAGTTCATATAGACCTCCAGGTTGGTGTATTTCGCCGTGAGGTTGTAGGCGCTGGGCTTGAATTCGCTGACTGCCTTGCCCGTAACGCCCAGCGCAGTCATTTGCTCCGTCTCCCAACTGTCGGGCATGCCGTCGTTGTCGGTATCGGTGATGGGGGCTCCGGCAGCAAGGGTGGGGTATGCCGGCGTGTTGTCAACAAGGGCTCCCGTGTTGTTGCGTACCTGACTGATGATGCGGTTGTCCACGGCATCGCGTGCCTTGGAAGCACCGGCATAGGAGAGGACGGTCTCGTAAGCCTGCTGGGCAGTCTCGGTAAACAGCAGGGTGGTCAGTCCCGTGTTGTAACGGCTGTCAAGCTTGGACATGGCCTTGGTGTCGCGGGTCTCTTTACTATCCTTGTCGATATTGGACCAGGTGGCTTCAGTGCCGTTGACGATGTTACCTTCCAGATAGAGTTTGGCTGGAGTGGCGAGACCCGTTTCTGCCACACAATTCTCGCATAGTGAGGTCAACTGCATCAGACGGTTGGGCGTGCTGACGGTGTTGGGACCCGGCTTGTGATAGTTGCCTATCATGTTGATGTAAAACGTGTTACTCTCGTTGTCTGCCTCGCCACCATAGCATCCGATACCGCCCCAGTTGTAGGAGACGTTGTTGACGTAGTCTATAGGACCATGGAAGCGGCCTCCGACATAGTGGTGGTCGAAGCGCGGGGTTCGCGAGTCGTGGTCGGCAATGAGATTATGGTGGTAAGAGGCGTTCTTGCCGCCCCAGATGCCACCGTAGCCGTGGTTGCCTTTCACATGGATGGACTTGCGGAGGCTCTCAGCGATAATGCAGTACTGGAGGGTGAAATTCTCGACCCTGGAGAAGGAGGCACACTCGTCGGTGCTCCACGATATGGAACAGTGGTCTATCAGGATGTTCGAGCAGTCCTTGGCACCCAGGGCGTCGCCCGATTCGGCATCAAAGTTTGACTTGTTGCCATTCTGGTCGCCCATGCGGAAACGCAGGTATCGGAGGATGACGTTGCTACCCTTGATGAAGACGGGATAGCCTGCCAACGTGATGCCGTCGCCAGGGGCCGTCTGACCAGCCACGGTGATGTTGGAAGCTGTAATCTCCAGGTTGCTCTGTAGGTTGATCTGACCAGCCACGGCAAAGACCACGGTGGTCTTGCTCATGCGGAGACCCTTACGCAGGGAACCGTCGCCGTCGTCGTTGAGGTTGGTGACGACATATACGTCGTTGCCTGCGCCTCCCGTGATGGTACGGGCCCCACCGTCGGCACCTGGGAAGGCCATGATGCGGGCAGGGGAGTGCACGGGGAGTGTACCGCCGCCGGGCTTGTCACTGGGGCTGTCGTCGCCGCCTCCACAGGCAAGTAGTAGCAAGGAAGCCACGAGGAGTGGCAATGTCTTCATAAGATACTTCATGATCGAATAGTAGTTTTGTGGGTTTGTTTCTTGTGCAAAGATAGCGACTTTTTCCTAAACCGCCAAATATGCGGGGTAGAAAAAGAAATCAGGGACAGCCGTGAGGCCGTCCCTGAACGATTGTTACAGACAGACAATCAATCGTCTGCAGGTTCCATCCAGCGGGGATCACCAGCCTCAATGGTGGCGTCAGTGACAGTGTACCTACCTTCCTTGCAATATTTCATAATATTGGTAGACGAAGACACATTGTTTCCAAAAATCGGATTCTTGGGTTTGCCAGTGTCAGTATTAATTGTAAAAGTGTAGTCGCTGGCCATGTAGCACGTGTTGAAGTTATAAGCCTCCTCATTGTTGACTCCCTTGGCCTGAATACCTCTGACTTCTTTTGAGGCAGCAAAGATGCTGCGGTAAACTTCAATGGTTGGTGCAGGCACCATGTCCTTAGCATTGACAAGATACTTGTCTTTGCCGAAAGCGCTGTAGAATGTACAATCACTGATGGTAATCTTGTTGCAAGTTGCGGGCTTTTCTACATCGATGAATGTATTATTCATATTGCTGAACGTCGAGTTCTTTATTTCGATTTCATCAATTGCCTGATTGGTGTCTTTAGTTTAGATGAACTGGATGCCGGTCTGCTGGTGTACCCAGACGTTGTTCATGTAAATCTTCTTGACGTGAGTGTTAATACCTGTGTTCCTTAAGCGAACTGCGCATCCCTTCTTGAGGTTGGGGAACGAGACGTTCTCAAATTCAATGGCATCAACGGTGGTCTCAGAAGAGATACCTGTCATGTCGATGATACTCTTTTCCGTGTCAGTATTAAGATAAAGATTTTCGAAGCGGATTTTCGAGAGGTTGCCACTGTATTTGATGGAGCCTGTGAAGTTGATGCGGCGCTTGTCGCCGCCTGCTAAACCATATAATGTAATTGAAGTTACGCTTGAAGGAATAGTTACACCAGCTAAGTTAATTTGGTCGATTGAGGTGCTTTCATCATCCTTGGCGGGATCAGCCTTGGAGGGCTTGATACCAATGATCAGATCGCCCGTGCCTGCAGCAATCAAACTCTCGATAGTTTCTGTGGTCTCATCAAGTTCGTGGAGACCAGCGGGACGAGGAGCGGGAGCCGTAAGGCTGAACTCACCACGCTTGTCATCGCTGTTGTAGATTTTGATGTTGAAGTCAGAACCTGCGGTGATGCCGTAGTCAGCATACTTGAGGGTCTTGCTGCGGGCAGCCTGGTCGGTGGCGTCGAGCGTGATGGTCTGCTCGTTGCCATTGACTGTCAGCAACAGATGGGTGACAGCGGTCTGAGAACCGTCAGCCTCTAACTTCCAGGTCAGCGTGACCTCATCCTCTTTCAGATTCTTAGGGTTAAGAGTCTTCGAAGCAAAATAGGTGACCGTGTTGAAGATCTGCTCAGCCTTGGTCTTGAAATAAGCGTGGTTGTTCTTGTTATAATATGTCCAGTTAGACGGGTTCTTACCCTCCGTAACGGAACGGATACGCAGCCAGTAACGGGTGTCCTTCTTCAGACCGGTAATCTTGGCGGTAATCTTGCTATCTACAGCCTCCTTGGCATCGTAGGTGTACACCTTGGAATTGGCCGTAGCACCCTCAGCAACGTTGTCATTCAACTCATCGGTACTCATCTCCATCTTATAGCTGGTGGCACCTTTAGAAGTCTTGAAGGTGATGGTGGCGTCCGTCATATCACTCTCGATGGATATGTCGCTGTTAGACACAGAGAAGAGACGAGCCTTGGAACTGTCCACGCTCCAGTCGTTGCCATCTGTGCAGGCCGTCAGGAGTAGGGCTGCTAAGCCCACTCCTAATACCTTATTAATATTATGCAGTTTCATAATCGTTTCTGTTTATTGTTGTTTGTTATTGTCCATTAGTCGGAATATCCATAAGAGTTATGGATGGAACCGTTAGAGGCCGAGATCGTTACCGATGCGATAGGCATGATGTAGCGGTTCAGCACGGCAGGATCGGTGTAGTTGAGCGTAACACCACTGATGGTGGATGTACCTACCAAGCCACAAGAGATAGAGGGCAGGTTGGTATAAACCTGGGTGTCGGTGGTCTTAGAGATGTCACCATTACCGAAACTCTTGGATTCAAGATCGTAGTCGGCAGCAGTCTTACCGGCGGGTAAGCCGTGCCACTCGATGTTGGCCAAATCAAGAGCGGTGGTGGGTTTGCCTGCGCTATCCTTGATGTAGTTCACATAGACATTCTTCTGGAACGTACCGTCATCCATCCACTTCAGATAGGTCTGCTTGGCCTCCTTGATCTTGGCCACCAAGAGGTTCCAGCGGACGAGGTCCCACTTACGGAAACCCTCACCGGCAAACTCCCAGGCATTCTCCTGAACGATAGCGTTAAACATATCATTTGCTGAGGCTTTTGCTGTGGTTAGGAAGGTGTTGGCATCCTGGGGAACTGTAAAGGCACGGTTATGAACCTCGGCCAGGGCATCGTAAGCACTCTTGCCACAGGTAGGATCAGCAGTGGTAGGACCATAGAGCTCGTTCATGACCTCGGCAAACCACAGCAGGACGTTAGCATAGCGAATCTTGACGGGGTTGATACCGGTCATGTGCTTGGCACTGGCAACCTTGTTCTCCTGTAACCAGGATTCGCTCATCTTGCGGGGATCCCACTTGGCAACATACAGACCGAAGGGAACATTCTCCAGCATGTACTCCTGGGTAACTTTCTTGTCCTCGTTTTCCTTGATCTCGAACGGAGCCACCGTCACCATGCGGCGCAGGTCGGCATCGTCATAGGAGTAGAGCAGGGTAGCGGTCAGCTTCATCTTACCGGAAGAGTTGCTGTAGCCATACTTGCTGGTCTCACCATTCATGCGGACACCTACCGTATAGCCAAGCTCACCACTGACGTTCAGACCCATGGGAATCTCAAACAGGTTCTCCTGATAAGTGCGGTCCAGCTGCAACTTGTTAATGAGGTCCCACTCATTCTCGAACGAGGGATTCAACTGGTGCTTACCGCTGGCAATGACGGCAGCCAGGTGCTCCTGGGCCTTCTTCAGCAGTTCGTTGCGGGTGGCAGCATCAGGACGCTGGGTGGGGTAGGTGGGGTCGCTGAAGGTTGCGGTCTCATACCCTGCCTTGGCAGCCTCGCGGATGGCATAGCCGGCCTTGGTCATGGCAATCTGGGCAATCAGCGCGTGGGCATAGCCCTTGTTGACATGCTCCGTGGTGATGTCGGCACCAGCCCAGGGGAGGTAGTTGATGGCCTCTTCCAGGTCCTTGATGAGCTGGTCCATAATCTCGTCGCGATCGGTCTTGCCCATATAGGCATTGCTCAGGTCGCTCTTAGAAATCTCTGTCTTGAAGGGCACATCGCCAAAATAGCGTACCAGGTCGAAATAGATCATGGCGCGCAGAGCTAAGCTCTCACCCAGATACTGCTCCATCTCTTTCTGCTTGTCGCCACCGGCTTTCAGCAGAGCGCTGTTGCGGATACCGTCGATGTTGAGGTTGGCATCCTCGATGATACCATAGAGCATCGTCCACACATCACCAATCTTCGACCAACCCGGATCGAGGTTGTAGTTCATGGCACCACGCTCGTTGGAGGTGTTCAAGGCGTCATTTCCCAGACCGTCCACCAGTTCGATGTCGCTGTTCATGTTCCATACGATGGCCAGGTCCTGAGAGTAAGAACGGTCGTTGGTCAACTTGCCATACAGCTGGTTGACGCGCAACTGGGTATAGTAGGTGGAACCCCATACCGCATCGTCTGAAAGCTCTGATTCTGATTTCTGATCCAGGAAGTCAGAGCAGCTGGTCAGTGCAAACATCCCCAGAGACAGACTGATGATTGAAAATATCTTTTTCATAATTGTTATCTGTTATATATGTAAATAGGTTAGAATGTTACATTGATGCCAGCGACGTAGGTGCGGCTCTTGGGATAAGCGGCATAGTCCACACCCGGAGTCATCTTGTTCTTCTTGCTGCTGGTATCGACCTCGGGGTCGTAGCCCTTATACTTGGTGAAGCACAGCAGGTTGTAACCGGTGAAGTAGATACGTACATTCTCGATGAAAGCCTTCTTGACCCATGCCTTCGGCAGGGTGTAGCCCACGGTGACGTTCTGCAGGCGCAGGAACGAAGCGTTCTCGACAGCATAGTCGATGAGCTGCATGTTGCGGACACCTGCGGGGTTGTACATAGCCTTGCCGTTGTTCAAAGCAGCCAGACGGGCCATCAAACCAGTAGCATAACCAGTAGCGGCATCAACACCACCGTAAGAGGCAACAGTCGATGTGGCAGGCTGGCCGAGGTTCAGACCCGTCTCGGGGTCAATCCACGTGAAACGATTGTCAAGGTTGAAGTCGGCGACGAGGTTGTAGTTCTTCTGCGAACCAGCGAAGAACGAGTTGGCCAGCTTGGTACCGTTGATGATCTCGTTACCCAGTGAGTAGTTGAAGAAGACGTTGAAGTCGAAGGTGCCCCACTTGTCGAACTTATACTGTCCGTCGAAGCCGAAACCACCAGTGGTGGGAGCGATGGTGTTGCCCAATTTCTGCTTTAGGGGATCGCCGTTCTCGTCAAGTTCTACCTTGGGAACGCCAGGAGCTAAAATGCCACCGAACAGCGTATAGCTGTTGTCGGTGCCGTTCACCATCACCCACTTGCTGCCGTCATAGGCCAGGTCGCCCTGTCCGGTAGCGGGATCGTAAACGGTGTAGTAGCCATTCTGCTTGAAGCCCCAGATCTCACCCAGGCGGCCACCGGCCTCTACGCGGAAGTCCTCATACTTGGCGATGGTGCTTCCTGCCCAGCTGCTGCTCTGCCAGGGGTTGTCCATGGCCAGCTCCTCAATCTTATTCTTATTATAAGAGATGTTGGCGTTGAAGTTCAGGTTGAAGTTCTTCTTCTCCAGAACAGCTACGTTGACGGTCAACTCAACACCCTTGTTGGAGGTCTTACCGAAGTTCTGGAACTGGTAGCTGTAACCCGTGCTGCTGGGAACGACGCTCTGCATCAGCAGGTCGCGAGTGGTGTTCCAGTAGAAGTCCAACGTACCATTGATGCGGCCGCGGAGGAAACCGAAGTCCACACCGAAGTTACGGGTGACGGTGGTCTCCCATTTCAGGTCGGGATTGTAGAGATAGGTACCATGCTGTAGGGCAGCAGCGCGGACACCGTCGAAGTAGGCGGCCTTACCGGTAGTACCCGACATGGTATAGGTGGTGGCAATCAGACCGCTGTTGATACGGTTGTTACCAGCGGTACCGAAGCTTAGACGAGCCTTCAGGTTAGACAGCCAGGAGACGTTTCTGAGGAAGCTCTCCTCGTTCATGCGCCATGCCAGAGCCAGAGAGGGGAAGAGACCCCAGCGGTGGCCGTCGCCAAACTTGGACGAACCGTCAGCACGCATGGTGAAGGTAGCCAGATACTTGTCATCGATGGTGTAGTTGATACGACCGAAGAACGACAGCATGTTCTCCTTGGCACCGATGTTGCTCTCGTTAGCCAACGGAGTACCTGCTGCAGAGTTGGCGAGCACCTCGTCGGCACTGAAGTCTGCGGGATACCATACCGAAGTGCTGGTGCGCTCAGTCTGCTTGGAACTGCTCCACTCCTGACCGAGCATGACGTTCAAGTGATGCCCCTTGAAGAGCTTCTTGTTGTCATAAGTCACGGTGTTGGCATTGCGCCAGTTCTTGGCGTCAAGACGTACGAACTGAGCCTGCGGACGACCGTTGTAACCGTATTTGGAGTTGGTGGTGGCATCGCTGCCCCATACCTGCTCGGTATTGTTGTATTTCCAGGTGTAGCCAAATTCCGTGCGGAAGCTCCAACCCTTGAAGGGCTTCCAGTTCAGACCGGCATTGTAAGACTGCTGCATACGCTCCTGATATTTGTAGGTAGCGCTGACACGCTGATACGGTGTACGGCGGGTAGAGGTGCTATTCTCCTCATCGTCATCACTGCTGGAAATGGCATCGACGGGAGCGTAGCGAACGGTGTTGGCCACGATAGAGTTGGCGGCATTCGACTCGTTGGTGTCGGCACCGCCGCTCAGACCATCGAGCTTGGTGAAGGCCAGACGGGCGTTGAAGTCGAGCGTCAACCACTTGTTGAGCTGCGAGTTCAGCTTGGCACTGACGTTGTTCTTCGAGTAACCGGAGCCCTTCATAATGCTCTCCTCGTCGTTGTGGTTCAGACCGACGTTGAACTTCAGTTCCTTGGTACCACCGCTGACGTTGACGTTATACTGGGTCTGGTGACCGGTACGTCCGAAGACCTGGTCCTGCCAGTTGTTACCCTCTACAGACTGCCAGATGTCCATGTCCGAGTAGTTACCGAAATCCTTCGAGCCTAACTCGTACTGATACAGGGCGTAGTTGTAGGGATCCATGACCTTGATTTCCTTCGTGACCTTCTTCCATCCGTGAGAGGCGTTGAAGTTCACCTGAACCTTACCCTCCTTACCGCTCTTGGTGGTGACGATGATAACACCGTTAGCACCGCGGGCACCATAGATGGCAGTGGATGAAGCGTCCTTCAGTACATCGATGCTCTCGATTTCTGAGGGAGCGATATCGCTGATACTTGCTACGGGGAATCCGTCAACGATATACAGCGGGGAGTTGTCCTGAGACAGCGAACCACCACCACGTACGCGAATGTTGACATCGGCATCGGGAGAACCCTCAGTGGTCGTTACATTCACACCGGCCAACTTACCCGTCATGGCCTCGCTGACGTTAGAAACAGGAATCTCGGCCAGCTTGTCGCCCTTGATGGAGGCTACCGAACCCGTCAGGTCCTTCTTGCGGACAGTACCATAACCGATGACGACGATGTCGTTCAGCGTGGTGTTGTCGTCTTCCATCTTGACGTTGACCTGAGCCTTACCCTTGACGTTGACTTCCTTGGTCTTCATACCGACATAAGAAATCACGATGGGCTTGTCACCCGACACCTTCAACGTGAAGTTACCGTCGAAGTCGGTCACTGTGGCATTCTTAGGATTGCCTTTTTCCATAACGGTAGCACCAATGACTGGCTCGCCAGTGGCATCTGTCACCGTACCCTTAGTCTGGGCATGCAAGTTGCCGACAACTAAGAGCATAGACAGAAGTAGCACCGTCTGAAAGATACTCTTAAAATTAACAGACATAAATAGTAGTTTTTAAGTATTAAACAAAAATATATATATTTGTGCGCAAATTTACAAAGAAAACTTAATATAGCCAAATATATACTGCGTTTTTTTTCGCTAACGTTTACGAAATGGGCCAAAGAAAAGAGGCTGTGCACACAGCCTCTTTGAAAAGGAATGGATATGGGGTTCTTACTTTACTACGACAGTCTTGCCATTGATGATATAGATGCCGCGGGTCATTTTGTTGACGCGTACACCCTGCAGGTTGTAGATGGCGCCCGTCAGGTGCTCCGGTGTCTCAATGGTCTTGATATCCGTGGCTTCGCCCTCTACCGTGAAGGTGACCTCCTCGGCAGCAGAGGCATTGGCAAAGTAAGCGTCGAAGGCTTTCATGTCGGTATTGGCATCTGCAGCCTTGTTGACCTTGCCCTCTCTGATGTAGAAGTTGCCGGCAGGAACCTTGATGGCTGCATAGGTACCCGTAACATTCCAGTTGCCAACGGTCTCGTCCGAGGTAACTGCGGAGAAGGTCACTCCGTTGATGTCGGCCGACGTGAAGGCGGCAGCGGCTTTGATGAGGTAGGGCTTGTTGGCCTCCATGGCCGTGACGGGAGTGAAGTTCAGTGTAGCATTGTCAGCAGTCTTCAGTTCTGCCACCTTAGTGCCGGCTCCAAACGTAGCGGCGATTTGGTCGGCAGTGAGTGCAAAGGGTAATACGATGGCGTTCCACTCGTTGGCATTGAGTGTGCGGGTCAGACTGACCTTTCTCTCTATGCTGTTGTTGGCTGCAATGCGGCAGAGGTTATAGGCAGAGTTCTCATCGAGTACCACGGCGTCCTCATAGATGCGCTCGGGGGTGAATCCTAACTTAGTAACGACATCTGAATAGATCTCCAGCGCCTTGTCGTCGGCGAGCAGCCCATTGACATTGGCATTACCTGCCTTTGCGGAGGAGTCGTAGCCAGTCTTGTTGTAGTTGACATTGATGGCAGGGTCGAAGTCGTAGATGTGCAGGTCGGCAGTACCGGCAGAAACGCCGTTGCCCATATTGGTCCAAGTGTATTTAAGCTTGTCGCCGATTTCGTTCTTCAGATTGAAGAAGTAAACGCTGGCAGCAGCGCCACCCCAGTCACGACCAAGGTTGGCCAAGACGTATTGGCGGTCGGTCTTCTTCACGGTGCAGTCACGGAAGACGTACTTCTTGCTGGCATTCAAGGTCTCACCATCCTTGTAGGCAGTGAGATAGGCGCTGGTCTCCTTGTCACTATAACCGCCAATGGTCAGGTCGCAGTTGTCGAACACGACATAGCCGCCGCCGAAGATATAGTCGGTGTTACCCTCGATGTTACAATTCTTGACATAAATCTTACCGCTGCTGTAGAACGTATCCTGTGAGCTGCGGAATACGCAGTTGTAGAACTGGCTGTGGCTGTTGTCAACGGCTATTGCTGCAGCACGCTCGGTGACAGCCTTGGCGTCGGCGGGCTGATAGGAAGAGCCCTCTGTCAGAGTGCGGTCGTAGGTAATGCTCTGTACACCATTGGGACGGACACCATCGGTCACCTCCTCCGTCGTATAGTACTGATTGAAACTGTTCTCGAAGATGATGTTGTCGGCCAGGAAGTTAGAGCCTTTTACCCTGACAGTACATCCCCAACGGTCGGGGTCTCTCTTCAGGATGGAGTTGCGCGTGTTGGCGCGGTCCTTGTCGTAGTAGCCATTGCCATCAATGCTATAATAGGTATAGCCGATACCATAGTAGAACGTGATGGTGGCCTTCTCGGCACCGCTGGTCTTCAGCGTGACGTTGTTGACATCGATAATCACCTGTTCGCGGTAGGTCTGTCCGCTGGTCAGCGTGATGATGGGGTTGGCGATGTTGCCAGCCTTGGCAGCAGCCAGGGCGTCAGTCACGGTGCGATAGGTGTTGGCTGCCACGGTAGCCGTGTTATCAACGGTGATGTTCTGCTGGGTGGCAGCAGGAACGGCGGCCTCGGGATAGTAGATGTTGTGGCTGCAGGCTTCTTTCAGAATCTTGAAGCTGGCCTTTGACAGTTTAGACAATTCCCCTACAGACGAGCTGATGGTGTAGGTATCGGGATCCAGCAGTACCGTATAGGAAGTAGCATTGGCCTCACACTCTACCTGCTTGTTGTGGGAAACACCCGTGAAGGTCAGTGCGAATGCCGTTGCAGGTGCATTGGTGATCTGACCCGTCACCGTCTGAGGCTCGGCAGCCTTGATGGTGATGGCACCTACATTGGCGTCGGCGCTGACGATGAGGTTCTCGGGTGCACTGACCACATAGGCGACTTCTTCGCTGAGGTCCATCGTGTAGGTGTCAGCGGGGAGTTTCAACGTGAAGGCCCCAGTGGCAATCTTGGCGCTGTACTTCTGGCCGTTGCTGCCCGTAAACAGGATGCTGGCGCCGTCCACGGTACCACCGCTGATGGTTCCGCTGATCTCGCACATGGTAACGGGTTCTATCCTGATGTAGCTCAGGAAGCCGATGCCCTTGGCCGTGATATCTATCGTGGTCTCTTCCGTACCGATGAAATACTCGTTGTATAGCTGGTCGTTGATGATGAATCCAGCCTCGCTGCCCTTGTTGTAGCCTCCCCATGACAGTTTAGCACCAGCATAGACGGGTACTTTGAACTTGGTACCGTCGTTGCATTGGGCGTACTCGTCCGTGCGGCTGGCATTGTTCAGCTTACCGGCCGATGTGTTGATGGTGATGGAGCGTTCCTCCACGGTATAAACGTATTCCGCAGATTTCTCCAAAGCAAATTCGGGAGCTCCATTGCTCTTGCCGAACTGCCACGTGTTGGTATAGCCGTCGGAATCGAGCACCTTGACAAAAGCCGTTCCCTCTACGGTGATACTCTTGATAAAGCCATTGGCACTCTCGCTGGTCATCTTGAGGTTGACATCCTTCGTGGCGGTATAGGTCTGGCCGTTGCCATATTTCACGCCATTGATAGACAACTCGGTATCGTTATAGAGAGCAAAGGTGACCTTGGCCCCCTGGGGAACGCCGGGAATGGTCAGTACGGCACCCTTGGTAAACTGAGCCCACGAGGTGTTGTTCTTGCCAACCTTACCCTTCAGGGCATCGACTTTCATGTCGAAGGCGTTGGATCCCTCCTCGGTAGAGGTGGGGGCTATCGTTCCGCTATTGCCCTCAAAGACTTTGTCGGCATCGACCAGGGCCTGGGCGATGTCATAGACCGTCGTGTACTTCGTCACCTTTCCATCGACGGTACCGCCCACCTTGACATTGGCAAGGGCTACCTGCTTGTTGGTGGCCAACTTACCGATGTAGATGCGGAGAGCGGTTTCACCAGCGGTAGCCTTGATGCCACTAATTGTGGTCAGGTCAAAAGACTGGTGCTCGCTGGGTTCGGCTTCGCCGTTTTTCCTAATGACAACCTCTTCTGCAATGGATGTTGTCGTCCCGTCTTGTATGCACTCCACCCAGATCTTGGGGTCGCCCGTTCCCACCTTGACGATGTCAAAGCTCAGTGTTTTGGGGGTAACGTTCAGGCCGGCATAAGACTTGAACTTGAACTCAATATAGTTCTCGTCAATCTTGCTGCGGACATTGTCCTTCTTCTCCAAGTTCGTGAAGCGGGTAGAGACATTGTTGTAATAGGTGTCCGTCGCTTTGGCATCAATGACGATGTTGCTGCCCATGGCCCAATTGGCATACATGAAAGCATCGGCAGGGGTTGCCGCAGACTTGCTCTCTGCACCATTGGCCATGCTCCAGGTGATGTCCATGGCCTCATCGGTATAGCTCTGCGCTGATACGTTGACCCCGCAAAGCATGGCCAACACGCTCAGCAGAGAAATGCGTAAAAGTTTGTGTTGCATAAAAAATATTGTTTTAGTTGTTATGTATGATTAGAGTTTTCTGTGCGATAGGTATAGCTTTGCAAAGATACGACAGTTTTTGGAAAACAAGCGTGTCGCACCCTTGTTTTTATGTTAATTTGCACGTAAACGTTTGCAGGGGAAAGGCGTGTTATGGTTGCATCAACAGCCGCTCCAGCAGGGGAATCTCGATGCGGCCCCGGTGGAGGCTGATGAGGCCGTCGGCCTGCAGGGCGTTGAGGGCGCGGCTGATGTCCAGGCGACTGTCGTTGAGTTGGTCGGCAATCTGTTGCATGAGGACGTGGAACGTCTTGGGACCGGCGGGGTAGAGCGTATGGACGAAGAAGTAGCGGATCAGTCGCTCGCGCAGGGTCTTGGGGGCGGGGCGCCAGAGATGGTGCCTCAGGCGCTGGGCCTCGGTGGTCATCAGGTTGGCCAGGTTGAGGCGGAACACCAGCTGGGTCTCCATGAGCAAAAGCACCTCTTGCTTGTCGATGGTGATGAGGTGGCAGTCGCTTTCAGCCTTGAACGAGGACGTATGGCGCTGGGAGATGCCGAAGATGTGCTCAGGCTGTATGATATAAGGTGCCTTGATGGTTTCTACCACCCGGCACTGGTGGTCGTCGCTCTCCGTCTCACATTGTAGCGTGCCGCTGACCAGGAAAATCAGATGGGTGCAGGCGTCGCCTGCCTTGACAATCCGTTTGCCTGCCGCGACTTTTGAGAATCCCAGTTTGGTATGGGTCACCACCTCCATCAGGTCGGCGTGACTCATGCCCTGGAAGAGCGAGAATTGCAGCAGCCTGTCGTAAATCTCCATCTCAACTCTTATCTCTTATTACTCACTTCACACTCCACACTCCACATTCCACACTCCTCACTCCACATTCCTCACTCCACATTCCACACTCCACACTACTCGTTGATCTTGTCTTCCAACGACGGCGAGTACCAGACGCGGTTCTGGCCGTGATCATCGTAGATGAGGTATGCCATCAGGTCGGGGTTGCGTTCCAGTACCTCCTTGGCGCGCTCCAGTCCCATGACCATAAAAGAGGTGGCATAGGCGTCGGCCCTTGAGCATCGGTCGCAGAGTACGGTGGCCGAGAGGATGCTGTGTTGTACGGGATAGCCCGTCTTGGGGTCGATGGTGTGGGCATACTTACGGCCGCCCTTGTAATAGAAGTTGCGGTAGTTGCCACTGGTGGCCATGCTCTTGTCGGTGATGTTGAGCACGGTCTGCAGTTCGTTGTTGGTCTGGGTGGGGTCGTCGGTGGGTTTGGTGACGCCAATCTTCCAAGGGAGACGCTTCTCGCTGATGCCCTTTGTGACAATCTCGCCGCCAATCTCCACCATGTAGTTGCTGATGCCTTTCTCGTCGAGCAGGCGTGCCACCTGGTCGGCGCCATAGCCCTTGGCAATGGCCGAGCAGTCGAGCATGAGGCGTGGGTCGGCCTTGATGATTCTGGTACCCTGGAGTTTTACCTTCTGATAGCCGATGATGGCGCGCAATGAATCGACAGCATGGCGACTGGGTGCCTCGCCCTGCTTGAAGCCGAAGCCCCACAGGTTGACCAGCGGAGCCACCGTGATGTCGAAGGCGCCATCGGTATCCTGGCTGATCTTCTGAGCCTGCTGGAAGACATCGATGAACATGGGGCTGAGTTTGACGGGACGGTTGGCGTTGACCTGCGAGATGACGCTCTCCTTATTAAACATGGAGAGGGCATCGTCCACCTCCTGCATGCGGGCCTCGATGTCCTGCTGGATGTCGTCGCCATACTGGTAGGTGATGCTATAGGTCGTGCCGAAGATGAAGCCGTGGTTATGCTGGTAGGGGGTGGCATGCTGCTGACGGATAATCAGTACGGTACCCACGATGAGCAGTACCAGGAAGGGCAGTTGCCAGATTAAGCGCTTGTTGCGGTTGGTAGTAGTCATAAGTAGTTGCTTGTTGATGTCGTCGTGATGCTAAATATCGATGATGGCATTGAACTGGATGCCGAAATTGTCGGTGTCGTTGATGCCGAATCCGGGAACGTACCACGAGGTACCGATGTCGCCCTCCTTGTGGAACAGTCGCCGTTTGTAGCGTACCGTCCATCCCAGGTGGAAGGGTCCGTAGATGGTGGCGTCCAACCCGAAGACGGCCTCCAGCCAGTGCTGGTAGCACTTCATGTCCTCTACGCCAAAATCCGAGGTGGTCTGCCAAACGGGGTCGGGGAGCGCCTGGCGGATGATGTCGCACCGGTAGTTGGTGAAGGCATAGCGGAAACCGGCATAGATGCGGTAGGGCTCATGCTTCTTCTTCATGATGTTCCAGTCCATACCCAGTCGGAAGAAGGGTGCCGTGGTTTTGTAAGAGATTTCCGTGACCTCGTCTTTCTTGTGGTTGGCATGGCCGATACCCATCTCAAAGACGGGAAACCACTGGTCGTGGAGGTTGATGCGCAAGGCTCCCTCGTAGGTGCCGTGGTCGCTGAGCAGCATACTCGCGGGACCAACGACGTCGATGGCTACGGAGAACCCACGGAAGAAGGGGATAGAGTCCTTCTCCACGCGGAAGATCTTCTGCCCTGACACCGTGGTGGCTACTGCAAAAAGCAGCAGACTAACGGTCAGCCTTGAGATAGAGGTGGAAATGCGCATCATTGTTGCCATAGTTGACGTCTGTATTGCGTAGGACGATAGAGTCGATGCCGTTCGTGGAGCACTTGACGGCGGTGATTTTGTGGAAGTAGGAGGCCTGGCAGTCAACAGACTCGAAGTGAGGATAGTTCTCCTTGTACAGACAGATGGTGTCCTTCCAACTGTTGCCCTCGTCGTCTTTTAACCAGACGAAGAGAGAGTCGAACGGATTGGTGTAACTGACTGGGATAGAGAATTGTACCTTTGCTCCGCACAATCTGTTGAGAAGTGTGGCGTCGGTATTGTCAGCCCGGTGCGTCCAGATAGAGAGGGTGTCGCTGTTCAACGTGTCACGGCCTCCACCTGGTGACATCAGGTAGTACACCGCCTCCACTTTGTTCTGTACCGGACAGTCCACGCTGACACAGGCACAGAGCATCAGACCAGCAACGACGCCCAACACTATTTTCCGCATCGGAGCTCCTCCTCGATTTGGTAGTCGTTACGGCCAGCACTATTGCGGCTGATCAGGTCGCCCAGGAATCCTGCCAGGAACAGCTGGGTACCCAGCATCATCATGGTCAGGGCGATATAGAAGTAGGGCGAGTCGGTGATGAGGCGCATGGGGATGTGGTTGTAGAGTGCCCACGCCTTGTCGATGCCCAGCCAGACGGTGGCCAGGAAGCCGATGAGGAACATGATGGTGCCCAGGAATCCGAAGACGTGCATGGGCTTCTTGCCGAAGGTGCCCAGGAACCATAGCGTCATCAGGTCGAGGTAGCCGTTCACGAAACGGTTCCAGCCCATGAACTTCGACTTGCCGAACTTTCTGGCCTGGTGGTGGACGGGTTTCTCGCCGATCTTGTCAAACCCCGCATTCTTGGCCAGATAGGGGATGAAGCGGTGCATCTCGCCAAAGACCTCGATGTTCTTGACAACCTCACGGCGGTAGGCCTTCAGACCACAGTTGAAGTCGTGCAGGTTGCGGATGCCGCTGACCTTACGGGTAGTGGCGTTAAACAGCTTGGTGGGGATGGTCTTCGACAGTGGGTCGCCCTGGCTGCGGTTCTGCTTGTAGCCACTGACCAGGTCGTAGCCCTCGTCCATGATCATATGATACAGACCGGGAATCTCGTCGGGTGAGTCCTGCAGGTCGGCATCCATGGTGATGACGACATCGCCTTGGGCCTCCTTGAAACCGCAATACAGGGCAGGTGACTTGCCGTAGTTGCGGCGGAACTTGATGCCTTTGACGTGCTCGGACTTCTCCGCCAACTCGCTGATGACCTGCCATGAACGGTCGGTAGAGCCATCGTTGACGAAGATGATCTCAAAGGTAAACTGGTTGTCCTTCATGACGCGCTCTATCCAGCTGTACAGTTCCGGTAGTGACTCGTCTTCATTAAATAAAGGTATGACTACAGATATATCCATTGTTGCGTATTTTGGGTGCAAAGGTACTGCAAATCGTGCGAAATAACAAATTTTTTCCGAAACATTTGCGGCTTTGCGAAAAAAGTAGTACCTTTGCAGCCGCTTTCGAGCAATAACATGGGCAGTCCTGTACGGCCAGCTCCCTCGGAATCCCCCAGGATGGGAACATAGCAAGGGTACTTGGTTGTAGCGGCGCGATACAGTCAGCTGCCCACCCGCCTCTTTAGCTCAGTTGGCCAGAGCACGTGATTTGTAATCTCGGGGTCGTTGGTTCGAATCCGACAAGAGGCTCGAAATCATGCAATTTGCTGATAAAGCCAAGCGCCTCCGTGGATGATTCCTCGGAGGCGCTTGTTGTTTCTGGTGCTGTCTTATTTGGCCAGATAGTCGCGGAAGTAGGCGATGATGTGGTCCAGACCTTCGTCCAGCGTCACCTTGGGTTCCCAACCCAGTTCCTTCTTGGCCACCGTGATGTCCGGGCGCCGCATCTTGGGGTCGTCGCTGGGCAGCGGACGGAAGACGATCTTGCTCTTGCCGCCGACCTTCTGGATGACCTTCTCGGCCAGTTCCAGCATGGTAAACTCACCCGGGTTACCCAGGTTGACGGGACCGGTGAAGGTGTCGCCACTATCCATGACGCGCAGCATGCCCTCGATGAGGTCGCTGACATATTGGAACGAGCGGGTCTGCTGGCCGTCACCATAGATGGTCAGGTCCTCGCCGCGCAACGCCTGGACGACGAAGTTGCTGACCACACGTCCGTCATTGACGGCCATGCGCGGCCCATAGGTGTTGAAGATGCGGATCACCTTGATGCGCACGTGGTGCAGGCGGTGGTAGTCGAAGAAGAGCGTCTCGGCACAACGCTTGCCCTCATCGTAACAGGAGCGCAGACCGATGGGGTTGACGTTGCCCCAGTAAGACTCGGGCTGCGGGTGAATGGTCGGGTCGCCATAGACCTCACTGGTCGATGACTGCAGGATCTTGGCCTTGGTGCGGCGCGCCAGTCCCAGCATGTGGAAGGCGCCGAATACGGATGTTTTGGTAGTCTGTATGGGGTCGTTCTGATAGTAGATGGGCGATGCCGGACATGCCAGGTTGTATATCTCGTCCACTTCGGCCCAGTAGGGGTTGATGACGTCGTGGCGTACCATCTCGAAGTTGGGACGTCCTATCAGGTGCCACACGTTCTCTTTGGAACCGGAATAGAAGTTGTCCAGACAGATGACGTCATGGCCTTCGTTGACCAGTCTCTCGCAGAGGTGGGAGCCGATGAAGCCCGCTCCTCCAGTTACTAAGATTCTTTTCATATGACTTTTGTTTTTTGATGTGTTATTCCATGTCAACCACCGTGATTCCCGCTCCGCCAAACTGGACGTGCTCGTCCTTGGCTTTCTTGACGTTGGGGACGGTGGCAAGGTATTGTCTGATGAGTTGGCGCAGGACGCCGGTGCCCGTGCCGTGCAGGATGCGGACACGACTCATGCCTATCAGGATGGCGTCGTCGATGAAGTGCATCACCGTATCGAGGGCCTCGTCGCCACGCATGCCGCGGACGTCCAGGTCCTGGTGGAAGTTCTGGCGGCGGTCCTCCATGGTGGCGCGGGTCATGTGGGATGTCCGGATAGCCAGGTGGGCGTGCTTATCGACACTTGTTCCCCCTCCTTTGGAGGGGTTAGGGGAGGTTCTCTCCAACTGTTCCAACTTGACTTTGCTGCGCAGCCCGCCGAAGATGACGGTGGCCTGCTTGCCCTGGATGGCTTCTATCTCGCCGATGCTGTTGGTGCCCTTGATGCGCACGCTGTCGCCCTTCTCCAGCGGACGATGGGTGTCGTTGAGGCTGGCTTTGGCACGTTCAGCCAATTTCTCGCTGGCTATGCGCTCCTCCTCGCCTTTCTCCTTCTTGCGTTGGGCTTTGCGGGCCTTGCGCTCTTCCATCTGGCGCAGTTTCTTGGCGAAGTCCTCTTCGCTCATCAGGCCGCGGGTGTCGTCGTTGTGCACCTGCTGGCGGAACTCCTGCAGCTCCTCGCGGATCAGACGCGTCTGCTCCTTCTCGGCCTGGGCCTCCTTGATCTCGCGGATGGCGTTCTCTATTTTACGATTAGCCTCGGCCAACAGCTCCTCGGCTTGCTGTCTGGCACGCTGCAGGATGGCCTTGCGCTCGCGTTCTATCTCCTCGATGCTGGCGTCCAGTTTCTCGCCTCTCACCTCCAGGCGTTTCTCGTGCTGGTGGATGGTCTGGCGCTTACCCTCCCAGTAGCGCTTGTCGCGTACGATGTCCTGCAGGTACTTGTCGCTCTGGATGTAGTCGGAGCCCACGATGTCGCTGGCGTCCTGGATGACCTCCTCGGGGATGCCCGTCTTGCGGGCTATCTCTACGGCAAACGAGGAACCGGGCTGTCCGATGGAGAGCTGGAAGAGGGCCTGCATCTGGTGACGGTCGTAGAGCATGGCGCCATTGACGACACCCTCATGGTCCTCCGCGAAATGCTTCAGATTCTGGTAGTGCGTGGTGATGACGCCAAAGGTCTGCTTCTTCCAGAACTGCTTCAGCACCGCCTCGGCAATGGCTCCGCCAATAGTTGGTTCCGTACCTCCGCCAAACTCGTCTATTAATAGTAAGGTGTGGCTGTTGGCTTGCCGCATCATGTTCTTCATGTTCAGCAGATGACTGGAGTAGGTGCTCAGGTCGTCGGCTATCGACTGCTCGTCGCCGATGTCTATCATGATGTTCTGAAACACGCCGACGGTACTCCTATCGCCCACGGGAATGCTGAGGCCGCATTGCAGCATGTACTGCAAGAGTCCCACCGTCTTCAGACACACCGACTTACCGCCCGCATTGGGACCGCTGATGATGAGGAGGCGGCCGGCGTTTCGAGAAATGTGGAGTGTGGAGTGTGGAGTGAGATTACCTTGGAGTTTGTTGTCATTCGTTTGTTTTTGGGGGGCCTTTCCCGTCTCTGGAGCATTCTCACTCCTCACTCCACACTTCACATTCCCAGAAAGTTGTATGTCCAGTGGCACGACCTTCTCGCCTTTCTTCTCTAGCGAACGCTGCAGTAGCGGGTGAATGGCGCGAATCCAGTCGATATGGGGCTCGGCCTTCACGTGGGGCTCGAAAGCCTGCATCTGCTCAGCCATGGCGGCCTTGGCCTGGATGAGGTCGATGGTGGCCAGGAAACGGTAGCTGTCCAGCACCTCCTGGACGTGGGGGCGCAACTCGTCGCTGAACACCGTCAGGATGCGGATGATCTCGCGGCGCTCGGCAGCCTCCAACTCGCGTACCTTGTTATTGGCCTCCACCACCTCGGCGGGTTCGATGAATACGGTCTTTCCTGTGGCTGACTCGTCATGGACGATGCCGTTGATCTTACGCTTCAGACCGGGAGCCACGGGAATCATCAGGCGCCCGTCACGCAGGGTGGGTGCCGTGTCCTGGGCCACCAGACCGTCGCGCTGGGCGGCATGCAGTATCGTATATAATGTACGTGAGATGCTGCCCGCCGTCTGCTCCATGTCGTGACGGATGCCGGCCAGCACCATTGATGCGGAGTCCTTGATCTTACCAAACTTGTCGAGAATGGAGTCGATGCGCCGTATCATGGCAGGGAAGGTCTGTACCCCCTCCGTCAGCCTGTAAAGGGCTGGGTATTGAGGTGTGTTCTCGCTATTCACTCCACACTCCTCAATCCTCGAAAGATAGCCTACGATTTTCCCAATCGTCTCCAGCGAACGGCGCAGGTCAAAGAGCTCGTTCTCCTCCAAGTGCGTGTTCTCCAGACGGATGCGGGCTATCGACTCGCGGACGTCGAAGAAGAAGTTGAACTCCGGCTTGTCCGTGGCCTCTCGCAGACGGCGGAACTCGCGCACCTGCTGCAACCACTCGTTCACCTTGTCGGCATCGTCGGTGAAGGCCAGTTCATCGACCTTCTCCTTACCCAGCGTGGAGAGGCAGTATCCTTTCAATAAGCGTCGTATCTCGTCGAAGCCAACCTTCGTTTCGTAGTTCTTGGGATAAATCATGGTGCAAAAATACAAATTATCAGCCTAATATGCAAAAAGTAGAATTAAAATTTGGTTAATTCAACAAAAAACACTACCTTTGCACCCGCTTTCAAGAAAATTGGGCACTGGAGAGATGGTAGAGTGGTCGATTACAGTAGTCTTGAAAACTATCGTACCGAGAGGTACCGGGGGTTCGAATCCCTCTCTCTCCGCCAAATAGCACAAATGGGAACCTTACGGGTTCCCATTTTTCATACCTGATTACCAGCATCTTATTAGCTTAACCCGCTGAAAGCGAGGCTAATAAGGGGATGGACACCGCTGAAAATGCATACGGCATCATGGTTGGTCTTACGACATCATAAAGCCTAAATGTATTACAGGATGTATTACAACCCCGACCGACAAAATAGAATTGTAATACATTTAATGATTTTTATATGAATAAGACACCATTAGTAGAATTTGTGTACAACAGACACAAGACGGCTTCGGCCACAAAAGAGGCAGCAGTTGAGCTGCGAGTTACTTTCGAAAGAAAGCAGAAGTATATGACTACGGGCGTCAGGCTCCTTCCGAAGCAGTGGCACCGTGGTACAGTAACTAACCGCGTTGATGCTATCCAGTTGAACCAGACACTGGAGAAGCTGATGATTGATGTGCGACAAGTCGTTGTTAACATGATGACCGAGGGTAGCATCGACATCTTCAGCATTCCAGACAGGCTGAAACGATTGAGGTCTGGCAACATCAACTTTCTTGATTTCTGTGATAAGCGAATGAAGATCCGACAGTATGGCAAAGCCGAAGACAGCCAGGAACGCTACACCCGATTCATGAAGTTCTTCAGAGGCTGGGGAAAGATTGTGGAATTCGAGGACATCACCGACCTGAACATCATCGCTCTTGACGAACATCTGGCTGCGAGAGGTTTGAAACCCTATTCGAAATGGAACAACTACCATCGTTTCCTCAACTCTTTCATTCTTGACGCAATCGATGAAGGCTACGTTAAACGCAATCCTTACAAGTGGGTGCGCATTGAGAAAGAAAAGTCGAAAGGTGGCATTGGCAAATACCTTTCACCTCAGGAGTTTACCAAGGTGAGAGACATGGAACTACCAACAGAAAGTCTTCAACGAGTAAGAGACTTGTTCGTGTTCCAGACCTACACATGCCTCTCCTATGTTGATCTGAGTACATTCGATGCAGAAAAGATAGAGAAAGTCAAGGGAATGAAAGTATATATAGGTACGCGTGCAAAGACAAGCCAGACCTTTACCATTCCACTTTTGAAGCCAGCACTTGCCATTTTGAAGAAGTACAATAACCACCTTCCTATTATAAGTAATGTGAAATATAATGAATACTTGAAGGTGGTGGCTCAGAATGCGAGTATTGACAAACCCGTGAGCTCGCACTGGGCCCGTCATACCGGAGCCACTTTGCTTCTTAATAGTGGTGATGTCCCTATGAATATTGTGCAGCACATCCTTGGACATGCATCTCAACGTATGACGGAACAAGTATATGCCAAACGCCTCGACGAGTCTATTGTAGATGCTATGGCTAAAATAGATGGCAAAATTTAACTACCGTTTCATCTCTAAATTAAGGTTTAAAATTACCATTCCTTTTTAATCCAAGAACGTCTCCATCTGGCGTTCTTGGATTTTTTTATACTTATTTGAGATCTTATTTTTTTCGTGAAGTGTTAATTCGCGAATAGAAATTTTCAGAAGTAGCCTATGTCTGAGATATTCACTTATTTTGCAGCAAAAATTAAAAAACATAATATACAATGGACATTTTTAAAATAGATCAGACCTCTATCGATGCTATAGCCTACAAGGCAGCAAAGATAGTTGTGAGTGAGTTAAAAAAGTGTGAGGAGCCTCAATTAGAGATGGTGCCTGTAAGTGTTGCTGCGAAAATACTCGGAATATCCGAAGATCACATGCGGCGTATTAAGGACAAGTTCCCTCATATCAAGAATGGCAACAACAAGCAAGGACGTTTGCTGTTCGTTAGAGATGCGTTATTGAAGGAATATGCTAAATAGAAGACGCATAAACATTATTTATGGGAATAATTATTTTAAACAATGAAAAGATATTATAATTTTGTTCTGACCGAGAGTCAGATTGATTTTCTTGCCGAGAGCAAGAATGGTGTTAATATTATGAAGGTGCTGACTGTGTTGTTAAAGCACACATGTACTGATAGTGGTTACGATTATGCCAGACCAGGATGGAATTCTTATTTGCATTCAGGTCAGACATTAATATCCGATGCAGACCTTGCTGAATTCTGTAATTGTGATGTTGAAACCGTCTCTGACATTATCAGAATGTTGAATAATTCGGGGCTAATTTCAACAATGTCTAACAGCTCTGTCAGTATTCATACATTGCTGTTTCTTGATGAAATTCATGACAAGGGGAAGACTGTTTTCAATTCCAGATGTCAAGATCAAAGACTGCGTGAAGAAGAGAGTATTTATCAGACCCAGATGGCATTGAAATATGCGGAAGTCAAAGTAGATGATAATATGTCACAGATTAGTACGAATCATGCTATGGATAAGGCCTTCGAATTCATGAGACGAATTGAGGAACTTAATAACAACCGTAGTATTCGTGACGAGGTAATAGACAACTTGAACGAAATGGGAGACAAATAGACTTAATGGCAGTCCCTTGCGGGCAAAACGATTTAGCTTTGAGCGTAAACACTACACCGAGCATCTCAGCCTAAGTGTAGATTGTCCGACGGCTTTTCAAGCCGTTGTTGCAAGAGGTACCAATGTCGGACGAAAACGGCAATAGCCGCTTTGTCCATCCAATGGATTCTCGAATGCTCGCAAGCTCGCATTGGACTGCCCCACAACACAAAAACGAAACTTATTTTACGATATGAGAAAGCGTGAAATTCAGAGGAAGCCTCCGAGACTTCATCACATTGACTACCGTGTCAATGACATCGAAGATGCCCAGATAGCGGAGAAGGCCGCTATGTGTGGACTTACTAAAGGCGACTACAGCCGCAGGTGTGCGCTCTGCCATGAGCCGAAGCTACATCTGACGGACAGTGAGATTGAAGCGTATAACCAACTGGCAGATGCTCGTGGCGATATGGCGCATGTCCGCAATGCCTTAAAAGGCAAAACGCAGGAACAAATCAGATGCTACTTTGATGACGACGACTTCATGCGTCAGTGGGTAAGAGCTATCACCAGAGTCATTGCCCAGTGGGATGAGATCCTTAATAAAATGAGAGTTTAGTATGAATTTGAACTGTAGAATCTATGGTAGCATTAGCTGACGTAATCACACACGGTTGTAACGCGGTACGCTACTCCGTGGATAAAGAGAAGAGTGAGGTTGTGATGGTTCACTGCTTGCCAGAGAACATCACTCCCTCTTCTATGTGGGATAGAATGCTCATCCTTCAACAGAAGTATCGCGAGAAAATCAATCGCTATAACCATCTTTACAAGACGGCCATTCGCATCGAAGTTTCGCCCGCCAAGGAAGAGACGGAGAACTGGACGATGGCCGATTGGCAGAAACTGGCCGATGACTTCATTCGAGAGTTCGATGCACAGGTGTACTTGAAGAACGATGGCCGTAAGGAGAATGGACATACCAATCTTGCGAATAGCCAGTATGTCGTGTCACTCCACCGAGACAGCAAGGGACAGATTCTTCATCTTCACATCAACGCCAACCGTATCGACATGGAGGGTAATACGAACAACTCTTATATGATACGTAAACGCGCAATGGCTGCTGCGAACAAAATCAACGAGCAGCGTGGTTGGATTCAGTCGATGAAAAAGCGCGACTGGAACATAAACGAAGTGACCAATGCCTGTATTGATGCCCTAAAGATGATGGACTCGTTCGACTGGAACACTTACGAGGCCAAGTTAAAGGCAAAGGGCTATGAGGTGAATGTAAAACGCAGTAATGACGGAAAGGTTGTCGGCTATGTGGTGAAGAAGGGTAACTCCTTCTACAAATCCACACTGTTAGGCCACAGCCGAAGCCTCACTCCATCTCGCATCAAGAACACATGGGTCAAACTGCATCAGGACAAGAGTGTACACACCCAGACGATTGCTTCGAAAAGTATGCGGACAGTCTCCCGTCCTGTTGCTCCTGTGAAAGTAAATACACAACAACTGAAACCGCAGTTGCCGACAAGAGATGAGCCGCTCCCTATAATAAAACCTGAGCAGAATACTCCTGAGATGGTTCATCACGATATCGAATGGAATGGTAGAATCCATCCCGTTGACATCCCTATTGAAGCAGACAAAGCATTGTTGGATGAACTTGGGACGATGGAAGTGGATCTGTGTGCTACGATAGTGGATGCTCAGAAAACAGCCTTCCTGCTGTTTGCCAACTATCTCGATGCCGCAACAGAGATTGCAGAGTCGTGTGGCGGTGGTGCCTCAACTGAAAGCAACTGGGGTAGAAAAGACGATGAGGATGATATGGAGTGGGCGCGTCGCTGCGCTCGACAGGCACGTCAGATGCACCAACGTCCTATACGTCGTTCACGAGGATTGTAAATAAAAAAAAGACCTTTTATGAATAATAATATAAAAAAGGAGAGCCTCGATTTAGAGGCCATGATGAATCACCTCGACCAGAAGGCCGAGAAAAAGAAAGAGTTTAATAGCGAGTTGGAATCTCTCAACGAGATGCTCAACATGTTGGGTGTCGAACTGTTGACAGTGAAGGATGGCTTGCAACAAATAGAGAATGGTAAGCATGAACTGGCAACCATGAATGAAAATATGAATGACTGGATCGCAAAGTCTGAACTGTTTGTAGAAGCGATGAGGGAGATTGCCTCAGGCATAATGGACTCGAAGCCAGAAGTGATAATCGGAGAAAGTGCCAAGCATGATTTGAAGGTAATTTTTAATAGTCATGTGAATTTTATGGCGGCCCTGCTTAATGGCTTTACTGATAGCCAGGATAAGGAACACGCTGAATTCAAAGAAGAATTGAAGAAAGTATTCGAGGAATCAGAGGAGACGGAACGGAAGAAACTTTCTAAGTTCCATCGTGATTTGGATGAAACCCTGTCGAACGCAGGCATCTGGTTCTCTGCTCGGATTTCCTATCTGATGCTAGGCATCTTCCTGCCTTGCTTTGCTTTTACGGTATTCATGTTGGCTTGGTTCATCGCAAGATAGAAAAGTATTTGCTTTGACCATATATCGTTTGCCCCAGTTCGTCGTGATGACGCGCTGGGGCTTTATAATCCATGGATATGTCTCTTTATCAGCGAACGACTCACACTTCTGCCTTCATTTCTTTTTGGGCATAGACCAATGCATCGTGACTCACATCCTCTTCGCCCTCTACTGTATCCAGCACCTTGTCAGCCAACCAGATGGTCAGCAGTTCCTTCTCGTCCACCTCAAACATTTGGGCCATAATAGGTATTTGGCACCGTTTCGCCTTTCGCTCGCCACGTTCTATTTTACTATACATCGGGGTGTCAATCTCCAGTGCTGCCGACAGTTGTCGCTGCACCAGTCCGCGCTCTTCCCTGAGCTCTTTTATCTTTCTTCCAAATATCATGTGTTAAGTATTTACTTGTTATCAGTGTCGGCTTCATCCATATTGCTTTCATCATTTAGATTCTTTAGCCGCTTCACGGCCCTGTCGAAGTCACTCTCTAGTAGTCGCATCTCACGTTCCCTATAGATTTCAAATTCGCGTTCAGCCTTTTCTATGGCCTCTTGGTGCGAGACGGTACCACTCCCTTCGAGGATATTCTTCCTCAGTCGCAATATCTGGTCATCCAAGGCTGCAATCCAATCAGCCATCGTCATCGGATTCTGCTCCAATGCCTGAAATTCTGCGTAGTCAAGGAATTGGGAGGTAAGCAGGTTCAGACGCTGCAATTCCAATTCCGTCAGATAGTTCTTGGCTATCTTTACGTCATCACGTGTTACGTAGTTACCCTTAAAGTTCGTCATCCCTACAAAGGGTTTCTCGTTGTCCACCCGTTCATAGATCAACTCTGCCGCCGTATGTTCATGCACGGCATAGTGCATCTTATTTTGAACGGTGGCGAAGAACAGCTTAGTCATCTTAGCACGTGGATCATAGTCTGTCGATGTGGCGTAGATGTCTGTCACCTGCTGATAAAAGTTCCGTTCACTACTACGGATGTCACGTATACGCTGCAGCAGTTCACGGAAATAGCGGTTTCCTCCCTGCTTCAGTCGTTCATCGTCCATCGTGAATCCCTTCTGAATATACTCATGCAGTCGCAGTGTTGCCCATCTGCGAAATCTCACTGCTATAGGCGATTGTACACGATATCCCAAGGCGATGATTACGTCGAGATTGTAATGGTCGATATTTCGACGCACTTGCCGTTTTCCTTCTTGGCGAACTAATAAGAATTTCTTATAAGTTCCCTCCTTGTCGAGTTCATTGTCTGTGTAGATGTTGGTGATATGCATAGAAACATTCTCCTGAGTCGTCTGGTATATCGTTGCCAGCTGCTCCTGTGTCAGCCACACATCCTCATCAGCAAAGCGCGTATTCACACTCACCTTGCCTTCCTCATCTTTATAGAGTATCAGTTTGTTCTCTTTGTCCATATTGTTAAAACGTTTATATTCCGTTTGTTATTATCACATCTTACGTCTTACATCATACATCTTCCATCTCTTAGCCAACCTTTAGCCAGCTTCCATGCTCCTTCTATCCTGCTTCTTTCCATACTTTTGGCATACTCATGAGTAAACTTAGAAGCTGACGATAGTATGCCTACACCTTGGGGAGTATTTCTCTATGTATCCACATATTCTTTGTCTTTTATCCAAAAATATTTTAGTGCCTCGGTAAAAACGCATGACTCTTTTTTCTTCCATTGAGAAGAGAGGCATTCTTCTGTAGCATCACATTTTGCTCCTTCTATAAACATCGTTGATGAGCAAATCGGATAACGCTTACATTCTTTCTTGTTATCTGCCCTTAATAGTCTTGCCATAATTAGTTCTATTCCATACAAAATAGCTGTTTCTTTGTATGCTGATTGAGTTCCATTTTCAGTCTTAAGAGGAAGCGCACTCTGATTCCTTCCATCGATAAAAGGATATCCATAGTGATTAAGTATTTGTTCCCTAAAGGACTCTCTGTTACAAATGTCATAATCATACAGGAAATCGATAAGCCTGTGATGACATTTACCACAATCTATAATACAATTGTCAATAACAAGAGAGTAGTATTCTAAATCTCTTCCTAATAAAGCCTTAAAGCTTTCTTTAAGATCATTAGAGAATCGTTGCAGCAGTCTATAAAAGGGCATTTCCTGCCCATTATAAGAAACCGCATAATCTTGAACTATTGATTTATATAATTCTTTTCCATCCCAATTGGGGTGTGACTTAATCAATTCTAATACCTGGAAAAATCCTATACCAGGATTATCCCAAAGCAAAGCACACAAACAAATAGACGCTACTTTCTTCTTATCCTGTACAATATCAGGTATGATTTTCCCTATAATGAGTTCAACTGCATGATAGGGTATTATATTGTGTTTTATCTCATTATTAATAATCGACTGGATAGCATGAGCCATTCCCTCAACTACGCAACGATGTCCAAATAGGAACCCATGCTCATCTGCTTTATCATTATCAAAATCATAACAACCAATCCACACAGCAGTTTTCTCTTTCTCTGCAATAGAGATTTCTCTTTTATCAATCTCTATGTCGGAAATATTGAACCCTGTTGTCTTATCGCCTTCAATTTTGTTGAAATGGATAACAAATTGATGAATATCCTCGTCTGTATCCCATAACCTCAATGGAATATCTATTACTTCATTATTACGTATATAATCACGGTATCTTGAAAACACCCTATTATACATGTCACTCATTCTTATGCCATATAGACTAGTGACGTGCTGAATATAATGAATATATTCATGCACGAATGTAGCGTATGATGATAATGACATGTTGGACAAGTTACCTAAATCTATGTCATCATCTACATACATGTGCAAATGGTTCGTTTCATATTTACTACATTTGCCACAAAGTATGTCATAATCGAAAAGTGACATTTTATTCTGTTTATTCGTTTTTGTTCGACAAGTCAAATGACCTTTCTAGTTCCAATTCTGGTCGAGTTAGAAGAATTGGCATTTCTTTTTGCTCTTCTTCTTTTATAACAACCGATGCATTTTTTGCTCTTGTCGCCGCCCAGTTCCTAAGTGCTGCTATCTGCTCCTTCATCGTTGTTGATAGCGGAACAGTTTTTGAAATAGCATCCACCAAGTGTTTACCCAATAATTTGGGATTGTCTGGTGTTTCAACATAGGCAGCAAACATGGCCTCCTTGACGCATTCTTCAATTTCTGCGCCATTGAAACCTTCTGTTTTCTTTCCAAGCATTTCCATTGGGTATTGGGAAGGATCTTGTCCTTTCTTTTTCAAATGAATGGAAATAATGTTTTCTCGTTCTTTTTGACTTGGAAGGTCTACAAAGAAGATTTCATCGAAACGTCCCTTTCGCAACAATTCTGGAGGTAGGAGATTAATGTTGTTTGCAGTAGCTACTACGAATACAGGCGATGTCTTCTCTTGCATCCACGTCAATATTGTTGAGAATATCCTTGATGTTACGCCTCCATCAGTAGATCCACTAGATTGTACTCCATTAAGTCCCTTTTCTATTTCATCTATCCAAAGAACACAAGGTGCTACAGCCTCTGCAGTCGCTATAGCTTTTCTAATATTGTCTTCGCTACTGCCGACTAATCCTTGATAAACCTTGCCAATATCCAACCTCAACAATGGCATATTCCAAAAAGATGCAATACTTTTAGCCGTAAGACTTTTTCCACAGCCAGGAACGCCCAACAGTAACAAGCCTTTTGGTTCCTGAAGGCCAAAATCTCTAGCTTTTTTCTCGTATGCCTTTTGCCTCTTGAATAGCCAATCTTTCAGGACTTCCATTCCGCCAACATCTTTGAGGTCTTCGTTTTTGGGGAAGTAATCCAAGATTCCTGATTTCTTGATTATTTGCTCTTTTTCTGATGAAACTGTATATGGAGCATTGTTTCCCAAATCATCTTTTACCGCAGCTAAGCAGAATGCCAAATCAGCCTCCATAGATGTCATACCAAGAGCAGCATCAATCATTCTATTCCGCATTTCCACGGATAGATTTATCTTACATTGTCTTTCAACTACGCCCAAAGTTTTTTCCATATCAAACCTATCTGGTAGCGGTATGTTTAAGACGGTAACATATTTTTCCAGTTCAATAGGTAATTTGTAAATGGCAGACAGTATAATGGCATGGGTATTTGTATGTCTTGCCCTTTCTGCAATTGTACGAATGTAGTATTTTATTTTCTCTTCTTCAATGTAATTTCCAAAATCTTCTAATATGAAAATGTCCTTACTGGTTTCCTTATCATTGAGAATAAATTTTAAAGTCATTTCTGGCTCGTCATATTCTTCACCTAAATAACGAAATCCATTTTCTGACATCTCACATAATCCTTCCACGCAATTCCAGTTGAAAAGACGAATCTGTTTGGAGTTGTCAGATTTAAGACTATTAATAATGCCAACAATCTTTTGTCTTGTCCTGTCGTACTCAAAACTTGTGAGATATAATACAGGATAATACGCCTTGAGCATATCCTTTATTTTGCTGTATATTGCCTCCATATTACTTATGTTCAATTGTTTGTGTGCTGACTCTACGCGGTTTCATCTTAGCAAGATATTTCGCGGGAATATTCGTCTTTTTCGTCATAATACGTTTGTTCCCTAACAATTGCTCTAAGATGTCCATCGCTTCATGAGCTCTTTCATTGACATCATTTGGCAGATAGTCAGAATCCGTTACAATCGTACCATCCTTGAGAATAGTAAATTTGATTTGTGCGACAGGTTCATCTTCACTCTTGTCTTTTGAGCGACCAACCATAAAGAAACAATATACTTCTTCTGTAGTCGGAGTGAAATGATCGTTGGATTTATATGTAAACCCTTTCTTCTTAAATTCCTGAACTAAGGAGTTCTTTGCATAGGCAGCATTAAGAGTATAAAACTGGTTCTGTAACTCTTCGACTTTTTGTGCTGCATTAGGCATATAATATGTATTGTATGTAACCTCATTTGTCGTGAGGTTTAATTTCAATGCATATTCTCCATACAAGCGAGTTCCCTGTTTGGCATCTGTAACGAAGAGTTCATTTCCCTTTATTGTATATGTCCATCCTAAGGTATCGCACGCAGACTTTAGGACATCTACGTGCATTACCTGAGGATTGCGGACAAACCTTGATGACTCGAATCTAGACATATTTATGACAATTTATTGACGATTGCTTGTATATTACTTGGGTTGACCTGTGTAAGAAAACGTTTTGCTCTCTTCTGCTTACTGTCGAATCTCTCTCTATCGTTAAATAACGTTGAGAATCTAAACAGATAACCGTCTATACCTAAGCTCAAATCAAATGCGTTATCAACGTTTTTGGAATTAGCGACCCCAACCATTTCCAACAATTTTATCAACTCATCATCCTCTATTATCGCAAGTAATTTTGTATTTAGTACGGTTTTCTTTATTTTACGATTAATGTAAGCGAGACTCAGTGATGCAATATATCGAGTAAGTCCCTCTACTGTTGCATCAGGTTCCGCATTTAGTTGACCTTGGAGCTTGTCTTCGGCTGTCGCAACAGCTCTTGGAGGCTTATTAACAGACTTTGTCGTATTTGCATCTTTTCGTCCAGGGAAGATCTTCTTCTCATGAATCTTTTCTAACAATTCCTTGTTGTTATTTAACAACTCTAGCATAGACGGGTCATCTATGCTATTATTTTGCATTTCGCTCGCAACATTAGTCAACATAGAGGTTAGTCGTTTCTTGTCTTTTGGATTGAGACCTGACATATTGGAAGCTGCAACTAATTCTTGACCAATTTTGACAAGTTTTTTATTGACTTCACTTTTTATTCTTTCATAGGCCTTTTCTTCTAACATGTCTTCTAACGGGCTGAATAGTTTCCTTATTTCCTCGTTATCAATTTTAAGAAAATACTCAAGACGCTCATTTTTGTAATTAGCCAACATGTCCAAGTCAAGCTGCTCAATTTCTTTCCTGATACGATTTGCATATATTTCCGCAAACTCTAATTGGCAATCCTCATATTTCTTTTTTGCCACACTATGATGTGCCAATGCCATTTCTTCTCTGCGAACATGAGTTTGTTGGTCAGAAACAGAGAAAGAGAGGACGTTGAAGCTGCCCGAGAAAAGAACTTTTTGGTCACCCTTTACTTCAATTACATTTTTTAAATGGAATTCTGGCAGTTGAACATAAAAGAAATTGGTGTATTGTTCATCCAACAACTTGATACCAGGTTCTACTTCCTCGTCCATCATTGGCTTGCCGTCATTATTGGTGGCTGGTTCTGAATATGCTATAAATACGCGTTTGTTCTCATCGCGTAAAAAATCTTCTATCATTGGGCCACGGTCATGAAGGAAAGCCCCTTTTCTTATCCAAGGACTGATCAGCCATACCTCATCAGGATCATCCTCTGTGAAAATCTTTTGCAATTCCACCTCAAACGACAAGGAGTCATATAGCGCTTTTTTGTGTAACCGGTCTTTTGTAAGAACCTTTGTTATAGTACCAGATAACTTATTGCTCTGGCTTAATTCTGTTTTTTCTTCTTCGCTATTATCATCAATCTCACCATTTTCCTCCTTGATTATTTTTTGCTCTGCCTCTTTTATTTCTTCTGAGATCTCAGATTTTGCGACTTCGACATCATCCCCTTCAAGAATAGTTGTCTCCTCATTGTTTTCAATCTCATAGTGAATACAATTATTAAGCAATTCTTCTTTTAACGAGGAATCCTTATTGATATAATTAGCTATAACGTCATTAAGCGTATTCGAGTTCTCGTCAAAAACAAAAGCCCTAACATCATCACTATTGGCAACATTTTGTACAAAGCAAACATAAACTTTATATGATGCTTCGTGACCAGAATGCCACGTAGCACTTTCTAACAAATATCTGTTTTGTGGGAAATGTACATCTTGCGCTTGATTTTCTGCGTAAGACTTGATCGTTTCCAAATCCAGATTAATGTCATCGCAAGGAGTGTTTATTTCTTCAATCTTCTTCGAGTTTTCCCCAATCCCATTCTTGATGTCTAACCAAGATGGGTGACTGACATCAACGAAGATATCAAAGGATTTTGTATATGAGTCAGGGCGTTCACCTTTGTCTGCATATACGCGCCCTTCAGTTGTAAGTGCATAACAACTGTCATCCCCTTCAATAGCCCCAAATCCTTTTAATAAGTCTATTTTGTTTCTAAGAATTGATTGTTCTGCTTTGTCATTAACTACGTCAAGTCCAAGTATTGTGCCAATCTTCTCAAACGAAGACGATTCGTCGACCAACAAGATACCAACAATACCCTTCTCTAACGCAGTAATTTTGGCAGGGCGTTGCGTTTTACCATTGTATGTAGCACGCACGAATTTAATATCGTAAGAAACATAGCCAACAATTCTTTCCGAAATACGTTTAGCCTCGTAAACCGCTTTTGCAATACGGCTACTAATGGACTCCTGTACCTTCTTTGTGGCTGGGGTGTTATGATTTTTCTTTATCTTTTTCATCTTACTGCTCCTTTTAATTGTTCAAAACTAATAGTTTCCATATTAGCAATGGATGCTGCATAATTGCTGTTGCTCTCAAATTGTTTTTTGTTGCCTACAACAATAAGAAGACGTCGGGCACGTGAAAACGCGACATTGATACGTTCAATCTCCCTAGCGAAACCAATATTGTTCTTTGAATTGCTTCTAACAGTAGATACAATGATGATATTTCGCTCCATGCCTTGGAAACGGTCGACAACATCCATCCTGTAGTTCTTTCCCTTGTATTTCTTTTTGATTTCCTTGCTTTGGGCACTATAGAAAGTGATAATACCGATTTCTTTGTCTTCCAATTTCTTTTGAGAATTCATAAAGGTGCTAAAACCGTCAGCCTTTTCAAGTCCTCGTAATAGAAGGTCGATTGCTTCTAATTCACCCCTGTTGATATAACTGAACGGAGAATTGGCAGGCTTTTGTTCTGGCGTTTGAACATCAATCCATACAGCGTGTGTGCTGGGCGTAATAATCGGATTTAATGTGATACCATGCCAACGACTTCCCTTGTCAGACAGATCAGGATTGTCCATGGTATCAACTATTCCACATTTCAAGCCTCCCGTTTCTGCAAGTTCTTCTTGATAGAATTGCTTAATCGTATTCATAATCTGCTCATGCATACGATATTGTGTATCAAGGGTAGATACTATCGTTTTGCGTACTTTAGCAGCAGACACAAACAATCGCTTGAATTGAGATTCAGCTTTCTGCAATTTCTCAGCAAGTTCCTTCTTCCCAATCTTTTCAAGAGCACTGTCTATTGTGTTCTCATTCATCATTGGAGGCAACTGTTTATGATCACCTATTACAATGATTTTCTTTCCAAGTACTAGAGGTACAGCCATCTCCAAAGGAGTTGCTTTACTTGCTTCATCCATTATAACGATGTCAAAATACATATCTTGGCGTCTTGTCTCACCAAACATTTCGGTATATGTATCTTCAAAATCACGTGACCCGCATATACTACATGTGGCAGCAACTAGGTTTACATGACTCTTATATAATCTGCAAAATTCGATACGAGAGAATTTGTCCCTCTCCAACAGTTCTGTTTTCCAATAACTGACAGCATCAGAGTATTTTGAGTCATTGGATATCTTGTTCACAATACGATCTATCCATATTTGTGAAGCGTTGTCTGTTGCATCAAGTTCCAACTCCTTATTTACAGCGTATTTATCAGAACCTTCAGCCCAACTTTTTATTATAGGTAGAGAAAAACGCCTTCCTTCAGGTTCCAGTTTTTCTGGTCTTCCTATGCGGATAGGTCGAATACCTGCTTGCCCCTGCAGACGTTCAAGAGCATTATCTACTGCCAAGTTCGTTTGAGATGTAAGCAATATTCTACAATCTGGGTTACGCCTTATTGCTTGCCATATAATTTCAGCAATTACCGTAGTTTTACCAGTTCCTGGAGGACCTTGTATGAGTGCGATATCACTTGCAAGCACGGATTTTGTAACCGCTTCTAATTGCTTTTCATTCAAATTGCCAATTTTATGGACGCGAATGTCCTCCATAGCTTCAACTATATCAGCAACCGTTTCTGCCGCATATTTTGGATCAAAAATAAAATTAGGCAAGTTGGGATTGATTGGTTTATGATTGTAACGACTTTCTGGCTTAAGTATCCTATTCATCGCATTGCTCTGACGCATCAATTCCATCGTTTCACCCATTGCAGGGAACTGAATATAATCGCCAGTTCTTATCGCAAATTCTTTTGTTGATAATGCCTTTGCAACTTCTTCGGTTGGCTCAACAAGAGCATAATCACGACATCTTTTAATGCATACACCTATGTTTTGACTATTATTTCTCAGAAACGCCATTCTTTTTCTTTTGATTATTTTGTCTCTGGAAAGGTAGTTCTTGTCGATTTCTTCATCATCCACTTCATCTAGCTTATCATAAGCTTTTCCGTTAATATGGTTGACGGCCTCATTTCTAAAATCTGATTGTAGCTTTCTGTCAAGTTCTTGGAGTAGAGACGGGTCTTCTGTAAAAGACCATTCTGTTACTCCTTTGTTGTTATCATCGTCATAGAGAATTTTTATCCCATGAATGTTCGCAAGGGAATCTTCTAGTATTTTTTCAATTGCATCTCTTTCCTCGATGTCTCCAAATTTGAACTCAAAAGCTAATTCTCGCGCATCACGACTAAGTTTGTTTTTAGAAAACTTTTCTCGTTTGTCCGTAAGGGAAACGCTCACTCTTTCAAACAAAGAACGTCTATAGTCTTCTTTCTCGCAAAGGAACTCTATTTTGGCAGTTGGCTCATACTGTGGAACTTCCGCAATTGTTGTGCTATCTAATTGCTGAAGAATGTCTTCTCGTAAAGCCGTATAATCATCTTCTGATTGTGGAGAGAAAATCACACAGGAACGCGGAACGTCAACAACAACAGACTTTTTTCCGTAATTGCTTAACTTTAGTTCTTGTAATGCCGCCCTGTCAATTTGGGGTGCGAATGCGTAATGAAAAGTGCTGTTTATGTATTGATCTGTATATACTTTTCTTACCTCATTGAACAATCTTCCCAAACCATTCAACTCATGGAAATCATTAATAATCCATTGGTACGCGTTTCCTTTAATTGTTGCGCCTTCTATTGCAATAGTAGTATCAATAGATTTGGAAGGACTAATACTTACCATACAACTTGCAAATTGAAGATTTTTGAAGACATAAAGCGATGTGTCTAATGGTTTTTTCGAAGAAACCACAAAATGCTTCCCATGAGGTACTATGTTTGCGGTATCTGGCAGCCACGCTTTAATTTTCTCAATGTCAATCCCCTCTGGTGATGGTACCAGACGCATAATCATTTTGGTAGTAGGTACTACTTCTGCTATCCCTTTGTGGTTGGTTTCAACGATTTTTCGCAAGAACTCAAAGTCCTTGTCTGATGATAATTTAAACTCACCGCTGTCTGTTCTTTCTATATGAGTTCCAAAATCATGAAGTTCCTGATCTATTGCAGACAGGATACTGTTTAACTCATCAGGATTTGAAACAATTGCGATTTTACCGCTAACAACATTTTCAGGGTTTGCTTCAGATGTATAACAATAATCTCGGCCTATCGCTTTAATGTCCTCAATAATCTCCTCAGATATGGCTTGATAACTGTCAAAAGAGATATGACACTCCCCATTTCCAATCTCAACATCAAATTTCTGTTCGCATTGACTGGATAGCTTTTCAATAATGGCATTTTTTAGGTTTTCTCCATAGCTCTCCATATCGAAAACCAATTTAATTAAGCCACCCTTTTGATTATGAACTGACGAGATTTTGATGAGATCACGCTTGTTCTCAAGAATGGCGTTGAGTCCGTCCAAATAGGCCTGCCACATCTCCTTGTCCTCTTCAATTCTAATCTCAATGGGAGGGATGGGAAGCGCAAAACAACTTGCAATAAACTCCTTGACATCGTTAGTGTGGCCGACCCAATAGGAACCTGCCGAGTTGAAAAGCTTTAACGTGTCCTCAAATTGATCCACAAATTTTATCTCGCACTTCCTTACAATGTATTGTTCATCTTCTTCAGGGAGAACCATGTTCTTTTGATTGAAGCGTGGCCACTGTAACGTGAACTCATCGCGTGACAATTGTGCAGTCATGCAAAATGACTCATCGTCAACCTTAATAGACAACTCATCGTATTCTTTTGCATTACGTCCCTTTTGTTTGCGATGAATAAAAACGCATGTGTGAACACCAGACAACATCGCAACGATATTGTCAAAAGGAACAGACGAGGTTTTGTCATGAAACTCTACGTTTTTACTGGAGTATCTTATAAACAATGGAAGAACTTCTTTTTCCTCAACATTGCTATAGATACTTTCCTCCGGCTGTCTAATTTCTAATTCTGCCATTGTGATATAATGAGTTATGTTTTCTAATGTTGTTTATTTCAAATATACAATGCTGATGTCTCTATCATACATATTTAGTTGTATTCTCTTAATCTCAGTATTCTCAATCAAGAGAACAACGCCATAACTGGCGAATGACGCATCAGACAAAGGTACTCCCAGAGCCAAAGCGTTTTCGTCATATCCATATCCACGCAGCTCAACAAGATTCTCACTCGTTGAAATTATTCGCATTCGCTTGGGTGCCATCTGGATGTTGTCTTTCCATAAAGGGTGAAGTCCGTCAAGGTTATAAATGGTGACCGTATAACCCTCACCGCCCTCTATGTTTTTCTCAATGACGAAGCGTCTATTACAACCAAGATTATGGCCAGAAACATCCTTTCCGTTTTGGAAACGAATGTGGTCAGAAGAATCGAATGAAACATATCCAATGGACGGATAGTTGTTTCCTGCTATGAGATATTGAATAAAGTCTTTTTCCATATGTGAGTACTTATAACATCTTTATTATTTTACTTCAGGAATTTTAGGACTGCCTTTCAATGCTACACCTATGCTCAGACTACGCAACGCCCTTGCTTCTCCCTTGCTACGATATAGCTTGGATACCCTATGTTTTGCTCTTTCAACGATGGACGTATGGGGTTACCCTCTCCGTTTTAGGTGTCTCAATTCTGATTTGCCAAATTCTGACCACAAAGATACGAATTATTTCCCAATGATAAGCATAAAAAACTGAAAAAGTTATCATCACAAGCCTTGTGAACTCATTTTTCCTTGGTTCTTTGATGAAAATGTGCTACTTTTGCCACCAAAAAGAAAGATATGGCTACACAGGAACAGATTGAAGCATTGAAGATTGACGAGAACGTCTTTGAACTGGCAGAGGACACAGAACTGGAGTACCTGGTTCATTTTGCGGCTCCATTTACAGGTGCTGACAAGTGCTTAATTCCCAAAGGAACGGCCTTCGCACCACATTCCCCGATGCGAGGCGATGCACTGTATATGCATCTAGTAGATGAAGACAATGAAGAATTGTATGCGAAAATGGAGGCACAAGTGAAGGTCAAGTACAAAGACCTCTATACTCGACTACAGGGTTTCTCGTTATTTATCACCGAAGAGCAACTCAAGACGCTTCCCCTTAAATTCCGTAGCGGCAGTGCAGAGCGACTGCTTGACATCATGCGTCAGTTGCGCTCCCCTCTTTACCCAATGTTTCCATAAGCCAATAGAGCTTCCTTTGGATATTTATATGTGAATGCCATATTTTACAAGTTTATCTACTAACTCCTTACAGTTTCTGAAACCTTCCTCTTCCTGCATTTTGGCAGCTCTGCTTTGGTTTTCACCTTTCTCAATTTGCTCTCCTCGCAGCATATCATAGGTGATAAAAGTCTTCATCTCGCTATTACCGTCAGGCAGCTCTCTCCCCAAAGCGACACCACTTGGATAAGCGCAGAAGATGCCATCGGGGTATTTCTCATTGCCTTGTGCATCCGAATTGAGATGCAGATTCTTCATGATCCAATCCTTCATCACCTCCATCTTTGGCATATCCATCGGCAAGCCAGTCCTCTCCTTATACCTGTCAAAGAAGTGAGGCGTAAAGAATGCTTTCTCCGGCTTTGCCAAAGGATTGGAATCAAGATACATGAAGCCTACAAGGTGGAAACCGTCCGTCTGGCGGTACACCCCGAAACACATGTAGTCGAGCAATCGCTGCTTCTTTGTTATCTGCCAGTCTCGACTCAGCATGTATATCATATAGTCGATGCCCCTATTGCCGCTCACCATCACAGGCGCGAAAATCTTCAGTCCCTTGGGCTTTGTCTTTATCACAACACGCCAATACTTCGGCTGAAGCGCATCAATCTGATGATGCACGAATGCTTCATCAAGGTCAAGCACCCTGACAATATCGTCATAGTCGAATGTGTCTGTTATTATAGCTGACATATTCTTATTTCGCTCGCAAGTCACTCTTATTTTATTTGTTTTGCGAGCGACCTTTTTTCTGATTTTCAGTGAGTTATGAAAATTGCACTCTTAAGTTCGCTCGCAAATTCGCTCGTAATCGCTCGCAAATTTCATATTTTTGCGAGCGACCATATCGACTTATTTCCTATTGTTTGATTCACGATTTTACCAGATTCTCTTAACTTGCGAAGAATATTATAAACCTTCGTATTCTTTTGCTTGTCAGTCAATTGATCAGGCAGCACATCCCACAGCAGTCTCACAATCTCCTGTTTGCTCAGAGTTTTGTGATCATTAAGCGATTCGAGTAAAAGGGCTTCGCATTTCTTATCTGCCAATCCCTTATGTTTTGAATACTCTACTTTTTGACCCGTTACTTGAGCGATATTCTTTGCTACATAGATATGAGGCAAACGGCCTTCTATCAGTTTGCGCTTGCGAAGCATTGCCACCGCTTCTGGGCTGATTTCCTTGCTCTTCTGTACTTGGTCCAAAAGCACCGCATCCGTCAGTGACAAGTCTTGATTAGCCAGCAACATCAGGCTGTAATTCTCATCGATGATAGTTCCTGGCATGTTGAGTACAACCTCGTCAGCAGTCGACAAATCATAGTCAGGCATAGGTAGGAAACGCTCTTTCTGGCTCACGAACATCTTATGAATGCCGTAACCCTGAGTATCAATCATCTTAATGTTAACCATCGCTTTCACCAATGCTGGATTGCGGTAGCTCTTGGGAGTTTTCTCGCCCGTGATGTACTGCCTGTAGTCGCCCTCGAAGAAAGTACCGTCATTTTGAAACTTCAGCGAGTCCTTGTCTTCCGTCACAATAATTCTGGTTCCCTTCTCATAGTTTTGGTGGGCTATCGAGTTATGCATACCTTCAAGAATACTCTCCGTATCATACTTCCATACCTCTGCCGGAATCAGCGAGTTCTTGGGATAAATCTTGAAGCGATAGTTACGAATCCGATGAAGCAACTCTGTGGTCGTGAGGACAAACGGAATGGTATAGATGTCACCAAACACCTGTCCGTCTTGGAAACACTTCCACACTATCTGCGCGATGTGGTTCAGTTTATAAGCAGATGTCTCTTTACCAACCAACAACAGCGTTGTGCGAGTCACTTTTCCACCAATCGTCAGACCTGCCTTATCGAGAAACACCTTGTCGCTCCAACCGTCACACTCCTTTGCCAACTTCGGGTATCGCTGCTTATACCCTTCACGAGCCTTTACGATAGCATCTGGTTCCAAGTCATCTATCGTAGCATCAGCAATCACCTCCGCAGTCCAGTCAAAAGCTGCGTCATCACGTTCTTCAAGAATGGCATTCTTGCGCGAATCTGTCAACTCAATCAGCGAATCGTCCAGACGCTGCCAAGCCTTGTTGTGAGCATAGACAGGTTGCCGCTTCATATGGCGAGGCACATGGATTACCCACACCGTCTTGTTCGTGTCCGACGTAATGAACTCCTCTACTAGCAACCCTTCTGATGGCAGATTGGTGCATTGGCTAATCAGTCGGAGTCGAGCCTTCTGCACATCATAGTTGTAGGTGTCCGTACCCACAATCTCCAACGTCTTGTCTACAACACCGACCACCAGATGTCCTCCCTCCATGTTGGCCAAAGCCGACACGTATGAAATCACGTCATCCTTCTCATGCCCATTGAAGTCATTCTTCAGGTTCTTGAATTCCTTCCATTCACAAGCCTCATCCTCCTTGGGATAATGCTTGATAAGGTATTGTTGTAATTCCTGTTCAATCATATCTTGTCTTGCTTTATTATTATAACGTTTTTATTCAATTACTATTGCCTATTCTCAATTACATCATCAAAAGCAAATGGAACGGGACTTTGACCATCTAGATTTTTGATATATAAATCCTCTAAACTCCATGCAGGTTCTTTGTCTATCTGTATTGTTTTCCCAACAGTTTCACTCCACAAATCATTCCTATACCCATACTGGGCAATTAGAATGATGGCATAAGCCATGATAGCATTAATCGCATTGAACAATTTCGCTTCAGCAAAATGTTTCTCTCGATTATGTTTTATCTGGTTGTATGCTTTATACCATTTTAACTGTTCGTCGCTTTTCCATGTTGAAAACGGGGAAAAAGTTCCTAAATCACCATATCTATAAAAAGACAACTCATATTCATCCAACTTTAAAGCCTCTTTCAGTTTATAATAATCTAACATTTCAAAATGTTTTCCTATGGATTGTACTCCATTGCTCACTAATATGCTCTGCATCCTTGCATCCAATTCAGTGCAAGCCAGAATAATGATGTTTCTAATAGCATGTCCGTAAACACTAAATTGTTTACTATGTGGCGCAACGACTTTGAATATATCTGCTAGATCATCTAGTATTATTTCCAACTGTCGTAATTGGTTTGAGTACTCATTGTGGCTTGTAATGGGTAAATCTTTATAAGTCTCCGTTGGAATACTTTCATTTTGTCGTGATGAAAAGTAATCTGTGAAAAAAGTCTCAGTCAAAATCGGCCTATAGATGGAATGATAGCATTGTCCAAAATCTAACTTCAATCGCTTTAATCGATAATTACACCAGTTCTTCTTATAGGCAGATAAATTAGGAGATGTGTTTGCTACCCTTTCAACAATCTCTTCTTCATCAATAAGTCCAAAGTCTGATATTGGAAAGCCTAAGCATGCGCTGTAGTCTTCATCAAAACCCAAAAGATATGCTTCACCATCATGATAGGATAATGGGAAAAACAAGGTATCTTGTCCATTAAAGACATCAACCAACAAAATATATGTACCTTCTTCTCTTGCCATCTTGTTTGCAATAATCATTTGTTATTGATTATTTAGTCAAATATCAATCGGTTTTCCTCCTCTCTTATGGGATGGTCGCTCCACTTTGTAAAGTATTGAGGCTCATCGTTAAACACACAAATGGTAGTTGTGCCATCAGTCTTTCTTTCTATGGAGCGAATAATGCAATGGCTTCTCATTATATTTCTATAAGGAATTACAAACTCTTTTCCATTCAGAATTAGTGGTTTCAAAATTGGTGTTGATTCAGAAAACACAAACACCTTTCCTTTGTCTTCAAGTTCTTTGTAATCACACTCTAAATCTGACGTAGTAAAAGTCCATTCACTTCCGTCTGGTGTCTTTTCCATCAATGGTTCTTTTTTCAAGTAGCTCAAAACATATCTTGATACATTATATCTTTCTTCTGTAAAGCACTCATATTTTACGAACCTTTCTCCTGTCAAACATTCTATCTGCTTCACATTGTTATAGTATTCCTTCATGTTTTGGTAAATAGACTCCTTCTCAGACACCTTAAAAGGAGAATTAGCAAACAGTTCTTTAACGAACACTTGTTCTCCACTAAAAAGTGCAAGAGGTAAATCAATCCACTTTATTGCCTCATTATTATTTGTATACTCCTTCTTGAACTCAAAGGTTACATTAATATTATATCCAACTATCTTCCCGTCATTGTCTATAGTTTTAGTGTCTATAAAAATGTCGTAGATATTGGTTTCTATTATGCATCTTACGCAGCCCTCCTCTTTTTTGAACAATGTACTGTTTACTAATTCAAAAAAGCCAATTGATGGAATATTAATGGATAGCAGTTTCTTTTGAAAAGCAGGGGCTATCATTAGAGTAGCCATCTCATCTTTGTAACCGACAGTTAGACCATTATACTCTATGTACATCTCTGTTAGTTTCTTGGCAGACAGTTTGAGAGCAGGTATTTTTGTGTTGGGAATGAAATCCGGATACATGCTGACAGTCCTGTTAATTATCGCATCATACACATTCTTGTCTTTGGTGGAGAAATGAACCTTTACTTCTTTTCCTTTGGGAGCATCAAAACGCTCGACCTTGTTACTATTCTCACCTTCAGAAATTACTGGGACTAAATTGTGTATCCTACAATATTGTGCAAATGTTGAAGAAGAAACCCATTTCTTCTGAAAGTCCCTTTTTATATTCTTATTCAAAGACCCCTCTAATTCTGTAAACAAATCAGATGCCACACCATCGAAATATGAGACATTTGTTTTTGCAAGCCTCTCTATTTTGTATTTCTTTAGTCCTGGGGCTATTAAATAGAAATTGCGAGTATGGCCACCTGTCTCTGATTTTATCGTCTTCATAATCTCAAAGATATTACTATCTTCTAAACTATATCCAATAAAAAGTATGTCATTTGTAAGGACTTCTGCCTGTATCAAGATCCATAGAAGAGGATTGCGTCGACGGACGAAAAAGGCCGTGTAATCGTCTTTTGTTATTATAACATTATTCTTTTCAGAAAAATCGCCATGTATCTTGAAAATGAGTGTCTTATCCGATGGAAAGTTGACACAGTCTTTAGTGTTACGAACTACATAGCACTTCTCTTTTCCATAAACATCTTCTATAAGGGTGTCATAATTCGTTGTGATGATTCGATGAAAATGAGGTATTTGTGTCAGGAACTCATGATCTGATAAGTCCTTCCTTTTAAAATCCATTTGTGCCTTAATAATCTCCAAAAGAGAGTCCCGCCCATATACCTGTTCATATTCCTCGGCAACATAATCAAGTTGTTTTCCTGTGAGAGAATTCCTTTCTTCACTACTCATCTTGGAAAGAAGCGAATCCACTAGTACAGAAGACCTTGGCCCTCCTGCCTTAAAAGAGAAACCAGAACCAAGGAAAAGTGTCACTCGCTCCTTTCTTATATTTTCTATGAGATTCTTAAAGTCCATAATGAATTCGTCTAATATCTATTTCTCATCAATCATAAGCATATCCATAATGCATTTCCTGGTAATTCATTAGACTGATGCTCTCCTCCTGCCTATCATAGCAAGAGAATCGCTGGTCAGTCGCCAGTTTTATCTTTTCACACGCCACAACGAGATCTACACATCGAATCAAAGGTATGTTTGTTGTATTCATATTTCTTCATCATTTACTTATTTAATAAACCCTTCCTGTTCATAACCTCTATGATAACGATGAATGCACGAAAGAAGATTTGAAACTCTTTTGTCTTCAATCTTCATCTTACCATATTGAGGTAGTTGTGAGTTGTATAAATCAAGGTTTCCTTTAGAAATACGTTCTTCGTAATCTTCTGGTATCAATAACGAAGCACGTTCACCTAAATGTCGATAAAACTCATTCTGGTAGATGGCGACTCCTGCCAAATCCAAATCACCGAAATGAACGTATTTGTTTGGAATCGACAAGAGCCACTGCAACAAATCTTTGTTCTGATTCTGCGGGTAGCGGGATACAAACAAGACCTTTCCATATTCTTCAAAAAGGTATTTTTGACGCGCTACATGGCGAAAGTTCTCAGCATTCTCAACTCCAATAATCACGACATCTTCGGGTATGCAAAAATGCTGATAGTCGGCAATGAACATGAAGGTGCCATTGGGAGGAAGTATCGTCAGTTGTTCCTCGCTCAAAACAGCATCAATGGGCTGAAAGCTGTTCACTAAGAATCCTGTAAACGTGCGGTGGGATAGGAACTTGCTGTCACCTGTAACTTCCACCTGTGATGCCCTGTCAACACCACCGTTAGAAAGCAATTCGAGCGTTTGTTCCAAATCACGAATGTTGTATTGGCTGGCTAGATAGTTGCGGAAAGAAGATGTATTTACCACCCGCAGACTCTTCCGGCTACCATGTGTCACAGCCACAAGGATATCATCAGCCTGCATCTGTTCGAACCAGTCTCCCTTCAGACTGCTGGCAGGCAATGTATCGCCACCAGCTAGACGAATCAGTTTCTCTATGAGCGCGGCTGTTTTCTTCATCTAATAGTGAGTAGGGTTTTAATAACGGTATTACTTCTCTCATCTTTGCTGAGAGAATATGTATATTTGTATGCCAACGCATTATAGGTTGTCGGAGAAGAGTTGATGAGGAAAATGTTACGTTTGCTCGCAAAATCGAGAATTCCTTCTACATTATTGGGATGCAACTTACCAATCTCATCCATCATGCAGTGGAGTTTGAAATCACCGAATTTGCGAGATATTTTACGCTTAAACACATTGATTAGCATGATATTCACCATTGCCTTTACCAGAATATCAGTACCATCAGAGCCAACATTAGAGAGTTTCTCTACCCAGTTGGTGTCGTTATCGTTCTCCTTTACCTTAAACTCCAGTTTGAAGGTGTCGGACAACGTAATCGTGTCACGTTTCTGTTCTGCATCCATCATTTCGATAAGGGTCATTAGTAGTTTGACGGCCTGCTCGTTGGTGCGATTCAGATTATCCTCTGATGTAAAGAGGTTCAGTTGCCCGATGTCATAACCATGCTCATCATCGAAGTGCTTGATGTTCAATAGTTGCTGCATGAGACGGTCGTTGCTCTCCACGGCACGTAGTTCTATCTCCTTAATGACACCGACGAAATTGTTTTCTCGGAAATCACGATTGATATCAAGGATGGTTCTTTCTATGTCTGACTTATGTTGACTCAGGTCACCTACATCTTTAGCAATTCGCTTAATGATAGTAGCATACTGCCGGCTGGTACGAACACGATATTGCTCAATCTTGTTATTGCTTATAAACTCATTAAGTTCTGCGGCAAATTCCGTATAGTCAACATCTGTGTTGAATTCTGTACGAAAGTGGAACGTGTTTTGTGCTGAGAAATTGCCTTTGAACCGGATGACTGCCTGTTTGAATTCCTCGAATCTTTGTTGCTGAGTGCTAATATGGTCACGCAATTCTTCTAGAATGTCAGCAAGTGGTTTGACCGTTTCTATACCTTTTGCTGAAAGCAACTCTGACGGACAAGTAGGATTGCCCATAAAAGCACGAACCTTGCTGATGGCTTCATTCAGTTTCTTTTGTTCTTCTTGCAGTTTGTGCAGGTCAGCAGAAAGCGTGCTGATTTTCTCGTCATACTGCAGCTTTCGTTTTTGGAATTTATCTTGTAATTCATCTATCTTCTGGCGAATGAGTTTACGTTCACCCTTTTTCTTCTGTTCCAAATCGAAATACTCGCGTGTATCGTTCTGCCAAGAGATAAAGTCAGGACGATGATCTTCTATGTATTTCAGTTCATCTGTAACCTTCTGTAACTGTTGACGGATGGCAGCCAATTGATTAACATCCACGCCCAGACCTTTTAGTTCTGCATCCATTTGAGCCAGAAGCTCACCTTTGTGTTGAGCAGCATTTTGCTCTTTGCTTTTCAGTTCAGCATTGACTTCTGCTTTTTGCTGGTCGCAAGTGTCCTTTAATTCTTTCTTCTGTTTCTCAAAAGTTTTACGAACATTCTCCAGTTCTTTGTCACGCTGGTCTGTCAGTAGTTTTCCTTGCTTGCTTATTGCCTCTATTTCTTTCACTGTCTCTCCAATCTTCGTTTGGAGTTTTTCGAGTTCTGCGTTCCGCCATTTAGTCAAACTTTCCATGGAGGCATACTGTTCCTTCTGAAGCAGTTCTATTCGACGAGGTATCTGATTGTATTCTGCATCGACATTCATCTTCTCCATACGGAGTTGCTTTAGCCGTGCACTAGGCTTCTGCTCCAGTTCTGCGATGTCAGCTTCTAACTGCTGTTTCTGGAGAGCAATCTTTTTGTTCAGTTCGTCAATCTTCTGTTCCATCAATGCTTTCTGAGCTTTTAGTTCCTCAGGTGTCTTGATGGTTTTCTCAATGTTGTCGGTCTCAACCTTAACACCATAAATGCTGTCGGATGAACCAACAAACTGAGGATTCAGAGAAGTGTTATAAAGAACAGCATCTTCATCCAGCACACGTCCAATATTCTCTTCCCAGCCGTTCACATTCTCGCCCAACCATTCTATGAGAGAACCCTTTTGGCGACTGAGCATATCTGTCACCTTTCCGATCTCGGTATTGATTTGCTTTATTTCATTCTCAATCGCTGCGATATCTTTTTCGCAAGCGGTTTCCAAATCTTTGCGCTGGATAGCTGTTTCATTGAGAATACGGTCTATCTCCTGCTGCTTGCCGGTGGACTCTTGGAATAGTTTCAGTTTTCTATCGTTCAGTTCGTTCAGCCTACGCTCCTGTTCGTCCATCTCCTCTTGGTAAGGGTTGGACTGCTTCACTCGCTGTTGTTGAAGTATAAGATTACTCTTCGTTTGGCGAGCCTCATCTAACTGGGCCTGATTCTCCTTCAGTTTCTGCTCATACTGTCCACGAATTATCTCTGTTTGTTCTGTCGTCTCAGTTTGCAGACGGCCCTCAGCCTGCAGGTGCTGACTGTCAATTTCATTGATGCGTTGTTGACATTGTATTTTGTATGCCAGAAATTGATTATCAACATCCTGTATTAATGTGTCATATTTGGATTTAACACTCTGGTTTTTGTTCGTCAACGTCTCTTCCTGACGCGAAAGACTTTGCTGTTGAATCTTCAGTTCACCTTCTTTGCCAATACGCTCTATGATCTTTTCTATACCGATTTCAGAATAGTGCTGGCGTTTTGATTTGACCTGTTCAAGGAAGAATTTCAAAGCACCATCTTCTTGGTTTAGTCTAGCATCTTCGGCTTTATATTTACCATTTTCCTCACTCAGCAGCCTTCGTTGGCGTGCCAGTTCCTGACCATAGTTTGCCTGTTGCTCTGCCAAATTAGGTAATCGATTCGTATCGCGTTCAAATGCGTAATTCAACTGACCACAAAGCTCAGAGATTAGTTTACGGACATACTCGTAACCCGAATACTTATGAATTACAGCCTCAGCATCATCCTTCACTTTTACCTTGCCGTTTTTCTCCACCTTGTACCATTTCCAAATATCCTCATACTGCTGGCGGAAACTCTTTAGCTCCTCACGATAACGGTTCAAGTCGATGTCGTCGCTCGCGAAGTCCATTGAGTCAATGATGGTGTCTTTGATGACGCGCGACTCTAGGCTTTGGTTTAGGAAGATATTCTGAATAGTTAAAGGCACCTGGCGATATTTTGTACTCTCCATCAGCGAGAAACGGCGCAGTTCCTTTTCAACCTGCTGGTTGTTGCCATAGATGATGTCGCGAAACTCCTCATAGCCACGGATGATGTTGCTCTTAAACACCCGCGTGCCTATCTGTTCACTGATGCGTCCCCACTCATACCGCACGCTTCCATCCTCCTCGACAAAGAATCGTTTGTCGTATGCACAGTCAACAATTCGGAAGGCAGTACGCCCATGTGAGAGGAAGGTCATCACAAAGAACTTTCCCGTCTCACGGCACACTTCGTAAATGATGTACGAGTTTTGGTGGGGAAGGTAGAACTCATCGTAGCCCTTCTGACCAGCTTGAGTTTTAATGCCCAGTTTGCTCTTATCGACATTATAGAAGAACAAGATAGAACGAAGCAGAGTTGATTTGCCAACACCCTGCGTTCCGATGAAATGCACATTGCCGTCAAGCTTTATCTCTGCATATGGCACGTGTGCACTATTGATGAATATGATTTTATTGAGGTATCTCATCTTTCACGTCCTCGTCTATGTTAATACAAAGTATAATCTGCTCAATGTAATGAAAGGCGTTTGTAACCTGATAAGTGCTGTCCGTCTCATTCACTAGCTCCGCAAATCCCATATTCTCTAATGCACCTGCCAATGCCTCTAGCTTTTGGCGATTCGACGGCTTGTCTGGGAACATCTGTGCCAGTTTCTCCTTTAAACCTGGTATTGTGGATAGCTTCACTTCCATCTGAACCAGACTAAATTGAGAACCTGCGTCAAAAGCTGTGTTGTATGTCTTCAGGAAATCCAGATAGTCAATCCACGAGAATAGTGACTGTAACTTGTTTTCGATGATTACTTTTGCCTCTTTGCGGCTGAAATAGTAGAACCCGTCACCGCTACTCAGTTGGAAGTCTATTTGATTGAAATAGTCTTCATACTCCTGTTGGTTCTCTTCTATATCATTATAGATAGCACGTGTTTCCGCATCGATGCTATTGCTCGATATGAACTGTCCCCGGCTGAGGCGTTGGAATATTTCGCTTGTATATTTCATCGTGGGTATATAATAGGATATTCTATGTTGTCTATTGTCTTTATCTCGTCAGTATAGTGCATCTGGTCTGGATATTGTGATGCCATTTGCAGAAAGAGTACCAGACGCAATTCTTTGTCAAGCGAGTCAGTAAACGAATAGTTCCACACGTAGTAGAATAAATCACTACTTTGTGCCAAGAATCCGTTCAGCAATTCCTGATGGTTGAAAGCTCGAGTCGTTTCCGTTTGTTCCTCCAGATAGCTGATATCTATCTTTTCGGCAAGTCTCGACTTGATGTTAGCCTTCTTCGATAGTCGTCGTCTGATGTTGTCAAGGATATCTAGTGCAGTGTCCTCATTGTGAAGGAAATCGAGTGAGACACGTGTAATATATTTGGGCTGGCGTTCCATCCATACGGCGTCAGTCTGAGCCATCAGTTCTTTTACATTCGTTGCCTGCTCAATCATGAACTGGTCGCGTAGATATTTCAACTGACGCACACGTTTTACCAATCGACTCTGATACTCTATGCGATTCAGATAGTCTATAATCTGGGCTGTAATGGCTATCAAACCGTGGGCTGACTCACGCAGACCTTCGCGAACCTCACTAACCGTCTGTTTCAGACCATAATCTGCGGCAGTAGAGAAGAATATCGTCTGCTCATCCATCACACGTTCCGTCTGGTGGATAAGTTCACCTATAAGCCTGGCTTTTTCATCGAAATCCTTCAGTCGGAGTTCCTTAATCTTAAAATTGGGCTCCTGCTTATAGGTGTCATCAACGTTTCGTTTCAGGTCAATCACATTCCTGCGAGTTGCATTGTCAATGCTTTTAAAGGTATGCCGTATCTCTCTTAAGAAACCTTCCCGCCTAGTGTTGTTCTCTGCTGCCAGATATGAATTAATACCCAGATTTAGCTTGTCAATATACATTTTGACCGACGAGATGTTAATGTCCTCATTGACAGACAATACCTCCTCGAAGAATCGCTGATAGGCATCATCCAGTTCCAACGAATCACCTGTCTTTACAATAACTCCATATGTGATGAGAAGTTTCAGTTTGTTCTCATCACCATCCAGTGTTTCCAAGGCATCGTCATACTTCACAGCAATCGTCTTGCGTTGCAAGAACATATTGCTTAGCAGTTTCGATCCCTGCTGAAGCGCTCGAGTCAATTCTTTTATCGATCTAAACGTTGCCATAAGTAAGTAATCAGTACTTTTGCTTGCTCGGAATAACCCCACGCACACCACCTTTAGGATTAGGCACATCGCCCTTGTATCTTGGAATCAAGTGCATGTGGCAATGGAAGACGGATTGACCTGCATGTTCGCCGACATTGATTCCGACATTATAACCATCAGGGTGGAAACGCTCATCTACCTTTTGTTTGACATATTGAAGCACAACATTCATCGCCTCACGTTCATGATTGGTAAGGTCGAAGTAAGATGCAACATGTCGTTTAGGAATAATAAGGGCATGACCAGGTGATACAGGATAGCCGTCGTAGAAAGCGACGCAGGTAGCCGTCTCACAGATAATTTCAACCCGACGTGACAATTTGCAGAAAGGACACTTTTCCCCTTCTTTGCGAGGCAATTTGTTGAAGTGGTTGTACTGATAGAGTTCGTAACTTTTATTTGCCACAAGGCTTTTGTATGGCAGTTTGACATTGCACTGGTACGTGTACTGTTTGTGTATAGCATGAAGTCGGAATCCCTCTTCTGTCAAGTCTCTTCGAACAGCAAAGTATGCCGTTCCTTTAGGCGAAAGCAAGTTTGTGACGTTCATCAAAACCTCTGCTTGTGCATAAGGTTCCAATACGTTCAGCACATAGTTGCAGATAATGGTATCGAACTTACCTTCTGGGAAGTCTGGGCGATAATAATAGTCATAACCCACGATATCATAGCCCAACTTCTTCAACTCGTCAGTATCAAAGCCAAAGCCGCACCCAAAGTCGAGAATCTTCCCCTTTAATAGATCATGCTTCATCAGGTATCGTGTCGGCACAGAAAACTCTGTCCGCTTGATAGCCGTAAGGTACGGGTGATTAATCTTCTCGGGTTCCATAGTAATTAGTATTTCCAAGTCTCAAAGCCCATGTTTAGGGCAATCTGATTGATGGGATTAAACGTTCTTTCATAGAGTTCACGAAAACGTACATCATCCATGTTGGCCAGTTCTCTTGCCGTGTAGCCAAGAGAAATAAAGTCCTCCAGCACCTTTGGCTCCTTGTCGGCATTGAGAATGAGCTGCAAGGAATGATGCTGCAAATCAGCCAACTTAGGTAGATAGAAATCCAGTTCAGGAAGTTTGTTGCTCTTTGACGAGTTAATGCTGCCATCAGACGGAATCAGGTTCCAAAGCAGGTCATGCGAAACGAAACTCCAAGGAATGAAATGGTCGAGATCATAGTCATCTGGATACAACTCTGTGTTGGTGTAGATGCAGCGGATAGGACCACCAATGTTCATCACCATATCCCAATAGTTATGCTGCTTCGTCAACGAGTTCCTTACCTCTGGGCGAATTAGTTTATTGGGGATGGCTGGCACATTGGGATTCCTAGCTTGTAAAAACAGAGTTAAGTTCCAATAGGCAAAGTCCACCAAAATGTTGTAGTGGCTATGCAGATACTGATTCCAATCAAGATTAAGTATGATGTAGAAATCACCGGTCTCTTTGTGTAAAGAATACAAGCAACCGTTTTCAAATGCCTGTGAACGCCGTACCATTTCTTTGTCGTCAGAAGTGTCTATCCAAGGACGAAGGAAACGATATGGGACGTTCAACGTAAGAATATTTAGTAATTTGCAAATTTGCTTGTCTTGCAGCCTTTCCGTTAGTCCTTCAATGATTGTTTCCGCATTTGCGTCAATCGGTATCTGAGTAATGCGCTGCAATTCCATCACAATTTCAAACAGCGAATCACTCTTGCCAAACGAAAGTCTGAAATAGTGAATTGGATACCAAGCATTAGCAACCATACGGATAACGATATCCCACACATCAATCCTCGGATTATCCGTCTTGGCATGTATCTGCATAATTGATACAAACCAAAAGTATTTGTATGTCGCAACCGTGTTCGAGAATATCTTACCGAGACGGTTAGTGGTCAATATATCGGATTGGGGTATCTGCATTTGTTATTGTATTAATCCCAAATATTTTCCATTTCTTTTTCTAATGCAATGCTTCTAAATTTGCGACTTGATAAGTCTGTAGTGGCTCTCATGCCTTTTGCATAGTTTTCAACATTCTCTGTAAACTTAATGTCATCTTCTTTTGTGGTTGTCATCTTTCTCCTTATTGATTCGCCAAAATCAATTAAAATATCGCGTGCTTTTATTCTATTTTCTTTAGATAGTGGTAAATTCTTTATATGGTTTGCAAACACTAAGAACAAAGAATAGAAGTCTGTTTTCTTGGACCAGCGGGTATCTGAGATGTTTGGAAGTATTTTCTGTAATTCACCCAAAACGACATCATAAATATCTCTTACAGAATCTTCATCTGAAAAATCCTCTTCATAGAGTTGATAATAACTCTCCAATTTGTCTTTCTTGTTTTGAATACCATTTAATAGTGCTATTGTTAATTCACTAATATATTCGACATCAAGCATTCTTCTGACATCGTTAGGAGTAAATAGTCCTATCTTTGAGAATGCTTCTTTGTCGGAAATAGAATTCATTAATCTAATAAATGGCCCTGAATATGTCGCTTGTCTTAGTTCTTGTTTATTCAAAGCAACAACATTTTTGTTTAAACGTTGGAATATAGCACGTAATTCTGCATCATTCACATCAGGTAATATGCGGACTACAAAATTGTACTGAAAAAAAGCTTTTTTCTGTTCTGTGGATAATCCGTCAAAGTCTGTTCCATGAAAATCCGGACTTTCCTTCTCGTCCATTGAGAATTTTCCATCTATAAAATCAAGAACAGAACGTATTCTTTGTTGACCATCAATTATTATATATCTTGCATTACCCATTTCATCAGCAGTTTCCTGCATATAGATTTCTGGAATTGGGTATTTGTTTAAGATAGTATCAATCAAAAAACTCTTTTGACGAGTTACCCAAACAGGATTTCTTTGAAAAGGAGGTTTCATATCTAGCTCCTTGTGTTCATATACTTGTTTAAACCAAGCAATATTCCGCAATGTCGTATTAAGAAAATTTTCCATATTTATATAATTTATAATGTTATTGATTCTGATTTTACGCCAATCATGGTAGATAAATTGGTTTTAAAATTGCGCAAATGGTAAGCTCTAAGGGCTTCATGATCCTGATATAATCTAAAATTAATCTTTCTATTTTCAAATACAGTTTCTTTTTCTATTTCTTCTATAGCATGAATCCACTCTTTCGCAAATGGCATAATTCCCAATATTTTGTCTGTTGCGATTGTCCCCCAATATATAAACTTTGCCGCATGTTCTTTGATTGATTCTTGTACTTCATAAGTATAATCAAAAGGATTCACATTTCGGATAGTGTGCCATGCCACATCAAAATAGTAATGAGAAATTATGGCAATATCAATATCAGACTTCTCATTAAATTCTCTGAAGTTTTTATGCGGACTAAGACTAAAACCTGTACAAGAACTTCCAACAAAAATAATAGAACAGCTATCAACGTTCAACAATTTTGACAGTTTCAATTTGGTTTGGAGGAATGTTTCATAATTACCATTAAAAATATGAGGCAATTTCTCCACAACCCATTTTGACACAAGAAAATCATACTCGTATCTATCAAAATCCTTTGTGAATTGCTCTATGTTTGTATTCTTATTCATATCACTACTGTAAAAAGAACGACTATTATGCATACTGATTAATATATCTATAATATGTTCCAATAGTTCTTTTCTCTATTCAATGTAAGTTTGTACATGTTAGTTCTTTCTTACTAATTCTGTTAATTCAACATCTAGTAATCTTGCTATTTTTAGATACGTCTCCATCGGTGGTTGGCACACATTGGTACACCACTTGGAAACGGTCGTTGGAGCACAGCCTAATTGCTCTGCCAGCCACTTGTTGGTCCGCTTTTTCTCTGCAAGAACCACCTTAATACGATTGATGTCTTTGTCCATAATGGATTATCTCATTGTTATTGGTTACAAAGATAATCTTTTTCTGTGAGACAAATGCAAAATTCCACGATTATTAACATTTTAAATCATTAAAATGCTTTTTTCCTCACTTTTTGATATCTTTCCCATACTCATGCCACCATCTTGTGGCAGCACTCAGGGCGCGGATAGGTATCTTGATTCTGTCTGGCCAAGTAGGTGGTACTTCGTCTACATTGATGCCAGCGAGCATACAGAAGAAAGTGAGGTTGCCCTCGATGTATTCATGCAGTTGCTGGAGGGCAATGGCGGTGCCCAGTTTCTTGTCGAAGTCTGCCTCGTCAGTGGCAAACTGCACATGGGCCACAAGATGGGGAGGTTTCTGTTGATGCAATAGCCAGGCATCGCCAAACCCCTCTACATAACGGCACTCAGCCACGAAATCACTCTGCTCCACATGCTGGGGAGCCAAACCATGCTCAACCGTCCGTGGGAACAGCTGAATGTAATCCAAATCAAGTTTTCTACGTTCCATATCGTTTACTGTTTAGTGAATAGATCTGTCTCGTTCACTCGCATCCTCTTACCACCGTTGCCAACGATAATCGAGGCTGGTTGGTGGGCTACATGAGCCACTCTTGATGCTATACGGTTGCAAAGATATGAAATTGTAACGAAACCACAAAGGTTTTACTGGATTATTTTTAGTTTTACGTGATTCGGGTAAATCACCCAATGGTTGGGTAAAACAGGTTTTCCAAATATACTTGACTTCGAAATTGAGTCGTGCCAACGACAACGGTCTGAAGACACGTTAACATTGGCACGATTGACAGCGGTCAAAACATCTGTCCCACCATATATATTATAAGGTGGGGCAGCAGTTTGGTGATTGTCTATTTCTCAACGGGGGCTGTCTGCCCCCACGGCGAAGCCTTGCCCCGAGTGTTTTCAGTGGTATAGATTATATTGGGTCTGCGAGTCCGCGATTAACAACAATTAACGGCAGAAATAGCGTAGTTTCGAGGGAAATTGCTACCTTTGCAAAGTGAATTACAAATGAATTACAAGTGAGAAATCGAACCACATAGAGATGAAGCAGAATGGTGCTGGTTCTCAGTGTGTTAGACGGACAAATATAGGGAGCCTCTCCTTCCGCGAGAGATTCCTCTCTCTCCGCAAAACAGCATAAATGGGAACCAAGCGGTTCCCATTATTTGTGCTATCGAATCAGCGATGAGAACGGCAGTGATAGGCGGTGGTGCCGCAGGGTTTTTCTTGGCCATCAATCTGAAGGAGCAGATGCCCGAGATGGAGGTGACTATCTTTGAACGTAGTCAGCGGGTGCTGGCGAAGGTAGAGATCTCCGGTGGCGGACGCTGCAACTGTACCAACTCGTTCCGTCAGGTGGGCGACCTCTCGACGGTCTATCCCCGCGGCCACAGGCTGATGAAGCGTCTCTTCCATGAGTTCAGTCCGCAGGATGCCTACCGGTGGTTTGAGCGCCACGGGGTGCCCTTGGTGACGCAGGACGACGAGTGTGTGTTTCCTGCGGCGCAGGACTCGCACGCCATCATCGACTGCTTCCTGTCGCTGGCCCGCCGCTACGGCATTCGTGTGTTGACGGGTCGGAAGATACAGTCGTTGGACGAGGTCCGTGACTACGACTTCGTGGCGGTGACGACGGGTGGCTCGCCGAAGGGCGAGGGACTGCGCTGGCTGGCGGAGGTGGGTCACGAGATAGAACAGCCCGTGCCGTCGCTGTTTACGCTGAACATCGAGGACCGCCAGTTGCGTGCCCTAATGGGTGCCGTGACGCCTGCCGAGGTCCGTCTGGTCGGTACGAAGATGAAGGCCGAGGGGCCTTTGCTCATTACCCATTGGGGGATGAGTGGACCGGCCATCCTGAAGCTGTCGAGCTATGGGGCCCGCTATCTGGCCGACCATGACTATCGGGCACAGGTGAGTGTGCGGTGGGGCGAGGCATCGGCAGCGCAGCTGGCTCTGGGCGACGCCAAGAAAATGGTGGTCAACCACAGTCCGGTGGGACTCTCGCAGCGTCTGTGGACCTATCTGGCGGAAAAGGCGCTGGGCGAGCGCAGCAGGATACGGTGGGGCGAGGTGAACCGGAAGGACGTGAGCCGTCTGGAGAATGTGCTGACCAACGATACCTATGACATCGTCAGAAGGGCTCCCTTCAAGGACGAGTTTGTGACTTGTGGCGGCGTGTCGCTCAGGAGCATCAACCCCTCGACCATGGAAAGCCGCCACGTCAAGCGCCTCTTCCTGGCTGGCGAGGTGCTTGACGTGGACGGTGTGACGGGGGGCTTCAATTTCCAGGCGGCATGGACGACGGCCTTTGTCGCCGCCAGCAGCATCAGGAGTCTTGCCCTTCAGGACGATGCAACGTGTTCTGTTTGACGGACTCCACGAAAGCGCTGATCTTACGAAGCTCGCGGGGTATGCGGATGTTCTGCGGACAGTGGGGTTGACACTGGCCACAACCGATGCAGTGGTCAGCCTGACGCAACTTGGGTACGCTGCGGTCTAATCCTATCAGGAAGTTGCGACGTTGCTCGTAATACTCCTTGTCCTGGATGTCACGGGGCAGCAGACCATCATTCTTACACTTGTTATAATGGGCGAAGATGGCGGGAATGTCAACGCCATAGGGACACGGCATGCAGTATTTGCAGTCGGTACAGGGAATGTTCTCCAGACCGACGATGCGCTCGGCGATGTCCTTCTCCAGATACTGCTGCTCGGCCTTCGACAACGGCTTCAGCGGACAGTAGGTGAGGAGGTTGTCCTTCAGGTGCTCCATATAGGTCATGCCGCTGAGCACGGTGAGTACGCCCTCGGGGGTGCCGGCATAGCGGAAGGCCCACGAGGCGACGCTGTGCTCCGGGTCGTGACGTTTCATCTCGGTGGCCAGGTATTGGGGCAGATTGGCCAATCGGCCTCCCAGCAGGGGTTCCATGATGACGGCAGGGAGGTGGTACTTCTGCAGCTCGGCATAAAGGTAGCTGGCATCGACGTTGCGCGGGTTGATCTCATTGGCGTAGTTCCAGTCGAGGTAGTTGAGCTCTATCTGCACGAAATCCCAATGGTACTTGTCGTGCATGGCCAGCACCTCGTCGAAGACGCTCTTATGGCCGTGGAACGAGAATCCCAGATGGCGGATGCGACCGGCCTCGCGCTCCTTGAGCAGGTAGTCCAGCACGCCGTTGTCGATGTAGCGGCGCTGGAACTCCTCCATGCCTCCACCGATAGAGTGGAGCAGGTAGTAGTCGATGTAATCGACCCGCAGCTCCTTCATCGACTTCTGGTACATGGCGATGCTGGCCTCTCGGCTTTGGGTGGAGGGGTGGAAGTTGCTGAGCTTGGTGGCGACGAAATACTCCGAGCGCTTGTGACGGCTGAGGGCGATGCCCGTACAGGCTTCCGACTTGCCCTGGCAATAGACGGGGCTGGTGTCGAAGTAGTTGACACCGTGCTCGATGGCGTAGTCCACCTGACGGTTGATCAGCTCCTGGTCGAAGTCGTCCTTGTTCTCGGTCTTCGAGGGCAGGCGCATCATGCCGTAGCCCAAGAGCGATACTCGGTCGCCTGACGACGGACAGGTGCGGTAGGTCATCTTGCCCACGGGAGGCTCTACCTGTTTCTGGTATTCCTTGACGGCCTTGCTCTCTGCTTTCGACTTGCAACCCGTCACGACGGCGGCAGTAGCGAGTGTGCCGCCCCCCAGCAGTTTGAGGAAATTCCTTCTTGATATGTCTTTTGCCATAGTCTCTTGTTTTTTTGTAAGAAATTACACTTCCTTGTGCACTTCGTGCCCCTCGACATAGATGGCCGAGTGGGGACGGGCAGGACACAGGTATTCACAGGCGCCACAGCCGATGCATCGCGACTCGTTGATGGCGGGAACGTAGGGTGAAGTCTCGTCGTCGGGGTCGCTGGGCACCATCTCGATGGCTCCTACAGGACAGTGGTGTGCACAGTTGCCACACTCCACGCCATCGGTGAGGGGGATGCAGTTTTTCTTGATCCATACGGCATGGCCTATCTGGGTCGATGACTTGTCTTCCTTCGTGATGGGCAGGATGGCGTCGGCAGGACATACCTGAGAACAGCGTGTACACTCAGGACGACAGTAGCCACGCTCGTAAGACATCGTGGGCAGCATCCAATGCAACAGGTCGGCGGAGGGACGCAGCACCTGGTTGGGACACTCGGAGATGCAGAGCTGACAACCCGTACAGTGCTGTTCGAAGTGCTTCTGCGAACGGGCGCCCGGAGGTGCCAGGGGCGTCTGGCGCTGGGGCGCTACCTTGTCCTCGATTTCTGCCAGTCCGCCATCCATGATCTTGTCTTTCTCCTGGGCAATTGTTGCCGTAGCCAGCAGGGCGCCGCTCAGAAGGAACGAGCGCTTGCCGGAGTCGATGGGCTCATTGGGCTTAGTGGGCTCGTTGGGTTGCCCATTAGTCCCATTATCCCCATTGGACTTATGCCCATACTTGAGCGCTCCGAACTTGCAACGCTCGATGCAGTCGCCACAGACCACACAGCGCGAGTAGTCGATGGTGTGGCTCTTGTAGTCCATGCAGCTGGCCTTGCAGTTCTTGGTGCAGAGCGAGCAGTTCTTGCACTTCTCGGCGTCAAAGTGTATCTTCAGAAACGAGAAACGGGCCAGGAAACTCAGCAGCGTGCCCACCGGACAGAAGGTGTTGCAGTAGGTGCGTCCGTGGCGCCAGGCGAGAACAGCCAGAATGAGCAGCGTTGCCACGCTGATGAGCAGCGAGGGTAGGGAGCGCATCCAGATGTCGGCATGGTAGAACGCATAGCTGTCGTAATGGACGGCAATGTCGGCCAACACGTTGTTGACAGCCAGCCAGACGGGTTGCAACAGGTTGGTGGCGATGCGTCCGAAGGCAGCATAGGGCGCCAGCAGCTGTACCAGCAGGCCAAAGCCTGCCACCAGGGCGACGACAAAGACCGCGAGTACGGGGTAGCGCAGCCAGCGTACCTCTTTAGAATAGGTGTAGCGGTTCTTCTTGCGCTTCTTACCCAGCCATCCGATGATATCCTGCATGATGCCCAACGGACAGATGACGCTACAGTAGATGCGGCCGAAGACGAGGGTCAGCAGGACGAGTGCTGCCACGACCACGACGTTAATGGCCAGGATGGCCTCCAGCAGTTGCAGGCTTGGCATCCAGGCCGTCCAATGGTAGGCCGTTCCCGTGAAGTCGAGAAACAGCCATGTGATGCCCAGTAGCATGATGGCTGCCAAGGCGATTCTGATTTTTCTCAGCATATAGTCTGACGTGTTTTAGTGTGTGATGTTCAGTTTTTCAGTCATAATTTTTGCAAAGATACAAAAAAACATTACCTTTGCAACCAAATAAACATCATTTAACTATGGAGTATGAATTTTTGCTGCGAATCTTGTGTGCTGCCGTATTGGGCGGACTGATAGGTTTGGAGCGTGAATACAGGGCCAAGGAGGCCGGTTTCCGTACGCACTTCCTGGTGGCGATGGGTTCCGCCTTGTTTATGATTGTGTCAGCCTACGGCTTTGGCGACGCGATGCTGACCGAGTTGCACCGCTGGGACGTGTCGCGTGTGGCTGCCCAGGTGGTCAGCGGCATCGGTTTCATAGGTGCCGGTACCATCATCTTCCGCAAGACGGAGAATGTCGTGGTGGGACTGACCACGGCAGCGGGTCTGTGGGTCACGGCAGCCATCGGACTGGCTTGCGGTGGTGGCATGTACGTCCTCAGTATCGGATGTACCATGATGGTGCTGATAGGTCTGGAGGCCTTCAACTTCATCCTGCGAAAAATGGACAAACATCGTAAATAAATCATGGCTATGAAAATAGTGATAGGAATAGACGTGGGCATATCGACCACGAAGATAGTGGGTCTGTGCGAGGGCCGGGTGGTGTCACCCATCCGCATTACGGCTGCCGACCAGGTGACGTCGCTCTATGGTGCCTTCGGCAAGTATCTGCACGACAACAAGATAGCGCTGAACGATGTCGAACAGGTCATGGTGACGGGCGTGGGCTCGGCCTATATCGACGAGAACATCTACGGCATACCCACTCAGAAGGTCGATGAGTTTGTCGCTGACGGCCTGGGAGCCCGTTTCGAGAGCGGCCTGACCAAGGCCATCGTTGTCTCGATGGGTACGGGAACCAGTTTCGTGCAATGTGATGGTGACGAAATCCGCCATATCGGCGGTATCGGCATCGGAGGCGGAACCCTCCAGGGACTGAGCCGCGTGATGCTCAACACCCGCGACCCCAAGCAGATTCAGAGCCTGGCTATGCAGGGCAATATCCGCAACATTAACCTGCTCATCGGCGACATATCGACGCGTCCGCTGCCGGGTCTGCCCATGGACGCTACGGCCTCGCTGTTCTCGAAGGCCCAGTATGACGCCCCGAAAGAGGACATCGCCCTGGGTATCATCGTCATGGTGCTGCAGGCCATCGGATCGGCGGCCATCCTGGCTGCGCTGAACTCCGGCATCAAGGACTTCGTGCTGATAGGCAACCTGACGCTGCTGCCCCAATGTAAGGAGATCTATCCGATGCTGGAGAAGTTCTACGGCGTCCATTTCCATATTCCCAAGTATGCCGAGTTCTGTACCGCCATTGGTGCGGCGCTGAGCTACCAGAAATAGCGGAGGCGGAACGGGCCCCCTCCCCGGGGGCATATAAAACAGAAAATCCCGCTCCGACTAACGAGTCGTCACGGGATTCATAATGAAAGGAGGAAGTGGTACCTCCAGGAATCGAACCGGGGACACACGGATTTTCAGTCCGATGCTCTACCAACTGAGCTAAGGCACCAAAATTTGTTCAAAGAACACTTTCATCGCTTGTTTGCGGGTGCAAAGGTACAATAAAAAAAATAATCGGCCAAACTTTTGACCGATTATTTTTGGTTTTTAACTAAAATATCGTGTGTTCTACGTCGTTTGCACGCATCAGCATGCTGTTTTACTTAATTTCGATGCCCTGTACATTGTAACGGCTGCCGTTGGGAGCAACAATCACGAAGCGCCCGTTCTCCAAGACCTTGCGGGTCACAGTAGCCTGGCTGTAGCTGTTGTTAACTGTCTCTATGCCAGTAACGATAGACGGGTCGTACTCGTAGAGCCAGGGACGATAATTGGAACCGCTGAGGGAGGCATAACTGGTGAAACAGAACTCCGGAGTAGTATTATTGTAAACAGTACCATATATATAGTGACCGGACTGGGTACTTACAATCTTAAAGGTACCATCGGTTTGCAACGTTGGGGTATAGGTGTGTGCGGCAGTCTTGTCTGCCGTTACACCCACTGTGAAGTAATAGCCACCGGTCTTTGTGTTCTGATAGAAATAACGGCCGTTGCTGTCCTTGATGTAGAACTTTCCGTCGCCAGCATCCTCAAAAGTGAATACATTATTGGTATTTTCCAGCGTAATCACTCCATTCTCTTCAGTCACCGTCGAGGTATAGAGATAGCCATAGCCGTTGTTGGTCGGAATGGGTTTGGCAATCTCCAAATTACCTTTGAGCTGTGCTGCTATCAGGTATTGTCCACCGGCCTTTACAGACGTGGCCTTTGTAAAAGAATAGGTAGGTACGTCGTAATGCTTCAGTTCTACCTCTACCATATAGGGGTCGTGGTCGGAATAGGCATAGCCAGGAATGACATCCAGAGAAGCCTGGGTCGCGACGTAGTAGAACTTGGCACTGGTTACCTGTTCTGCCATGGTACTGTTAGCAAAGACATGGTCGATAAAGTTTCCAACGCCCCATCCGGCTGCGTAGGCATTGGGGTCAAAACGGAATATCTGCTCTTCGTAGCCATTGGCAACCAGCTTTTGCAGACACGGTTCTGGCATATAGCTGTTCAGGTCGCCGACAATCAGGATGTCGGGGTCGAGTGCATTGGGCAGCGCAGACAGTAGATCATTGGCATTGTCAAGACGCCTTTGGGCATTTTCGTTGGTATAGTCTGTATCGGACTGGTTACCAGCTTTGAAGTGGTTTACTGACAGCGTGAAACGCTCACCGCTGGCAATCTCCTCGAAGGCCTGCATGCGCATGAAGCGAGTGTAAACCGTTCCTGTACCGGTAGCCATACTGGTGCCGTAGGGCTTCACGACGGATGGATTATAAATATAGCCCGACTTGCGGATGATGCCGCCATCCGAGGTGTATGTTGCGAGTCCGTCCTGGATAATGGCGAACTCGATGCCGGTCTTTTCCTGGAAGTTCTGGGCAATGTAGTTCAAGATGTCATCCGAGCATTCTATCTCATTGAAACAATAGATGTCGGCCACAGGAATGCCTTCGCGGAAGTAAGCCTTCAGTAGGGCTTCCATCTTGGCTTCGCGGTTGGCCAGTTTGTAGGCTATGTCCAAGTTCTTGATGTAGCCTTGGTCGTTTTCGCTGGTGACATTGTCCGGCTGATACTGGTAGAAGAAGTTTTCTACGTTCTGTGTCATAATGCGAATCTTGTTACCGGCCAGTGCCGCTTGTACGACTGCTACGATGAGCAGCAGGGTAATAAGTAGTCGATGTTGTTTCATAATGATTATTGTATTGGTTTCTTAAAGTGGGTTCCATCCCTGGGCCTTGAGCTCGAACTCCTGGTCGTCGCGGGTGACGAGGATGTGGCCGAGGCTCTCCTTGGTGATGTGACCGATGAGGCGGATGTCGTCCAGGGCCTGTATCTTTTCGTGGTCACCGATGGGTACGGTGAACAGCAGCTCGTAGTCCTCGCCGCCGTTCAGGGCACAGGTGGTCACGTTCATATTCAGTTCCTCTGCCATGACTGCCGTCTGGTAGTCGATGGGTATCTGTTTCTCAAAGATACGGCAGCCCACGTGGCTCTGCTTGCAGATGTGCATGAGTTCGCTGCTGAGGCCGTCGCTGATGTCCATCATGGCTGTGGGGCGGATGCCGGCTTCGCGGAGGCGCTGGATGATGTCGCCGCGGGCTTCCGTCTTCAGTTGGCGCTGCAGGAGGTACTCCTTGCCGGAGAAGTCGGGCTGAAAGTCGGGGATGGCACCCGCAGGAGAACCAGCGGGAACGGTGGCAGACTTGCGCTTCGCTTCTTCCACCATCTGATAATAGACGGCTTTCTCGCGCTCCAGGAGTTGGAGACCCATGTAGGCGCCGCCGAGGTCGCCCGAGACGCAGATGAGGTCTGTCTCCTTGGCTCCGTTGCGATAGACGATGTCCTCCTTGCGGGCTTCGCCGATGCAGGTGATGCTGATGGCCAGGCCCGTGTAGCTGCTGGTGGTGTCGCCCCCCACGATATCGACGCCCCACTTGTCGCAGGCCATGCGCAGTCCGCTATAGAACTGCTCCACGTCCTCCACGGAGAAACGCTTCGAGAGGGCCAGCGAGATGGTCATCTGGCGTGGGGTGCCGTTCATGGCGAAGATGTCGCTGATGTTGACCATCGCCGATTTCCATCCCAGGTGTTGCAGGTCGATGTATGTCAGGTCGAAGTGGACACCCTCCATCAGCATGTCGGTGGTGACGAGTACCTCGCTGTCGGGGTAGTGAAGTACGGCGCAGTCGTCGCCTACGCCGTACTTGGTAGATGGGTTCTTCGACTGCAGACCGTCTGTGAGGCGGTCTATCAAGCCGAATTCTCCGAGTTTTGCTATTTCCATATTGTTGTGTTTTGTTTGTTGCCATTCAATGGCAACATACTTAACTAAGCCGTGCGCTTGATCATCTCGCGCATGATTTCGGTCATCAGGGGCTGAGCCTTGTCGGCAGCCTCCTGAACCTCCTCGTGGCTGACCTCTACGGGGTTGTCGAAACCACCCAGGTCGGTAACCACCGAGATACCGAAGGTCTTGATGCCGCAGTGGTGAGCCACGATGACCTCGGGAACGGTTGACATACCAACGGTGTCGCCCCCCAGCGTGCGATACATCTTATACTCGGCGGGAGTCTCGAAGGTGGGACCGGTGGTGCCGATATAGACGCCATAGACCAGACGGATCTTCTTCTCCTTGGCGATCTGGGTAGCCAGGTTGATGAGCTCGTGGTCGTAAGCCTCATGCATGTCTGGGAAGCGGGGACCCGTGGGGAAGTTCTTGCCGCGCAGCGGATGCTCGGGGAAGAAGTTGATGTGGTCAGTAATCACCATGAGGTCGCCAATCTTGAAGGCGGGGTTCATGCCACCGGCTGCGTTGCTGACGAAGAGCGTCTTGATGCCCAGCTCATACATCACGCGAACGGGGAACGTTACCTCCTTCATGGAGTATCCCTCGTAGTAGTGGAAGCGGCCCTGCATGGCCATGATATCAACGCCTCCGAGTTTGCCGAAGATGAGGGCACCGGCGTGTCCTTCTACGGTAGATACAGGGAAGTTAGGAATCTCACTATAGGGAATCTCCAGTTTGTCTGTGATTTCGGAAGCTAATTGTCCGAGGCCGGTTCCCAGCACGATAGCCGTTGTGGGGCTTGTGGTCATCCTTTGCTTGAGCCAGGATGCTGTTTCTTGAATTTTTGTGTACATAGTTTAAAATTTGGTTATTAAAGTTATCTGTCTGGTCCAACATGAAACAGACGTTTATTGGTATGGCATAGATGTGGTTGCGCAACTCGTCGCTAAGTCCCTCGGCAAGTCGCAGGCGGGTGGCGTCCTTCTCCGTGGTGATGATGCATTTGGGAGCAGGGAGGTCGGCAAAGGTGGAATTGATGAGTTCGATGTCCTTTGGCAGGAATGTGTGGTGGTCGCTGAAGAACAGCGGCGTGATGGACTTGCAGTCGGCCTCCAGGTCGTGGGTCATCTGCTGGGGCGAGGCGATGCCTGTCAGCAGGAGCACATGCCGCTCCTTGAGGTCCGCCAGGGTGGGGGCGGGGGCTGCCGACTTGAAGATCGGACAGGGCGTACCATACTTGATGGTCGTAAAGAACAGCTGTTGGTAGGGATAGAGGTCCATGCCCTTGGTGATGACGCGGTAGTCCATGGGTTTTAGGTCCCGCGGACACTTGGTGACGATGACGATGTCGGCGCGGTCCTTGCCACTGAGAGGCTCGCGCAACCGTCCTGCCGGCAGCATCTGGTCGTAGATGATAAGCCGGTGGTAGTCCACCAGCAGGATGTTGATGCCTGGTTTCACGTAGCGGTGCTGGAAGGCGTCGTCCAGAAGGATGACGTCCAGTTTCGGGTTCTGTGCCATCAGCGTGTCGATACCGTGACAGCGGTTCTTGTCCACCGCAATAGTGATGTCGGGGTGTTTCTGCATCATCTGGTAGGGCTCGTCACCAATCTCGGGCATGGTGGTTCCGGCATGAGCTACGACAAATCCCTTGCTCCTGCGCTTGTAGCCTCTGCTGAGTACGGCGACGCAGAACTGCTTCTTGAGGAGGTCGATGAGATACTCTACGTGGGGCGTCTTACCGGTACCGCCCACCGTGATGTTACCCACGGAGATGACGGGTATGGTAAAGACACGACTTTTCAGCACCCCTATATTAAATAAGGTGTTCCTGACCGAGACCACCCAGCCATAGAGATGGCTCAGTGGCAGCAGGGCCTTGTTGATGCTGATGAAGTCGCCTTCCATACGCTTTGTCTATTTGATGTCCAGGAAGTAGGGCAGACGTGCCTGAATGGCATTCTGGCGGTGGATGTTCTTCAGATACATGAAGGGGGCGTAGTATTCACCCAGCGTCTCGTGCAACTGTTCGTCCAGGTAGCTGTCCTTGTTGTTCTGACTGAGCAGGTTCTCCCACCAGCTGGCTTCGCTGGGGTAGTCCTTGGTGTGATACTTCTTCACCTTGGCCAGTTGGGCGGCCTTGCTGACGGCGTCGTCAAGCGAGCCGATGGCATCGACTAGCTTGACTTTCAGGGCGTCGGTGCCCAGCCAGACTCGTCCCTGGGCAATCTCCTCCACCTCGGCGACAGACAAGTGGCGTCCGTCTGCCACGCGCTGGCGGAATATTTCGTAGCCACGGCCTATGTATTGGTCGAGCATTGCCATCTCCTCGGCATTGAACGGACGGGCCATCGTGCCGAAGGCTGCGTGCTTGTTGGTCTTGACCTCATCAAACTTGACACCAAGCTTCTCTGTGAGCAGACCGCTGAAGTCGGGGAACATGCCGAAGATGCCGATGGAACCGGTGATAGTCGTCGGTTCGGTGTAGATGTAGTTGGCGGGACAACTGATGTAGTAGCCACCGCTGGCAGCATAGCCGCCCATGGAGACCACGACGGGTTTCTTAGCCTTCAACTGCATGAGGGCGTGCCAGATCTGTTCTGAGGCATAGGCAGAGCCTCCCGGGGAGTTGACGCGCAGCACAACGGCCTTCACGTCGTCATCGTCGGCCAAAGCCTGAATGTCTTTGCAGACCTCGGTGGCCACGATGGAGTGTTCTCTCTCCATCAGACCGCCCTGTTCTGTATCGACGATACCGCCAAAGGCATAGTACACGGCGATGCGGTCGCCTTCAGCCTTCTTTTCCTTGACACCCTTCATGTCGCTGAGTGTCAACTGGTTGATGGCGTCCTTCTGGTCTATCTTCAACAGTTTCTTAATCTCTCCCTTCACCTCGTCGGTGTACATGAGTTTGTCCACCAGTTTCATCCGCACCAGGTCTTTCTGGTTACTCAAGGCGACGAAACGGTCGGCATAGGCATTCAGCGAATCAACGCTCACCTTGCGGCTCTTGGATACATCGCTGAGCATGACCTGCCAGATGCCGTCCAGATAGGCTGTTACCTGTTCGCGGTTGGGGTCGCTCATTTTGTCGGCAGTCAACTGCTCTGGGGCACTCTTGTATTTGCCGACCTTCGAAAGCTGAACCTTCACGCCAAACTTGGCCAGTAGGTCTTTCAGGAAGTAGGGCTGGGCAGCCAGACCATGCCAGTCGACCATGCCTTGCGGATTGAGGAATACCTTGTTGGCGGCACTACAAATATAATAGGTACCCTGGGTGTATGAGTCACCATAGGCCACAATCCACTTGCCGCTTTTCTTGAAATCCAGCAGCGCCTCACGGATGGCATGCAGCGTGGCGGGGGCATCGGCGGCGAAGAGACCGGCCTCGATGTAGATGCCTTTGATGTCATCATTGTCCTTGGCTTTCCGGATGGCTGACAGCATGTCGTCCAGTCCCAGGTTCTCGCTGACCTGGCCTGTCAGCTCAGCCAGTGGATTGCTCTCCGTGCGCTCTTCCATCTGTCCGCTCAGCATCAGCGTGAAAACCGATTTGTCGGGGACGATGGTGTCGCTGGCACCTGCTGCGGCCATACCTACCAGCGAGATGACTGCCAAGATACCCATGACGATGGACACTAGTATGATGCCCGTGATGGTGGCTAATACATATTTCAAGAATTCTTTCATGTACGTATGATGTTTGAACTCGTTTCGACTTGATTGTGCAAAGGTAAGGAAAAAATCTTAAATCACCTAATATTATTACAGAAACTTTTTTGTTCTGCCAATGTGTCAGTTCTGTAAGATTGGCACAGTTTTGGCTGACAAGTGGGCAGAACATAAAATATCAACATTAAAAATTCTGCAATATGAACATCAAACCATTAGGAGACCGCGTGCTGGTAGTGCCAGCACCGGCAGAAGAGAAAATCGGTGGCATCATCATTCCTGATACCGCCAAGGAGAAACCCCTTCACGGCACCATCAAGGCCGTTGGTCAGGGAACAAAAGACGAAGAGATGGTTCTGAAGGCCGGCGACGAGGTGCTGTATGGCAAGTATAGCGGCACGGAACTGGAGTTCGAGGGAGAGAAGTTCCTCATGATGCGCCAGAGCGACGTCTTAGCAGTCATTGAGAAGTAATGATGAAACATTAAACATTAAAGATTAAACATTATGGCAAAAGATATCAAATTCAATATTGACGCCCGCGATGCCATGAAGCAGGGTGTTGACCAGTTGGCAAACGCAGTAAAGGTGACGCTTGGTCCTAAGGGCCGTAACGTAGTAATTGAGAAGAAGTTTGGTGCTCCCCAGATTACAAAGGACGGTGTGACCGTCGCTAAGGAAATCGAGTTGGAGGACAAGTTTGAGAATACCGGTGCCCAGCTCGTAAAGAGCGTGGCTTCCAAGACGGGCGACGACGCTGGTGACGGTACGACCACTGCCACCATCCTGACACAGGCCATCGTGACCGAGGGCCTGAAGAATGTCACCGCCGGAGCCAACCCCATGGACCTAAAGCGCGGTATCGACAAGGCCGTGAAGACCGTCGTTGACTTCATCCAGAAGAATGCTGAGCGCGTGGACGACAACTACGACAAGATTGAGCAGGTGGCTACCGTCTCCGCCAACAACGACGAGGAGATTGGTAAGCTGCTGGCTGAGGCCTTCCGTAAGGTCAGCAAGGATGGTGTCATCACCATCGAGGAGTCGAAGAGCCGCGACACCCATATCGGTGTCGTAGAGGGTATGCAGTTCGACCGTGGCTATCTGTCCGGTTATTTCGTGACCGATTCTGAGAAGATGGAGTGCGTGATGGAGAATCCGTATATCCTCATTTACGACAAGAAGATCTCAAACATCAAGGACTTCCTTCCTATCCTGCAGCCCGCTGCTGAGAGCGGACGCCCCTTGCTGGTGATTGCCGAGGATGTGGACTCTGAGGCACTGACCACACTGGTTGTTAACCGTCTGCGTGGCGGTCTGAAGATTTGCGCTGTCAAGGCTCCAGGCTTTGGCGATCGTCGTAAGGCCATGCTGGAGGACATCGCAACCTTGACGGGTGGTGTCGTCGTCAGCGAGGAGAAGGGTCTCAAGCTAGAGCAGGCTACCCTGGAGATGCTGGGTACTTGTGACAAGGTGACTGTCTCTAAGGACAATACCACCATCGTCAATGGTGCTGGCGACAAGCAGGCCATCAAGGACCGTATCGCTCAGATTAAGAAGGAGATTGAACTCACCACCTCTTCTTATGATAAGGAGAAGCTGCAGGAGCGTCTGGCTAAGTTGGCTGGTGGCGTTGCCGTACTCTATGTCGGTGCCAACAGCGAGGTGGAGATGAAGGAGAAGAAAGACCGCGTCGATGACGCTCTCTGTGCTACCCGTGCCGCTATCGAGGAAGGTGTTGTGGCCGGTGGTGGTACGACTTATATCCGTGCCCAGGAGGCTTTGAAGGCTGTCAAGGGTGACAATGCTGATGAGCAGACTGGTATCAACATCATCTGCCGTGCCATTGAGGAGCCCTTGCGCCAGATTGTCAGCAATGCCGGCGAGGAGGGCGCCGTTGTCGTACAGAAAGTTCGCGAGGGCAAGGGTGACTTCGGTTACAATGCCCGTCTTGACAAGTATGAGGATCTCCGCGAGGCTGGTGTCATTGATCCCGCCAAGGTGGCCCGTGTGGCTCTGGAGAACGCTGCCAGCATTGCCGGTATGTTCCTGACTACCGAGTGCCTCATCTGTGACAAACCCGAGAAGGAACCCGCTATGCCGATGGGTGGTGCACCTGGCATGGGCGGCATGATGTAAACCATTGATTTTGTAAACTATACTTATCAAAATGCGGGTGCCGGTTCAAAAAAACTGACACTCGCTTTGATTTGTGTCAATTTCTGCATATTTTTCTAATGAAAATTCTTGCAGCATTACTGGAAACTCCCTACCTTTGCATCGTCGAAAAGATATTTTTTGATTTGTTTTAGTAGATTAGTTTTTAAGTAGTTTGTTTGAAAAATCGGCTGTCGTGACGACAATCGATTTTTTTTATGTCTCGAAATATTTTGCATTTTGCTCACTTATTCGTACCTTTGACTGGTTGTCGAAAGTACTTCCGTTCGAAAATGCAAAAAAATATTTTGCATTTTGCTCACTTATTCGTACCTTTGCAGGCATGAAACGAAACATGGCCCTGTTGCTTCTGTTGCTGACATTGCCTCTGGCGGCCCAGCGTCATACGCCACGCGACTTCAATTTTTCCTATGTTTTCGCCCAAAGTGGTGCTAAGGATATGGATGAGATGGAAGACAGCATCCGCCAGATGATGGCTGCGTATGCCTTCTCCACCCCAGACATGCACGTCAATGCCCTCGCAAGGCTGATGGCTGTTGCCGACCAGCGCCTCCCGGGGATGTCACGACTGGACTGGATGCGACACCTGTTGGGCGATGTGGGACGCGATGTTCTCTCGACGAGTTATCTGGCAGCACAGTATGCCACGAACCGAGGACCGCGCCGTCAGGAAGCTCTGCGGGTGCTGGACAGCCAACTGTGGTTGGAGGAACAAGGCCACTGGGCCGAGTTCAAGGACCAGCAAGGGCTGCAACGTCTCCACGAGCATGCCAGCGTCCGGACCACTTGTGCGCCCATCGTGGCTGAGGCTTGTTCTCCTCGTCAGGCCTTCCGCGCCTCCCGATATATTGACAGTCAGGAGGTGATGCCTGCCGACAAGGCGCTGGCAGCACTGGCCCATTTCAAAGCAGGCCGTAACCAACAGGGTTGGCTGTTGTGGCAACAAGCCATGAGGAGTCAGATTTACGATGGTGCCTCGCCTGTTGACAGCCTGAACCGTCTTCGCCTGGCTTTAACAGAGGGCCTGTTCGGCGTGCAAGTCTCGGAGGATGGCAAACGACTGATTCTACGTCCTGGATTTCCTAATGACTGGCGTGACGTGGCCGTCCATACCCCCCAGTTCGACTATCGCTATCAGGTGAAAGGCGACGTGGTGGTGATGGATGTCACCCAACATACACGTAAACCGCTTCAGGTGGTGCTGCGCATCAACCTGGGAGGTGGCGCCTACCGTGACGTGGAGGGTAGCAGCCAGCCGAATCAGGTATTGCGTACGCCGTGTCCTGTCCGTCTCCCGGAAGCCGACACCTACGAGTCCTATGCCTCACTGCCGCCCGAGGTGCCCGGGATGGACGAGCCCCTGTTTGACCGTCCTTTCAAGACCGTCCGCATGGAGCGTGTGCTGACCGATAGCATCCCCTATGATATCCAACCGGAATTCCTGTTGAAAGACGAGTATATCGTGCAGGGTGTGCCATTCCGCGTACCTTTGGAAGGTCCTAACATCGTTTTCGTACAATATCCCGATACGCTATGGATGCCCCTTAGCGGCAAGGGCGAGCAGTTGTGGCTGTTGATGGCTGGCACCACCAACGACCGCGAGCGTTATATCCGCAATGCTGTGGTGGTGGCTCACTATGAGGACGGCACACGCGACAGTCTGTCGCTGGTCAATCCCGACAACTGGAGTCCACTGGCCACCGGCCGGGCCCGTCGGCTGTGCTTGCGCTTGGATGACACGAAGAAACTCGTTGCCTTGGAAATTCGTCCTGAGTCGGCAGAAATTAAGATAGGCCTCATGGGCGTCACGTTACAATGATAAGAACTTATGAAGAAGTTAGTTGAACTATACCAGCAATGGAAAGGGGAAGACCCTCAGAATGTAGTGAAACTGCCTGGCGCAGGCAGCAACCGCGAGTATTACCGCCTGAAAGCTGCCGATGGCACCACTGTGGTGGGTTGTGTGGGTACTAGTCGTGACGAGAACCATGCCTTTGTCTATCTGGCACGCCATTTTTCTGAGTTGCAACTGCCTGTTCCCAGTGTTTTGGCGGTGAGCAGCGATGAGTTGCGCTACTTGCAGACCGACCTGGGCTGTGTATCCCTCTTTGATGCCATCCGTGGAGGCCGTGAGGCAGGTGGCCGATATACACTGAAGGAACAGCAGCTCCTGAAACGGACCATCCGTGAGTTGCCCCGCATCCAACTGTTGGGTTCGCAAGACTTGGACTACTCCAACTGCTATCCTCAGGCGGAGTTCAATACCGACTCTGTGCTCTTCGACCTCAACTACTTCAAATACTGCTTCCTCAAGGCCACCGAACTCGATTTCCATGAGTTGAAACTGGAGGCCGACTTCCGCCTGCTGGCCAAGGACTTGACGGAGTCGGACGACAGGCAGTGTTTCCTTTATCGCGACTTCCAGGCCCGTAACGTGATGCTGGTCAACAACCAGGAGGCGACAGCCAATTGCGAACAGCCTTTCTTCATCGACTTCCAGGGCGGACGCCGCGGTCCGTACTACTACGACCTCGCCTCCTTCCTGTGGCAGGCCAGCGCGAAGTATCCGCACAAGCTACGCCGTGAACTGGTCTATGAATACTATAACGCCCTGAAGCAGCAAATCGAGGTTCCTGCCCCCCATGCCTTTGTGGACCGTCTGAGCCTCTTTGTGCTCTTCCGTCAGTTGCAGGTACTGGGTGCCTACGGTTTTCGTGGCTATTTCGAGCGTAAGGCGCACTTCATCGAGAGCATTCCCCATGCGCTCCACAACATCCGCGAACTGCTCGACGAGCGTAACTTCCCCTATCCGTATCTCACGAGCTTGCTCATGCAGCTCACCGAGATGCCCCAGTTCCGTCAGATTGAGACGATGGCGGAGCGTGCCGATGGCTATAAGACCACCGACCTCAACCCCTATAAGCCGCATCCGCAGGACGGTCCTGCCACCTTCTCAAAATACGATTCACAGGGTCCGCTGGTGGTTCGCGTGTTCAGCTTCTCCTATACCAAAGGTATTCCCGAGGATGAGTCAGGCAATGGTGGCGGCTATGTCTTCGACTGCCGTTCCACGCACAACCCCGGACGCTATGAACCTTATAAGCAGTTGACGGGACTCGACGAGCCAGTCATCCGCTTCCTGGAGGACGACGGCGAAATCTTGACGTTCCTTGACTCCATCTATAGGTTGGCCGACGCCCACGTGCGCCGCTATATCCAGCGTGGCTTCACCTCGCTGATGTTCTGCTTCGGATGTACGGGTGGTCAGCACCGCTCCGTCTATTCCGCCCAGCATCTGGCAGAGCATATCCACCAAAAGTTCGGCATCGAGGTCCGCATCTGCCATCGGGAACAACAGATTACCCAGACGCTGGAAGCCATACAATAAAAAAGCGGGTCGAACTTCACAGCCCAACCCGTACTGCATTACTAATTAATGTTACTTTATGATAAAATTTACTCGCTGCAAAGGTAGCGAATAATTCGTCATGCCGGTTGCCGAAAACGGCCTATTGTCTGAGTGCTTGGGGTTAGTGTCTGAAAGGTATGGATTAGTGGTGTGAACGGTGCAGGGCTATCATGTACTCCTTGAGTAGCTTCAGACGCTGTTTTGACAGATGGAGCATCTCGCCCGTTGAAAAGCGGACCGTTTCTCTTTGCAGATTGATGCTTGACACGTAATTGGTGTTGATGAGATGGCTGCGCCCTGTTCTCAAAAAGGGCGAGACACTTTCTGCATAGCTTGCTGCTATTTGCTTCTCAAATGCTGATAGACAGGACAACTCGCTGACCACCTGGCCGTGCACATCATGAAAGTCGGTGTAGTTGCCGGAAGCTTGCAGGTACACCACCTGGTCGAGTTCTATCACGCGGAGCTCGTCCCTTGAATCAATGTATAGTTTCATCCCATCAGCCATTTTTTGAGTTCGCCAATACTTAACGAAAGCGTGGGCTGCCCAAAATCTATGGTTGCGGGTGGTAGGAAAACCCCAAAGGAATAGATCCGGTGTACAGTCCACGCTTATATACGCGAACTCTTACACTTGCCTATTTCCTTTAGTTGTCTAAGTTTCCTACGCTTCGCAACTCAATAGACGAGCATAAACGCTTCGTTCATTACAAAAAGATTCAGACGGAGATGTCTCCAAGATGTCTCCATCTGCCTGCAAAAGTAGGGAATATTTTTGTAATATCCAAATGATTGAGCCGTTTTCATATTCTTATTTATAATCTTTCCCAAATTTCATGACGAATTGTTTTGTATTATTCTCAGTTATTCGTACCTTTGCAGGCATGAAACAGGCAATGATTTTGGCGGCAGGTCTGGGGACGCGTTTGAAGCCCCTGACAGATAGCATGCCCAAGGCCTTGGTGCCCGTAGGAGGAAAACCATTGTTGGATATCAATATCCGCAAACTGATGGATGCCGGCTACGACCGTTTTGTCGTGAATGTCCATCATTTCGCCCAGCAGATTATCGACTATGTCGCCCAGCAGGACTATGCCCCGCTGGTCCATTTCAGTGACGAGAGCGCCCAACTCCTGGAGACGGGTGGGGGACTGAAGAAGGCCCAGTCGCTGTTTCGTGACGACGAGCCCATCCTGATCCATAATGTGGACATCCTCGACAATGTCGATTACGGCTGGCTGACCCGCCAGCACCAGCCGGAAGAGGATGCCGTGCTGCTGGTAAGCCAGCGCCAGACGAAGCGCTACCTGCTGTTCGACAACGCCATGCACCTGATGGGGTGGAAGAACGTGGAGACCGGCGAGATCAAGAGTCCATACGAATATGTGCGCCGTACAGGTCTGTCGCAACATGGTGAGGAACTGAATATGTTTGCCTTCAGCGGCATCCACTCCTTCTCGCCCCGTCTGTTTCCGCTTATGAATCGCTTCCCAGAGCGCTTCCCCATCATAGATTTCTACCTCTCTGTATGTCATCGGGCCCATATTGTGGGACTGGTCAAGAACGACCTTCACGTGCTGGACGTTGGGAAACTGGACTCTTTGGAACAAGCAGAACGCGAAATTCGTGCATTTACATTTTAACCGATTGTAAAGTGTCTCAAATCATTTAGATTGTAAATATTCAAATAATAAATTACCAAGATGCAAAAGATTATCATTCTGGACTTCGGTTCGCAGACCACGCAGCTCATAGGCCGCAGGGTTCGCGAGTTGAACACCTTCTGCGAGATCATGCCCTATAACAAGTTCCCGCAGGACGATCCCGATGTCATTGGAGTCATCTTGAGCGGCTCGCCGTATTCGGTATATGAAGAGCGTGCCTTCAAGCTCGACTTCTCGCAGATTCGTGGCAAGTATCCTATCCTGGGCATCTGCTACGGGGCCCAGCTCATGGCCTACACGTTCGGTGGCAACGTAGAACCAGAGGGAACCCGTGAGTACGGCCGTGCCAACCTTGAATTCATGGAGGAGGGCAATCCGTTGCTCAAGGACTTTGCTCCCCACTCACAGGTGTGGATGTCGCACGGCGATACCATCACACGCCTGCCGGAGGGCTTCCGCGTCATCGCCTCGACATCGACGGTAAAGTATGCCGCCTATGCCGCCAATGATGAGCAGATATGGGGCGTACAGTATCACCCTGAGGTGTTCCACTCCATTGACGGCACGCAGTTGTTGCGTAACTTCGTCGTTGATATCTGTGGCAGTCGTCAGGACTGGTCGCCCAACAGTTTTGTCGAGCAGACCGTCCAGGAACTGCGCCAGCAGGTGGGCCACGAGAAGGTCATTCTAGGTCTGTCGGGTGGTGTGGATAGCAGTGTTGCCGCCGTCCTGCTTAACAAGGCCATCGGCGACCACCTCACCTGTATCTTCGTCAACAATGGCCTGCTGCGCAAGAACGAGTTCCAGCAGGTGATGGACGACTACAAGGTCTTGGGACTGAACGTCATCGGCGTCGATGCCTCACAGAAGTTCTATACCGAATTGGCTGGTGTCTCCGAACCAGAGCGTAAACGCAAGATTATCGGTGCGGGCTTTATTGACGTCTTTGAGGCCGAAGCCAAAAAGATTGAGGGTGCGTGTTGGCTGGCACAAGGCACCATCTATCCAGACCGCATCGAGTCGCTGAACATCACGGGCAAAGTCATTAAGAGCCACCATAATGTCGGTGGACTGCCAGAGAAGATGGGACTGAAACTCTGTGAGCCGCTGAAGTGGCTCTTCAAGGACGAGGTGCGCCGTGTGGGTCGTTCCATGGGAATGCCTGAGCACCTCATTACGCGTCATCCTTTCCCGGGGCCGGGCCTGGCCGTCCGCATCCTGGGCGACATCACACCCGAGAAGGTACGTGTCCTGCAGGATGCCGACGACATCTTCATCCGTGCCTTGCGCGACTATAAGGTACGCCTCTCTGGCGAAGAGGCACGCAAGGTGCTGGCTGCCGGCGTACCAGCCAATATGGAGGACGGTACCATCGAGGTGTCGCTCTACGACCAGATCTGGCAGGCGGGAGCCATCCTGCTGTCTGATGTCAAGTCTGTCGGCGTGATGGGTGACGAGCGTACCTACGAGAATCCCGTAGCCCTGCGTGCTGTCACCAGCAGCGATGCCATGACGGCCGACTGGGCCCATCTGCCCTACGACTTCATGGCTGACGTCAGCAACCGCATCATCCGCGAAGTGCGTGGTGTCAACCGCGTCTGCTACGACATCTCGTCAAAGCCACCTGCAACAATCGAGTGGGAGTAAAGACTTTCTTTCCTTTTTCATAAAATGAATTAACCAGATACGATTATGAACACAAAGATTGAAGTTTTGGATGGCAAATATGTTGCCACGTTAGAAGGAGAAATGGACACCGCAGCCGCTACCCAGGCCGAGGAAGTGCTGAAACCACTCTACCAGAGTGACGGCAAGGATGTCTTGATAGACTGTACCCACCTGGAGTATATCGCCTCCAGTGGTCTCCGCATCCTGCTCAGCATCCTCAAAGGTGCTAAGGCCGGTGGCAGCCGCGTGGTGCTGAAGGGCGTCAACGACGATATCAAGAGTGTCTTCAAGTTGACGGGTTTCATCAACCTCTTTGAGTTTGAATAGACAAATCTTCCGCCTATGAGAAAGTCTTGCTTGCTATTGCTACTGCTGGTAGCACTGGATGGCTGGGCACAGAAGGACTCCGTCAACCAGCTGAGCGTGGGTCTGAACATGATGGTCCACGGCGAGGCCTGTGGCGGAGGACTGCCTAGAGGGTCCAATAAGGATGCGGATATTCCGGAAGACCACTCCCAGTTCCTCCTGAGCCGTAATCGTCTGGTGATTGATTACGAGCGCAAGGGACTGCAAACCCATGCAATCGTCCAAAATAAGTATGTATGGGGCATGAAAGGTAACCAAAGCCTGAACCTCTACGAAGGCTGGGTAAAACTGTCGGCACCCTGCGGACTCTTTGCGCAGGCGGGACGTATCGCACTGTCCTATGACGACGAGCGCATCATCGGTACCAACGATTTTGCCATGGCCTCCCAGTCGCACGACGTGGCACGGGTAGGCTATGAGGGACACGGTCATAAGGTGCATGCCATACTGGCTTACAACCAGAATTCCGACGAGGTGTATAGTGGAAGCTATTACGTTAATGGCGCCTTCGAATATAAGTCCATGCAGACTATCTGGTACCATTATGATGTGCCCCGCTTCCCGTTAGGAGTCTCGCTGCTCTTTATGAACATCGGCATCCAGGCTGGAGTACCCAACAAGGTGAATGACCAGCCGAGGATAGAGTATCAGCAGATGTATGGCGGCTATTTCCTGTTCAGTCCCCGTTACCTGACGCTGGAAGGCTCCTACTATAGGCAGGGTGGAACCATTGCTAACTGGAAAACCAACCCGGATACAGGTAAGAAAGAGTATAACGGCAGCATGGACCTTGATGCCTGGATGGCCAGCATCAAGGCTACCGTCAGTCCTTCCGACCGCTATGGCTTTGAACTGGGCTATGAATACTTGAGCGGCGACGACTATGTGGCGGTGGTAAAACCCGGTTCGCTGGGCATGGTGTATCACAAGTCCTTGAAAGGCTTTACACCGCTCTACGGCTCACGCACCAAGTTCTACGGCATGATGGACTATTTTTACGAGAGTGCTTACATCAATGGTTTTACTCCTGGTTTGCAGAATGCCTATGGCGGCGTCTTCGGCACTCCCGTCAAGGGGCTCCAATGCAAACTCCTCTATCACTATCTCGCCGTGTCAACCGATTTGGAGAAATTGAATCGTACCCTCGGTCATAGCATCGAGCTTCAGGCCAGCTACCGTTTCTCTGACGATGTAACCCTCAATGCCGGCTACACCCAGATGATGGGTACCGAGACCATGGACCGACTGAAGCAGGGTATCGGCAACAAGCAGGCCCGCTGGGGATGGTTCTCGCTGGTCGTTTCGCCCAGCGTTTTCACGACGAAATGGTGATTATTTCTTGCCGCGGTTGATGATGTAGATGCCGAGGGTGGCAAGACCTGCGGCAAAAAGGTATTTCCAATAGAAGGTCTCGCCCAGGCAGAGACAGGAGGTGACGGCACCGACGGGCGGTATGAGGGAGTTCCAGATGGCTACCTTGCCCATGGGGTTGCAGGTTAGCAACTTGTTGTAGAGTGTGAAGCCAAAGGTGGAGATGCCAACGAGCATGGCAAGGATGCAGAATCCCCACAAACTGGTGTGAGGCAGCGTGCCGCCCATCAAGAGTCCCGGAATGATGAGCAGGGCACCGCCGACGGCAAGACTGTAGCCCGTTCCGATGAAGACGTCGATACGGCGGTTGACATCGCGGGTCATCAGTCCTGCGAAGGCACTACAGAAACTGTTGAGGATAATCATGCCGTCGCCCATGAAGGTGAAGGTTCCGCTCTCCTTACCGCCGAGGTTAAGGGTAAGAATGCCGATGAAGCCAATGACGCAACCGATGATTTTGCGGAATGTCATCTTGTCACTCTTGAAGAAGAGACAGGCCAGGATGACAACGAGGAAGACCCCCAGGGAGTTGAGAATGGCAGCCCGGGCGCCTTGGCTGTTGGAGAGGCCTACATAGAAGAAAGCATAATGTAGGGTCGTATTGAGAAGCGTGAAGAGCAACAGATGCAGACTGTCGCTTACATGTCTCCCGGAGCTCTTCCAAGCGAAAGAGCGACCCGTGAGGCGAGCAATGGTGAGGATGACGATGCCTGCCAACGTAAAGCGCATACCGGCAAAAAGTATCTTACTGCCCGTCATGTCCGGCTCGATGCCGAACTCCAAGAATCCCAATTTGACGAGAGGGAACGCCCAACCCCAGATGAATGCTGCCATGAAGGCCAGCACTGCCACCCATACCGGATGCTGGAAAATGGAACCAGTGGGTATCGTGGGCTTGGCAAGGTGTGGCTTCATAGCAGTCTTCATCATTCTTTTGGATGGGATTGGTTATGCGTTGACGATTTGGCGGGCACGAGCCAATGCAAGGTCTATGTGGTTACAGATGTTTTCCTCGCCCAGGAGTTCGCTGAAGGCATTACGTTTCAAGACCTCCTCAACCTTTGGATTAACACCGGAGAGCACGATGGTGATGCCTTCCTTCTGGCTCATGCGACACATGTTCTCCAGGTTATGGAGACCCGTGGAGTCGATGAACGGTACCTTACGCATGCGGATGATACGCACCTTGGGACGTCGTCCGTAGCGGGCCATGATATCCTCAAAGCGGTTGCCGGCACCAAAGAAGTAGGGACCGTTGATCTCATAGACCTCCACCTTGTCGGGAATGGTCAGGTGCTCCAGGTTGCCGGCTTCCATGTCGGCATCCTCGTTGAGGTCTATCTCGTCGAGTACGGCATGGACCTCGGTGGTCTCAGCCATGCGCTTCATGAAGAGCAGACAGGCACAGATGAGGCCGAACTCGATGGCGATGGTGAGGTCGAAGACGATGGTCAGGAAGAATGTCAGCAGCAATACGGTGACATCACTCTTCGGATTGCGGCGCGTCATGGCCAGGAACGAGCGCCAGCCGCTCATACCGTAGCTGACGATGACCAGGACACCGGCCAGACAGGCCATGGGGATGTACTGGGCCAAAGGCATCAGGAACAGGAATATGAGCAACAGCACGATAGCATGGACGATGCCGGCTATGGGTGTGCGGCCACCGTTGTTGATGTTGGTCATGGTGCGTGCGATGGCTCCTGTAGCGGGGATACCGCCAAAGATGGGTGAAGCGATATTGGCGATGCCCTGACCTATCAGCTCCGTGTTGGAGTTGTGATGATCACCGATGACACCATCGGCCACCGTAGAAGAGAGCAAGGACTCGATGGCTCCCAAGACGGCGATGGTTACGGCAGGACCGACCAGCCCCTTAATGGTCTCCCAGGTCAGTTCCGGAACAACGGCTCCGGGTAATGTGGAGTTGATGCTAAAGCGGTCGCCGATCGTCTCGACGGTGGTTACGCCGGCATACTGCTTAAGTAGCAGTACGGCTACCGTCATCACGATGATGGCTACCAGTGAGCCGGGGACTTTCTTAGAGAACCGAGGCGTCACGGCAATGATGATGACCGATAGAATACCGACGGCTGCTGACCATGGGTCTATCGTACCTATATTATATATATAGGCCATCCATTTCTCCACGAAATCGCTGGGAACGCTCTCCATGGTCAGTCCCAACAGGTCCTTGACCTGAGTGGTGAAGATGGTGACGGCAATACCGCTGGTGAAGCCTACCACGATGGGGTAGGGAATGTACTTGATGATGGTGCCCAGGCGTAACACACCCAACAGGATGAGGAATACGCCAGCCATCAGCGTGGCTACGGTCAGTCCCTGGATACCATACTGCTGGATGATGCCGTAGACGATGACGATGAAAGCTCCCGTAGGACCACCAATCTGCACCTTGGAGCCGCCAAAGACAGAAATCATCAGTCCGGCGACGATGGCGGTGATGATACCCTTCTCGGGCGACACACCGCTGGCAATACCGAAGGCGATGGCCAGCGGCAGTGCCACGATACCCACAATCAGTCCGGCCATCAAGTCGGCTACGAAGGTCTTGCGATCGTAGTTCTTGATGGCCGAAAAGAATTTGGGTTTGAAGTCTAAAGTCTTTTCCAATGTTTCAGCTTTTTACTTTTTACCCTTTTCACTTGTCTTACTTGTTCTTCAGCAGGTCACGGATCTCAGCCAACAGCTCCTCTTGGGTGGGACCGGCGGGAGCAGCAGGCTCAGCGGGAGCCTCTTCGTTCTTCTTGCGGTTCAACTTGTTGATGCCCTTCAGCATTAGGAAGATACAGAAGGCCACAATGATGAAGTCCACCGTGTTCTGGATGAAGTTACCATAGGCAAGAACGGCAGCATCTTCACCCTCGCCAAACTTGAATGATAGCGATGTGAAGTCGATGTTACCGGTAATCATACCGATGACGGGCATCAGCACGTCATTGACCAGACTGCTTACAATCTTACCAAACGCACCGCCGATGATAACACCGACAGCCATGTCCATCACGTTGCCCTTCATGGCAAACTCTTTGAATTCACTGATAAAACTCATAGTCGTTAATGTTTGATGTTTATAATATAAATAATGTGTATTTTGTCATCTACGTCTTACAATATAGACCCCTTGGCCTTGATATAAGTTAATTTTTAGTGTATTATTGACGATTTTCAAATTTATTAAGACTGATTTCATGTGCAAAATTAGATATTTTTTTGTAACTTTGTGCCCGAAAACAAGAAAAAGTGTTGAAAAACGTGATTTTTTGTTCTTTCAAGAGAATATTTATCAACTTCTTTAAAAAATAATTAAGGTAAAATGACAAAAGTTGCAATTAACGGTTTTGGCCGTATCGGTCGCCTCGCATTTCGTCAGATGTTTGAGGCCGAAGGTTATGAGGTAGTAGCTATCAACGACTTGACCAGCCCCAAGATGCTGGCTCATCTGTTGAAGTATGACACCGCTCAGGGTGGTTTCTGTGGCAAGTTCGGTGAGAACAAGCACACCGTTGAGGCTGGTGAGGACTACATCGTGGTTGATGGCAAGAAGATTACCATCTACGCTATTCCTAACGCTGCTGAGCTGCCCTGGGGCAAGCTGGATGTAGACGTTGTTTTGGAGTGCACTGGCTTCTACACCTCTAAGGAGAAGGCTTCTGCTCACCTGACCGCTGGTGCTAAGAAGGTTGTTATCTCTGCTCCTGCTGGTAACGATCTGCCCACCATCGTTTACAATGTAAACCACAAAACTCTGACTCCCGCCGACACCGTTATCTCGGCTGCTTCTTGCACCACCAACTGTCTGGCTCCCATGACGAAGGCTCTGAACGACTTCGCTCCTATCCAGAGCGGTATCATGACCACCGTTCACGCTTACACTGGCGACCAGATGATTCTGGACGGTCCTCAGCGCAAGGGTGATGTTCAGCGCGCTCGTGCCGGTGCTCAGAACATCGTTCCTAACTCAACTGGTGCTGCCAAGGCTATCGGTCTGGTTATCCCCGAGCTGAACGGTAAGTTGATCGGTGCTGCCCAGCGCGTTCCGACTCCCACTGGTTCTACCACTATCCTGCACGCTGTTGTTAAGGGTGAGGTAACTGTTGAGGGTATCAACGCTGCCATGAAGGCTGCTCAGAACGAGTCGTTCGGTTACACCGAGGAGAAGCTGGTTTCCAGCGACATCATCGGTATGAAGTTCGGTTCGCTGTTCGATGCTAACCAGACCATGGTCAGCAAGATTGGCGATGGTAACTCTCTCGTTCAGGTTGTTGCTTGGTACGACAATGAGAACTCTTATACTTCTCAGATGGTTCGCACCATTAAGTACCTCGCTGAGCTGAAATAATATCGCTCTGATATAAAAATTGTGCCGTCCGATTTCGTCGGACGGCATTTTTTTGTTACTTTTGCAGCGTGATGAAGCAGATGATAACCATACTAGGACCGACGGCCAGCGGCAAGACACCGCTGGCAACAGCCTTGGCGGCAGCATTGCCCATGGTCCATGGCGAGGTGGGTGCTGAGATTATCTCTGCAGACTCGCGGCAGGTTTATCGCCGCATGGACATCGGTACAGGCAAAGACCTCGCCGACTACCGGGTTGTCGATGGTTTCGCCATCGACATCCCCTACCACCTCATCGACATTGTCGAGCCTGGTACGAAGTACAATCTGTTTCAGTATCAGCAGGACTTCTTCGATGCCTACCAGGACATACGGAGTAGGGGACGGCTGCCCATCCTCTGTGGCGGTACAGGTCTGTACATCGAGGCCGTGCTGAAGGGCTACAAGCTTTCCCCCGTACCGCAGAATCCCCAGTTGCGCCAGCAGTTGGAGGACAAGAGCCTGGATGACTTGACCCAGATGTTGGTGGAATTGAAGCAACGGAACGGCTCCGTGATGCACAACAAGACCGATGTCGATTCGTGTCAGCGTGCCATCAGGGCCATTGAGATAGAGACCTATAACTTGGAACATCCCACGCCACGTAGGGAGTTGCCCCCCGTCGATTCACTCATCATCGGTGTTCATATCGACCGAGAGCTACGTCGTGAGAAGATTACTCGACGCTTGAAGACCCGTCTGGACGAAGGGATGATAGAGGAGGTGAGGGGCCTGCTGGATGAAGGAATTCCCGCTGAAGACCTCATCTACTACGGTTTGGAGTATAAGTATGTGACGGAGTATATAGTCGGCAAAACTACCTATGACGAGATGTTTGAGCGTTTGGAGATTGCCATCCATCAGTTTGCCAAGCGCCAGATGACCTGGTTCCGGGGCATGGAACGCAGGGGTTTTCAGATACACTGGATAGATGCCACCCTCCCGATGGAAGAAAAAGTAAACAGCATATTAAAGATATGGCAGTAGATAGTACACGTTGGGGCATCCTGTATTGCCCGAAAGCCTATAGTGGCAAGTATCGTGAGAAATTACAGAACGTACTGGACGACAAAAACGTGCAGTATGACTTTGTGCAGAGTGAGACTACCGATAGTGTGGAACGTCTGGTGACTATGCTGATTCGCAACGGTTATAAGACCATAGTAGTCGTCGGAGGCGACTCGGCGCTGAACGATGCCGTCAACTGCCTGATGAAAGAGGAGAAGCTAGTACGCGACGAGATCGCCCTGGGTGTCATACCCCACGGACTGATGAATGATTTCGCCCGCTATTGGGAGTTCCGTGAGAATAATTTGGAGAAGACTATTGACTGGCTGCTGAAACGTCGGGTGCGTAAGATAGACTTGGGGTGCGTGCGCTATCAGAATAAGAACGGCGAACAGTGTCACCGTTACTTTCTCAACTGCGTCAATATCGGAATGATAGCCGACATTATGAACCTGCGCCGCCAGACCCGTTCACTGCTGGGCTCTCGGACACTGTCGTTCATCGTCTCGCTGTTTATCATGATATTCCACCGTATGGACTATAAGATGCGTGTCCGCATTAATACTGACGTTGTAGACCGTAAGGTGATGACCATGTGTGTGGGCAGTGGTCCCGGTTATGGTCAGACCCCTAATGCTGTGCCTTACAATGGTTTGCTGGATGTCTCGATAGTGTACCATACAGAGGCTCTGCAACTTGTAGCCGGTTTGTGGCTCCTGGTGACGGGTCGTTTCCTGAACCACCGCAGCGTACATCCCTACCGCACCCGTGAGGTTCGCGTCGATGAGGCCAAGCATGCCTTGGTGGGTGTTGACGGCCGACTGATAGGAACACCCGTGGGCCCCTATCGCATAACGGTAGAACAGGAAGTCATTAACTTCCTGATTCCCGACTAACTAACCGTTCTCGGATATTGTCTTCAGCTTTGCCTCGTCGAGGATAGATATCTTGCGGCCTTCTATCTTGACGAGTCCTTCCTGCGCGAAGGCCGATAGCGTGCGAATGGCATTGCTGGTGGTCATGTTCGCCAGATTCGCCAGGTCTTCACGACTGGCGGCAATGGCCAGTGTCTGTCCGTCCTCGTTCAAGCCGAAACTCTCTTTCAGCCTGATGAGAGACTCTGCCAATCGCCCCCTGATGTGCTTCTGGGTCAGGCTGACGGTCTGTTCGTTGGCATTGCCCAGATAGGCAGCTAACTGTTGCAAGAAATAGATGGCGACGGCATGATTCCTGGTGATAATCCACTTGGCAACTTTCAGGGGAATGCAGAGAATGGTGGACTCCTCAAAGGCACCGGCCTCGGTAAGATAGTCCTGATTGGCAAAACTGGCACGGTAGCCAAAGAAATCCTTGGGCTTCGCCAGACGGACAATTTGCTGGCGGCCACCGACACCTTCCTTGTAAATCTTTACCTTGCCCTTGACGATGCAATAGAGATGGGTAGGAGTGTCTCCCTCACGATAAATGACTTCGTTCTTCTCAATCCGTTCAATCAGCGTACGGTCTACGAGAAGTTGCTGCTGTTCTTCGCTGAGCAGGTCCCAGACATCGGACAATGTCTGGGCGATGCGTTGTATGTCAGTTTCTTTTCCAGCTATCATAGAAACATCTTTCTACTTATTGCGGCTGCAAAAGTACAAAAAAACAATAGAATTATCGCCAGTTTTTGCGTAAAATCTATTCCACAGAAGAAAAATTTGCCACTATTCTCAAAAAAATTCATAATTTATTTTGTTATACCAATCAAATTGTGTACTTTTGAACAAGATTACTAATCAGAAAACAAAAACCTTAAATTAGGAACTATGAGTTATTTACGATTTGAGAAAGCTGTGATGACCAATTTGGAGGAGTCGCTGCGTCGTGAATTGCTTCGGACAAACCGTTCCGGTGCCTACAGTGCGTCTACCCTTGTAGATTGCAACACCCGTAAGTACCACGGTCTGCTCGTGGTTCCCGTACCTGAGTTGGATGACGAGAATCATGTACTGCTCTCGTCGCTTGACTGTACGGTAATTCAGCACGGTGCAGAGTTCAATCTTGGACTCCACAAGTATCAGGGCAACAACTACAGCCCTAAGGGTCACAAGTACATCCGCGAGTTTAACTGTGATGTTGTTCCCACCACGCTCTATCGCGTCGGCGGCGTATTGTTGAAAAAGGAGGTGGTGTTCCACCACTATGAGGACCGTATCCTCATCCGCTACACGCTGGAGGATGCCCACTCAGCTACCACACTGCGTTTCCGTCCTTTCCTGGCCTTCCGCTCAGTCCGTCAGTTTACTCACGAGAACTCCACGGCATCGAGGGAGTATCATGAGGTGGACAACGGAATCAAGACTTGTATGTATGCTGGCTATCCCGACCTCTACATGCAGTTCAACAAGAAGAACGAGTTCATCTTCCAGCCCGACTGGTATCGGGGTGTGGAATATCCCAAGGAGCAGGAGCGTGGCTACGCCTCTAATGAGGACCTGTATGTTCCCGGCTACTTTGAGATGAGCATCAAGAAGGGTGAAAGCATCGTCTTCTCTGCATCCACTTCGAGCATCAAGACTTCTACGCTGAAGGCGCTGTTCCAGAAGGAGGTCGAGCAGCGCGTTCCCCGTGACAATTTCTATCATTGTCTGGTAACCGCTGCCCATCAGTTCCATAACCGTAAAGCCAACGACGACCGCTACTTGTTGGCTGGCTATCCGTGGTTCAAGACGCGCGCGCGCGATACCTTTATTTCTTTGCCTGGCCTGACACTGGCTATCGGTGAGACCGACTACTTTGAATTGGTCATGAAGACGGCCGAGAAGGGTCTTCGTGAGTTCATGGAGGACAAACCGCTAAGTGTCAGCATCTACGAGATGGAACAGCCAGATGTTCCCCTGTGGGCCGTCTGGGCCATCCAGCAGTATGTCAAGGAGGTAGGCCGTGAGAAAGGCTATAAGATGTATGGCAAATTGGTTAAGGACATCGTTAAGTATGTGGCTGAGGGTGGTAACTCAAACCTGCGTCTTGACGACAACGGCCTGCTCTTTGCCAATGGTCGCGACAAGTCTATTACATGGATGAACTCTACGGCCAACGGCCGTCCCGTCGTTCCCCGTTCGGGATATATCGTGGAGTTCAACGCCCTTTGGTATAACGCCCTCAAGTTCTGTGCCTCACTCGAAGAAGAGTTTGGTGACAAGAAATTGGCCGACAAGTTGGAGAAACGAGCCGAACTCTGCAAGCAGTCTTTTGTTGACACTTTCATGAACGAATATGGCTATCTGCTTGATTATGTGGATGGTAATATGATGGACTGGAGTGTTCGTCCTAACATGATATTCCCTGTGGCCTTCGACTATTCACCCCTTTCTCAGGATCAGAAGAAGAGCGTGCTCGACATCTGTACACGTGAACTGCTGACCCCGAAGGGTCTGCGCTCACTGTCGCCGAAGAGTGGTGGCTATAACCCCATGTATGTCGGTCCGCAGACACAGCGCGACTATGCATACCATCAGGGTACTGCATGGCCATGGCTGGGTGGCTTCTATATCGAGGCCTGTCTGAAGCTCTACAAGCGCACCCGTCTGTCGTTCCTGGAACGTCACATGGTGGGTTATGAGGATGAGATGAATTATCACGCTCTGGGTACAATCAGCGAGTTGTTTGACGGTAACCCGCCATTCCACGGACGCGGCGCCATGGCCTTTGCCATGAACGTTGCTGAGATTCTGCGCTCGCTGAAGCTCATGGAGAAATATACTTATCAGAAATAAATAAGGAGGACGCGATATGAAAGTTTTAATGTTTGGATGGGAGTATCCTCCTCACGTGTTCGGTGGTCTGGCTACCGCCAATTATGGTATCTCACAGGGTCTTTATGCTCAAGGTGACATGGATATTACGCTGTGTCTGCCTCATCCTTTCGGCGATGAGGACCGTACGGCAGCGAATATTGTTGCCATGAACGCAGTACCCATTGCCTGGCGTGACGTGTCTGCTGACTATGTCCGCGAGCGTGTGGGTAACATCATGGATCCCGACCTCTATTTCCGGTTGCGTGAACACTTGTATGCCGACTTCAACTACATGCACGTCAACGACTTGGGTGCTATGGAGTTTGCGGGCGGTTATCCCGGTAATCTGCATGAGGAGATCAATAACTATTCGATTATTGCTGGTGTCGTAGCCCGTACCATGGACTACGATATCATCCACGCCCATGACTGGCTGACCTATCCAGCCGGCATCCATGCCAAGCAGGTCAGTGGCAAGCCTCTCTGCATCCATGTTCATGCTACCGATTTCGACCGTAGCCGTGGTAAGGTAAATCCCACCGTCTATAGCATTGAGAAGAACGGTATGGACAATGCCGACTGCATCATGTGCGTCTCTGAACTGACACGCCAGACGGTTATCAACCACTACCACCAGGATCCTCGCAAGTGCTTTACGGTACATAACGCAGTGTATCCCTTGCCCGATGAGTATCAGGCCATTCCGCGTCCTGACCATACCGGTAAGGACAAGATTGTCACCTTCCTTGGTCGTATCACCATGCAGAAGGGTCCCGAGTACTTCGTCGAGGCCGCCAATATGGTGATTCGCCGTACCAAGAATGTACGTTTCTGTATGGCTGGTTCCGGTGATATGATGGACGCCATGATTCAACTGGCTGCCGAGCGCGGCATTGCCGACCGTTTCCACTTCCCGGGCTTCATGCGTGGCAAGCAGGTCTATGAGTGTTTGAAGGACTCTGACGTCTATGTCATGCCTTCTGTATCAGAGCCCTTCGGTATCTCACCGTTGGAGGCCATGCAGTGTGGTACGCCGACCATCATCTCCAAACAGTCTGGCTGTGCAGAGATTTTGGACAACTGTATCAAGGTTGACTATTGGGACATTCACGCACTCGCCGATGCCATCTACAGCATCTGTGCCAACGAGTCGCTCTTCCAGTACCTCAAGGAGGAAGGTAAGAACGAGGTTGACCAGATTACCTGGGAGAAAGTCGGTGCCTGGATCGCTACGCTGTACAAACGTACATTAGGCTGGGAACAATAATTAATATTCAATTAAGCATTAAGAATTAAGCATTATGAAAACCATTTGTTTATATTTCGAGATACATCAGATTATTCATCTGAAGCGTTACCGTTTCTTTGACATCGGTACTGATCATTATTATTACGATGACTACGAGAACGAGCGTAGCATCAGTGATATTGCCGAGCGCAGCTATATGCCGGCACTGAACGCCATTGGCGACATGATTCGCGACAATGGCCAGTATTTCAAGGTAGCTTTCTCGCTGTCAGGTACTGGCATCGAGCAGTTGGAGTTCCATGCTCCCCAGGTCATCGCTAAGCTCCAGGAACTCAACCAGACCGGTTGTGTGGAGTTCCTCGCCGAGCCCTATTCGCATGGTCTTTCTTCATTGGCTAACGAGGAGACCTTTGCCCTCGACGTCAAGAAGCAGGCTGCCAAGATTGAGGAGCTCTTCGGCAAGAAGCCTACCGTGGCCCGCAACTCGTCGCTCATCTACAGCGATGACATTGGTGCTCAGATAGCAGCCATGGGTTTCAAGGGTATGCTCACTGAGGGTGCCAAGCACGTGCTGGGTTGGAAGTCGCCTCACTATGTTTACAATTGCAACATGGCTCCCTCACTGAAGCTTTTGCTCCGTGACGTAGAACTGTCTGACGACATCTCCCTGCGCTTTAACAATCCCGACTGGGACGGCTATCCCTTGTTTGCCGATGCCTACATTGACCGTATTGCCCGCTTCCCCGAGGAAGAGCAGATCATCAATATTTTCATGGAGCTCTCTGCCCTGGGTATTGCCCAGCCGCTTAGCTCCAACATCCTGGATTTCCTGAAGGCACTGCCTGCCTGCGCCAAGGAGAAAGGCATCACCTTCTCGACACCTACCGAGATCTGCATGAAGGTCAAGAGTGTAGGCAACCTTGATGTGCCCGACACCCTGTCGTGGGTCGATGAGGAGCGTGACGTCTCCTGCTGGCTGGGCAATGCTATGCAGCGTGAGGCTTTCAACAAGCTCTATAGTGTGGCCGACCGTCTGCGCATTGCCGACGATCCCCGCATCAATCAGGACTGGGACTACCTGCAGGCTTCCAACAACTTCCGCTTCATGACCACCAAGCCCTCCAACGTCGGTCTGGACCGTGGTATCTATAGCGGACCGTTTGATGCTTTCACAAACTATATGAACATCCTCGGTGACTTCATCAACAGAGTCAATGCCCTCTATCCCCAGGAGATTGAGAACGATGAGCTCAATGCTCTGCTCACCACCATCCGCAACCAGGATGACGAGATTGAGATGAAGGACAAAGAGATTACCCGTCTGAAGGCTCGCCTGGAGAAACTCGAACCCGCCAAGGAAGCAAAGAAGGCTCCTGTTAAGAAGCCGGCAGCTAAGAAACCTGCAGCAAAGAAGGCTCCCGCCAAGAAACCTGCTGCACCCAAGACGGCAGAAGAGAAGAAGTAATCCTTACCGGATTCCATCATAAAAGCCACCTCCGTTAAGGGGGTGGCCTTTTTGTTTCCGAGGGTAGGGCAGTTGTTTATAGTTTGGCGGTAGCTGTAAGACTGCACACTCCTAATACGGAGGAACGGGCTGACGTTGCGGCACTGCCTACCGAGAAGGTATATGTTCCACGGGTCAGTCGGCTCTTGCCGTCTTCGCCTACCGTCATCAGACGTTCTGGGGCAATGCCGATGGAAACTTCTGCCGTGCTATGAGGCTTCACGATGAGACGCTGGAAACCGGCCAATTGCTGGATGGGTGCTGTCGTTCCGGCACCGGGTGCAGAGACGTACACTTGTACCAGTTCGCTGACCTCCCAGTCGGAGTCGTTCTGGAGTGTCACGTCCACTTGTGCACCCTTCTTTCTGTCGGCCTTGACTAGCAGGTTGCGGTAGGTTACGTGGCCATAGTGCAGTCCGTAACCGAACGGGTAGTAGATATTGTCCGTCATGTACTTATAGGTGCGGCCTTTCATGGAGTAGTCGTCAAAGGCGGGCAGTTTGTCACCATCTGCAGGGAAGGTCACGGGCAGACGTCCCGAGAAATTGGCGTCGCCAAAGAGCAGGTCGCCCAGGGCGTAGCCACCCTCCTGGCCTGGGTACCATGCCATGACGACGGCATCGGCCAGCTGTGTTACCTCACGGACGTCCATGGGACTGCCGCCCGTCAGCACCACGATGACGCCGTGCTTTTTGCGTTTGCATATCTTGCGGAGGAAGTCCATCTGACTCTCTGGGATGCGGATGTTGTCACGGTCACCGCGTTCAGAGTCGATGGCTTCGCCTTCTTCTCCCTCCAGATTGCCGTTGTTGCCCATGACGATGATTGTTTTCTCGGCACCTGCCGCCTCACCGATGGCCCAGTTGACACTGTTGCGTGTCGGCATGCTCTCCATGACACCTGGCCGATAGTTGACAGCCGTACCATCGCTGACTTTTGAGACGATCCCCTGCAGATAGGTACAGTAGCGGTCCGAGATGCCAAAGTAGTTACCCATGAGCCAGAAGGCATCGGCGGCTCCGGCACCAGTAACGAAGAGTGTATGGATGTTCTTGTCGATGGGCAGTACACCGTTGTTCTTCAGCAACACCATGCTCTCCACAGCAGCTTGTCGGGCAAGGGCGATATGTTTGGGAGAACCGATTACTGCAGGGTCTGTATCGTTGTAGGGACAATTGGGATCAGGATGGATGATGCCCAGTTTCAGACGTGTCATCAGCAGTGGCATTAGGGCATGGTCGATGTCGTCCTCCGTCAGCAGTCCCTGACTCAATGCCTCGCGGAGCGCCTTGAAAGTCGTTCCGCACTCGATGTTAAGACCCGCCTTGACAGCGATGGCACAGGCCTCGGCAGCAGTCTTGGCAATGCCGTGTCCCTTCCAGATGTCAGCCACGGCATCACAGTCCGAGACGATATGTCCCTGAAATCCCCACTGCTTCCTCAGTACATCGGTCAGCAGGAATTTGCTGCCCGTAGCCGACTCCTTGTAAACGCGGTTGTAGGCACCCATGATGATTTCCACCTTCGCATCCTCTACCAGCATGCGGAACGCCGGTAGGTAGGTTTCCCAGAGGTCACGCAATGAGGGTTCTACATTGGCTGTGTGGCGAGTCATCTCCGGGCCGCTGTGTACGGCGAAGTGCTTGCCGCAGGCAGCCACCTTCAGATAGACAGGGTCCTCGCCCTGCATACCCTTGACGAATGCCGCTCCCATCGTTCCCGTTAGCAGTGGGTCCTCACCCCACGTCTCCATGCCGCGTCCCCAACGCGGGTCCCGGAAGATGTTGACGTTGGGACTCCAGAAAGTCAGTCCCGTATAGCGGGCATGGTTGCCGTTTTTCCTGGCAATGGTGTATTTTGCACGGGCCTCCGTGGCGATGGCATCGCCAATCTGGGTCATCAGTTCCGGGTGGAAAGTTGCCGCCATGCCGATGGGCTGTGGGAATACCGTGGCCCTTCCTGCACGTCCTACGCCGTGCAGTCCCTCGTTCCACCAGTCGTAAGGCTCTATGCCTAACCGTTTGATACCGGGGGCATCGTTCATCATTTGAGAGAACTTCTCTTCCAGTGTCATCTGTGCAATGATGTCCTGGGCCTGTTGTCCCAGTCTGTCCATGGTGGGCTTTTGGGCTGTTGTTGTCAGTGTCATAAGCGCTGCTGCCATTGTGATAAGTAGTTGTTTCATATGCCGTTAGTAGAATTAAGACTTTAGGTGTGAGTGGGGTTACTGAACACGCATCATCTGTGTCTGATAATAGTCTTTGAAGTCAGACCAGCGGTAGTACGGCGCTTGCGTGGTGGGAACGGGGAGGGTTGCCTCTTCACCGTTGAGAAGACACTTGATGAGAATCTCGTCTGCCGATTTCTTGCTTCGGTAGAATATCAGCTGGATATTGCTGGCCATGCAGGTTTCCCAGTTCTGGTAACAGTATTTCACTTTTGCAGGGTCTTCCGGGTCGCTATCTGCACCGTTGATACCCAGTAGTACGGTAAGCGGTCCGATGTAGGTGTCATGCCCGAAACGTAGGTCTGCCAGTCGGTTGCTGCGTCCTTCTAGGATGTCGTCTGCTTTCCGGATGATGTCTTCCAGAATGGGGATGGCTTTGTAGCGGGTGCCGAACATCCACGAATAACCACCGAGGTTGTCCGACTCCCACTGACTGGCCAATTCCTCGTCACTGAGGATGTTGCCCATCATGCCCTCGTGGGCGATGCTGGGAAGTGAGGTATAGAGGTTGGTGAGCAGACTGCGAATCTTTTTGTGATTCCCAGGCAGACCGTCTGTCGAGGTGAAGACGCGCGACAGAAGGGCTTGTGTGAAGATGGTGTCCAGGGGAATCTCATCTTTGCGCTGCTCATAGCGCGGTGTGCACTTGGGGAACTCTCGGCGAAGGGGATTCTGCAGGTTGTCCGGTGCCACACCATGGAGCGTCATGCGTGATGACTGCTCACGGATTTCAATCTTCGGATTACACTGTACCAATTCCTGACAGAAGGCAGACATACTAATGACACAGCGTCCGACCAGCGAAGAGATAGCCATCACCTTTCCGCCGTGGCGGAAAACGTCCTGGAAATGACTGTACATGTCTCGGGCTATGGTCTGGTGCTGTTCCCATCCCAACTGCGTCAGTTCGCTCCATCCCGCCATCAGTTCAGACTTGACAGCCATGAAACGGTCGTGGAAAGCCTCTCCCTCGGGGGTCAGCTGATGACGCTCATGGGCAGTTGTCAGGAGGGTGTCGAGGTCCTTGTAAAGACGGTCGTTCCAGTAGTAGCGTGAACCATGGCGCCCATAGTGCGAGATGTAGAAAGGCTTGTATCCTCGTGGTGCCTTGGTGAGCGATCGTGTTTCATGGTTGTACGGATAGTCGTTTCCGTAAGCCCTTCTAGGATCGGCTTTCAACTGTTCCATAACGTGATAGTTCTGCGCTCCGGCGACCATGACGAGCAGCACGAAAATCAGGCTGTTCAGTATTCTTTTCATAATCCTGTTTGTTGATGTCTGATGAATGGTTGTTACCAGTGCAAAGATAAGTATAAAAAATGAATATGCAAGGTTTTTGTCGCTAAAAGTGCTGAAAGACCTGTGCTAAAGAAATAAAAGTAGTCGATGATTTGGCGAATTCAGAAAAAAAGAGTACCTTTGACGCATGAAAGACGCTAAAACGATGAATAAATATATCTGTCAACTGCTGTTAACCTTTCTTGTTCTGCTGCTACCCTGTGCGTTGTCGGCTCAGGAGCCTAATGAGTTTATCTTCTCGCATATTGGCCAGTCCGATGGCATGCATAGCCAGCGCATCTATTCTGTCCTGCAGACCAGTGACGGAGCCCTTTGGTGGTCTGGTAAGAACGATATAGAGCGCTATAACGGCGTGAATATCAAGCACTATGCTGTGGGTAACGAACCAGATAAATACAGTGATGCTGCCGGAAAGAGCATCCGTCTGTATCACCATTTCGGTCCCAAGGTCAACACCCCCGAGGCAGACAAGTTGTTGGCTTTTGACAACAAGGGACGTATCTTCCGCTACGATGTTGTCCATGACACTTTCATCGTACTGGCCGATGTGGGGAGTCTGATGAAGGAGCAGATAGACGTCAACGACATCCTGCAGACCAACAAAGGTTTCTGGCTGGCCACCAACAAAGGTGTGTTCTTCCTCTTTGAGCAGACGCTGATACCCGTAGCCAGAAAGTTCCATGCCAATTATATCATTCCGATGGGCAAGTCCCTGTTGTTCTGCACCCGTCAGGGGGTGCTGGAGTACCAGCAGACCAACGACCTCCCCCAGGCCGACAGTCCTTTGCGGACCATCGATACCAGCGATGCGGAGAGCGGTTTCTTCGACCCTATATATAATAAGGTATGGCTGGGTGGCTATTCCAGTGGCATCCGCGTTCTTTCCGGCGATTTGAAGGTAGAGACCGATATGGTCTTCACCCACAATCCCGTGCGTGTCATCTATCCCTATGATATCCACACCATGTTAGTGGGCATCGACGGTAAGGGCATCTATAAGGTCAGTCGCCATCCCCGGCCGTCGGTCGGCTACCAGAACGAACTGCTTTTCAATGCCAACGAAGGACCCCACGGCGTTTTGCATGGCAATGGCATCTATGCCTTGACGCGCGACATCTGGGGCAATATCATTGTCGGCTCCTATTCCGGCGGTATTGACATGGCACGTCCAGTGGGTACTACTGTGGCCGTTTATCAGCATATTCCCCACCATGAGCAGTCCATCCTCAACGACCATGTGAACAGCATCTGTCAGTCATCGTCTGGCAAACTGCTGATGGGCACAGACAATGGAGTGAGCATCTACGCCCCCCAGACAAAAAGCTGGACGCATGTTTGCCAGGGTATGGTTGTGCTGCATCTGTGCCGGTCGCCCCGTGGCACTATTCTCGCAGCCACCTATGGCCATGGCGTAGTGGAACTGACAGAGGATGGTCAGTCGCACGTGCTCTATTCCAAGGCTAACGGCACTCTACAAGATGACCATGTCTTCAGGATGTTCTATGATCGTGATGGCAGCCTGTGGATAGGTGGACTGGACGGTGACCTGATGCAGTTGAAGGATGGTGCTCCCCGTCATTACCCCATCCACTATGTCAAGGACATGCTTCAGTTGTCAGACGGTCGCATCGTCATCGGTACCACCTTTGGCATCCACCTCGTGACCCCCTCTAATGGGCGGATGGAACAGCTCAACTATTTCCCTGATCAGGAGAAGGATGCCAACCGCTTCGTCCACACGCTCTATCTCAATAACCGTAGTGAGTTGTGGATAGGTACTGATGGTGGAGGTATCTATATCTATGACTTTGCCACCAAGGTATGCCGTCATCTGACCACAGAGAACGGACTGCCTTCCAACTTCGTCAATACCATCCACAAAGATAGCAAGGGCCGCCTTATCATTGCCACCGAGCGCGGACTCTCGTTTGCTGATCCCAAGAATCCCGACCGAGTCATCGGCGTCAACTACTGCTACGGTGTGGACCGTGAATACACCAGTCGCGCAGCCTTGAATCTCGACAATGGACATATCATGTTTGGTTCTACGACGGGTGCCTTGGTGGTGGACCCCAACCATCTCCAGGCCATCAACTACTCAGCCAGACTGAATCTGCTGGGTGTAAACTGTGCTGTTGATGCTGATGATGCTTTTAAGGAAAAGATATACGACTGCCTGACGCGCCGCGAACTATGCCTGCCCTATAGTCAGCGCACCTTCGAACTCATCTTCGAAGCCATCAACCTGCGCAACCAGTCGGACATCGTTTATCGCTACAAGGTGGACCAAGACGATTGGAGTACGCCAACCGACCTGCAGCACATCCGTTTCTCCAGCATGGAGGCCGGCAAGCACCAACTGATGCTACAGGCTGTCAGTCGCACCTGCGGTGCCGTGCTCGATGAGGTTAGGTTGACCATCCACATCGGTCAGCCGTGGTGGAACTCCTGGTGGATGTGGATTATCTACATCTGTCTGCTGGCATTGCTGTTTGATGGTGCCCTCCGCATCTACCAACTCCATACGCGGTATATGCGTCTGGTGGTTAGCATACCGGAATTGAGCGCGAATCTTCAGGAAACGGCCGAAGAGCAGGCCCCCGCCGAGGAACAGAAATCTTCCGAGGAGGAGAGTAACCGTTTCATCAGCCAGGCCACCAAACTGGTCATAGAGCACATCTCCGACTCAGAGTTTAACATAGACCGCCTGTGCCGTGAGATGGCCATGAGTCGTACCCTGTTTTATGTGAAGTTGAAGTCCTATACCGGTAAGTCGCCGCAGGACTTCATCCGTATCCTCCGTCTGGAACGTGCTGCCGCCCTGTTGCGTAGTGGCCATCAGGTGACTGATGCTGCCGCCTTGACGGGCTTCGACAATCCGAAGTATTTCAGCACTGTCTTCAAGAAGTATTTTGGCGTTTCACCATCTAAATACCAGTAGTTCTTGATGAAAAAAGAAATGAAAGTACTCCTCCGTCATTCCTGGCTGATGCTGCTCCTGCTGGCTGTTGTCAGTTGTTCGTCAGGTTCCTCGGATTCTACGGACGAGCAGTCTCCAGAGCCACCGGCCGATGAAGTCAAGGGAGTGACCGCCCAGCAGTGGAACAGTGGGGTCATCGGCTGGAATCTCGGCAACCAGTTGGAGTGTTCTCCTTCAGGATATGACAACGAGTCTATGGACATCTGCCATCCGTCCACAGCAGCCACCGCAGAGACCGCCTGGGGCAATCCTGTTGTTACCAGGAAAACTATTGATGCCGTCAAGGCCGCTGGTTTCAATGCCGTGCGCATCCCCGTCCGTTGGCAGTTCCACATCACCGATGCTGCCACGATGACCGTCAGCAGCGACTGGATGCAGCGTGTCAAGGAAGTTGTGGACTATTGCATTGCCAACGATATGAAGGTCATTATCAATACGCACCATGACAAGTGGTTGGAGGGTCGTCCCACCTATACCTACCAGCAAGAGAACAACCGTCGGCTCACCTTGTTGTGGACGCAGATTGCCAATGCCTTCAAAGACTACGACTACCATGTGGCCTTTGCCGGTACCAACGAGGTGCATATCCGTGACAACTTCTCCACGCCGTCGAAAGAGAACCAGACGGTGCAGAACTCCTACAACCAGACGTTTATCAATGCCGTCCGTGCTACGGGGGGCAATAACTTGCAGCGTCACCTCATCGTGCAGACCTATAATTGCAGTGTCGATTTCGGACTCCGGACCAATGGATTCACCATCCCACAAGACATCGATGACAATAAGAACAACTTCATGAGTGTGGAGGTCCACTATTACACGCCTTGGGAGTATGCCGGCGAGACAACGTATGATTACTGGGGTGCGAAGTACAAGGATTATGGTTCCGTTCCCATCTATAATGAGACGAGTATGACTGCTGACTATGACCGGATGCTCAACGCCTGGAGCAAACAGGGCTTAGGCGTCGTCGTGGGCGAGTGGGGCGTCACCAACCGCGACAAGAGCGGGCAAACCGACAAGATTCGCGAGAACATGACCTACTACTGCCGTTGTGTCGTCCAGGGAGCCTGGAATCGTGGCTTCTCCACCTTTGTCTGGGACAATAACGCCTTTGGCACGGGAGCCGAGAATTTTGGCCTCTTCAATCGCCATCAGAATATGAAGCTCCAGGCCGACTGGATACTGAAGGGCATTCTGCAAGCGGCGGGCAAGCAGTGATGCCGCGACACCGTCACGTAATACCGCAAGAAAACTATCCGAAAAGGTTTGATAACTGACGATTGTGAGTTTTCAAACCTTTTTTGTATGCCGTCAAACCTCGCGAGTATCTTATTATAGTACTTTTGCAGCCGTAAACAGATCAAAAAATCATCAAATGTATTCCAATATGAAAAAAATTGCTTTCCCTGCATGGTGCGGCCTACTCATAGCCGGCCTGCTTTCCTCTGTAGCCGTTCAGGCTCAACCCACAGCCAAAGAGTGGAACAAAGATGTTGTAGGCTGGAACCTCGGCAACCAACTGGAGTGTTCGGCTCCTGGCCAGGATGGTGAGTCGATGCAGATCGGTATGCCCGACAACAGTATCAAAGCCGAGACCGCCTGGGGTAACCCCGTCGTCACCAAGAAGACTATCAAGGCTGTCAAGGAGGCTGGTTTCAATGCCATCCGCATCCCCATCCGTTGGCAGTGCCATATCACCAACCCCATGGCCATGAGCATCGACAAGGCATGGATGCAGCGTGTGAAGGAAGTCGTCGGCTGGTGTCTCAGCAACGATCTGAAGGTTATTATCAATGTGCACCACGACAAGTGGCTGGAGGGTCGTCCTACCAACGAATATAAAGATGAGAACAACCAGAAACTCGCCCTGCTGTGGCTGAATATCGCCAGTGAGTTTGCCAACTACGACTACCGTGTGGCCTTTGCCGGTACTAATGAGGTACACCTGCGTGACAACTGGGGCAAGCCCGAGGCCGAGAATCTGGCCGTGCAGAACTCCTACAACCAGACCTTTATTGATGTGGTGCGTGCCACGGGAGGCAACAACCCCAAGCGCCACCTCATCGTCCAGACCTATGTCTGCAACCCCGATTTCGGTATCTGGAACGGTGACTTCATCGTACCCACCGATGCAGAGGGTAACGGCAACGACTTCATGAGTGTCGAGTTCCACTACTACACACCGTGGGACTATGCCGGCGAATGTAAGTTCAACTACTGGGGTGCTCCCTTCAAGGATAAGGGTGAGGCCTCTCCCAGTGATGAGAAGACCATGAGCGACTTCTTCGATAATGTCGTCAAGACCTGGAGCGACCAGGGCCTCGGCATCGTCATGGGCGAGTGGGGTGTCACCGACCGCCAGAAGGGTGGTCAGACCGAGACCATCCACGACAACATGGTGTACTACTGCAAGTTCCTTGTCAGTGAGGCCAGAAAGCGTGGTTTCTCTACATTCGTCTGGGACAACAACCAGTTTGGCAGTGGTCCCGAGAAGTTTGGCATCTTCGACCGTGAGCGTGGCATGAAGGTCAAGAATCCCTGGGTGCTGCAAGGCATTATGGAAGGAAAGAAAGATTGAAGAATAAAGAATCGAAAATAATAAATAAAAAGCAATGAAAAAGACATTCATTACACTGGCTATGATAGCCATGACGATGCTGGTGATGACGGCCTGCTCGTCTAAAAGCGAGACCACAGACGGAGAGAATAATTTCCGCATACAGCGTGGTACAAACCTGAGCCACTGGCTGTCACAGTCGGAGGAGCGTGGCGAGGCCCGTCGCCAGCATATCCAGGAGGACGACTTCGAACGCCTGGAGCAGTTGGGCTTCGACTTTGTACGTCTCCCCATAGACGAGGTACAGTTCTGGGATGAGGACGGCAACAAGCTCCCCGAAGCCTGGGAGTTGCTGACCAACGCTCTCGACCTGTCTGTGAAGCACCACCTGCGTGTCATCGTCGATCTGCACATCATCCGTTCCCACTATTTCAATGCTGTGCTGGAAGGTAAGGGCGACGAGAATACGCTGTTCTCCTCAGAGAAAGCCCAGCAGGATCTCATCGATATGTGGTATCAGCTGTCTGACGTCCTCAAAGGCTATAGCAACGACTCCGTGGCTTACGAGTTCATGAATGAGCCCGTTGCCGACGAGCACGAGCAGTGGAACCAGCTCATCGTCAAGGTTCATAAGGCTCTGCGCGAACGTGAGCCCCAGCGTACGCTGGTTATTGGCAGTAATATGTGGCAGGGCTACGAGACCATTAAGTATCTGAAGGTTCCTGAGAACGACAAAAACATCATCCTCTCGTTCCACTACTACAATCCTATGATTCTCACCCACTACGGTGCTTGGTGGACTCCCATTGGCAAATACACGGGCAAGGTGAACTATCCCGGCGTCCTCGTGTCCAAGGAAGACTATGAGGCCCAGACAGACTCTGTAAAACGTCTGTTGGACGAGAACAACTATACCACCCAGGTTTGGGACATCAACAAGATCCGTGAGGACTTCAAGGACGCCATTGCCGCTGCCAAGAAGTACAACCTCCAGCTGTTCTGCGGCGAGTGGGGTGTCTATGAGCCCGTTGACCGTGAACTGGCCTATAAGTGGACCAAGGACATGCTGACTGTCTTTAAGGAGAACAACATCGCCTGGACCACCTGGTGCTATGATGCCGACTTCGGTTTCTGGGACCAGCAGAAGAACGACTATAAGGACAAGGGTCTTGTGGACCTGTTGACGGAAGAATAGTCATGAAATATTAAACATGAATAATTAAAGATTAAATATTTAAAGAGGCAAATAGTAAATCATGAAGACGTTTGGATATTTCGATGATAAGAACCGCGAGTATGTCATCACAGACCCAGCTACCCCGTTCCCTTGGATCAACTATTTAGGCAATGAAGACTTCTTCGGTCTCATCAGCAATACCGCCGGAGGCTACGACTTCTATAAGGATGCTAAGTTCCGTCGCATCACCCGCTACCGCTATAATGGTGTTCCCATGGATGCCGGTGGCCGTTACTTCTACATCAACGATGGTGGCACGGTGTGGAATCCTGGTTGGAAGCCCTGTAAAACACCCCTTGACAGCTATGAGTGCCGTCACGGTATGAACTACACCCGTATCACGGGCAGCAAGAATGGTGTCGAGGCCTCTGTGCTCTTCTTCGTGCCCCTGAAGACCTGGGCCGAGGTGCAGAAGCTGACGCTGAAGAATACCACCAACGCCGTGAAGACCCTGAAGCTCTTCTCGTTCACAGAGTGGTGTCTGTGGAATGCCGCCACCGATATGGAGAACTTCCAGCGCAACTGGTCCACCGGTGAGGTCGAGATAGAAACCTCCCCCAGCCCCTCCAAAGGAGGGGAGACTGGTTCGGTGAGGTCAGATGGGGTAACCATCTATCACAAGACCGAGTATAAGGAGCGCCGCAACCACTACGCCTACTATGCGCTGACTAATGCAGAGGCCCAGGGTTTCGATACTGACCGCGAGTCGTTCGTCGGTTTGTACAATGGTTTCGAGGCTCCCCAGTGTGTAGTAGCAGGCAAACCCAGCAATAGCGTGGCCCACGGTTGGAGCCCCATCGCCTCTCACTATGTGGAGGTTACCCTACAGCCCGGCGAGAGCCGCGACTTCATCTTCGTACTGGGATATGCTGAAAACGAGCAGGAGAAGAAATTTGAGAATCTCGACGGCAAAACCGCCGAGCCCAGAACACTCATCACTTCCCTCGGTGCCCTCGACCATACTATTATTAATAAGGAGAAGGCCCATGCCGTTATCCAGCGCTTTGCTACCGTGGAGGCTGTCGATGCTGCCTTTGCCGAACTGTGTCAGATGTGGGATGTCCTGCTCAGCAGTTTCACCGTCAAGAGTGGCGACGAGCGTCTGGACCGCATGGTCAACATCTGGAACCAGTACCAGTGTATGATTACCTTCTGCTTCTCGCGTTCTGCTTCGTTCTTCGAGAGTGGGGTAGGCCGTGGCATGGGTTTCCGCGACTCCAACCAGGACCTCGTAGGCTTCGTCCATCAAGTACCCAGCCGTGCCCGCCAGCGCATCATCGACATCGCTTCCACGCAGTTCCCCGACGGAGGCTGCTACCACCAGTACCAGCCCCTCACCAAGCGTGGCAACAACGACATCGGCGGTGGCTTCAACGACGACCCCTGCTGGTTGCTCTTCGGTACGGTGGCCTATATCAAGGAGACGGGCGACTTCTCTATCCTCGACGAAATGGTGCCCTGGGACAACCAGCCCGGCACGGAAGTGACGCTCTTCGAGCACCTGCGCATCTCGTTCAATCATGTCGTTGAGAACCTCGGTCCCCACATGCTGCCGCTCATCGGTCGCGCCGACTGGAACGACTGTCTGAACCTGAACTGCTTCTCGTGGGATCCCAACGAGTCGTTCCAGACCACCGAGAACAACAGTGTAGGCTCCAAGGCCGAGTCGCTGATGATTGCCGGACTCTTCGTGTTCTGCGGTAAGCAGTATGTGGAGCTTTGCCGCCACTGTTCTCAGCGTTTCGACGCTGGGTATGCAGAGGAGGCTCAGCGTGCCCAGCAGTGCATTGATGCCATGGTCGAGGCTGTGAAGAAACACGGCTGGGACGGCGAGTGGTACCTGCGTGCTTACGACTTCTACGGCAACAAGATTGGTTCCAACGAGAATGAGGAAGGCAAGATCTTCATCGAGTCTCAGGGCTTCTGCACCATGGCCGGCATCGGTCTGGAGGATGGCATGGTCGATAAGGCCCTCGACAGTTGTAAGAAGTACCTCGACTGCCCTCACGGCATGGTGCTCAACCACCCCGCCTTCACCCGCTACTATGTAGAGATGGGTGAGATATCCACCTATCCTGCCGGTTATAAGGAGAATGCCGGTATTTTCTGTCACAACAATCCGTGGGTCATCATCGGTGAGACCGTCGCCAAGCGCGGCAACGACGCCTGGGACCACTACACCAAGATCTGTCCTGCCTGGATTGAGGATCAGCAGCTCCACAAGGTCGAGCCCTACGTCTATTGCCAGATGGTAGCTGGTAAGGATGCCGCCAAGCCCGGCGAGGGTAAGAACTCATGGCTGACGGGTACTGCCGCCTGGAACTGGTACACTATTACCCAGTTCATTCTCGGTATCAAGCCGACCTACGACGGCATCGAGATAGACCCCTGTATCCCCGAGACCATGAAGGAGTATCATGTCAAGCGTGTGCTCCGTGACACCGAGTTCGATATCACGGTGAAGAATCCCGAGGGTCGCCAGAGTGGCGTCCGCAGCGTTGTGGTCGATGGCCAGCCCATCCAGGGTACGATTGTCAAGGCTGACGGTGGCAAGCATACCGTCGAAGTAATCATGTAGTATTCCCCAAGGAGCCAATAACGTACTAAAGAGACCCTCCTGTTGCTGGGGGCAACCATCAAGGGCAGGCGCAAACGCCATCAGGAACAGAAATAGACATTGTATCGCTCATATGCCGAATGATAAGCGTCGTAACAGAATGATTGTTACGGCGCTTATCATTTGCTGTACCTGCCAAGTGTGGTTTGATAACTGACACAAGAGGGGGAGAATGCTGACATGTTTCTATTATCAAACCCCATTTTGCACGCTTTCTAACCCCTTCCGCTACTATTTGTCGTACCTTTGCACCGTCGAAACAAGAGACGAATAAACACATTATTATTTTTAATACAAAACGAACATGAAAAAGATTTTTACCTTAGTGATGCTGAGCATCTTGGCTATCTGCACCGTAAATGCAGAAGAGAAAGAACTATGGACCGGCCAGCATGCCGTTGACTGGGGAACCGTTTGGACGGCTGATGCCACCGTAAGGGCCGCCTTGAAGACAGAAGCCCAGGTGGGTAGCACGTTGCGCTTGTATGTGAATCGTACCGCTACTGACTATTGCAAGGGAGGCCCCACCATTGCCTGGCAAGGTATCCTGACAGGTGTCCACACCGATAACGATCATGGTGAGGTGGATTTCGGTTATGAGGATAAGTACCTGGATTTCATGCTTACCGAGAAATCCATGGAACTGATCAATGGTGAAGGCGATTTCGTGGTCGTGGGCCATGGCTTTGACCTCCTAAAGGTTACCATGACTGCCCCTGCTGGTGAGCTGACCGGTGAGGAATTTCTTTGGGAAGGCACGCATGCTGTGGACTGGGGAACCATCTGGACGGACAATGGCACTGTGACCAACAGACTGAAGACACTGGCAGCCGGTAACGTGCTGCGTTTGTATGTGGAGCGTACGGCTGTCGCTCCTGACTATTGCAAGGCTTGTGCCACGATCAATTGGAAGAACGTTTCTACCGGACTTGGTGAGCTAGTGGAAGGTGACGGCAGACGCGAGGATGTCGAGTTCGATGAGAATACGACTTTCCTGGAGTACGAGTTGACTGCAGCAACCTTTGAGCTGCTCAAAGAGGCTAACCTGAATGTGGTGGGCCATGGCTTTAATCTGCTGAAGGTGGCTGTCGATGTAGCCAAGAAGGAGACTACTGGTATCCAGCGTGTCGTACGCACAGCCCAGGCCAACGGCTACTACAACCTCGCCGGACAGTGTGTTGCCCAGCCTGTAAAGGGCCTCTACATCGTCAACGGCCGTAAGGTGCTGATGAAGTAATCGGCATAATCTTGTCTGCTTTATAGTATAGAAACTAACAAATAAAGGTTTGAAAACTGATATTTTCAGTATTCAAACCTTTTTTGCAAGGCGTCAAACCACCTAAATATTAAATGTGTGTACCTTTGCGCCGTAGAATTCATACTTTATTCTCAAACAATAACTATCTAACAACAATGAACAGAAAAACGATGCTTCTCTATCTGCTTTTTGCAGGTATGATGTGGACGCCATCAATGGCCAGTGCTGCTGCCACGCAGAGTCCTGACCAGATGGTCGCAGCTCCCGATGATCAGGAGATTGCAGGAGTTGTAGTGGATGCCAATGGTCCGCTGATCGGTGCTTCTATTAAGGTAGTAGGCACGTCAACGGGTACCATTACAGACATGGATGGTAACTTCAAACTGAAGTGTAAGGCCGGAGCCATGCTGGAGGTGAGCTATGTAGGCTACACCACCAAGCAGGTGAAAGCCCAGAACGGCATGAAGATTACCCTGGCCGAAGACGGCAAGCTCATCGACGAGGTGGTGGTCACCGCCCTCGGTATCAAGCGTGAGCGCAAGGCCCTGGGTTACGCTCTCTCTGAAGTGAAGGGCGACGAACTGACCAAGGCCAAGGAAACCAACGTGATGAACTCCCTGTCCGGTAAGGTTGCCGGTCTTGTCGTCAACCAGACGGCTGGCGGTGCTGCCGGTTCTACCCGCGTGATGCTGCGTGGTAATACGGAGATGACAGGTAACAACCAGCCTCTGTACGTCATTGACGGTGTACCCTTGGACAACACCAACTTCGGTAGCGCAGGCACTGAGGGTGGTTACGACCTGGGTGACGGTATCTCGGCCATCAACCCCGATGATATTGAGAACATGACCGTGCTGAAGGGTCCTGCCGCTTCTGCTCTCTATGGTAGCCGCGCTTCTCACGGTGTCATCCTCATCACCACCAAGAAGGCTGAAAAGGATCGCATCAGCGTAGAGTATAACGGTTCGTTCACCATTGACAAGCAGTCTGCCAACTGGGACGATGTCCAGCAGGTCTATGGTATGGGCTTCGGCGGTGCTTACTCGCCCACAGCCACTTCCGGTACCAACCAGAGCTGGGGTCCCAAGGCCGACAACTATCTCGTGGAGTATTTCGACCACGTGAAGCGTCCCTTCACCATCTATCCCGATAACGTCAGCGACTTCTTCCGCACCGGTTTCACCACCCAGAACACGGCTATCCTCTCTTACAATTCCGGTAAGACGGGCATCCGTTTCTCGGTGACCGACATGCGCAACAAGGACATTCTGCCCAAGACCCACATGAGCCGCGACAACTTCAACCTGCGCGTCAATACGTCGATGGGTCCCGTGGACCTCGACTTCACGGCCAACTACACCCGTGAGGATGTGCTGAACCGTCCTGCCCTGGGTGACTCGCAGAGCAACGTCGGTAAGAACCTCATGACGCTGGCCAGCACCTACAACCAGGCCTGGCTGCAGAACTACCAGACCGCTGACGGCGAGTATGCCAACTGGAACGGTAACGACCAGTACAACCGCAACCCTTACTGGGATCTCTACAAGAATAAGAACACCACCGAGAAGGACGTCTTCCGTTTCACCGTCAAGGCCGTCTATAATGTGGACGAGCACCTGAAGATTCAGGGTACCGTCGGTACGGATATCAACAACATGACTTTCGAGGAGTACATCGCCAAGACCACGCCCGGTAAGGCTGCCGGTCAGCTGCAGGATCAGCTGTTCAACAACCGCACCCTCAATGCCGAGTTGCTGGCCCTGTATAACAACCAGTGGGGTGACTTCGACTTCAACGCTACCCTGGGTGGCAACATCTTCAAGGTCAACAACAAGACCAACGTCTTCACGGGTCTGAACCAGCAGCAGAGCGATGTCATCGCCATCATGAACTATGGCGAGCAGAGCGTCCAGCAGAATGTTTACCAGAAGCAGATCAACTCTATCTACGGTTCTGCCAACGTAGGCTATATGCACACCTACTATCTGGAAGGTACCCTGCGTGGTGACAAGTCGTCCACCCTGCCTGTTAATAATAATGTATATGTCTATCCCTCGTTCTCGGGTAGCGTCGTGTTCTCCGAGTTCCTGAAGAACAAGAACATCATCAACTATGGTAAGTTCCGCGCTTCTTGGGCCCAGGTAGGTAGCGATACCGACCCCTATATGCTGGGTCTCAGCTACACCACCGCCAAGTATGCCTACACAGGCTACAGCATGGGTATGCTCAGCAACAGCGTACAGCCCAACCCCGACCTGAAGCCCACCAAGACCAATTCCTATGAGTTGGGTCTGGAGATGAAGTTCCTGCACAACCGTCTGAGCCTCGACGTCACCTACTACAACCAGGTGTCTAAGAACCAGATTATCCGTCTGGCCTCGTCAGCCGCTTCCGGTTACCAGTACCGCCTCATCAACGCCGGTGAGATTGAGAACAAAGGTATCGAGATTGCCCTCAACGGTCGCGTGATCGACTATAAGGGCTTTGCCTGGGATGCCGGTGCCAACTTCTCGAAGAACGTCAACAAGGTCAAGTCGCTCGTCGATGGCATGGACTACTTCGAACTGGAGAAGGCTACCTGGTGTGGCGTCTCCGTGGGTGCCGAGGTTGGCAAGGACTACGGTTCCATCATGGGTAAGGACTTCAAGCGCAATGCCGACGGTCAGGTCATCATCAACGCCTCGACGGGTCTTCCCGAAGTGGACGACCAGATGCGTACCCTGGGTAACGCCTCTTGGGACTGGACCGGTGGTTTCTACTCCACGTTCAGCTATAAGAACTTCCGCCTCTCTGCCGGCTTCGACGTGAAGGTGGGTGCCGACCTCTTCTCGATGTCTATGCGCTCAGCCTACGCAACCGGTAAGGCCAACGCCACGCTGGCAGGCCGTGAGGAGTGGTACGCTTCCGAGGAGGCCCGCAAGGCCGCCGGTATGAAGTTCGACGCTTGGTTGGCTTCCGGCAATGCCCGTGGCTACATCGTTCCCGGTGTCATCGATAATGGCGACGGAACCTATCGTCAGAACGACATCCCCGTCAATCCCGAGTCTTACTGGAAGAGCGCTGCCGACAATGCTCCCGGTATGTTCGTCTATGATAACTCTTATGTCAAGTGCCGTGAGATCACCTTCGGCTATACCTTCCCTGAGAATATGCTCAGCAAGCTGAAGTATGTGAAGTCACTCTCTCTGTCCTTCGTGGCCCGTAACCCGTTCATCATCTGGAAGAACATCCCCAACATCGACCCCGACTCAGGCTACAACACCTCCGGTCTCGGTTTGGAGTACGGTTCACTGCCCTCACGCCGCAGCTATGGTTTCAATGTCAATGTTAAATTCTAATAGTCTATCCCCGTTATGAAAAAGATATATTTATTGCTGGCTGCTGCCGCGCTGACCTTCACCGCCTGCAGCGACAGCTATATGCAGGGTCTTAACGAAGACGACACCAAGACGCTTTCTATCGACCCCAACGCACAGCTGACCACCTGTCTGCTGCAGACCTACGGTGACTTCGGACTGATGGATACCTATCGTAGCTACATCACCGGTTTCACCCAGCATTTCGCCGGCGGCTGGAACGTGTCCAACTATGGCGGCAGCGTCCATGCCAACGACGACCAGACGCGCCTCATCTGGGACCAGTACTACTCTGTCAGCATCAAGAACCTGATGGATGCCATTACCCGTTCCCAGGATCGTCCTAACCTGAATGCCGTGCTGCGCATCCACCGCGTCTATCTGCTGTCGGTGCTCACCGATACCTATGGTGACATCCCCTGCATGGAGACCGGTCTCGGCCAGATTGAAGGCAACTCCAATCCCCGCTACGACAAGCAGGAGGACATCTACAACTTCTTCTTTGAAGAGCTGACCAAGTGTGTGGCCCAGCTGGGTACCGGCGAAGACGTGGTAACCGGTGACGTCACCAACTACGACGGCGACATGGCCCTGTGGAAGAAGTACGCCAACTCCCTGCGCCTGCGCTTTGCCATGCGTATCTCTGATGTGGCTCCCGCCAAGGCCAGGACCGAGTTCGAGGCTGCCCTCGCTGCCGACGGCGGCTATATTACCAAGGCTGCCGAGGATGCCTACATCCGCTATCAGGTAGGTCCCTTCACGCTGTACGATGGCTCTCGTGACCTCGACTTCCGTGTCAACGCCCTGGGCGAGATTCTCTACGGACAGGATCCTACGTCTCCGACCTTTGTCTGCAAGACGTTCTTCGACATCATGAATGACAATAGCGACCCCCGTCTCTATGCCATCTGCCGTCACTATCTGAACACCAAGCGCAGCGAGATTAACCCCGACAAGTGGAATCTCGACCTGACCGACGAGTTCCTGGCTTATAGCGGTGGTGCCGACTATCCCTCCAACCCCGGCGCAGCCTGGTGGAACAACTGGGTGAACGGTCCCGACACTACTGAGGCCTCCGGTGTCATCAAGAACAACTTCCCCACCATGTACGAGGTCAACAAGAAGTATCCCGAGGCCGGTTTCTATGGCAGCAACTTCCCCGCTCGTCTCATGCGCCCGTTCCTCTCTATCGACTTCTGTCAGCCCAACCGTCCGGGTCTGCTCATCACTTCGGGTGAGGTCGAGTTCCTGCTCGCCGAGGCTGTCCTCAAAGGATGGACCGTTCCCGGTGGTCTGACCGACCAGCAGCACTTCGAGAATGGCGTCAAGGCTGCCATCACACTGCTCAACCGCCACTATCTCGTCACCGAGCGCTTCATCGACGATACGAAGGCCACTACCTTTGTCAATAACTTGGTAGCTCCCGGTGGTCCCTATGCAACCAATCCGAAGGAGGCTATCAATACACAGGCTTGGATTCTCAACATGATGAACCCCGCCGAGGCTTGGGCTAACCTGCGCCGTTCGGACTATCCTGTGCTCATCGACCGTACCAAACTGGCTAAGTTCACCAGCGACTTCACCTACGATGACGACAACCTCCAGACCCCTGTGCGTCTGTGCTATCCCATCTTGGAGAAGAAGTACAACGGTGCTAACTATCAGGAGGCCCTCGACCGCATGGGCGGCAAGGACGACTGGCATCACCGCGTATGGTGGGACACCAAGGACATCAACGTGAAGTAAAGGTTAAAAGGTAAAACTTTAAAAAAGTAAAACGAATATGAAAATCAAGAATATATTCCTAGCCGGCCTCATGTGCTGCGGACTTGCCGCAGTACTCACGGGCTGCTCCAAGGATGAGGACCCGTTCTTCACGATTGGTGGTGCTGACGCTCCTCGCATCCTGAATACTGATTTCGAGCGCTCGAATCCCGACGATGAGGATTCGCCCATTCTCTTCCAGATTGACCGTAACAAGAACTTCACCTTCACGCTGCAGGTGACTCCCACCGACCAGACTACCGTGACGTGGTACATCGATGGCAAGGAGGTCGCTACTGGCAAGCAGATTGACATACCCCTCGAGACCGGTACTTATACTTTCAAGGTTGTTGCCCGTTCCGAGAGTGGTGCCGAGACCTACCGTCAGGGTACCATCAAGGTCAACCCGCTGGGCACAGACCCCGTCTCCAGCCAGAACACTGTGGAGATGATCCAGGCTCCTGGTAAGCTGGTGAAGCTGACCGGTAGTAACTTGAGCAGCATCGTCAAGGTCAAGGTTGGCGACCGTGAAATTCCTGTTACTGCCGCCGACGATGGCAGCCTCCAGTACACCCTGCCTACTGACATGGCCGAGGGCGAGTATCGTCTCTCTATGCTCAACGCTGCTGGTGAGTCATTTGGCGGTGGTCTTGTCAAGGTATCTTCTGCTCCTACGATTACGACAGCATACTTTATTCCTACGTTACATAGCCAGTTCGACGTCTTTGGCCTCCAGCTCGACAAGATCGAGTCTGTCACCGTCAACGGTCAGGCTTGCACCATCGTCAGCCAGGGAGCTGAGCGTATGACGATTCAGATGCCCGACATGCCCGATGGTACCTACGAGATGAAGGCTACTGCCATCGGTGGTGGTGTCGTTAAGTTCGTCAATGGCAACGAGCTCGCAGAGACGGCTACCGTCGAGTTCGCCAATGTCTTCGCATTGATGTCCAACTTCATCGGCCAGGCCGGTGATAAGCTCACCATCACTGGTATCCGACTGAATCAGGTTTCCACTGTGACCGTCAATGGCATGCAGTGTAACATTGTGCAACAGGGCGAGTATTCGATGACTATTGAGTTGCCCATGTTGGAGGGTACCTTCGAAATCAAGGCCATCGCTGCCAACGGTACTTCCGTCAAGTTCCTGGATACCGACAAGTTTGTCGAGGCAGGTTCTGTCAAGCTGTCGCTCGTCGCCGAGGACGTCCTCTGGGAAGGCAGCCAAGTTGTTGACTGGGATACTGGTGCTACCTGGGACGACGATGGTACCGTTACCGCCATCCTGAAGCAGAAAGCTGCACCTCGTGCTACCCTGCGCCTCTATGTCAAGCGTACCGCCACAGACTATTGCTTAGCTTGTGCAGCCGTTGGCTGGGCCGACATTGTCAAGGGTGGTAAGGACGCCCAACGCGGAGACGTCAGCGTCGCCATGGAAGACAGCTATGTGGACTTCGTTCTTACCTCTAAGTCCTTCGAACTGCTCAATAGCGGCAATCTGCAGGTGGTAGGTCATGGCTTCACACTCCAGAAGGTTACCCTCATTGAGCCCGCAGAGGAAGAGCTGTGGACTGGCAGCCAAGTTGTTGACTGGGATACTGGTGCTACCTGGGACGATGATGGTGCCGTTTCCAACATCCTGAAGCAACAGGCTGGTGTAGGCACTACCCTGCGCCTCTATGTCAAGCGTACCGCTACAGACTATTGCTTAGCCTGTGCCGCTGTTGACTGGGCCGACATCGTTAACGGTGGTAAGGACGCCCAGCGCGGTGACGTCAGTGTTGCCATGGAAGACACCTATATTGACTTCGTCCTCACTGCCAAGTCCTTCGAACTGCTCAGCGGTGGCAATCTGCAGGTGGTGGGTCACGGCTTCACACTCCAGAAGATCACCATAAAATAAGCTTTCCCCGCTTATTAATGTATCATATAAAGGCTGCTCACCAACTCGGTGGGCAGCCTTTTGATTGTGCTTACCTTTAACTAAAATCTGAAATCAAAAAATAACCTTCACCTTCACCTTGGCCTATTTACAGGGGTTTCCGAGGGGGTAGAACCAAAAGAACCTTCACCTATCCTTCACCCGCGCGAGGGCTTGCGCGCGGGTGGGACAGGTGTCGCCGCTGGAAAAGTGCTGAGCGTTTTTGGAAAAGTGCTGAGCACTTTTCTCCGTATTAGCCTTCCCCGCACCCGCCAACGCCTTGCGCGCATCTGCGCACGCCTTGCGCACACCTGCGCACGCCTTGCGCGCACCTGCGCACGCCTTGCGCGCACCCGCCTACGCCTTGCGCGCAGGATTTCAAAGCCCGCAGGCCCTCCTCCCCTTTGGGGAGGTCGGGAGGGGTCCGCACCTACTCTCCTCCCCTCCGGGGAGGTCGGGAGGGGTGCCCTCCCGAGGGTGAAGGTTCGGTGAAGGTCACGCGAGACCGCGCGTCCCTGCGCGCTGCGCGCAATCCCTTTTGTACAGGCACCTTCGCGCGTTTGGTGTGAAGGTGAAGGTTATTTTTTTATTTCGGATTTTGGTTAAAACGACATCTTCCCGTAGGGGTACGACGTCGCCGGCTCGCTTGCCGTATTCATGTTGCAAAGATAATACTTCTATGCGAGATGACCAAAGCCTCCGGCGATGTAGTGTCAAGCACAATGCGCCCAAAAGAAGCTTTTGGGTGCATAGATAAGAGATAAGGAGATAAGAGATAAGGAGATGGAGGGGCTCTTTACTGTTTATAGATCTCGCGGAGCTTACGGCCGAGGGCAGGGCCGCGAAGGTCCACTGCGATGATCTGGCCCTGGGGATCCACCAGGATGCTGGCGGGGATGGACTGGATGCCATAGACGTGGCTGGCGGCACACTTCCAACCCTTGAGGTCGCTCATCTGGTGCCAGGGGAGTCCCATCTGGCGGACGGCGGCCTGCCAGGCGTCGTGCTGCTGGTCGAAACTGACACCGACGACATCGAAGCCCAGGGGATGGTACTTCTGGTAGTTGGTGAGTACGTTGGGCATCTCCTGACGGCAGGGGCCGCACCACGATGCCCAGAAATCAACGAGTACGTAGTGGCCGTGGCCCACCCACTGGGAGAGTTGGACGGTCTGACCCGTGAGGTCCTGCATCTGCAGGTCGTGGAACGTTGTTCCGGGGCGACGCTTGCTATAGCTCTGGAGCAGTTGCTTGGCCTTGGCCAGTTCGGGACTGTTGTAGTAGGCGGCCATCGGGTCGAGGACTTCGGAGAGACCTTCATAGCCCAGGGCGTAGGCGGCATCCTTGATATAGGATACGGGCAGCATGTTGTGCTTGTTCTCGCGGGCGATGCGCCTGACGAGGAGTATCTGCTGTTCGCTGAGCGAGTCAATCTTGTCGGAGAGCACCAGGAGGCGCTTTTTGGTCTCGGGGCGTTCGCCCTTGGGGTCGATCTTCATCAGTTGGCGATACTCCTGGATGATGGCCTCGCCCTCGATGTCGAGTTGTTGCATTTGGGCGCGATAGACTTCGTCCTGAGCCTGTGCGGACAGCACGGCGAGCAGTGTGAGGGCTATAGTCAGTAGTCGTTTCATGTGTTTGGATGTGTGGAAAGGGTGTGATACTTATTCAAAGCGCTCGGCCCACCGCAGGAACTTCTCGACGCCTTCGTGACCGAACTTCTCGAGGCTCTCGGCGGTCTCCAGGACGCTGCGCACGTGGTCGGGCTGTGATTTGGAGTAGAACTTGTCGGCATAGCAGACGAGTTCCTCCTCCAGGGTTTCGGGTTCGTAGCCCGGCAGTCCCGTGCCGGTATGGCGCTCACAGACGCGGGCGTGGTAGGGGAACCCCTCCTGGCGGAGCAGTTCGCCGCCGATGACGCCATGGCGAATGTAGGGCTCCGTGCCGTGGCAGTGGATAGACGGCGCATTGCAGCGGAAGATGCCGATGTCGTGGAGCATGGCGGCCTCCTCCAGGAACTGTACATCGACAGGCAGTTCGCGGTGTTTCCTGACGATGGCCAGACAGCGGTCTGCCACCTGTCGGGAGTGGAGCAATAATACCCTGCGGAGCTCGTCGTCCGCAGGGTAGTACTTGTCTATGATAGCTTGATAATCCATGAATTATCAATTGTCAATTATCAATTGTCAATTTGCCTCGCGCTCTATCCAACCGAGGTTGTCGCCACGACGCACCTTGGCACCTTGCTTGGCAGCGACCTCGACGAGTTTACCACCAATAGCAGCGGGAATGGGAACAATCTCGCCCCACGGAGCCTGGATGTAGCAGAAGGTGTCGCCCTCCTTGTACTGCTGGCCGATGAATGGTTCGAGACACGGCTCGCAGGCGCCTTCGCCCGAGAACTCATAATAGACCTGTCCGGCAATGGGGGCTGTCAGGGCGTCGGCCTTGGCGTGCTTGAAGGCAGCAATCTCTGCGGGACTCAGCTTAGAACCGAGTTTGGCGTCCTTGGCCTTCTGGATGTCGGCGAGCAGCTGCTTCTTGGCCTGTCCGCTCTTGAAGGGACGGTACTGCTCGGGGTGCATGGCCAGCTCGAAGAGCTCCTCGTTGTCCTGACCGTAGTCCCAACCGTTCTCGTCCATCTCCTTCTTGAAGCCCTCGAGGGCATTGGGGATGAGGGTGTGCGGGTCGGCATCGGTGAACTCGCGGCCCTGTTTCTTGGCCAGTTCCACGAACTCGGGGTCAATGGTGCCGGGCACCTTGCCACTCTTGCCGAGGATCATGCCCCAGATGGCATCGTCCATCATGACATAGCGGCCCTTGCCCTGTTCCATGGTCAGCAGGTTCATCAGCGCGATGTTCTTCGTGTACTGCGAGAACGGCGTGACCAGTGGGGGATAACCCACTTTCGGCCATACGTACTCGACTTCGTTGAACAGCTTGACGAGCATGTCGTCCATGGTGAGCGTGGCCTCGCCCTTCTTCTCACGCAGCTTGTTGATCATGCTCTGGATGGGACCCAGATCGGCCATCATAGAGCCCATCATGCCACCGGGCAGTCCACTGCCCAGGAGCAGTGACGACATGTGCTTGTTGGCGGGGTTGATGAAGCAGCCCAGCCAGTCGTCGATGAACTCCTGCGTGAGCGTGCGCGCCTGCATATAGGCGTTCATATTGATATCTTCCACCTCGAAGCCTTCGTTCTTCAGCATCGACTGCACGGAGATGATGTCGGGATGGACCTTACCCCACGACAGCGGCTCGATGGCGGTATCGATGATGTCGGCGCCATTGTTGCAGACCTCCAGAATGCTGGCCATGGACAGACCGGGACCGGAGTGGCCGTGGTACTGGATGATGATGTCGGGGTGCTTGGTCTTGATGGCCTTGGTCAGGGCACCGAGCAGGGCGGGCTGGCCGATACCTGCCATATCCTTCAGGCAGATCTCCTCGGCACCGGCGGCAATGACCTCATCGGCAATCTTCGAGTAGTACTCGACGGTGTGGACGGGACTGGTGGTGATGCAGAGCGTGGCCTGCGGAATCATGCCGGCCTCCTTGGCCCACTTGATGCTGGGGATGATATTGCGTGTATCGTTGAGTCCGCAGAAGATGCGCGGGATATCGACACCCTGGGCTTTCTTGACTTTATACATGAGCTGACGGACGTCGTCAGGCACAGGATACATGCGCAGTGCGTTGAGACCTCGGTCGAGCATGTGCGTCTGGATGCCAGCCTCGTTGAAGGGCTTACAGAAGGCACGTACTGCCAGGTTGGGGTTCTCGCCAGCCATCAGGTTGACCTGTTCGAAAGCACCACCGTTGGTTTCAACACGGGCAAAGCAACCCATATCAACAATGACGGGGGCGATGCGCTCCAGCTGGTCCTTACGCGGTTGGAACTTACCCGACGACTGCCACATGTCGCGGTAGACGAGAGAGAACTTAATTTTCTTTTTCATAAATAATAAGAATAATAAGGTTTTAAAGAATATTTTTGCAAAGGTACGAAATAATGCATAATTCTTAATGCATAATTCATAATAATTTTCTATCTTTGCAGAAAATTTTGTTTTTACGATGAAAAAAGCCATATTCTTCCTGACCGTAGTCACCTTGCTGGCAGCGGCCTGCGGCGGACAAAAAACCGACCGGCAGGCAGCGCAGAACGACAGTATCAGCAGTTTTCAGCGCATCGCCGGTGACTCGGCACTCTATGGTCTGGCGTGTGACGGATGTACGGACTCCATCATCGTCTTCCTGCCTTACGAGGGTGGGAAGCTGGACACGTTCGACATCATCGACGCCTTCCAGCACATGCGTGTCTTGGGCCGTCCCCATATTGGCGACGAGCTGGCCATCATCCCTAATCCGCAGGATTCTGCCGAGGCGCTGATGGTCATCAACATGGAAGTGCTGAAGGGTACCTGGGCCTACCAGGTGAGTCCCACGCTGCGCAACGTCGAGAACATGCCGCGCAAGATGCAGCGCCGCATGCTGGAGCACATGCCCGACAGTCTGAAGCAGTTGCTGATGGTGCCGCGCGAATACTCGCTGCGCCTGAAGCGCGACAATACGGCCTCGGCGCGTGGCGGTGAGTTCCACCATACCACCGACGACATGTCGCCCGTGGAGTATCCGGCAGTGCGCCGCTATACGGAGTGGCACCTCTACAACGGCATGCTGATCCTCAAGGCCGACACGATAGCGGGATTTACGAGAGAAGGCGACGTACCGCACATCGATACCGTCGCCATCCGATTCCTGATGCAGGACTCGCTGGTGCTGGAATTCCCCGACCATACGCAGTCCTACTACCGTAAAGAATAAGCCTTGCGGACTTACCGCATCTGATAATTCAAAAGACGCTGCTCGGCAAGGGCAGCGTATTTTGTGCCCGGCTGTCCATAGTTGGCATAGGGGTAGATGCTGATGCCGCCACGGGGCGTAAAGAGTCCCACCACCTCTATATATTTAGGCTCCATCAGGCGCACCAGGTCCTTCATGATGATGTTGACGCAGTCTTCATGGAAGTCGCCGTGGTTGCGGAAGGAGAAGAGGTAGAGTTTCAGACTCTTCGACTCCACCATGCGGCGCCCCGGGATGTAGAGAATCTTGATCTCGGCGAAATCGGGCTGCCCGGTGATGGGGCACAGGCTGGTAAACTCGGGACAGTTGAACTGCACCCAATAGTCGTTGTCGGGGTGCTTGTTCTCGAAGGTTTCCAATACCTCGGGGGCGTAGGTCATCTTGTATTCGGTCTTGCGGCCCAACTGCTGCAGACCTTCATTTTCTCTTGCCATGTATTTATTTCTTTCCAAATTAGATTTTTAAGATATTAAAGATGTTATAAGAGATGTCCTTGTCGAAGACGTCCTCGTGGTCGTGCTTCTTGGTGAACGCCACGACGCGGATGGTGACCGGCAGGACGGCAATCTCGTAGAGCGTCTTCAGCGTCACCTGCGAGATCATCAGCGACGGCATCTCCTCCCAAGGGATGACGCCACCCAGAGCCAGCGGGAAGAAGATGATGGAGTCCACACCCTCGCCGAAGACGGTGCTCAGGATGGCACGGGCCGAGAAGTTCTGACCTTGTGAGGACAGCTTCATCTTTGACATCACGTAGGCATTGATGAACGAACCCGCCAGGAAGGCGATGAATGAGGCCAGGGCGATGCGCGGTGCCAGTCCGAAGATGACGTGGAAGCCCTCGTCGCCATGCCAGTAGGGCGCCCCAGGAATCCAGTCGGCAATGGCGCCGAAGAGGACGAAGAGGAAGTTCATGGCGAAGCCCATCCAGATGAGCATGCGCGTGCGCTGGTAGCCCCAGACCTCGCAGACCACATCGTTGATGATGTAGCTCACGGGGAAGACGATGATACCTGCTGTGAGGTTGACGGGACCGAAGGATAGCTGCTTTGTCTCTAAGACGTTGGCCGTAATCAGGCAGACGCAGAACAGGGTGCCGAAAAGCATGAAAAGCACACTGACTTTCTGACGTTCCCCGGAATCAAGGTTCTGGGGTGAAATGTTTTGTTGTTCCATAATTCTTGTTTTGTTAAAGGGGGTTAGCAATGTACCCCTGCGTAAAGCGGTTGCAAAGGTACAAAATAATTTTAATACATCATGCATAATTCATAATTATTTAGTACCTTTGCAGCCGTGAGAAGAAAAACGCTCATATTCCTGCTGCTCTCCGTCATGGTTTTTGTACTGGCGGAGGTGCCCTCTCTGCGCTTTCCCGAAACCTCGGGAGAGGGAGACTCCATAGCGCGTATTCTTCCCGACAGTATGTCCGCCGATACGCTGCAGAAAGCCCTGATTCCCGATACCGCGGCGATGGACTCGCTGCACAAGGCCATCTGGTTGCGCAACAAGGCCATCGACGACTCGCTGGCCGCCGACTCTGCCAATAGGCAGCGCAAGAACGGCATCGACGCCCCCGTGACCTATTCGGCGGAAGACTCCATGACCTATGAGGCCGGCACGGGCATCGCCCACCTCTTTGGTAAGTCGCACGTGAAATACGAGAATATGGATCTGGAGAGCGACCAGATCTACATGGTCCTAGACTCCAACCTGGTGCATGCCACGGGTTCGCGCGACACGGCAGGCGTGAAATATGGAACCCCCGTGTTCAAGATGGGCAACGACAGCTATGAGAGCGACACCATGGCCTTCAACTTCAAGACCAAGAAGGGTTTCATCAATGACGTCTATACCCAGCAGGAGGACGGCTACATGACCTCCCGGTTGTCGAAGCGCAACGCCAACGGCGAGATGTTCCTCAAGCACGGCCGCTATACCACCTGTGACGAGCCCCATCCCGATTTCTACTTCGCCATGTCGCGCGCCAAGGTGCGACCCGGCAAGAACGTGGTCTTCGGACCTACCTATCTCGTCGTGGCCGATGTGCCGCTGCCCTTCGCACTGCCCTATGGTTTCTTCCCCTTTACGAAGAGCTACTCCAGCGGTTTCATCATGCCGACCTATGGTGACGAGACCTCACGCGGTTTCTATCTGCGCGACGGCGGCTACTACTTTGCCTTGAGCGACAAGATGGACCTCAAACTGCTTGGCGAGATCTACACCAAGGGCTCGTGGGGACTCTCGGCTGCCTCCAACTACCGCAAGCGTTACCGCTATAGCGGCTCCTTCTTTGCCAGTTACCAGCATTCGGTGGAGGGCGACAAGAACATGCCCGACTACCAGAAGACCACCAGCTTCAAGATTCAGTGGAACCATACGCAGGACGCCAAGGCCAACCCCTACAGCACGCTGTCGGCCAGTGTCAACTTCGCCACCAGCAGCTATGAGCGCAACAACCTGACGTCGATGTACAACCCGCAGGCGCTGACCCAATCGACGCGCACCAGTTCGGTATCCTACAGTACCGGATTCTCCAGCTTGGGCATGTCGCTATCGACCTCGATGAACCTCAGCCAGAACATGCGCGACTCGTCTATCGCCATGACGCTGCCCGACCTGAACATCACCGTGTCGCGCTTCTATCCCTTCAAGCGCCGCAATGCCGTGGGCAAGGAGAAGTGGTATGAGAAGATCTCGATGAGCTATACCGGACAACTCAGCAACTCCATCTCCACCAAGGAGGACAAGCTGATGCACTCCAGTCTGACGCGCGACTGGAAGAACGGCATGCAGCACACCATCCCCATCCAGGGTAACTTCATGCTCTTCAACGTGCTGAATGTCAACCCGTCGTTCAACTTCGTGGACCGTATGTACACCCAGAAGTACAAACGCTCGTGGGACCAGCAGGCACAGAAGGAGGTGGTAGATACCATCCAGGGTTTCCACAACGTCTATAACTGGAGCCTGAACCTGGGTGTCTCGACCAAGTTGTATGGTTTCTACGTGCCCAACCGCAAACTCTTCGGCGAGAAGATCCAGGCCGTGCGCCATGTCTTCACGCCTACGGTGAGTTTCTCGTATTCGCCCGACTTCACCACCAGCCGCTACGGCTACTACGATACCTACCAGAAGACCGACGCCAACGGCAATGTGTCGCTGGTGGAATATTCCTACTATAACGGTTCTCTCTATGGCGTACCGGGCAAGAAGACGGGTAGCATCTCCATGGACATCTCCAACAACATCGAAATGAAGGTCAAGAGCGATGACGACTCGACGGGCTTCAAGAAACTCAGCATCATCGATGAACTGGGTGCCAGCATGTCGTATAACATGGCTGCTGAGACGCGCCCGTGGAGCGACCTGACCACCCGCCTGCGCCTGAAGCTCTCGAAGAGCTATACGTTCAATATGAACGCTACCTTCGCCACCTACGCCTATGAGGCCGACTCGGTGGGTGCGCGCCCCTATGTCGGCACCCGCACGGAGTATAGCTACGGCCGTTTCGGTCGTTTCCAGGGCATGTCGCAGAACCTGTCGTACACGCTGGATAACAAGAAAGTCACCAATTTCTTCCGTAGGTTGGCTGGCAAGAGCGTGAAGAAAGACCGTGACAGCGATCAGCCGAAGAAGGAGTATGACACAGGCGTGAATACCAACCTCGACGACAAGATGGAGGCTGGCAAGCACGGCGCAGAGCGTAAGAAGACGGGGCTGGCCGAGACCGATGAGGACGGATATATGAAGTTCTCCATCCCCTGGTCGCTGAGCATCGGCTACGGTATCAACATGCGCGAGGATACGGGTGGCAAGTTCAACTACGACCGCATGCGCTATCCCTATAAGTTTACGCAAAACCTGAACTTCAGCGGTAACGTGCGTATCTCGGAGGGGTGGAACATCTCCTTCTCGTCGGGTTATGACTTCGACCAGAAGAAGCTGTCCATGACGACGGCGTCACTGCAGCGCGACCTGCACTGCTTCAATATGTCGTGCTCGGTGGTGCTGACGCCATATACCAGCTATAACTTCTCGTTCCGTTGTAATGCCGCCACGCTGACGGATGCATTGAAGTACGACAAGCGGAGCAGTTACTCCAATGCCGTACAGTGGTATTGATCTCTTGATTCTTATCTCTTAATAGGAAAGCAAAGCCTCTAGCGCTTCTTCCTCGCCGACGACCCAGATGATGTCGCCCTCTTGGAACTTACGGCCGGGAGGTACCGCCGAGAGATTCTCCTTACCTTCTTCCAGACCAACCACCATGCAACTGAAGATGCTGCGGATACCACTGTCCTTGAGAGTCTTGCCGACAAAGGGACTGTCGGCGGCGATGACGAGCTGGCGCAGCTTCATCTCGCGCTTTTCCAGTTCGGTATCCTCGCCCAAGCGTTCGCTCTCGATGGACTGGTTGAACCGAGCCAGCTGTTCGTCGCTGCCGATGACCTGCAGACGATCGCCGGGGAAGATGATGTAGTTGCCGTCGGGGATATTCAACCGATGACCGCCACGCATGATGCTGCTCACATGGACACCATAGCGCTGACCCAGGTTGAGCTGCATGAGCGTCTGGCCCATCCACTGGGAGTCCATGGGGACGGTAAAATCAGCGATATGGATATCGCGGTCCAGCAGTTTGCCCTCATAGAGGGGGCGCTTCTTGCCATGAACCTCGGCCTCGATGTCTCGGGAGCGCAGGTTGTTGATGAACAGACGCTCCATGACGATGCTGCGCTGCTTGATGGTGCGTGAGACAATCATCAGGGCGACAGCAATGATACCCATGGTAATCATCACCGCATTGCTGAAACGGCTCAGGAAGTTACAGATATAGAAGATGAAGGCCACGGCGATGAACACCCTCACAAGGACTGTCACCATGAGCAGCACGCGGTTGCGGTTGCTCTGGGCCCACAGTTTCTTCCACTCCTCGGAGCGGTTCTTCTTCATCACCATGGCGCGCAAGAAGGGGGCGATGACGATGACGGTAATCAGACCTGTGATGGCGTTGGCATACCAGTGGAGCTCCCAGGTGGGCAGCAACTTACGGGCAAAGGGCAGGAGGAAGGTGAAGGACACGGCAATGGTGGCCGACGTGAGGATGCTATAGACTACGACGTTGACACCCATCTGGGTGAGCAGGGTCTTCCAGGCGCTGCGCTCGTGACTGACGTGCTGGCTGGTGGACACCTGGTTCAACATCTTGATGAGGCGGCTGGGCAACTGGTGTTCCAAACGGTCGTAGGCCGGCAGGGCCAGCCGGATCATGTAAGGTGTCAAGAAGGTGGTGATGACCGATACGGCCACGACGACGGGATAGAGGAAGTCGCTGATGACGCCCAAAGAGAGACCCATGGAGGCGATGATAAACGAGAACTCACCAATCTGTGCCATGGAGAAGCCGCAGCGCATGGCAGACTTCAGCGACTCGCCGCCCAGCATGAACGAGAAGGAACCGAAGACGGCCTGACCTATCAGGATGGTGAAGACCAGCGTCATGATGGGGGCGGCATAGTCCTTGAGGATCTGCGGATCGACCAGCATACCTACGGACACGAAGAAGATGGCTCCAAAGAGGTTCTTGACGGGTTCTACGAGTTTCTCGATGCGCTCGGCCTCTACTGTCTCGGCCAGGATGCTGCCCATGATGAAGGCGCCGAATGCCGAAGAGAAACCGACCTTTGTCGAGAAAACGGCCATGGCGCAGCACATGCCCAGCGATACGACGAGCAGCACCTCGGCATTGATGAGCTTGCGGACGGAGCGCAGGAAGAGGGGGACGGCAAAGATGCCTACTACCAGCCAGAGGATGAGGAAGAAGGCGATGCTGACGATGGATTGTAGCATCTGGCCGCCGTCGGGGTTGTTGCCGCTGGCGATGGCGCTGAGCATCACCATCATGACGATGGCGAGGATGTCCTCCAGGATGAGTACCGACATGACGAGACCCGCAAACTGCTGCTGACGCAGCCCCAGGTCGTCAAAGGCCTTATAGATAATGGTGGTGGACGACATGGCGAGCATACCGCCCAGGAAGATGCAGTCCATCTTGGGCCACCCGAAGGAGTGACCGATGCAGACGCCCAGCATGGACATGGAGAAGATGATGGCTATCGTCGAGATGATGGGTGAGGCACCCATCTTCAGAATCTTCTTGAACGAGAAGTCCAGACCCAGCGAGAACAGCAGGAACATGACACCGATGTCGGCCCACAGATGGATGCTCTCCATGTCCGTCACACTCGACGTGTAGGGCATGTGGGGAGACACCAGGAAACCTGCGACGATATAGCCCAGTACCAAGGGCTGCTTGAGTTTCTTGAAAATAATGGTCACGATACCGGCAACAACCAGTATCAACGCCAGGTCTTGTATCATGGAGGGAAGTTCAGCCATGGTAATCTACGACTAATTGACAGATATTGACAATAACGGCCACCGCCTGGTGCATGGTCTGGACGACGACATACTCCTGGGGACCGTGCATATTCACTGCCCCGGCAAAGATATTGGGACAGGGGAGTCCTTTGAAGGACAGCTGGGCACCGTCGGTACCACCGCGGATGGGTTGCACACGGGGGGATACACCGGCCTGCTGCATGGCCTTGACCACCAGGTCGATGACGTGCATGTGCTGTTCGATGACCTCCTTCATGTTGCGGTACTGGTCGGTGATGGTGCAGGTGACGGTGCCTTCACCGTATTGTTGGTTCATCTGCTCGGCACAGCGGCGCAGCAGACGTTTGCGCTCCTCGAAGTGTGAGGCGCTGTGGTCGCGGATGATGTAGGTCAACTGGGATTCCTCGACGGTTCCGCTGATACGCGTCAGGTGAAAGAAGCCCTGATAGTTCTCGGTGTGCTCGGGGGTCTCGTCGGCAGGCAGCATGGCGGCAAAGCGAGTCGCCAAGGCTGCGGCATTGACCATCATGTCCTTGGCATAGCCGGGGTGGACGCTGACGCCATGGATGGTGACCTTGGCGGCTGCGGCATTGAAATTCTCGTATTCCAGTTCGCCGACAGCACCGCCATCCATCGTATAAGCCCATTCACAGCCGAAACGCTCCACGTCGAAGTGATCGGCACCGCGGCCAATCTCCTCGTCAGGGGTGAAGGCGATGCGTACCCTGCCGTGCTTGATCTCGGGGTGCTGGCGCAGAAAGACCATGGCCTCCACGATCTCAGCGATGCCCGCCTTGTCGTCGGCACCCAGAAGCGTCGTTCCGTCGGTGACGATACGCTCTTCGCCGTCCACCACGGTGATGCGGGCCTGGACGTCGTGGCCACTGAAGTCGGGACTGGTGTCGTAGTGGGCAATGAAACCGATGGTGGGTATCGGCTCCTTGGTATTGGCCTTCAGCGTGGCATAGACATAGCCATAGTCATCGCGCTCCACCTCGTCCAAGCCTTCGGCCTTCAACTCCTGGACCAGATAGTCGGCAAAGACCAACTGCTGGCAGGTACTGGGTACCGTCAGGCTGTTCTCGTCAGACTGGGTGTCGAAACGCGTATAGTGGAGGAAACGGTCAACGATGCTCATGGTTTTGCGGTAGTCATAAAGGAAAGGCGTGAGGCTTGTTGCATGATGATGGAGGCCATGGCCTCATGCTGAACTTTGGAACCGTTGACGGTATCGAAGAACTGACGGATGCCGGGTTTACCGCCTCCCGCCTTGAGGATGTGGACGATACACAGGTTCTGCAGGCCTACCGTCTCGGCCAAAATGTCGATGTCGGTGCTGCCCAACTGATAGAGCGCCAACTGATAGGCGTCATCATAGTTGTCGCGTGCCATGCGCTCGACGTCGCCGAGGGTCTTCATGCCCAACTGGCGGAGTACGGGCAGGTAGGGATAGAAAGAGGCCTCCTGAAGTTCGGCCTGCGTGATGGCTGCAATCTGCCGGTTGAGCTTGTCGAAGGGCCGCAGGCTGAGGTAGGAACGGAACGTGTCGATATCGAGGGGGACTTCGGTGAGATGGCCGCTCTGGACCAGACTCTGGGCGCGCCGCCGGTAGTCGCTGATGGAGTGACGGATGCGGCTGAACTCATTGTCGGCCAGTTCGAGCATCCCTGCCAGACGGCTGAGGTCTCGATGGTACTCCTGGGGCGTCTCGATCTCGGTCTTGTAGCCGATGTCGTGCTGGATGGCCGACCAAACATGCTGCAGAGCCGTGCGCATCTGCAGTTCGAAGCGGATCTGGTTGATCTCCGGATGCTGTGGGTCGTGATAGAGCGACGGGGGCAACGTGCAGATGTAGTGCAGGGAGTTGTAACCGAAGCGGTCGAAGTCGTGCATCTTGCGCTTATCAACGGAATTGGCCCAATCGACGTCAAAGAGCGTCTCGGCCATGGAGGCGATGCGGTCCACATCCTCATTATAGAACGTGATGATACGGGCGCCGAAAATGTCGGTGATGTCGAAGATGCTGGAGTACTTATGACCCTTGCGCTGTAGCTTGCCGACCAGGGACTGCTCGCTCTTGATGCGGGCCTCGATGGTGTTGACCTCGATGCCGCTCTGGCGAATCAGTCCGTTCAACTTGTCCATGACAACCTGGCAGAGCTGCTCGAAGAGGGGCTCCTGACTGCGGAATTCTTCTAACAGCATCTGACCATGGAGGTCCAGTTCGGCGTCGATCACTTCCGTCATAGGTGATTAGCGGATTTCAAACAGGTTGAAGAAACCTGTCATCATGAATACTTTCTGGATGTCCTCGTTGATGTGCTCAATGATGACTTTACCACCCTTGCTGGCTGCTTCCTTGCGGAGGGTCAGGAAGAGACGCAGACCGGAACTGCTGATATAGTCCAGGTCTTTGCAGTCCAAGAGGAGCGTCTTGTCGGCGTTCTCCAAGAGGGGGACAATCTCCTGCTGGGCCTTGACGGCGGCAGGGGTGTCGAGACGACCGGAAACAGTGATGGTCAACTGCTGGTCGTTTTGGCTTTGAATGTTAAATGTCATGTCGTTAATGGCTGTTTACTGAGGGTTGTTTGTGAGTGTTTTTCGCATGGTCAGGATGTTGTGGCCGTCGGCGCGCCGGTAGCTGATGGCATCCATCAACTGGCGTTCCAGGAAGATACCCAGTCCGCCAATGGGGCGCTCCTCGACCGACAGGGTGATGTCGGCATCCTGACACTGCGTGGGGTCGAAGGGGGTACCACTGTCGGTGATGACGATTTCCAGTTCCTCGCCAGTGGCGGAGAAACGGATGGTGACATCACCGACGGTTCCCTCGGGGTAAGCATACAGCATGACATTGACCACCGCTTCCTCAATGGCCAGATTGAGGGCCATCGTCAACGACGAGTCCAGCCCTACCGTCTCCGCACATTCGTCGATGAACTGGGAAAGGGTAGGGATGGTCTCAATGTCGTTGGGCAGTGTGAGACTGCGATAGAGCGTCTGCTGCATACTCGGTGTCTTCTGATGTGGATTACTTTACCAGGGCCTGACGGGCGGTGTTGATAGCGTCCTTAGCCTCGGAGAGCTGGTCCTTCAACTGGCTGACAGTGGTGGCATTCAGCACGTTCAGAGGAGCGATGGCCTCGGCGACGGGATGAATCTCAGGATCATATTCTGCCAGACGGTCGATGGCGTCGAGCACGAGGATGATACGGAAGGTGACGTTGGCGGCAGCCTCGTCATTGAAGGTGCTCAGGAACTTGTCCACATTCTGGTTGGCAATGTAGAGCTCCTCAACCATGGAAGCGGCAGCGAGCTGCCAGAAGTAGTTGATGCGACCGTTTTTCTCCATAGCGTCGTAGAGGGAGTTGGTGGTCTCGAAGATGGTCTGGCCGTCGGGAATCTCCTTGAAAGAAGGATCGCTGACATCGGCGATGAGCTTGGCGATGGCCTTGTCATAGTCCTCGGTAGGCATCTCGTAGAGCTTGGCAATCTTGCTATCTACGGTCAGTGCACTCAGCATGCGGTACTTCTCCGACAGTGTGGTGGCCTCCTCGGCAGCGCTGGCAGGCAGCAGATAGTCAGGCTTTACCTGCTTCTCTTCCTTGGATAGGCTGATGGAACCGTCGGCATTCTCCTTGATGAAACCGGGATGCTGCAGCTTACCAATCTCCTGGGCGATGCTGTCCATGTGCATCTTGATACTGGCCTCAATCTGCTGCTGCTCGAAGCTCTTCAGTGAGTCATTGTCCGCGGCATTGCCGGCACTTTTCTGTCCGCCACATGCAGCGAAAGCTACGGCTGCAAAGGCGATGGCTAAAATACTAAACTTTTTCATTGTTGTAATTAAATGGTTTGTTATGAATAAAAATAATGTTTGTTGTTACTGGGTTGTTATGATGTCATGCTGTCTCTTTGCGCAGGTAGCGCCCGGGACAGTCGGTATAGAGCAGGATGCTGGCCACCATGCTCATGAAGAGCAGCATGGCGATGTTGTACCACAGGGTCTTGATGTGCCAGGAACCGATGACCTTCTCGCAACTGTAGAACGGAGCCTGTCCGCAAGTGCTCTGGGGTGTCAGGAAGATAAGCCCCATGCGTGGCACGATATAGCCGTCGATGACTTCTACCATCTGACGCTGGTCGGCACCGGTGACGTAGTCTTCCAAAGTCAGGTTGTGGTGCTCGCGCTTGAGCTGCAGCAGCCCCTCCCGACCCATCTCCAGGACGCGCAGCGTGGTGACGGCATTAGCCTCCAGGGTGGCGCGGTTGCCGGCCTTTGTCAGGATGTCCTCGGCCTGCAGGAAATAGTCGTGGAGTGACGTGTAGGACGAGTCACCGCGGTAGGGCTGCATGGCACAGTAGGCCGTCAACTGTGGCAGGTTCTTGCCGATGACGTCCATGTGGCGCGGGTCAACGGGTTTGCCACGTAGCTGTTCGTCGCGCAGCGTCTCCAATTGCGACTGCAGCTCATAGAGGAAGCCCTGGTTGTAGTATTGGTTCTCCTGCTTCTGGCGGTTCAGTGCGAAGAGGGGCTCGTCGTATGCGTTGTCCGTATAGGAGGTGACGGCCAGTGCCTCATAGGCCCACCGCGACGGAATGACGTTGCCGATGAGGGGTACGTTACCCGTCGTGCTGCGTGGTGTCAGGTCTGTGAAACTGACCACCAGACCGCAGAGCAGAATCTGGGGGATGAGCAGCAGGGGAATGGTGATGTAGATGGCTACAATGGAGTTGAGACACTGGGAGAGCAACAGTCCGGCAAGTCCGGAGAGGAAGGCCGTGACAAAGAGGATGAGCCACCAGACCAGGAAGAGGTCGTGGAGCTGCATGATGCTGTTGCCCACCACGATGAAGAGCAGCGTCTGGATGAGTGTGACTCCTGCCATGAAGACAATCTTCGAGGAGATATAGCTGCCATATGACAGGCGCAGGAAACGCTCGCGCTTCAGAAGGGCACGGTCGCGGATAATCTCTTCTGCACTGCCTATCATGCCGATGAAGGTGGCAACAATGATGGCCATGAAGAAATAGCTTACCAGATTCTTATTGTCCATGATGCTATAGCCTTCAGCGGGAGCGAAACGGGTAAGCTGGGCACAGACCAGTGCCAGCAGGGGGGCTACCAATAGGGTGATGAGGATGTACTGCAGGTTGGTCATCTTGGTCCTGACGATGCGGTGCAGGAAGATGCAGAACTGCTTCAGAGCGCCAGGCCTCTTCTGGTCGGAGGCGGGAATTGCGGAGACGGCGACTTCTTGCTCCATGCCTTTTGCCTCTTGTCCCTTGAGGTACAGTTCGTGCCACTCCTGGGGAGTCGTCTTGCGCCGCTCTGAGAGTCGGCCACTGCTGCTAAGGGCTTTCTCGTCGATGATGTTCAGCACAATCTCCGGGTTGACATTGCCGCAGGTGGGACAGGCGCTGGTTTCGGCATCGGCATAGTTGGCGGCCTCCTTGAAATAGGTGATGGCGTCAATGGGATTGCCGTCAAAGACGGGGTAGCCGCCCTTGTCAAGCAACCAGAGACGGTCGAAGAGCTTATAGACGTCACTCGACGGCTGGTGGATGTTCACCACGATGAGCTTACCCTTGAGGGCCTGTTCCTTGAGTAGGTTGACGACCTTCTCAGTGTCTGCCGACGACAGTCCTGACGTGGGCTCGTCGAGGAAGAGCACGGCGGGTTCGCGAATCAGTTCCAGGGCGATGTTCAGGCGCTTGCGCTGCCCTCCGGAGATGTATTTGTGAATGGGCGAGCCTACTGTGAGGTGTTTGATGGCGTCGAGGTCTAGGGCTTTGAGGGTCTTGGTGACGCGCTGGTCAATCTGTTGGTCGTCCATGCCCTCGAAACAGAGTTTGGCGGTGAACCAGAGATTCTGGTACACCGTGAGTTCCTCAATCAACAGGTCGTCCTGAGGCACGAAACCTATCAGGTCACGAGCGGCGGGCTCCATGATGCTGTGGCCGTTGATGGTAATGGCTCCCTCCTGAGGAAGAAGCGTACCGTTCAATAGGGACAGCAGCGTGGTCTTGCCGGTGCCTGAGCCACCCATGATGGCCAGCAGTTCGCCGCTGTGCAGCGTGAAACTGAGGTTGTGCATGCCGTTGTCGCTGTGAGGGAAACGGAAATTGATGTCCCTGCCGCAAAACGCTACGGGAGTCTGTCTCCGGTGGCCGCCACCATGGGCCTTATTGTAGGTTTCAATAATACTGGAGTAATAGACGGGTTTGCCCTGACTGCCTTTCAGGACGCTACTCTGCAACCACACCTGAAAGGCTCCCGACAGGACGGGGACATCGTTCAGCATGACGGTATCGGTGCCGTCATAGGTGAACAGCAGCATGTTGGCAGAGGGGTCGAACAGGGTTTTCAGCGTACCCAGGAAACCGTCCAGGTGGTGAATCATGACGTGGGCGGAGGGACGGCCGGCCACGAAGTCGGAGAAGTCCTGATACTGCTTCTCCTTCAGATGGAACTTGTCGGCGATGATCCGGAACATGGAGTCGGACTGGCTGCCGTCACTACCGCAGAACTCCATCAGGCGGAGTAGCAAAAGACCTTCCTCGCTGACGGGAATCTTGCCGTGCAATGTAGAGCAGATGCTGCTGACGGTTTTCTCGGTGTCCAGGTCATCGGTCATCTCGTAAGCCCCACGCATGTCGCTGTAGAGGTCGAGATAGGTCTCGATGCCGCGGATGCCGAAATGATGGCGCAGATAACTCACGAGCAATTCCTTGGCTCGTGTCTCATCGACCTGCTCCTCCTTGCCGAACAAGGCAAACAGACTGATGAAGCTGGATAGAATAATGTCGGTCATCTGCGCGAGGGATATCAGGAGGGGTTAGTCCATGGGGAACAGTCCATAGAGTTTGGCATCGATCATGTCGGTGACCAGCTTGAAGTCTTCGGGGTTGTCGCCAAACTTACAGGTGTCACCCTCAATGATAATCAGCTGACCCTTGTAATTGCTGATCCAATCTTCATAACGGCGCGAGAGACCTTCCAGGTAGTCCAGGCGCATGGTCTGCTCGTAGTCGCGGCCGCGCTTCTGAATCTGGGCTACCAGCGTGGGGATGCTGGAACGGATATAAATCATCAAATCGGGCAACTTGACGAGCGACATCATCAGGTCGAAGAGGTCGGAATAGTTCTGGAAGTCACGGTCGGACATCATGCCCTGACCGTGCAGGTTGGGAGCGAAGATGCGGGCGTCCTCAAAGATGGTGCGGTCCTGTATGATGGTGTCGGTAGACTGGGAAATCTCCACCACTTCCTTGAAACGCTTGCTCAGGAAGTAAACCTGCAGGTTGAACGACCAACGGGGCATGTCGGCATAGAAGTCCTCCAGATAGGGGTTGTTGTCGACGGGTTCGAAACGTGGCGTCCATCCATAACGGTGGGCCAGCATCTTGGTGAGTGTGGTTTTGCCACTACCAATGTTTCCTGCTACTGCGATATGCATACTCTTTAGGTGTTAGAGGTTAGAAGGGTTAGGGGCCTGGGGCGGGAAGAGTCCGAAGAGGTCGCTGTCTATGCGGTCGATGATCTGTGCCAGATCCTTCGGGTTGTGCTGAAAGTCCAGCGTGTCCTTGTCAACGGTCATCACACGTCCTTTATACCTATTATATATGAATTCGTCGTAACGACGGTTCAGATTCTCCAAATATTCCAGTTGGATGGACTGCTCGTAGTTGCGTCCGCGCTTCTGGATGTTGCCAACCAGATGGGGTACCGAGGCCTTGAGATAAATCATCAACTCTGGTTGGCGGACTACAGCCATCATCTGGTCGAAGAGTTCCATGAAGGTCTCGTAGTCGCGATCGGAGAGCTGACCCATAGCATGGTTGTTTTCCATGAAGACGTAAACGCCCTCATAGATGGTGCGGTCCTGTATGATGGTGTCGGCGGACTGCGAGATGTCTATCAGGTCGCGGAAGCGCTCCTTCAGGAAGAATACTTCCAGGTTAAACGACCACCGATGGATGTCCTTATAGTAATCTTCCAGGTACGGATTCTGCTCCACCACCTCATAGCGAGCCTCCCAACCATAGTGTTTGGCCAGCAACTGGGTGAGCGTGGATTTTCCGCTACCGATGTTTCCTGCTACGGCAATATACATAGTTTTCTTTAGTATTGTGTGCAAAGTTACGCAAAAAAAAAGATTTCGCAAAATAAACGACAGTAAAAACCGCATAAAAATTTTGAAGGATGGATTTTATTGCGTAATTTTGCACGACTTTAAGGAAAAGTTGGATGATTCATCCGTTAATTTAAGCATATTATGAGAAAAATTGTAACTACTATCACAGCCTTCGCGCTGTTCTTTTCTGCAGGTGTAGTACTAACCTCCTGCGGAGCAGGAACCTTGCTCCAGACAATGGGCTCCGGCGGTACCCTGGCCAATGCCTTTACCAGTGTCATTGGTCTTGACAAACTCAGCAAACAGGGACTGGTGGGCTCCTGGCACTACAACGGCCCGGGATGTGCCTTTACCAGCGAGAACCTGCTTGCCAAGGCTGGCGGCGAGGTTGCTGCTACTAAAATCGAACAGGAGCTGACGCCCTATTTCCAGAAAACGGGTCTGTCGGCACAGAACACCTATGTTACCTTCAATGAGGATGGCTCCTTTGTCGCTTCCGTTGCTGGCAAGGCTTTCAGTGGTACGTGGACCTTCGATGAACAGAACGCCAAGGTGACCATGAAGACGCTCCTGCTCACCATAAACTGTTATGCCAAGCGGGAGTATGGCGGCATCGCCCTGCTTTTTGAATCGAAGAAACTCCTCAATGTCCTCCAAGTCATGGCTGCCATGAGTGGCGATGCCACCGTCCAGAAGGTCGGCGAACTCTCGAAGAACTACGATGGTATTCGTCTCGGCTTTGACATGAAGAAGTGATATTGATACTATCATCATCTCAAGAGAATGAGTACCTGCGGGTTACTCATTCTCTTTTTTATGTCCAAATGGTGTTTTGTGGGAGGAGGAAATTGGGAGGAAAATGGGTGCTGGGGTGGTGGAGATGGAATAGTGTAAAAAGTACACAAAGAAAATGTTTTACTTTGAATGGTTGGCCGTTGGAAGTGTGTGTTGAGATGTGTGTCGCAAATTTTTATTCTAGAAGGGTGAAAGTGGTGGCTATACAGGAAAGCCATACCAAGAAGAGATACAGAGCATAATGGGGAACGTGGCGGCTTGGCAATCAATGACTCAAGTACTACTTCATTATTCTGTGGAGGAGGTTATGTGAGGGGGTAGGGGAGTGGGGGCGATGGATGGCGTGAGGGCTGCTCCGAAGAGGTATGAATAGGAATGTAGAAATGTCAAGTAAAATGATTGTCGTATATTGAAGGTGCTGAAGAAGGGAAGAAACGAGGGAAAGATAACGAAAAATGGGTATGATCAGTTCTGGTCATACGAAAAGAGCATTCAGTTAATGTGTTTGATAACTACTTGGTTTTACGTCTTTAAAATATAATTTTTTAAAGTAATACATCAAATGTTGACTTTCCAGGTACCATTTTTGTTGGCACCCAAACGCTCGATAATACCTTTCTTGCGCAGGCGCGCCAAAACCTTATTAACACCGGCCTCTGACAGTTGTAGACGTTGGGCGAGGATGCCAATTGTGATGCGAGGATCGGCGACAAGGAGCCTGACGATGCGCTGCTCGGACTTGGAGAGTAGGGTCTCGGAGCCTTCGCTGTCCGTGTTTTGGGCTGGTTTATCCTGTACTTTTTCTCTACTTTTATTCTTTACTTTACTCTCTACTTTATTCTTTACTTCTTGCCGGATAATACCCAATAGACACTGTAAGATAAACTCGATGAAATGGCTTGTTTTTGCGATCTCACTTTGGTAGGCTAAGACGCGACGATATTCTTGCTGATGCTCCACGACTATCGATTCTATGGGCAGTCCGCTCAAAATGGGACGCCATTTTGCCAATAGGAGTGTCTGCCAGTAGAGTCCCAGGCGTTCGTTACCTTCCAAAAAAGGTCGAATTACAGTTAATTCGTAATGAAAAATACAACTATAAATGAGCGGGTGTTCCTTTGTGTTTTTCAACCACTCAAAGAGCATTTTCATATCTAACAAGATACGCTCATCGTCCTTCCGATACTGCCCTACTCCTTCACTCAATCCATCGGCCATTTTCCTATGCGCCCGAAATAAGTCGTCCTCAGAAAATGGATCTAACGTCTCTTGGGGATCCTTCGACGTATTACCGGAGAGTGTTTCAAGAATTCCTATCTGTTCTGAAATTTCTGCCAATAAATTGATGGCTTCTGAAGATACGTGGTAAGATGGTACAAACATAAAACTTTACATTTTGGTGGTTTAGTAGTATATCAGGCTCGATTTGAGACTAAGAAAAACCTCACAGGGGGGTATTCCCTGTGAGGTTGAAGGGTGTTTTTACTTATGCCAGAAAGCCCAACAGTACGCCTGCGGCCACAGCAGAGCCTATGACACCGGCTACATTGGGTCCCATAGCATGCATGAGGAGGAAGTTGTGACGGTCATATTCCTGTCCGAGGTTATTGGAAATACGTGCTGCCATCGGTACTGCAGATACACCGGCATTACCAATCAGCGGGTTCAGTTTCTTATCCTTCGGTAGGAAGAGATTCATCAGTTTGACGAAGCATACACCGCTCATGGTGGCCACGATAAAGGCTCCAGCGCCAATGACGAAGATAAATATGGTATTCATGGTCAGGAACTCAGAGGCCTGTGTAGAACAGCCTACGGTAAGGCCCAGCAGCATGACGATGGCGTCGTTGAGGGCCGAGCCGGCCGTCTTGGCCAGACGGGTGGTCTTGCCGCTCTCTTTCAGCAGGTTACCGAAAAAGAGCATACCCAGCAGAGGCAGTCCCGAGGGGACGATGAAGGTGGTAAGCAGCAAGCCCACGATGGGGAAGAGGATGCGCTCGGTCTGTGACACCTGACGGGCGGGTTTCATCTTGATGAGACGCTCCTTTTTAGTCGTCAGGAGGCGCATCAAGGGCGGCTGGATAAGGGGTACCAGTGCCATGTATGAATAGGCACATACCGCAATGGCTCCCAAGAAGTTAGGGGCCAGTTTGCTGCTCAGGAAAATGGCCGTGGGACCGTCGGCACCACCGATGATGGCGATACTGGCAGCCTGGTTGGGGTCGAAACCGAGGGCCAAAGCCAGCATATAGGCGCCGAAGATGCCGAACTGGGCGGCGGCACCGATGAGCATCAGCTTGGGATTGGCCAGCAATGCAGAGAAATCTGTCATGGCACCGATGCCGAGGAAAATGAGTGGTGGATACCAGCCTTGGCGGACGCCCTGATAGAAAATGTTGAGCACGGAATTCTCCTCGTAGAGGCCTATTTCCAAGCCTGCGTCGGCACGGAAGGGAATGTTGCCGAGAATGATGCCCAGGCCGATGGGGACGAGCAACAGCGGCTCGAAGTCCTTCTTGATGGCGAGCCAGATGAAGAAGGCTCCCACGGCTATCATGATGAGGTTCCCTGCCGTCACGTTGGCAAAGCCCGTATAGGTCAGAAACTCCTGGAGGTTTTCTGCAATAAAGTCGAAGAATGACATCTTTTTTGCCTTTTTACTGTTTTACCTATTGTCTTTTCTCATTATTCAATGGTCAGCATGACAGCACCTTCCAGGACGGAGTCACCGGCATTGACGTTGACAGCAGTGACAGTGCCCGTATATTCTGACTCGATGTTGTTCTGCATCTTCATAGCCTCCAGGATGACGACGACCTCGCCGGCGTTGACGTGGTCACCGACCTTCACGTGGACACTGGTGATGGTACCGGGCAGCGGAGCACGCTGGGCATTGCCGGCACCGGTGGGAGAGGCTGGAGCCTGCGGTTTGGGGGCGGCAGCAGGAGCAGCAGCGGAGGCTACGGGTGCAGCCACCTTGGGCTTCACGATGTTGGGGTGTTTGGCAGCGCTGATGGGCTGCTGTAACTCTACTTCAAAGGGGATGCCATTGACGTTGACCTTGGCGATGTTGCCTTCTACTTCCTCGATTTCTACTTCGTAATCGACACCTTGTACTTTATATTGATACTTGTTCATAACTTATCACTTATCACTAATCACTAATCACTTATCACTAATCACTTATCACTAATCACTTATCTCTTATCACTTAAGTTCCGGACCCGTAGGAATACGTGGACCCTGAGGAGTGGTGGGCAATACAGGCTCGTGGAAGTGGGTCATCTGGGCGTATTCGTCATCCCAGCCCGTGTCCTTGAACTTGATGGTGATGACACCAGACTCCACATCGTGGACGTCGTCCTGATACTGTTTCAGTGCCATGCCGATAACTGCCATGTACACCTCGCGGTCGATACCCTTGGTCTTCAGACCTTCCTGTAGGATGATACCCGTCTTATGACCTACCTCCAGGGTCTTCTCCACCGTCTTGGTGAGGGGCTTGATAGGCTGATGGTGGGCCACCTTCTTGGCGGTCTCCATGTGGCGCATCACGATGCCGAACAGCGTGAATGTCAACCATAGCAGGGCCAGACAGGAAAAGACGATACCCATGGCCATGATGGTCATGGCAAACCCGTGGGGGTCCATCTGTTTGAATTTCTCCACTTTGTCGGTGTTGAGGCCTACCTCAGCCAGTATGGGCGATGTGAGGACGGCCAACAGCACGCAGGAGAGCATACGTTTTTTCACTTTTTACCTTTTATTTAGTTTTGAATATTGTTTGATGCTTTACCTGCAGAAGAACAGCACGATGAGCTGTGCCGTGAAGATGCGTAGGAACATCGACAACGGATAGACTGTCGAATAACCCAGTGCCGGGGCCTCCTTAGAGCATACGCTATTGGCGTAGGCCAGGGCTGGGGGGTCTGTATAGGTTCCCGCTATCATACCCATGATGGTGAAGTAGTTGAATTTGAACTTCAGACGTGCTATGGGGCCCATGATGAGGATGGGGATGACCGTGATAAGGAAACCCGTCAGCACAAATAGCAGACCGTCGCCATCTACAACTGTCTCCAGGAAGTTGGCGCCCGCCTTGATGCCTACCGAGGCCAGGAAGAGCACCAGACCTATCTCACGCAGCATCATGTTTGCTGATGTCGTGGTGTAGGTAACCAGGTGGATCTTGTAGCCATAGCGTCCGATGAGGATAGCGATGATAAGCGGACCTCCAGCAATACCCAGTTTCATGGGCACCGGCATGCCAGGGATGGCAATGGGCAGGGAACCGAAGATGATGCCCAGGATGATGCCGACAAAGATGGTGGCAATGTTGGGAGCATCCAGGCGGCGGATGGAGTTGCCCATCTTGTTGGCTACACGGTCCACGGCATCTTCTGGACCAACGACCATGATACGGTCGCCTACCTGCAGGGGCAGGCCTGCCGAGGCGAAGAGGTCGATACCCTGACGGGTGACACGGGTCACGTTGACGCCATAGACACTGGAGAAGTGCATAGAGGCCATCGACTTGCCGTTGATCTCGGCATTGGTGATGAGTACGCGCTTAGAGACCATCGGCTGGTCCTGCTGTTGCCAGTCGACCTCGATGACAGGACCGATGAAGGCTACGATAGCCTCGTGGTCGGCCTCGGTGGTGACAATGCTCAGTTGGTCACCCTTATGGAAGATGGTGTCGCGGTTGGGTATCGACACATGACCGTCGTGTAAGATGCGCGTACACACGAAGTCGCGGTTCAGGAAGTTATGGACCTGCAAGAGCGTTTTCCCCTCCAGATAGGCGTTGGTTACCTCCAGGTGCATCCTGTAGGGCTTCTGGTTGGCCTTCGCACCCTCTAAGGCAGAGAGACGCTCCTCTTCACGCTCCAGACGAACCTTGCAGATATACCTTATTAATATAGTAGCTCCAATGATGCCTACGACACCCAGCGGATAGGCACAGGCGTAGGCCGATGCTATCTGGGGCGCTCCTGTGCCGAAGACGGATCCCAGGGCTTCATTAGCGGCACCAAGACCAGGGGTGTTGGTGACGGCACCATAGAGTGTACCCACCATCATGGGTAGGGCATGGGGATTGCTGGTGTCGAAGAAGATGTAGTAGCAGGCAAACATCACCAGGATGTTCAGCAGGATACCCATGGATGCCAGGGCATTGAGTTTGATGCCTGCCATGCCGAAACTCTCAAAGAAGCCCGGACCTACCTGCATGCCAATCATGAAGACAAATAGGATGAGACCGAAGTCCTGGACGAAAGTCAGGATGGGGGTAGGGGCCGTGAAACCGAAATGGCCGGCCACGATGCCGGCAAACAACACGAAGGTTACTCCCAGCGAGATACCGCCAATCTTGAGTTTGCCAAGATAGACGCCCGCAGCAATCACGATGGCATAGAGCAGTGCAATGTGAGCGACTGAGTCTGTCGTGAGGAACAAATCTTTTAACCAGTGAAAATCAATCATGAAAGAAACTAATTCATATAATTCCGTGCAAAGGTATTAAAAAAATAGCACACAGACACTATTTTTGTGCAACTATTTTTCATAAATATGAAATATTTATTAAATCTTTCGTCAGTTCAAAAATTATTGCTACCTTTGTGGGGAAATATGAAAACGCAATCATACACTCTAAAACATTCAGTAATAAAGTAACATTTTTATGGCTAACAAAGAAAAACTCTTCACCGAGTTCCAGGCACCTACCACTCAGGAGTGGTTGGACAAGATTGAAGTGGACCTGAAAGGTGCCGACTTCCAGAAACGACTCGTGTGGAGAACCAATGAGGGCTTTAACGTTCAGCCCTTCTACCGTCGTGAGGATCTGAAAGACCTCAAGACACCCGATGCGCTGCCCGGCGAATTCCCCTTCGTCCGTGGCAACAAGAAAGACAACAACGAATGGTACGTCCGGCAGAATGTTGTCGTAGGCGGTGACCCCGTGGCTGCCAACAAGAAAGCGCTTGACCTGTTGATGAAGGGCGTGGACTCTATCGGCTTTAAGTTGGGACACGACGAGGTGAGTGCCGAGTACATCGACGCGCTGCTCAAGGACATCCGCCTGGACATCGTGGAGGTGAGCTACCGTGCCTGTCTGCGTCATGCCCTGCAACTGGCCGACCTCCTCGTGGCCTACTTCGAGAAGCAGGGCTACGACAAGGGGAAAATTGTGGGTGGCGTCGGTTTCGATCCCATCGAGCGTATGCTGATGAAAGGCAAGGACTCGACGTTCCTGTTGCCCGACATGCCGAAGCTGGTGGAGAAACTGAAGGACTATCCCAACCTGCGTTGCGTGATGGTACACAGCGACATCCTGAACAACAGTGGCGCATATATTGTTCAGGAGATGGGTTACGCTCTGGCCTGGGGTAACGAGTATCTGCAGCAGCTGGTGGATGCCGGTGTCGATGTGGATCTCGCCGCCAAGAAAATCAAGTTCTACATGGGTATCTCCGAGAACTACTTCATGGAGATAGCCAAGTTCCGTGCCGTCCGCATGCTGTGGGCACAGATTGTCAAGCAATATGAGCCCAAGTGCGACTGCGCTTGCAAGATGATTATCAATGCCTCTACCTCAACATATAACCAGACATTGTTCGACAGTTATGTCAACCTGCTCCGCTCGCAGACGGAGGCCATGAGTGCTGCCCTCGGTGGCGTACACTCCATGGTGGTCACACCGTTTGACGCACCCTACGAGAAGCCGACGGACTTCAGTGAGCGTATCGCCCGCAACCAGCAGTTGCTCATCAAGGAGGAGGCCCACTTCGATCGCATCGTCGATGCCTCGGCAGGTTCCTACTATATCGAGCATCTGACCGACGCCCTGGCTCAGGAGGCTTGGAAACTGTTCCTCAAGGTGGAGGAGGAGGGTGGCTTCCTGGAGGCCGTCAAGAAAGGTACTGTACAGGATGACATCAATGCGACCAATGTGAAGCGTCATGGTGACGCCGCCAAGCGCAAGGAGTTCCTGCTGGGTACCAACCAATTCCCCAATTTCACCGAGAAGAGTGAGGGGAAGGCGCCTCTGACATCTTGCGACTGTGTCGCCACCCACACTGGTGATGCCGACGTCCCTGCCTTGAAGACCAGCCGTCTGGCTTCAGACTTTGAGACCCTGCGCCTGACCACTGAGAAGGCTGCCAAGGTTCCCACGGCCTTTATGTTGACTATTGGTAATCTGGCTATGCGCCAGGCCCGTGCACAGTTCTCGTGCAACTTCCTGGCTTGTGCCGGCTATAAGGTCATTGACAACCTCGGCTTTAAGACCGTTGAGGAAGGCGTAGATGCTGCACTCGAGGCTAAGGCCGACATCGTAGTCATCTGCTCTTCTGACGATGAGTATGCAGAGTATGCTATCCCTGCCTTCCAGTACTTGAATGGCCGCGCGATGTTCGTAGTCGCTGGTGCCCCTGCTTGCATGGAAGACCTGAAGGCCGCTGGCATCGAGAACTTCGTGCATGTGAAGTGCAACGTACTTGAGACTTTGAAAGAATATAATCAGAAACTTGGCATTTAAATAATAGGAGAATTGAATGATGCGTAAACAATTTAAAGACATAGATATCTACGCTGGTATCAAGGCTCAAGATGGTGCCAAGTGGATTAAAGACAATGGTATTGAGGCCAACTGGAAAACCCCAGAGCACATTGAGGTTCGTCCAGTTTATACGAAGGAAGACCTCGAAGGTATGGAACACCTCGACTTTACAGCTGGTATTCCTCCCTATCTGCGTGGTCCGTATTCGATGATGTATCCCTTCAAGCCCTGGACAATCCGTCAGTATGCCGGATTCTCTACCGCTGAGGAGTCGAATGCCTTCTATCGCCGTAACCTGGCTTCGGGTCAGAAGGGTCTTTCCGTTGCCTTCGACCTGCCTACACACCGTGGTTACGACCCCGATAACGCTCGTGTAGTGGGCGATGTGGGTAAGGCTGGTGTATCCATCTGTAACGAGGAGAACATGAAGGTGCTCTTCAGCGGTATCCCCTTGAACAAGATGTCGGTTTCAATGACTATGAACGGTGCCGTGCTGCCTATCCTGGCATTCTACATCGTAGCAGGTTTGGAGCAGGGCGCTCAATTAGAAGAAATGGCAGGAACCATCCAGAACGATATCCTGAAGGAGTTCATGGTGCGCAACACCTATATCTATCCCCCTGCATTCTCGATGAAGATTATTGCTGATATCTTCGAGTACACCTCTCAGAAGATGCCTAAGTTCAACAGCATCTCTATCTCAGGTTATCACATGCAGGAGGCTGGTGCTACTGCCGATATCGAGTTGGCTTACACCTTGGCCGATGGTATGGACTACCTGCGTACGGGTGTGAATGCCGGCATCGATGTCGATGCTTTCGCTCCTCGTCTTTCGTTCTTCTGGGCTATCGGTATGAACCACTTCATGGAGATTGCCAAGATGCGTGCAGGCCGACTGCTGTGGGCTAAGATCGTGAAGAGCTTCGGTGCTAAGAATCCTAAGTCTTTGGCTCTCCGTACCCACTCGCAGACCTCTGGTTGGTCGCTCACCGAGCAGGACCCCTTCAATAACGTAGGTCGTACCTGTATCGAGGCTATGGCTGCCGTGCTGGGTCACACCCAGTCGCTGCACACCAACGCCCTTGATGAGGCTATCGCTCTGCCTACCGACTTCTCGGCTCGTATTGCCCGTAACACCCAGATCTATATCCAGAACGAGACCAAGGTGTGCAAGCAGATCGACCCCTGGGCAGGTTCTTACTACGTAGAGACCCTGACCAACGAACTGGTTCACAAAGCTTGGGAGCATATCCAGGAGATTGAGAAACTGGGTGGTATGGCTAAGGCTATCGAGACTGGTCTGCCCAAGATGCGTATCGAGGAAGCCGCTGCCCGCACGCAGGCTCGTATCGATAGTGGCGTGCAGACCATCGTCGGTACCAACAAGTACCGTCTGGAGCACGAGGATCCCATCGATATCTTGGAGGTGGACAACACCGCCGTACGCAAGCAGCAGGAAGAGAGCCTGAAGGAGGTTCGTAGCAAGCGCGACGAGGCCGCCTGCCAGGCTGCCCTGAAAGCGATCACAGAGTGTGTACGTGATTTCAACGAGGGCCGCAAGAGCGAGAACAACCTGCTCGACCTGGCTGTCAAGGCTGCTCAGCTCCGTTGTACCTTAGGTGAGATTTCAGATGCCTGCGAAGAGATCGTAGGCCGTTATAAAGCAGTAATCAGAACAATTTCAGGCGTGTATAGTTCAGAATCAAAGAACGATAGCGACTTCGAGTTGGCTTGCAAGCTGACCGATGAGTTCGCAGAGAAGGAAGGTCGCCGTCCTCGTATCTTCATCGCTAAGATGGGTCAGGATGGTCACGACCGTGGTGCTAAGGTAGTAGCTACGGGTTATGCCGACTGTGGTTTCGACGTGGATATGGGACCGCTGTTCCAGACACCTGCCGAGGCTGCCCGCGAAGCCGTGGAGAACGACGTCCACGTGGTGGGTGCTTCTTCTCTTGCTGCCGGTCATAAGACCCTCATCCCGCAGCTCATCGAGGAACTGAAGAAACTGGGCCGTGAGGATATCATGGTCATCGCCGGCGGTGTCATTCCCGCTCAGGACTATGACTACCTCTACCAGGCTGGCGTTGCCGCCATCTTCGGTCCTGGTACCTCCGTAGCCAAGGCCGCTGTGGAGATGATGAAGATCCTGCTCGACAAGGAGTGACCTCTTCTATACCTATTTATATATTAAGGGCAGCCATACCGGCTGCCCTTAATCATGCCATCCATCAAGGCAGAACGACAAAAACAGAGAATTTTTTCATAAAATTACAAAAAAATACTATAATATGAACGCATTTTGAGCACTTATTCGTACCTTTGCAGAAAAGCAAAACAGACAGGTATGGATAATATCAAGCGAATCGTACTGACGGGTGGCCCATGTGCTGGTAAGACAACGGCATTGGTGCGCATCATTGAACATTTCTCTAATCTGGGTTTCAAGGTGTTTACCGTACCCGAAGTGCCTACCATGTATAGCCAGGGTGGCTGGAGCTACCTGACGCCTAATCCCAAACTCTACTATGAGGGGGAGAAAGCCATTCTGGAGACCCAGCTGGCCTTAGAAGATTCGTTCATGCGACTGGCTGAAACATGTACTAAACCCGCCTTCGTGGTGTGCGACCGTGGTACACTGGATATCTCGGCATACATCTCCCCAGACATGTGGAACGACATCACGGGCAAGTGTGGCACATCGACCAACGAACTGCGTGAGCGTTATGATGCCGTGCTCCACCTGGTGTCGGCAGCCGATGGTGCCGAACAGTACTATACCACGGCTACCAACTCCGCGCGTTACGAGCAGGCTACCGAGGAGGGTCTGCAGATAGCCCGCGAATTGGACAAGAAAGTCAACAAGGCATGGACGGGACATCCCCACCTGCGTGTCATCAACAACCACGATGACTTCGATACCAAGTTGAACCGTGTCATCCTGGAAATTTCCAATGTGCTGGGACTGCCGCAGCCTGTCACCGAGGAGCGCGTCTATCTCGTCGAATTGACGGGCGAGCTTCCCGAGTGTGTGGAGAGCGAGATTACCCAGACTTATCTCGTCGCCGATCCCGGTGTGGAGGTGCGCCTGCGCCGCCGTAGTTGGGGTGGGGAGGTCGTCAACGTTCACAAGACCAAGAAAAACGTGTCGCCCACCGAGGTCCTGGAGACCGAGCGCCAGGTCTCTAACGCCCTCTATGAGTCGCTGCTCCAGCAGGCCGACCCCTATCGCTCCACGATACGTAAGACGCGCCGCAGCTTTATTTGGAAGGGCCAGTATTTTGAGATTGACTTCTTCCATGAGCCTGTCGCCGACCTGATGATACTCCAGACCAAGGGCGTTGCCGAACAGGAGAGTGTCAACTTCCCGCCGTTCATCAAGGTCATCGAGGATATCACGGGCAACAAGAAGTATTACAACTATAACATCGCCCTGAACCGGTAAAGGCATCAGATGAAAATCCAGATTGCATATCGGTGGACCAATAAGTTGTCCATGCGCATCGTTAAGAATGGTGATGTGCATGTGACGGCACCTGTCAGTATGCCGCGCTCCAAGGTGGAGGCCTTTATCGAGAAGAACAGCGAGTGGATAGCCCAGGCGCGTAAGCGCAACGAGGAACACCAGCATCAGCGTCAGGCATTCTTCGGTCAGTTGCCGTTGCAGACCAACGAACAGAAAGAGGATGCGATGAACCGTTTGAAAGTCCTCGTGGAGCCCCTGGTAGAACAGCATGCCCGCCAGATGGGCGTCAAACCTTCCATCGTCTATTACCAACCGATGATCTCGCGCTGGGGACAGTGTAACGTGAAGGATGGGGCCATCTGTTTCTCGGCCTATCTGCTGCTCCTGCCGGAATGGTGTGTGGAGCATATCGTAGTGCATGAGTTGTGCCATCTCCTGGAGCCCCGTCATAATGCTCGGTTCTATGAACTCATGGACCGCTACTACCCCCGCTGGAAGGAGGCCCGTAAGGAGACACGACGTCTCTGTATGATGAAGGAGCAAGACTGACACAGCTTGCTCCTTTTTAATGTTCCTTTAGTAATCGACGACCGTTTCCTGGTGTGGGGTAATGGGTATCTTCCGATCGCCCACAAAGAGGTAGCCCTGTCCCTCGTCCGCCTTGACCGTGATGCGATGGCGGTCCATGCGGATGTGTATCATGCCGTGGGGGGTTGGGACGCTTCCCTCCATCCATTCCAGGTCACCCAGGGCAGGACGAATCTCGTATTCCTCATAGCCAGGCAGCGTGGGACGGACCCCCAGATAGTATTTGCCCAGCAGATAGATAGGCGATGCTCCCCAGGCATGACAGAGGCTCTTGCCGTAGGGACGGCCATACATAGCCAGATGCTGGGTGCCCGTTTCCGTGGGCACATACTTCTCCCAGAACGAGGTGGCACCCTCACGGAGCATACCTCCCCAATAGTCACGCATCTCCTGGAGCACTTGGGTATGCAGTCCGTCAATGCAGAGCGTCTCCAACTCATAGAACCGCATGTATGGCGTCGTGATGGGGTCGATGGCTGGGTTGAGCATGACACTCTCCATGATTTCCCGACGCTGTTCCTCATAGGCATAGCCGTAGATGATGGCAAACATATTGGGAAACTTGGTAATCTGCTGGTTCATCACACCATCCTCGATGGCATGGAAGTACGCTTTCTTCTCATAACTCCAAAAGGTCTGCTTGACCTTATTACGCAACTCCTCGGACAGGACGCGATAGTTGGTCTTGATGCCCAGCACCTTGGCACAGCGCGCCATGGTCTCCAAGGCCTTGCAGAGGAGTATCTGTTCGAAACACAGGATGCCGCGCTTGTGCATGGGGAAGTCCACCCAGTCCACGAAGATCCAGTCGTCGGCCTGTCCCTCGGCCATGCCGTCGTCATTAGTGCGCCCCAGGACGTAGTCCATCAGCGTCACCATGCGTGGCCACATCTCGCGGATGAAGTCAGCGTCGCCCGTGTACAGATAGTAGTCGAGGATGGACTTGAACCAATAGAACGTATAGTCCATGATGGTGTTCACGTGGGCGGTGACAGGGTCTTTGCCCCGAAGTTGGCGGATGGTGCGCTTGACACACTCCGTGTCGTAGCGCAGGTAGTAGTTCATCAGGTACGACTGGATGGCGTCACCCGACCAGGTCCACCGGTCACGCTTGATGCCGTCCATGAAGAACTCGCGGGTGGTGAGGTCCATGGTATAGGCAGCCACATCCCATATCTGGTTGATGGCATCGTCGCTGCAGCGGAACGACCCGGTATGCTGTGGGTCGTAGGGCGCGTATTCGTAGTCCATCGACACGCCGTCATACGTGACGTAGCCCTCGGTGACAACGAAGACGTAGCGGAAAGCTTTGCTGGATAGAGCAGAAATGTGAGAGGCGAGTTCGGCTGTCGCAACAGATTCGCAACACTCCAGCACGTCCAGTGTCTCGCAGTGCTCCTTGTCGAGGGCCTCTTCGCGGCTCTCGCCATAGTAGATGCGGAGGGTGCCATCGCCTTGTAAACCGTGGAACTTCAGGTAGCCGAAGGTCTCGCGGCCGAAGTCATAGAGGGTGCCCGATGCTGACGCATCGGGAGCGATGGCGGAGACCGGTTGCCGTTCCTCACGTTTGAGTTGGTAGCCTGACGGCGGGGTGTCTGGGCTGTTGAAGTTCCATGAGGCGGCAGGCACATAGATGCCCGAACCGTGGGCCACGCCATTCTCGTCAATCCACAACTTGTCCTCATAGGTCGCCAGCCAGGTGGAGTCGGTATGTATCGTCTCCCCATCGATATAGAGGGCTGGGGGAGTGGCCTGGTTCCATACCTTGAGGTTCAGTTTGTGTTCCCCCTTGGGAACGACGAAAGACTTCGGCATGCCAAACTGCAACTTACCGTCGAGGGCCAGATTGAACTGTCCCTCGGCGGTAATGTGGATGGTCTCTTCCTTTTCCAGGGAAAAGGCTTTGCTGAATTCTACCGTGACATAGTGGGAGTCCTGTTTCCAGAAAGGCGGAAACATGGCTCCCCGTTCTGTGCGACGGTTGTTGAAGATGTTGCCCAACCATATCTCGAAATCTCCAGGATACCAGATCCATGTCGCCGTTGTTGTCTTCATGTATGTACCTTGTTTATATAAAGACGTATGGTTGGGCGTTTTGTCATCTGCTCCAGCGGGGTTACTTGGTGCTTTTCCCGCTGGCTTTCTTGTTGGTGTCCTGCTTCACCTCCTCAGCCTGATAGCCAAACTTGCCAAAACTCTTGATGATGTTCTCGGCAGTGGTCTTTTCAGCATCGTAGGTAATGGTGACACGTTGCTGCGGAATGTCGCAGACAATCTGCTTGACACCCTTCTCGAAGCGGAGGTTACCTTTGATCTTGTTCTCACAACTGGCGCAGTGCATCTGCGGCAGGGTGGTGACGACAACAGTCTTGATGTCCTTGGCCAGGCTGACTACTGCGGTCAGCATCATGGCGCATAATAATAAATTCTTTTTCATAATCTTCCTATATTAATTCTAATTCCTGCATAAAACATAGCCCCGTGTACGGGTCCCCACACCATGGTGGGATCGAAAGAGGCGCTCCACGGGTCTGCGGCGTTGATGATGGTCTGCTTCTGTCGGAAACCGGTCAGGTTCTCACCACCGATATAAACAGAGAAGTGGCGGAACCAGCGCGTAATCTGTGCCGACAGCTGCTCGTAGGCTTGGAAACGCTCCTCCCAAAGACCATTGACGGGCTTAGGCATGCGTCCGCCACCATTCAGTTGCAGGGTGGCGTCAAACTGCCATAGCCCCAGTGGTGTCTTATAACTTGCCGTGACGAGACCCTTGTAGCGGCTGGTCAACGGTTTCTCCAGCAGTTCGCCATTGTAGGTACACTTCACGTCATTCCATCGCCAGGCTGCCGTGAGTTCCAGGCCCTGTACCACGGGATAGCTGGCATCCACCTGGACGGTGTTCGAGTACGACTTGCCGTAGAGGTTGGTAATGCGTATCTGTGAAGGGTTGCTGTCATAGTCAATGACGGCTTGCTGACTGAAGTGCGTATGGTAGTATTCCGCATTCAGCCTCAGCGTCTTGCCAAACAAGGGGATGTAGAAACTGCTACTGATGCCATAGTTCCATGCCTGTTCCTGTTCCAGGTCCTCGATGACCAGGTCGCGTCCACTGGCCAGCAGGTAGTTGTTCTCTGCCAGGGCGTGGACCGTGCGGTAGCCCTTACCTGCCGAGAGACGCAGGCTGACCACCTCGTGAGGTGTCAGCTTCAGGTGGAAACGGGGTGTCACGAACGTGCCGTACCGACTGCTGTGGTCAGCCCTCACGCCAGCCATTGCCACCACCTTGTCGTTCAGGTTGTAGGTGTATTGGGCATAGGCGCCAGGAGTGGTCTCCTTGTCGTCCTTTGTCAGATAGTCGTAGTTCATGGAGAGACCCACCGACAGGTTGTGCTGTTCTGTGAAGTTGTTCTCAAACAGCAACTGGGCGTAGGCATTCTTCTGGTTGACGCTATAGTGCTTGTGGCCGTAGTTGGCGTCTAACAGGTGCATCGACACGTTGCCCATCAGCGCGATATTCGTACCGTGTTCCGGGTCGAGGATGAAGGCGTGCTTCATATAGCCCTCGTAGCGGTCCGTCTCGATACCGATTTTGTAGAGGTGCGTGGTGAGGGGAGAGAGGTGCGAGGAGTGCTCCGTCTGGCCACCCTCACGCTTTTCCTTGATGAGGCTCATGCCCCCATGGAAGATGTAGCGGTCGCCCTTCCATTTCCAGCGGTTCTGCAGGTTCCACTGGCGTACGTTAGGTTGGTCGAGGAAACCGTCACCATTCACGTCATGGTGTCCGAAGTCATTCTGGTAGTGGGCCAACACCTCTGTGCTCAGTCTGTCGTCCAGGTGGATGTTGGCATCGGCATTGGCCTCCAGACGGCTCTCGGTATTGCCGAAGAGGTTTACTGTCACGCCCTCATCGTTGTCGGGTTTCAGGTACTCCACATCGATTTGTCCTGTGATACTCTCATAGCCGTTACGCACGGATGAGGCACCCTTCGACACCTGGATACTGTTCATCCAGGGCGCGGGGACATAGTCCAGCGAATAGGGTGCTGCCGCCCCTCGAAAATTAGGCAGGTTCTCGGTCAGCATCTGTACGTAGGTGCCACTCAGTCCCAGCAACTTGATTTGTTTGGCCCCCGTAGCGGCATCACTGTAGTTGACGTCCACGGAAGGGTTCGTCGTGAAACTCTCGCCGAGGTTGCAGCAGGCAGCCTTGAAGAGTTCCTCCCTGCCAATGAGCAGTCCGTTTGTCGGACCGCTCAGTCGGCGGGTTCCTTTGCGGCGCGAGGTGATGGTCACGTTCTGCAGGTCCTGGGTCTTCATCGTGTCCACCTGTGACGCGCTGTTGTCCTGTCCGTAGGCAGACAGGAATAGCATCGTTGCGATGCTCGTCATTATTATTCTCATGGTGTTTTTCTTTGATGTGAATAAGATAGAAACATTCGTCAGGATACTGCCCCGTAAGGACAATCCCCTGATACACTGCATCTTATTAACATCAAATCAATAGGACTCTTAGCAGGTTCAGATAGTCGCGCGGTGGCCCTTTCCATACCTGCGGGAAGAAAAAGTCTGCCTTCTCGTGTACTACGGGCTCCAGCCATTCTGCGACAAGGTTTGGCAGGGCGGCTATCAGGGGCTGCAGAACCTGGAAGTCATAGGTGATGGTCTGTGCCATGCTTGTGGGCGACAGTTCTATGTGCTCCATCGTCATGCAGTCTGCATTCATGTCACAACTCATGCCGTCCATGGCATCGCTGCCGAAGGGGGACATCAGCGTGACCGTCCCCGTATGTGCGCAACGCATGAAATTAACGCCACTCCCGATGAACAATAGCATCATCGAAAGCAGCACCGACAGACTGATGTGACAGAACTTCTTCATTCCGGTTGCAAAGATACGTATTATTTTTGAGACGGCAAGCCGTTAGCCCCAAAAACTAACACAATTTAGCAATTGTCATCTCTCCGGCTGGATGCCAGCCTGCCGTTTGATGTCGTCGCCCACCTGGGGTCCGTTGTTCTCCCAGACATTCCCCGGACCATTGGCGTTCTGGAGGAATTTTTCGCTGGGGGTCCAGTTGTCGCGCAGCAAGATGTTGCTGCTACCCTCGTCGGTATAGAGGTAGAACCAGTGGTTCGGGTCGTGGACGTATGACGGACTGGCGATGTCGCGTACCACATTCTCGCTGATGACGGTGCCGGGTTGGTTGCCGAGGGTGTAGATGCCTGCGCAGTCGTACATGTGCAGGGCATAGTTGTATATCAGGTTGGCATGTACCTTGTTGTCCTTCATGCATACCAGGTCGCGGTTCCAGCCCCAGCCGAGGGAGATGCCGGTGTACGACACGTCGTGGATGGTGTTGTGTTCGATGGTCATGCCGCTGACGTATCCTGCTGCAATGGCCACACAGCCCCAGTCTTCGTTGGTGACATCATGGAATTCCGACTGCTTGACGGTTTGTCCGGTACATACCTCACGGAAGTCGGCAGGTTGGTAGGGTAGGTGGGTCTCCAAACCTTCCGGCGAGAAGGAACCGCACACGTAGCCGTTCATGGCGATGTCGGTGAATGTGCAGCGTGTCACGGTTCCCCCGTGACAACCCGTTACATAGTCGAGACCCGAGCCGCCGAGGTGCTCGAAGCGGCATCCGTCGAAGTTGACATGCTCTGAATAGCGCAGTTCCACGGCGGCATCGGCCCGTCCCAGCCAACCTTGGTTGTCCAGCTTGTGGTTGTTGGGACGGTCTATCTGCGGACGTAGCTTATAGGCTTCTGTCAGGTACATGCCAGCCTGCAGGGGTACATGCCCCTTTTCCGACGGGCGCATCCAGGTGGTGTGGCTGAAGGTAATGCCCTTGATGGTGATGTCGCGGACGGGGTACTCGGCGGTGCCGATGCACTCCACCAGGGTCTCTACCACGGGAACGACAGCTTCTTGCAAGGTCTCTCCCTCACGGGGCACATAGTAGAGTTTGTGCTCCTGGATATCGTGATACCATTCGCCCGGTTCGTCGAGCAGTTCCTTGGCATTGGTCAGGTAGAACGGCGACGGGTGTCCGGTATTGGGCGTCATAGGTGATGGCCAGGGGTGCTCGAACTGGAGTTTGGCCTCAGGGTTGTGGAAACGAACGGCAGCCGAGTCGCCTTGTATCTCTATGCTTTTGATGCGGAGGTTGGAGGTACACCACATCTCGTGGAGAACCATTTCGATGTATTGGCTATTAGCTGTCAGCTTTTGGCTATTAGCGATATGTTTTTCTACTGCCTTCTTGGGAATCCACAGGATGTGGTTTTTCTTGTCGTAGGTCCTGATGCGGTACATCTTTTCGAAATCCTGTACGTCGCGGGCCCTCGTTGCTTTATGTCCGTTGACCCACAGCTGGCGGAAGTCGATGGGTCTGCCGTTGAAGCAGGGCACGTCAGCCACTAGCCACTTGCCTTTGCGCTTCCAACCCGTGATGGGCAGTCCGCCGCTGATGACGGCATCGTGGCCTTCCAGCGTCAGTCCGCTGTCCTCTGGACGCAGGCGCAGGGGTTCATAGAGATAATAGGTACCGGCAGCGAGGTGGATGGTCACCTCTTGGGCCTGTCCCAGTCGGCGTATCTCGCGGGCCTTGCGCACGGCATCGGTGAGCGACGAGTCGGGGGTGATATGGATATCAGCGGCATAGAGCTGTATGCCGCTGATGATACACAAAAGACAAAATATTTTTCTCATAGTTTCAACGTGCTAAGGGGAGCCACAGGCTCATGTCCTGGATGCCGCGGTTGTCCCAGGCGTAGTAGGGGATGAGGCGGATCTTTGCCTTACCGGTATCCCTCGATACCTCGCGGTAGAGCGTCCGATTGTCCCAGGGCTGTTTGTTGACGGCTATCACTTCGCCCTCCAAGGCTATCATGTGGTGACCCTCCAACGTCATGTTTACCTCCTGGAACTGGACGTCGGCAGGGATGGCGATGTCGTTGATGCGGAGGGAGCCCGATGCTAATGCATCGGGAGTGGTGGCTGAGGCGGGAGTGGTGGCGATGTCCTGTCCTTCCAGACAATAGACGATAGGTCCGCGCATGACGGCGACCTCATTCTTGGCCTCCTCCACCAGCGGGTTGGCCTCTATCAGACGTACCGGCATGTCGAGGGTCAGTTCCACGACGTCGCCCTTCTTCCATTTACGGGTCACGGGAATGTAGCCGCTACCCTCCATGCTGCCCACCATCCGTGAGGCGTCGGTAAACAGTTTGCCGTTGACGCTAATGCGATAGTCCGTGCACCAGGTGGGGATGTGCAGACGGATGGTCTGCAGGTTTTTGGCCTTCTTGACGGTGAGGGTGATATGACCGTCCCATGGATAGTCGGTCTGCTGTTCTATCTCCAGGTCGTTGGTTTTCAGGCTGTTCTGACCATAGAGGTTCACGTACAACAGGTCGTTATGGATGGCGTAAGCATACTCCTGTGCCTGACAAAGTGTGCGCAGCGTGTTCGGCGGACAGCAGAAACACGAGATATACCGCTGACGGTGCTTCGGCCAGCGCATGGTATAAGGAAACTCCTTCGTACGGCGCAGGGCCTCGGTATAGAAGAAGTCCTTGCCGTCGAGCGAGATACCCGAGAGGATGCCGTTATACAGTTCGTTCTCGATGTTGTCGATGTATTTGGCATCGCCAGTGGTCTGGAACATACGCCATGAGAACAGCAACATGCCAATCTGGGCGCAGATCTCGTTATGGGCGGCTTCCTGCGGCAACTGGAACTGGCGGCCGTAGGCCTGGTGAATCTGCTGGATGCTGGGTTGGTTGTAGGTCGTACCGTCGGGGCTGACGCCGTCGTACAGTGCTCCGCAACCGCCCATGATGTAGATCTTGTGGTTCACGATGTCGTCCCAGATGGCGCTGAGGTTCTTCATCAGCTGTTCCTCACCGGTCTCAGCATAGAGGTCGGCGACACCGGCATACAGGTAGTTGGCACGTACGGCATGCCCCATCGCCTCGTACTGGTCGCGGAACTTATGGCGGTCCTGGTTGTGGTCCTCGCCATTAGTAACGCTGTCACGAATAGCTATAAGCCCTTGTGCCAATGTGAGATACTTCTTGTCTCCTGTCTCTCGATACATCTCGGCAGCACCCATATAGTGGCTGGGACAGATGGCGTTACGCGACAGCTCGGCAGCATCGTTGGTCAGGAAGTTATAGAGGAAGTCGGCGGCCTTTTTGCCACACTCAAAGAGCGTCGTCTTACCGGTGGCCCGCTTGTGGATGATGCCGGCGGTGATGAGGTGCCCCAGGTTGTAGGTCTCGAAATTCAGACGCGAGGCAAAGGCGTGCTTCTGGTCCTTGCCAATCTCGATGCCGGCAGCATTCTCCGTCAAGGCATGTGAGTCGATGCCCTGGTTGCGCTCGCTGATGACCACGGGGGTGTGGATGTAGCCGTCGGCACGCTGGGCCAGGGCTACCTGTTCGATGAACTGGTCCATCAGGGCGTCAATCTTCGGGTCTTTGGTGATGGCATAGACCGAGGCGCAGGCCTCCAGCCATTTGTACATGTCGCCGTCGTGGAAGGGAGGGCCGTGGTGCTTGCCCTTGACGGTACCAGCGGCGACCTGGAAGTTGGCAAAGCCGTGGCTGCCGTGCTTGCCGTCCTTGTCGAGCACTTCATAGGGGGTGTTCCACGTGTCCCACATCGACCAGATGCCTGTCGTGGCCATCAGGTTGAAACGGTCGCCCCAGAAGCCGCCCGTCCACCGGGTGGCGCCCATCGGCAGGTTCTGCATCTGTCCCATTTTGCTATGGCTCATGTCGGTGAGTCCCTGAGCCCACGTGGTGGCACTGATACAGCCACCCAAAAGACATACACAAAGGATTTTCTTCATACGTATCTGTTCTTTATTTATTCTAAGACGGGCGAAATGCGGTTTTGTCCTAAATAAGTGAGGCAAAAAGTTGGTGGTTTGCGAGAAAGTTCCTACCTTTGCAACCGAAAACGAACTAGGTATTAATCATTATATTATTCAGATGACTGATAATCACACCATTGTTGGATTGAAGATCAAGGGGCTCCGTGAGTCCAAGAACCTTTCCGTAGAAGAGATAGCAGAACGTAGTGGACTGACTGTTGAGCAGATCAACAGCATCGAGAACGATGTGAACCTGCCGTCGCTGGGTCCGTTAATCAAGATAGCCCGTGCACTGGGTGTGCGCCTGGGTACGTTTATGGATGACAACGATGCCCTGGGTCCCGTCGTCACTCGTGCCAAGGACCGCGAGCGCGACAGCAGCATTAGTTTCTCCAACGGTGCCACCGATGCCCGCAAGCACATGGAGTATCACCCCCTGGCCCAGCAGAAGGCCGGTCGCCACATGGAACCGTTCGTCATTGACATCCATCCTGAGGAGAGCCCTGAGTTCCAGCTCTCGGCCCATGAGGGTGAGGAGTTCATCTACGTCATGCAGGGCGAGGTGGAGATTGTCTATGGCAAGGAGACCTACGCCCTGAAAGAGGGCGACAGCATCTTCTACGACAGCATTGTGAAGCACCATGTGCATGGTGCCCCCGGCAAGTCTGCCAAGATTCTCGCAGTAGTTTATATTCCTTTTTAATTGATAATTGACAATTGACAATTGACAATTGATAATGATGAGTGATGTGAAATATGATATGGCGGGCAGGCCGTTGCCCGACAGAACCTATCCGGCAGAGACCGGCAGCGAAGGCTACCAGTTGTGGGAACGAACTTTGGGAGAATGGTTGGAATACTGGGCGGAGAAGACGCCCGACAAGGAGTATATTGTCTATTCCGACCGTGACCTGCGCTTTACGTGGTCCACGTTCAACCAGCGTGTAGATAATCTGGCCAAAGGTCTGATTTCGATTGGCGTGAAGAAAGGCTCCAATGTCGGCATCTGGGCCACCAACGTCCCCGACTGGCTGACGTTCCTGTATGCTACCGCCAAGATCGGTGCCGTCCTGGTGACCGTGAACACCAACTACAAGCAGAACGAGTTGGAGTACCTCTGCAAGGACTCCGATATGGAGGTGCTCTGCATCACCGATGGTACGTGGGACTGTAACTACGTCGATATGACCTATACCATGCTGCCGGAGTTGAAGACCTGCGAGCGTGGCCATCTGAACAGCGAACGCTTCCCCTTCCTGAAGAGCGTCGTCTATATCGGTATGGAGAAGTATCGCGGCATGTACAACACCGCCGAGCTGCTCCTGCTGGGTCAGAACATCGAGGACGAGACGCTGGACGCCATGAAGAAGGAGGTCAGCTGCTACGATGTCTGCAACATGCAGTACACCAGTGGTACGACGGGCTTTCCCAAGGGTGTCATGCTGACGCACTACGGTATTGCCAATGACGGCTACTTCACCGGCGAGAATATGGGCTTCACCCAGGACGACAAACTGTGTGTCTGCGTTCCGCTGTTCCACTGTTTCGGCGTGGTGCTGGCCACGATGAACTGCCTCACCCACGGTTGTACCGAGGTGATGGTCGAGAAGTTCGACCCCCTGGTGGTCCTGGCGTCCATCCATAAGGAGCGCTGTACCGCCGTCTATGGTGTGCCGACGATGTTCATTGCCGAGTTGAACCACCCCATGTTCTCGATGTTCGACCTCACCTGTCTGCGTACGGGTATCATGGCTGGCTCACTCTGTCCTGTGGAACTGATGAAGCAGGTCAGCGAGAAGATGTATATGACCATCACCAGCGTCTATGGACTGACTGAGTCGTCGCCGGGTATGACGCAGACCTGTCTGAACGACACCTTCGAGCAGCGCTGCACCACGGTAGGCCGCGACTTCCCCTTCGTCGATGTCAAGGTCCTCGATCCCGAGACTGGCGAGGAGTGTCCCGTCGGCGTACAGGGCGAGATGTGCTGCAAGGGCTTCAACGTCATGAAGGGCTACTACAAGAATCCGCAGGCTACCGCCGAGGTCATCGACAAGAACGGCTACCTGCACTCGGGTGACCTGGGCGTCAAGGACGAGCAGGGCTTCTATAAGATTACGGGACGTATTAAGGATATGATTATCCGCGGTGGTGAGAATATCTATCCGCGCGAGATTGAGGAGTTCCTCTACCACATGCCCGGCATCCGCGACGTACAGGTGGCTGCCGTACCTTCCAAGAAGTATGGCGAGGCCGTCGGTGCCTTCATCATCCTGGAAGAGGGTGCCCAGATGACTGCCGAGGATGTGCAACTGTTCTGCCGCGGTAAGATTGCCCGCTACAAAATACCGAAGTACGTGTTCTTCATCAAGGAGTTCCCCCTGACGGGCTCTGGCAAGATCCAGAAGTTCAAACTGAAGGAGATGAGCCTGAAGCTCTGCGAGGAACAGGGTATCGAGGTGGTATGACGTACCGAGGTGGTATCAAGAATAACGGTTGGCCTGCGCCAACCGTTTTCTTTTTCCTTAGTTGAAGAAGACGTATAGTCCCACCATCACCACCGCCAGGGCTATCCATAGGCTGGTGGCCAGTTTCGAGAATCCCTCGCGAACGGGTGCGGGGATGCTATAGGTCGTCTTGTCGCTGTCGGTCAGCGAGAGGATGACCATTGCGATAACCAGGATGCAGAACAGCTCGAACGATAGCAGCATGAAGTGGGGCCAGGGGAACTGCAGCCACTGGGGCGGCCAGAGGTACAGCACACCCACCGTCAGACAGAACAGAGTGCCGAAGGTCAGCGCGAAGTTGGCGGCCCGTCGGGTGGTGCGCTTCCAGAAGATGCCGAGGACGAAGACGGCTGCCATGGGCGGTGCGATGAATCCGAGGACGCTCTGGAAGACGTTGAAGAGGTTGAGGCCCTTGATGCTGTCGATGGCTACCGTCAGGACGATGGCGATGGCGGCCCCGATGACGGTGACGATGCGTCCCACATAGTTGATGTGGCGCTGCGAGGCGTCGGGCTTGTACTTCTTGACGTAGATATCCATCGTGAATACCGTGGACAGGGCGTTGAGTGCCGAGCCGATGGTGCTGACGAGACACGCCGTCAGGACGGCGAAGACCAGTCCTACCATGCCTACGGGAAACAGGTTCTCGACCATCGTCAGGTAGGCCTCGTCGGGGTTCTTCAGCGTGTCGCCGAAGAGGGCGAAACAGATGATGCCCGGCAGGATGTACAGTGCTACGTCCAGGATTTTCAGCCATCCCGTGAAGTTGGTACCCAACTGTCCCTCACGCAGGTCCTTGGCAGCCAGTACGGGCTGTACCATGCTCTGGTCGGTACACCAGAACCAGACACCCATCACCGGATAGCCCAGGATGATGGGCAACCAGGGGAAGGCCTCATCGCTGTTGGGCTTGAACATCACCCAGTAGTCGGCGGGCACCTTCTCGACGAGTGCTGCGACGCCGCCCACACGGTCCAGACCCACAATGACCAGCACCAGTGAGACGGCTATCAGCAGTATCATCTGATAGACGTTCGTATAGGCCACGGCCTTCAGTCCGCCCAGCATGGTGAAGAATGCCGAGATGAGGAGCAGTACCAGCGCCGACATCCACATGGGGATGTCGAAGACCTGCCGGATGAGGATGCCACCGGCAAAGAGCGTCAGCGCCAGCCACGAGATGATGATGGTGACGATGGTGTACCATGCCAGGATGTTGCGGGTCGATTGGCCGAAGCGCAGTCCCATGAACTCGGGTAGGGTATGCACCTTGGCACCCAGGTAGCGGGGAGCAAAGACGAAGGCCAGCAGGGCGATGAATACGAAGGCGTACCAGGCGTAGTTGCCGCTGACGATACCCGTGGTGAATCCTGCCGAGGCCGAGGCAATCAGCATGGAGGGACCGACGTTGGTGCCCCACATGGAGAACCCGATGTGGTGCCAGCGCAGCGAGTGCTCGGCCAGGAAGAGACTGCCTCCCTTCTTGCGTTTGCTGCTGGCCCACAGACCGATGGCAATGAGTACGGCGAAATAGATTCCTAAGATGAACCAGTCGAGTCCTTGCATGTAGTGGCTTTCCATAATTATCTGCTAATTATTGTGTTATGATTCTATGTTCGATTAAAAGTCAATACCCTTGTAGTGCTTTTTAATCTCCATCGTGACGACCTTGTTCATGTCCATGTCGTCCGTGCTATCGACGGCATCGGGGTAGAGTTTGATGAGGGCTCCGGGACGGACGAAGACGGGCATCTGGTCGAGGGGCACCTCGACGTTGTAGTACCAGCGTCCGCCATCCAGGCGCTCACCCGTGAAGAAGTTCACCCACAGTCCTTCGGGCAGGTAGATGTCCCGTCTGTTGTCTCCGTTCATCACCGGACAGACCAGGAATTCCGAACCGAAATAGTACTCGTCGTCAATGTGCCACACCTGTCGGTCATAGGGGTGGTGGAACAGCAGGGCACGCACCATGGGGTAGCCCGTCCGGCAGCAGTGCTCGCTCTGTTCGATGATATAGGGCAGGAGTCGGTAGCGCAGCATCCACCACCGTTTGACGATGGGTGCGATGGCGGGGTAGTGCCACGGCTCGCGCTTGCAGGTGCCGTGGTAGCGCATGTGCGAGGAGAAGACACCAAACTGCGTCCACCGCACATAGACCTGTTCGTCGAGGGGCGAGTTCATGAAGTCGGGGGTTGAGTGGAACCCCGGCACGTCATGGCTCCAGAAGGCAAAGCCCGAGAGTCCGAAGTGCAGGCCGCCCTTCAGGCTCCCCGCCATACCGGCCCACGACGACTCACTGTCGCCGCCCCAGTGCAGGGGGTAGCGCTGACAACCCGCCCAGGCGGCACGGGCCCAGACGATGCCGTCGCCCGTCACCTCTTTCGTGACCTCGTAGGCGGCCTTCTGGTAGAGCAGGGCATAGATGTTGTTGAGGCGTTCGGGGGTGGACGCATGGTACTGGTGGTCCATATGGATGTTCTCACCGAAGTCGGTCTTGATACACTTCACGCCCATCTCCAAGAGGGGCTTCAGCAGCTGTTGCTGATACCATTCCGTCGCCTTCGGGTAGGTGAAGTCGATGGTCCCCGCATAGTCGAGGGCAGAGAAGTTACTGCCGTCGCCGCTGCTGCTCTCTGCGGTAGTCTCGTGGTCGGCGGTTTTCCCGCCGACACCTGCCGGTCGGCTGATATACCCGTTCTCCTTGGCCTCCTGGAGCTGTTCGGCGCCCTGGGCGACATACGGTAACTGCCATAGCGAGACCTTAAAGCCGTTGTCGGCCAGTCGCTGGATGAACGCCTGGGGGTCGGGGAACCGCTCGGGGTTGAACTTCCACTCGCACAACCAGTCGGTACGGAACCACCCCGTGTCCAGGTGGATGACGTCGCAGGGGTAGTGCTCGGCTCTGAGCCGGTCGCAGATGTCGTTGACCTCGTCGGCCGAGAAGTAGGTCATGCGACTCATCCAGATGCCAAACGACCATAGGGGCAGCATGGGCGGGAAACCCGTCAGCATGCGGTAGCCGCGCAGAATCTCCTCGGGGGTCGTGCCGCCGATGAGGAAGACGTCCAGCGTGGCGTGGTCGTTCAGAAACTGTACCGAGCGCGACGAGTGGTCGGCGAGCGACAACTTGCAGTAGTCGCTGGTGTGGTAGAAACAGCCGTACATACGGCTCGACAGGTAGAACGGGATGTTCTTGTAGCAGCGTCGGTTGTTGACGCCCTGCCCGTCCTGGTTCTTCAGTTGGAACGTCTGTCCCGAGAGGTCCATCTTGCGGAAGCGCTCGCCCGTACCCACGAAGCACTCGTCGGCCTCGCAGCGGAACGAGATGGTGGCTCGCTCCGTCCTGTAAGTTGCTGTCCCCTCCGTTCTGTAAGTTGCTGTCCCCTCCGTCCTGTTTGTTGCGACTGAGTCGCAACTTACGAAACCCAAGGGCAGCGCGTCGTAGCGGGGCGGCGAGAAGTGGTCGTCGCTGAGGGCTACGCCCTTCGTCTCGTCACCGTCGGGATAGAAGGTAATGAAGGGTGCCGGCTGGGGTGCTGGCAGCAGGTCGCTCCAGGGATCCAAGTGTGGGGTGCTGAGGTCGATGGTGGCCACCTTCTCGCCGTTGGCGGCGATGATGTCGCAGCCTGCCGCGCCGTTGGTCCGGGGACAGCACGACAGCATCTGCCGCTTCACCTGCGGGGCGAAGTGCAGCATGTCGTCTTCCTCCACGAGTTCGTCGCCGCTCATGGTGGTAAACAGGCGGACGATGTGCGGGGCGTAGGCCCTGACGATGAGGTCGTACGACTGCTGGGGTACCGTCGTGTCGGGCGCCATGTCTTCCTGGCGCAGCTGCTGTTGGTAGGGTATGGTGATGACGATGTCGCCGTCGCGCTCTTCTATCTTCGTGGGGGCGTAGGCCTTCCACAGGGCTTCGCCCTTCAGGTCGGTGAAGTCCATGAAATCGAAGAGGTGGTAGTTGGTTTGTTTCATTGCTTAAATATGAGGTTAGGACCAGGATGATTGTCGCCTATTTCGTTGCGACGAATCATTCGGCCTTCTGTTTCGTTGTTCTCTATGGTGAAGCCGTCGGTGCGGGCATCGAGGTAGATGCAGAAGCCACGGTCGTTGGTGGCATAGGGGGCAGGGAAAGGCGCACTAATCTTGTTGCCGCTGATGACGGAACCGGGCTGGTTGCTGAGCGTATAGATGCCGCCGGCGTCATAGAGCTGGCGGGCATAGTTGCTGACATTGTTACCCTCGATGCAGTTGTGCTCCATACCCGTGTCGTGGGGTGTCCATCCCCAACCGACGCAGATGCCCGAGTAGCTGAGGAAAAACACGTGGTTCTTGCTGATGGTGCAGTGGCGTACATAGCCCAATGCAATGCCCACGGCGCCCCAGTCTTCGTTGGCGGCATCTACAACGAAGTTTTCCTTGATGGTCAGTCGTTGGCAGCGCTTGGCCAGGTCGGTGTAGGGACGGTGTACTTCGCGGGGACTCTCTGCAAAGGAACCGCCCATAATAGCCGTGCCGCCAATGTTGCCGAAGGTACATTTCTGTACTACACAATCGCTGACGTTATCGACAAAGTCCAAGGCCGTGGCAGCCAGATTCTCGAACAGCACCGAGTGGAAGTCAACGTGATGGG
>Ga0256405_10000235_pt1 | contig 187050 bp, 177 predicted proteins | sample RumenRJG_02DNA_FD_189096 | JGI IMG/M metagenome (GOLD analysis project Ga0256405, IMG submission 189096) | Bovine rumen microbial communities from Lethbridge, Alberta, Canada - RJG_02 | ecosystem: Host-associated > Mammals > Digestive system > Stomach > Rumen | place: Canada: Alberta... | reverse complement strand
CATACAAGCGTAAGTACGTTGAGTGTGAATATTGTGCTAACATACGCAAGAAGTTACTTTTAAACGATGAGGATGTTGAGTACAAAGACTTAGACGAAATACTCAGAACCAAGGGTACTGCACACGGAGATTCTTTTATTTCCGATGATGTAATACCGAAGTCTGTTAAGGAACAGCTAACAAGTCAGCAGAAAGTACAGTTTGAAAAGATTAAGTCTTTGATGGAAGATATAGTATCAAAGTACAATGCAGACACTCTACCAGATAAGTCATATGTAATTAGCTTGGGTAGAAGATGTAATCTTATGGACTTCCATGTAGAGTGCCTAAAGAAAGGGTATATAGCAGGCTTAACCATAGTATCTTATTGTACAGTAGATGAAATTATTAGAATAATTCAAAATAGATTATTACCAGACGATGCAGAGTACCTCACACCTTACATTAATGAAAGAGATTTGTATAACAATCAAGTTTGTGTAATACAGTTAATGGGTAATCGAACAAGGAATGAAGTTGATAGTATATTCGGTTTAGTAAGATATAGAGGTCAGCGAAAACTACCTACAATTATTGTTACTGACTGTAATGCAAGTGAAACAGATACGGGTAAATTTATCATGGATAATGCTACTATTCATGAGCAAGAGGCAAGTTGCGAGGTTCCTCTTGCCATTTCTGTTATTCCAGATGAACCTGCAAGGGATATTGGTTCATTAAACAACAGTAGTCCACTCAATTTGCTTAAGCATTAAGGCAGGCTCGTTTATTTTTTAGCAGGTAATATTGACAAATAAAAGTCAATATGCTATAATACTATTAAAATCTAAAATGAAAGGAAATACAAGAGATGAAGTATTGCAAATGCTACGTTTGTGGCAAGCAGTTTCTAATCGATGATATGATTGTTGTATCAGACAGTCATCTTTATCGTCAGGGTAGCACTAATAAAGCTAGATATAAGGCTTTTGACAAAAAGAGATTCTGTAAAAGTTGCTACAAACACTATTGGGTAGTTAAAGACTTGTATTTGCTGAAAACCAGAAAGTATTTAGGAGGAGACAGGTAAATGGCTAAACAGTACAACGATGATAGTATCGATTTGCTTAGTGGTGCTAGAAGAGTTCGTAAACGTGCAGCATCCATGTTGGGTAGTTCAGGACTTGATGGTGCAAGACACGGTTTTACAGAAATTTATGGTAATGCTTTAGATGAAAAGTCAGCAGGCTATGGTGACAAACTTGAGGTTCATTACTACAAGAATGGTGCAGTTTCTGTACGAGATTATGGTAGAGGTGTACCACTTGGTTGGAATGAAAAGAATATGACTTGGAACTGGCACATCATCTATAATGAACTTTATGGTGGTGGTAAGTACGATAATGGTCAGTGGTACTTGAGGGGTATCGGAAACTATGCTAGATTTAGCATGAACGATATAGATTTCGTAAAGGGTTTTGAATCTAATGTAACTCCGATTGCAGACATTCCTAAAGACGGAGAATCTCATTCCTATGCCGATATTGATGTAAAAATCGATGGTACTGATGTCGTACTCAGGGTAAACAATCAGACTTGGGATACCGTTACTTGGGAGTTCTTAAACAGAAGACTCAATTATCTGGCATCAGTTGGTCTTAATGGTCTTGGAGCAGCATCAACTCAGTACACATCTGAATTTTTTACTGTTAAGTCTTATAGAGATGGTAAAGTCACATCTCGTTCATTCAAGAACGGGTATCCTTTGGTTAACGGCGAAAAATTTGATATGTTCGATAAAGCCCTCACAACTGAGCAGATTAAGGCTATTCCCGAAGAAATCAAGGATACAGACGAGCCTAATGGTACTTTTATCTATTGGAAACCAGATTCTCTTGTATTCTCAGACGTAAATATTGGTGGTGATTGGCTTATTGGGGTATGTAAAGACATCGCAAAGGTAGCCAATATTGAATTACATTTCGTTGACGATAACACGGGTAAAGACGAGATTTATACTGCAGGCAGTATTTCAGAGCTTTTTAGCTCAGATAGACACGTTCTTACGTCTACAAATTTCTCTCATGGAGATATTACTGTAAACGAGAAACCATTTACTTATGTCGCACATTGTGATGTTGCTCTCACACCTACAAAGGAAAATGCAGAAAGAAATATTGTTAGTTGTCATCACAATTTTGTACACATGAATAGTGGTGTTCAGTACTCAGGTGTAAATGACGCCATTGTAACATTCCTTAAAACTAAAGCAAGGTCAAAGGGGTATTCAAAACTCGAAGAAAGAGATTATTTAGTTTCTTTCGATGTAGTTGTCAGCACACAGTCTAACTATGCATCATTTAGAGGTCAGACTAAAGACGGTATTGACGATACATTTATTTATACTTTGGTTTACAATGCAGTTACAAAGATTCTTGAAACAGAATACGCAAAGGGTAATCCAGATATTGTAAATGTAGTAGAGGCTGTTATTCAGAACGCAGAAGTACGTGAGACCATTAAGATGCAGGAGAAGATTGTTCGTGAATCTAAAAAGGTCACACGTGAAAAAGAGCCAGAGAAATTTGTATCTTGCGATGCATACGAAAGTAAGCACTATGATAAGGCTGAACTTTGGATTGTAGAGGGCGACTCTGCTATGAACGGTATTAAAAAGGCTAGGGATAAGACGTTTCAAGCCATCTATCCAGTTAGAGGTAAAGGTCTTAATGTAGCTAAAGCAGGGTATGACCGTATTCTTGCTAACAAGGAGATTAGAGAAATATTCGCTCTGTTGGGTACAGGCTTTGACATCTCAATCAAGGGTATGGAGTCGCATTTTGATATTAGTAAACTTAGGTTTAACAAAATCATCTTTGGTACAGATGCAGATGAAGATGGCTACCAGATTAGGGTACTGTTATTTCTAACCATTTATAAACTCGCACCAAGACTTATCACAGAAGGTCATGTATTCATTGGAGAAACTCCAAGATTCAAGATTGACTTGCATAGTGGTGAGGTACTCTATGCACGTAACGATGCTGAAAGAGATAAGATTCTAAACAAGCGTAAGGGTAATGTAAAGAAGGTATCCAGATTTAAGGGACTTGGTGAGGTTAATGCTGATATTCTATCTGAAACGACTATTAACCCAGCTACAAGAAATTTGATTCCTCTGAATTGTGACTTCTCGAATGAGACTGAGTGTGAATTTATTGACGCACTGTTTGGTGCAGATAAGTATAAGCAGAGAAAGGGTATTCTTACCGCAGTACTTGGTAAAGAAGTAGCAGATATGATGGAAGAAAATGCTCTTATCCTTGAATCTATTGATAGTGAGGATATTGGTGACGATACAGAAGTTGTTGATGTAGACATTTAATAATTGTAGAAAACGGGGTATTTGTACAGGGACAGACTGGTATGATTCAGTCTATCCTAAAGTACATGATACGCTTAAATTACCCACTACGGGTAGATAGAATTTGGAGGACAACAAATGAGTAAAGTATTTAGTTTTTATGATTATAGGATTTCTTGGGAAGACTCAGAAAGTATCGATTCCCTAAAATTACAGATGTTAGATGATAGTGGGTATCCAGCCCTAGGTTTCAGCTTTATTGATGTCTATGAAGACAAGGTACACACAATCTCAGTTATAGATAACAGTAATAAGTGTATCTTTCTAGTATTTAAGTTAAAGTTCGACTGGTTCATTTTGGGTATGCCTATGATTCAGTTTAAACCTGAGGGAGATTGGTACACTCCTTTCACAGATGAAGTTAACGACCATCGTGGTTTTGCTTTAGGTGTATTAGATAGGGTAGATTTCCCAAGTGCAGGTATAGAGGGTACTGATGTTACATATACTATAAGCATACTTGTAGATGACTGCAGTCATGATACATTAGAAGTCACACAGGAGTATGATGGAGTTCATACTAAAAACGATATAGTCAATAAAACTCTCAAGATATATGGAGATGACTTTGAGTTTGAAGATAGTATTTCTCCTCAGGAGTTGTTTGGTAGCAAGACGGCTTTAAAGATTAAGCTATCTCAAATGGGTAGGTAAAGCATATGTGTACTTTGTATGTGAACTTAAAAAACTGCACAATATATGACAGTGATGAATATCCGAATGAATTGTTTAGTATTTACAAGACTGATACTGCCTACTATGTATATAATAGACGTACTCTAGATATTGTTTTTTATATGGTTTTAGATAAACCTATCACAGACACAAAAAATGCTCCAACATTTCATAATTATTACTGCATTACTATGTGCGACATACATTATGATAAGGATACTTACGCATTTAGTCTTTACTTAAACAATACAGGGTATGTAATTATTCATGTTAACTATAATACTAAGACAGGAATACTAACGGTAGAATATAACGGTACGGAAACATATCGCCCACATGGTATTCAGACATATAAAAATAACATACCAAAGCTAGACGCTCAGGGTAAGTTGAAACTTGCCTTGAGCGAAACTAATGCCTTTACACTATTAGAAGATAAAGTATTAAGAGAGGTTACTTAATGAAATTATTCACGGTAGTAGATTTAGAGACAACAGGCTTTAGTCCTGTTTCTGATAGTATTATAGAGATTGGTGCAATAAGTGTCAACAATGGGGTAATAGTTGAGAGATACTCTCAGTTAATCAACCCATGTCGTTCAATTCCTGTAAATATACAATCTTTAACAAGGATAACTGACAATATGGTAAAAGATATGCCTACTATTGAGGAGCCATTACTTCATTTATATAAAATGATGCGTGGGTATCCAGTTGTAGGACACAATATCAAGTTCGATATGTCTTTTTTGCAGGAAAAGGGTAAAGAGTTAGGTGTAGACTTCAGCCTAGGCGGTACAAGATATGGGGTAGACACATTATCTTTGGCACGGTCAGTTCTAAAAGATGAACCATCTCATAGTTTGCAAGCAGTTGCAAACTATTACGGTGTAGCGAAAGAAAATGCCCATAGAGCATTAGATGATTGTGAGATGACTTTAGCAGTCCTCAATAAGATGGGTAGTTTCACTCCAGAGCAGTTATTTAAGAAAGGAAAGATATGAGACGTTGGCATTTAAGTAGCAGGGTACAATCTATTTTGGTATTTTTTGTGTTTGTTTTGACATTTACCTATGCTATCGCATTTGTATATGACTTTAGTAAATACTATACAATTTTCAATACAAATAATAAAATTGTTGAGACCAATTCAAAGTATATTGATACAGTTAAGAAATATAGTAAAACAAAAAATGGTAAATACAAGATTACAGTAGAAGGCTCAGATGTAGAGGAGCTATCTGCAAAAGCAAATACAACTCTATATACTTTGTATCTCGAAGATGATAATTGGCTATACTACGACATCAAGGGTAGATACCAGAGACTATATACTACAGGGGACTCTCTAGTTTCAAAAATCAAGAAGGTCAAAGATGGGTATGAAGTTACTGTAAATAATATTACATTTACAGTTAGTGGTAAAAACAGTCCGATTTATACCTGTTCTATTATGGAAACAGGCGACTTCCAGATTTTTCTAGCAAACGAGCAGGGTAACAATTTTGTAGAAAAATCTCTCGATAACGTAGAGAAGACAGTATATAAAAACAATCAGTACAAACTGAAATTTACAAGTAAGTTCTCTAGTACAAGTTCTTCTAAAGAAATTATGCTAGTAACAAATTTAAAGACAAACGATGTGTATTTCGATTCTAGCACCAACACACTGCTTAAAAATGCAGGAGTTGATTTCTTAGGTACTTACATTCTAGAGTCAAAAATGCTTTTCGTATTAGTGTTTAATGTGCTTTGGGTAGTTGTGCTTTACTTAGTCAGACGTGATAAGCTTATTGCTGACTTTTATATTTCGGGTAAGAGTCTAAAAAGACTATACATAGCAAGTATTCTAATGCCTTTATCTTATTTAATACCTTTGGGTATTTTCTATTTAATGCTCACATGCTATTGACAAATTAGCAGATACATGGTATAATAAGATATAAGTTAAAAATAGCAGGTAATTAAATAATTACTAAAAATTTAGGAGGTAAGAATGTCCGAGGATTTGAATAAAACTGTAACCGATTTGAAAAATATGAGTTCAGGTGTACGTTACCTTGCTGACGGGTATATTGAATATGGTATGTCAGTTATTACAGACAGAGCACTTGCAAGTTTGCATGACGGTCTGAAACCTGTACAGAGACGTATTATTTTTACTCTGAAAAAGAGTAAATCGACTGCTCCAATTAAGTCTGCAAGACTAACGGGTAATGTACTCGCTTTGCACCCACATGGAGATGCATCTATTTATAAGTCTGCCGTTCCTATGACAGATAGTAATGGTAGCATGGCATTTCCTTTGTTAAAGGGTACAGGAGCCTTTTCTTCAGTTATTGATACTGATAAACCAGCAGCAGCTCGATACACAGAGCTTGCTTACCCACCTCAGGCTGATGAATTCTTTGGTGAGATGCATGGTATTACAATGATTCCAAACTTCGATAGTACTGAAACAGAGCCTGTCGAGTTGCCTGTATCTTTCCCAGCTATACTTGTCAATGCATCATCGGGTATTGCAGTCGGCTTTAAGTCTAATATGCCGTCTTTTAACTTTACAGACGTTTGTAATCTTGTAAAAGAGTATATTAAAGACGGTAAGTGTACTACTGTTATTGAGCCAGATTTTGTTACAGGCGGAGAATATGTACATGACGCCAAGGAGTTGCAGAAACTCATGCAAACGGGTAGAGCAAAACTCAAACTTCGAGGTTCATATATCGTTAATGGAAGTAAGATTGATGTAACCAATCTTCCTTATGGTAAGAAGATTCAGAATATTGTACATCAGATTAATAATCTTGAATCTGATTACATTAAGAACGCATATGATTCTTCAGATTTAACACATGGTATTGCCTTTACAGTTAACTGTAAAAATAAGCAGGCTGTACAAGAGGCAATATATGATTTGTATAAGAATACAGATTTTCAGTACACTTATTCAGCTGATATGACTGTAATTGAAGATGGTATGCCAATCATTTTAGGTGTATGGGGTATCATTGAGCACTGGGTAGCTTGGAGACGTTCCGTTCTAGAGAAGGAATACAACTATCGTCTTGAGGATGCAAAAGAGGCTCTTAAAGAATCAAAGGCGGTTATGACAGTTGTAAATGATAGAGAAAAATGTATCGAATTCGTTAATATTGTTACAAAAAATGGTAAACGTGCAGGAGCGAAGTACATTAAAGAAAACTTCTCTAGAGACGATATTCCAGAGGAGTATATTGATTTTGTAACAAATCGTGCTTTGTCTGTCTATAATGACGGTGGTAAGTATAAGACTACTTTTAATACAATCCAGCTAGAGATTAAAGAGCTAGAGAATAATCTTGCTGATATTGATACAGTTATCTCAAAGCAGATGGATTCTCTTATTGCAAAATACGGAAAGCGTATGCCACGCCTTACAAAGGTATCTAAGACAGATTACAACTTTACAGGCGATAAATCTGATACTAAGGCAGAGGACATCAAGGATACTTCTACTTGCTATTACACTATGAAGGGTAATTTCTTGAGAAAGACTCCAAACCCAGTAGCAGATAAGAGTTCTGACGTCATTTCGTTTGTTGGTACTGCATCAGATACTCTTATTGCGCTGGATAACAAGGGTAGACTCATGCGTATCTATTGCGAGGATATGCCTATGAGTGCTATGTCAGGTTTAGGTCAGTACATTCCTAGAATGTGTGGTATCAGCGAGACAGACCAAGACTATAAGGTAGTTTGGATTAGTAGACTAACAGGCGAAACTCTCATGTTACTTTACAATGATGGTTGTGTAGGTTTTGTAGACGAATCAGAATTTGTAGGTAATAATAGACGTGTAAAGGTACTCGAAAAGGGTATTTCAACTGCTCATGCAGATAAGCTATGCATGGTATTCCATGAAAATCAGATTCCAGAGGCACTCTTTGTAACGACCAAGGATGCAAGGGTAGGCTGGTGTATCCCATCAGAGTTGAAACATAAAGACCGTAAGGCTAGAACTAGAGCCTTTAGAAATACTACAAACTCTGTTATTGATTCGATTCTTCCAACCACACTAACTGATATTGCAGTTAATGTTGCTACAAATGAAGTTTATAAAGATGTACTTCATAAGCAGGTAAATAGTACTGATATTCAGTTTAAGGCAAATCAGTTGATTCCTGTATAACTAGGAGGGTACTATGATTTTCAAATCACTAAAATATGCTCAGGGTAGCGAGATGTATGCACTAACTTTACCAGACGAAAAGATTGTTCATCTTGGTAAGGGTAAGTCAGTTAACAGTAGCGGTAATCAGGTACTAGAGACTGTAGAATCTCTGCTTATGCGTGACTACTCAGGGTATTACAATAAACTAGATACTCAGGCTAGTACATCTGGGTTTGAGGCATCACCATTTACAGGTAAGGCAATCTTAAGTTTTACAAATGGTGCTACTATAATAGGAGACAGTAAAACAGGTAATGTCGATATTAAGGGTGATTTACCTAAAGTGCATTGTATCAGATATACAAATGGTGGTGCTTTCAGGTCTTTCGGTAATGTAGAAGATGCAGATTTTAGCGATATGCTATCTACCGATATGAGAGAATATAATGATAGAATCTCAGGTACAAATTGGCTGAAGATTGTAAAGCTGACAAACAATGTGTTTAGGGGTATTTACGGTTCGGACAATGTAGTTCATTTGGAGACCACACCTTTAGGCTTTACAATTAAGTATCTGTATGATGTTAAGCCTGTACAGTCTGTATTTCTACTGTTAGCAGAATGTATGCTAACGCCCTATGACTATAAAAGGGTAGTTCTTCTTCCACCGTTGGATATTTTTTCTGATGGTACTATTAACAAGGATAGTAAAGATATACTCACTTCTAGGCTTATTCAGGCAATTTCAATGCTTAAGGGTACTCAGTTAGTATTATATAGTGGTAGCGATTTACCACATGAGAAAGCTATAAATGTGAGGTTGATTAAGTAGTATGGATAATAGTGTTTTAGAAAACAATATGCCAAGTACGGAAGAGCCAACAGGGTATGAACTTACTCCAGATGAGCGTTTGTCTGTATTAAGCGATACTCTCATTCAAAGTATCATTCATAAAGACGACTTATCATTAAGTAATAGAAGATATATTTTTGGTCAGGTTCCGCCAGAGGTATTCAAAGACGAGAATTATATCATCTATAAAGTTTTCTATAACTTCAAGGATAAGGGTATTACACCAGACGAAGAATTCATCAAGTTGCACCTTACAAGGAATACAAAGCTGATTAAAGATGCAGTTGCGTATATTGATGTAAATGCGTATAAAGACTTAGATGACAATCCTTTGATTGGGTATGTTTCAGGTGTACTTAAACAGTTTAATCGTTTAATGCAACTAGAACCGTTAAATCATGATGATTTTACATTAAGCCTTGAAAAGTATAAACAAGAGTTTTCTGCTTATGAGGTAAACAAGGCTTATAGCACATCAAAACTTATTCTGTATGATGGTGTACAGGTAGGCAGAAAGTTTTATCAAGGGTATGACGATTCGGTAGCCTATATTAAAAAGGTAGTCGCTGATGTTGACGCAGTTTTAGACCAGACAAGTGGTGTAGGCTTTATTGACTCCCGTACCCAGGGTATTGTAGACGATGATAAGACTGCCAAGCCAGAGCTTTTGGGTAACTTTGATTTAATCAATGAGCTTAATACAGAATTAGGTGGGTATTACACATCTATGTTTTACAACATCATGGCACCCACTAAAGGTGGTAAGTCAAAATGGTGTGCCAGAACAGTTCATACTATTTTGATGAACGGTCACAATGTATCTGTATGGGCACACGAAGGTGGATACAAAGCTTGGTGGGCACAGATGCGTGCTATTCACTTTGAGTATATGTATATTAGAAACAAGTCTGAAAGTGAAAAAGTTGCACCTCTATCTCAACGCGAGATTTTGTATGATGATTACCCATCAGAAGAAATTAAAATGCTTGAAGAGGCATCACGTCTAGACTTATTTACCAATATTAACTATGGTAATATGTATATGATTGATAGACCGTTTAAGGTTGAAACTTTTATAGATGAAATTGAAACCTCGGTGCAGATGAATCAGTCTAAAGCAGTTTGTATTGACTACCTACAGTTGATTGGTTGGGATAGCAAGAATTTATCAAAACCACAGGCTATTGGTAAAGCTTATCAGGATTTGCTTGCTTATTGTAAGAAAAGAAATGTTATGGCTATTTCTCCATCTCAGTTTACTCAGGACTTTATGAAGGAGATGCAGAATAGCAAAGAGGGGGTAGGACACGAAACTCGAACAGCAGGTGGTGAATCTTCCGAGATTATTAGAACACCAGATATTAATATCGCCCTGTACGCATCGGTAGAAGATTTACAGAGACGTGAGATGACTATTATGTCTGTACCTAGTAGAATGGCTAGACCTTTCCGTGATATTAAGATTAACATAGACTTACGAAGTTGCTTATTTTATAGCATCGATGGGGTATAAAATGAAGAAGATTGTACTAGCAACCATAGGGGTATTTGCAGTTTGCCTTGGCATACTTGTATTTATAACTCCAGACCATATAAAGATTAGTGATTATATCGAAGAGTAGTAGATATAAGGCGACTCTAAAAATTGAGTCGCCTTTTATTATAGGATTCTAAAAGAATAACTCCGCATACTAGAATAAAAATACAGTTTATTTTTTATTATTGAAGTCATGCTTTTGTCTTATATAAAAAATGCTATGAATTATTGTAAGAACAGAAAGTACACAGGGGGTGATTCCTATGGTTTTATCTGATTTTGTTAAGAAGATTCGTGGTAATGCTTTGCAGGCATTAGTTCTTGATGATAAGGTACTTGGGTATCGTATTAAAGTCTTTGATTTAGAATCTCAAAAATATATGTATTATGACGTCAGTTCCTCTGTCCTAAAGGATATGCAGGGGTATTTAAACTCACATACGTTACCTAAAGCAAGTTTAATTAGACATAATGGTGGTTTATATACTCAGGAAGAATTAGATAATTCTATTGCTATAACAGAGCTAAAAGAAGGCAGTATGACGGATAAGATTATAAATCTGTTAAAGTTATCGCTAGAGGGGGTAAAATAATATGTTTCCTTTTGTATCTTATATGGATAAAGACGATGTACGCTATTTTGCCTTTTCAGACGGTAATGGAGGCTTTGACGTTATACCAGAGGCAGACCTAAAACTACTCTTAAAATACTCAAAGTATAATGGGGTAGAAGTACTATCAGGGGTATCTCTTTCTGATACAGGCGAATTAGTCTATGATAAATCAAAGGTTTTTGCTCAGGAAGAGGTAGATGAAGACATCGATTATGATGAAAATATCGACGAAGACGTTGATTACGATGAAGACGCAGATATTGACGATAGTATAGAAGATGTTGAAGAAGATACCGAAGATATTTATGAGAGTATAGAGGATATTGATGAAGATACCGAAGATATTGACGAAAGTATCGAAGATGACTTTATTGATGAGGATACAGAGGAAATCTTTGGTAAGCTAGAAAAAGCAAACCTGTCTTTGCGTGAGCTGAACGATTATTTGGGTAGTGTTCCAGAATTAAAACAAAGTTATGAGAACTACCTTTCTGAAAATGGTTTATTAAATACTGTAAGTAATTTCAAGGACTATCTTCAGGGTACTTATAACGTCAACCCAGACATATTGGAAAACTTCATTAATTGGTATGATACCAACGGTCACTTTGCTAGAGATTTACTGTATAAGATTATTACACCAGAGCAGAAAGATTTGCTCACACGTTATTCTCTTTGGTTGTCTAGGCAGATTTTTGAATCTGACGGTCAGCGTGGTCAGACAATGAAGACTAGATTAAAACCAGACATGTATAAGTTAAAAAAGGCAAAACTAGATGCTCTTATTGGCAATCATACATGGGAATATGCAGGGTATTTTTATTCTCCCGAAGTCACACGTTGCAGATTAAATCATAAAATTCACAATGTACATCTAGCATGGGCATCAGATGTTAAAGATTTTGATTCATCTATACTTCGTTCAGCAAACTTTACTTCTTTTGTAAATGATGTTATTACAGAAGATGGTTCTATCGACGAAGAGATGGTATCAGAAAACATGGCACAGAATAAAGGCTCAGTAGAGGTAGCAATACAGGAAGGCTTAGCTAAAGGGTATATCATTCAGTTTGGTTCTCAATGCGTTGGCGATTTCTTTGACCTAGACAAGACACAGCTTAGCCAGTTGTTAAATGCATCATCTAAGATGGAAAAAGATTATAACTACATTTTGGGTATTTTGAAGAGTTCACGAAAAGACCAAATTATGAGTACTTTTAAGCCACTGCAGGCTATTATGGGTACTGATAGACGTGCATTAAAAAAGCTATCTTTGAAGTTGGTACTGTCAGGTGCAGTAACAAAGGATGCTCTAGACTCTCAAACAAACGAACTCAATACTGAACTACTTAATTATTATTATGATTTTACAGAGTTGGGCTTACCATATCCACAGACATTGATTCAAATGTTGGAGTTGTATCTTACAGGAGACAAGCCAGATAATTATGGTAGCATAGTAAATCATTATCTTTTGGGTAAAAAACCTCTCATGTATTCAATAGGACAAAAACCAGCAGAATTAGCAAAGAGTATCAGATACAACTTACGGTATACAGAACTCTTTGAAAGACTGTATAGAAATGCATACATACCATTGAATTTAGCAGTATTTAATAATCTAGGGGTAGTAATGCCTTGTGTAAATGTAGGTTCGTTAGGCTACATTGATTCAAGTATTCAACGGCAGTTAGTAATTCTGTGTAAGAATTTGGTACGTATTTTCTGCTATGAGTGTGAGGGTATTTATGCTCAGACACCTCTTTCTAATGAGAGCAAAAAGGCGTTAAATCAAGCTCTAGAAACAAGTTATACATTACCAGAGATAAAGAACCAGACATTTGTAGAGTCACCAGAACTTACTGCAAACCGCAACAGAATGTTAGATTTACAGTCAGAATTGGGTATTGCAGGTACTGATTGGGAATTTGGTTCTTCAGCAGACTCTCGTGAACTATACGCATCTTGTATGCTTACTAGGTATAATAATTACAGAAAGAATTACGATGGTATGTATGAGCATAGAGATGATGATATGTATTGCTTAAATAAGGTATTAAAGGTACTATACAACGCCAATAGGGTATTAAACTCATTAATGGGGGTACATTTAGATAGGTATCCGTATGACTCCGAACTAATATTTAGACAGGAGGCTTGAAATGATGACGACACAAGAATATGAAGAAAAACTAACAAATTTGCAGGCATCTCTAAAGGAGAATGAAACCAAACAGGGTAGTCTTACTGAAGAACTCCGCACATTAACAAATCGTATGCGTGAGCAATTTGATACTGATATGCAGATAAAAGACATATCATATGATTTATGTTCACAGATTAGTGGTTTGTATCTACGAGACCCAGAATCCTTGGTAAACAGACATAAATATACTTTGGTAGAGTCACGTGAAGAAAAACTGCTTACTGATTTTACGATAAGCAAGGATAAAATAAGTGATAACATACCAAGGGATAAAAGAGGCACACTTGACGTAAATTTCGAGGATGACACTTCGGTAGATAAAATGGTTTCTGCTATTACTGATTACAAAAGTTTAATCAATGGGGTATTGGCAGACCGTTTCAACAAGGCTCTAGACAATTATATGGATACATATATTGATAAATATAATGCCTTGAGACATAAACGTATGGACTTGGAAGATGAAAAATTCAGCATAGAGAAAAATATTCTTGAGTGTGAGAACAATATTTCTCGTATGAAGAAGATAGACCAAGCAGAGATAAAAACTACTACTGATATTAGTAGCGAGGTACAGAATGTAAAAACCTATACAGACGTTATAGACCTTGTACAAAGACATAAGAGTGACCTAGAATCGATGGGTAGTAAATTTACCACAGCAGTAGCAATTCTTGGTACTTTAGAAAAACGGGGTAATGAGACCTGTTCAGAGAAACAGTATTGGCATATTAAACGTGCATATAAAGCCTTAACAGGTTTAGACGCTATCGAATTTGTATCATCTGAAAATAAAGTTACAAACGAGATAGAGCCAATAAATAGTATTCCGTTTATGAAAGATATTTTAGCATATTGTATTAAAACAAACACACATATAGAATCAGATTTTGCTAAAAATATTATAACATCAGTCTTAAAATATGAAAAGATTTCATCTAAACAAGCCAAATTTGTATATCCAACGTATGTTGGTGCTTTGAATACATTTTTTGAAAAAGCCTATAAGCAGACTAACGATGAATCTTGTAATATGTCTGTATCATATAATAGCGATAAAAAGGGTAGCCTGCCCGAGATTTTTATACAGGCATCAAATGGTGACCCAGAGCATTTAAGTGCCGATGATATACAGGATACTCTATTCACTTGTAAGTGTTTAAGTGTAGATGAAGTTTTAGGGAGTTAAGCTATGTCGGAAAACAGGGTATTTGTTGTATCTGAAAATGAAGATGAGGTAAATTTTTTAGCATTGTGTTCATTAGATTATTACACTAGAACGCCAGACGAATTTAAGCGTATGTTTACGAAAGATAGGGTAGTTAGAGATAAAGACTTTCACGATTTAGGTTCACTTCGTTTGAATAAGTACGGCGTTCAGTTCGAGTTTGGAGAAAATTCTTGTAAAATTATTTTCTTCAAAGACGGGGTATATTATAATCTACACGTAGGTACTTTAGACGATAAGTATTATACAATAGACTGTTTAGATAATGATACACTTTGTGTATTAAAAAAGGAGGTATCAGATGAAAAAGTTGGACTCAGGGTAACTAATATCGTGAATAACGATGGAGTTTTATGTATCTGTCTAGAAGTTAGCGATTTTAGTGTAAATGTTATGCTAGATACAAACACATATGATTTCATAGACATCAATGCAACAATAGGGTATCACAGTTATATAGGTTCTGATTACTTTGAACCAAAGGAACTTTAAGACGCTCTTTACAAATAAGCAGAAATATGGTATAATAGTACATAATAGGAGGTATTCTTATGGCACAGATTAACAGTAAGGCGAGAGAACACGCAAAAAAGGCACTCCAGTTGCCCGAATCGACACAGTTTGCAATCATTTCTTGTGCAGGCAATCTTAAAGATGGTTGTAACTGGGGTTTTGTTCCGCTTGAAAAGGCTAGACCTTATGCTGAGGCACTCAGTAAGGATTCTAACATTACAGTTGCAGCTATTGGTAACGAAGACGTTATTGTAGAAGTTAATACGCAGTATCTTCTGCAGAGCCTTATGTCAGTCACAGCAGAAGGTGGTATTGTCAATAAAGACTTGAAAACCATCGTAGAACTTCAGAGTAAGGCAGTTGCAGATTGTGCAACTTTCCTTGCAACAAAGGCTGACAAGCTCATGCAGGGTGGTACAGTTTGTGTGTATAACCTTAATGATAGCAACAGGGTAGTATATAAGGGTAGAACTCTCCCAGCTTTTAAGGTAACAATTTCCACACTGTTTCAGCAGTTAGCTTCAATGGGGTATCAGGTTTATGTAGCAGGTGCTTGGAGAAACCCTATGGATTGTGTAGGACATATGTCAGAGGTGTATAAGTCAATGGCTATCCATGAGACAAGACATGGTGCTTTGATTCATATTAGATTTGCAGGCAACAAGGCTCAGGCTGATAACCTTAAGAAGCAGTTTAAGGCTCAGTATAGATAAAAGTATTTTAGAGGGGCAGATATTTGCCCCTCGTATTTTGAGGTTTTAGTAATGTCTAGTTTAGAAGATTTTATCCTAGAATATAGAGACTCAGAAACAGGCGAATTAGTAGTAACATTGGCAACCTATTATGAACGATATATCAAACCATTAAGACGTGAATTTTCACGTTGGAGCTTTTTAGAAGATAAGTTGGTATTATGTTGGTTTCCAGACCATGAAGATGTAAACCCATCAATGGGGTATATACCAGACCGTACTCACAAAGGTCAATATATCTACCATTGTTTCGGTTGCGGTAAGTCGGGTAATGTAATACGTCTGCATCAGCAGATAGAAGAGCTTTATCATAATAATAGATTAAATGTTGAAGACGCTTGTCGTGACCTAGCAGCCAAGTTTGGTATTCAACTGCCAGAGTTATCTGAACTATCAGAAGACGATTATGAGGGTAAATATCTTCGTAAATTACGCAAGATAGATATTATGAAGTATCGTTATACTCGTAATGATTATATTAGGGAGATTAGGAAAAATCGGGTAGGCACACATAGTCTTGACGCACTCAATTCTGAAAACGTCAAGATGATAGCCACCGAAAAGCATTTGTATGATTAATTATGGTTTAGAAGATTGTTGTGAAGATACCTCAAAAGTAGAGGCAGTCAATGAATTAAATATTATGACCTTGTTACATGGTACAGCTATTACGTTAGATATAGCACCTTTGCATACAGGGGTAGTAATTTGGAATGGCTCTAGTTTTGAGGAGTATTATTTTCATTTAAGTCGCAAAGAGGGTATTCAAGACGAGTCTGTTTCTCCTATGTGGGCAATAAAGCAAAGACGAGTCTTTAAAAAGCATCTTGAAGAAATAGTAAAGGGTAGAAGTTTTGACTATTGCTTGGTAGAAGGTGTTTATGGTGGTGAGAACTACAACACAACTGTACAGTTATTAAATCTTAACACTGTAATCGATGAACTTATATTAGATGGGGTATGTAATGTAAAGACTCTTTATCGTGAAAAACAAACTGTTTGGTCTAGAGATATGCGTTTAATCTACAAGCAGAAGAATAAACCTACAAGTAAAGTAGAGGTTCAAAATTTCTTAGATTATATGCACTGCTCTTACTATTTAGAGCATAAAGACGATACCGCAAAACAGAAGGCTTTAGAATGTTTTGAAGATATATGCGATTCTTATGGTATGATATTTAGTATTGTAGCAAAGTTAAATTTTGTTACTACGAGCGAAAAGAAAAAGCATATCAGATTCAACGATATTAAAATGCTTTATGTAGAAGACTCGAGTGATGTTTATTATAGTCGAGATGAGGTATTTAGTTCAGGAGACTTTGAAAATGTAGATTTAGATTTTCGTAACATTGAGAAGTCAATCCTAGGATATATCGAGCAGTTTCCAAATAAATTATTATGTGCGTATCTACCACCAAGCAAATTGGGTATTTTTGGAACCAGACATCATTTAGAATTCTTTTGTAATGAAGATGACGAAGGCTGGTTATATTTTTACAAAAAGAGGTGATTGGTATGGATTACATGGGGTATCAAATGCTTAAATTCTCAACAAGTCAAATACTTACGGCTTTGAGAGAGCAGTTAGCTATGCAGTATAATATAAATCCAGCACAGATACAGGTACAACGTATTGATGAATTTCCCGAACTATTAAGACACGCTTGTGCTTATGGGTATATTCAATGGTTGCCTAAGCAACAGTTTGATGTAGTAGACCGTGATGGGTATCGGGTAGTTTACTATTATTTTTGCAACAAATGTGGTAAATTATTCTTCCCGTCACATTTAGATATGCAGTATTAACATAAGGAGGTGATATGTATGTATATTTTGGCAAACGTAGACTTTGAAAGAAATCAGGTTACTGTATTTGATACTACTGACGCTACTTACGATGCAGTTCCATTTAACAGTATCGTAGAGAAGTGCTTGGCAGGCGAGTTTAAGATTCATGGCATCATTCCACTAAATAAGCGTCAGAAGAGTGATAGTGTACCTCTTAATTGTGGGGTATCTATTTCAGAACTTGAGGCTCGTCAGGCATTTGCAAAGTATTACATGGATAGAGGTTGTAGCAGAGAAGAGGCTTATATTCGTGCAGGCATTGGAAATAGATTGTAGGAGATTAGTATTATGAATTTAGAGTTAGACGCATTACTAGGTTGCGTAGATGAAAATGGGGTAGATTCGCTTACAAATGAGCAGGTTGAGTCTCTTATCGACCATATTAAGAAGTGCAACGATGCTATGAATATGGGAGACCCTATCGTACCAGATGCCATTTATGACCGTATGGTAGCAATTCTTAAGCACATTAATCCAGACGCTGATGTACTTAAAGCTATTTGGGAAGATGGCGGTACAGACCTCACTGATGATGACGCAGTTTTTAAGTCAAACCCAATGTACAGTATTCAAACAGTCAAGTCCTTTGATTGTGACGAATTGCGTGATTATGTCAACAGGATGCCCGATGGCTTTGTATTTGATGGTCACGCATCTGTTAAGTTGAATGGTCATGGTATCAGACTTGTATATGAGTATGGTAAGTTTAAGAAGGCTCGCAGTAGAGCTAGACATTCGGCAGGTAAAGACATTACTGCCCAGCTTAGGGTAATCCTAGAACGAGACGGTCTTACTTATATTGACGATATTTCGGGTTTAAGCATTTGTGAAATCAGAGGAGAATGGGTACTGCCTTTCGATAATATGGATAAAGCAAGAAGTTTTAATCCAGATATTAAGTCACCTTTTAGTGCCGTATCTTCTATGGGTAGAGAATCAGGTACAGAAGAAGAATGGAATCTACTTCATTTTGTAGCCTATGAGATGTTATCTAACGAATCAGACTCATTTTCCAGCAAATCAGAAGAGTATGATTACCTTGAGTCTTTAGGTTTTGAAGTACCACTTGCTTGGGAAATTCCAGACTTAACAAAGGAATCGTTAATCTCTGACCTAAAAGGTATTGTTTCTGATTGTGAGGCAGATGTTGTACCAGACGAAAGCACAGGCTTTCAAGGGTATGCCTACTATACCGATGGTATTGTATTCACAATTAATGATAAAAAGACCTTTAGAAGTTTCGGAGATGATGGCGGTCACTATAAGTTTGGTAATATCGCTCTCAAGGTTGGGTATTGGAAGCAGGATATGTACTGCGGATTTATCCAGACTATCTATTGGAAGGCAGGAAAGTCAAAGTTAAGCCCCGTTGCCATTATTTCAGAAGGCGAAAATGATATAGAGTTTGGTGACTTGTGTTACCACCCTTATATCACAAGCGAAAAAGAAGTAGATAATATATCTGAATTAGGGGTATTGACTGCAGCAGGCAATCGTGTTAGACGAGTTCCTCTTTATGAACCAGCAAACATGGTAATTCTAGACGCATATGCAGGTAATCTTATCTATTTCCGTTATGGCGGTGAGGCAGGTGTAGTTCCTTGTTTCGAGGATGGAACTCCTTTAGTAGATGGTAAGATTAAGAATGCTTTAACTCTAGATGATGAAGATGACTGGGTAGAGTATGTAGACGATTACGATGAATAAGGGGTAGCAATATGGATAACAGACAAAAATACTGTAAATTTTGTGGTGCATTGATTGACTGGGATTGCGTTGTATGTCCACATTGTGGTAAACAGGTAGAGACTTTACAGCAAGCACCATAGTATAACCCACAAGTAGTGGTAAACACAAATCAGAATGTAAGTAATCCACCATATTCGACACCACATTATCCTAAGCGTTGCGAAAGGTCTACCGCATTACTGCTATGTATTCTATTTGGATGGCTTGGGGCACACAAGTTTTACGAAGGTAGGTCAGTGTTAGGGATATTATATATTTGTACTTTCGGTTTGTTTGTTGTCGGTTGGTTTGTCGATATTATCGTTATTTCAAATAAACCAGATGTATATTATGTATAACACGAGGATAGCAGTATTATGGGTAGGCTAATATTATTGATAGGCAAAACGAGTTCAGGTAAAGATACTGTTGCTAGATACATCAAAGACGCTTATGGTATCAATCAAGTTGTAAGCTACACAACAAGACCAAAAAGACCTTGCGAAACGAATGGGGTAGAGCATATTAGAGATAATTGTATAGAACTGGGTATAGATATAAACGCATTTTATACGTTTATGCGTTACATGATTGAAACAGATTTTATTATGTCAAATACAGATAGATATATGAATAATATCGCTCTATTACGTGACACATATACAGGTTTTGCACCAATTTATGATACGGGTAATTCAATGTTTTTTAGAGAACGTAGTTTACCTATTGTAGTTCCAAGATTAAAAACGCACTCATTTGTTGAAAAAGAGTTAGATTTATTAAAGTGCATACCAAACGAATATAGGTGTATAGTAAACATAAACAAACTTCCTACAAAGGAAGAGTTTATGCAGATATATTCACAAGATGTACCAGATAGGTTGAATAGATTAGAGCCACTATATAATCTGTACACACAAAAGATAGCATTATTACAAGCATTTCAGACTGGTAAAGATATATGGAGAACAAGGTATTAACTTAGAAAGGCAGGTATTTCTTAATGAATGGCGAAGTACATATGGCAGTTGGCACTGCCACAGCAACAGGTATGGCTTTAGTCCTACCACAAATGCAGGCATCTGATACAAAGATGTTAGGTTTGGGTATCGGTTGTGCTATTATTGGGGCACTCATGCCAGATATTGACGCAAACGGAGAGTCAAAAATCAAAAAGCAGTTTAGAAAAACACTTACATTTTTGGCTTGTGGTTTGGTAGCAACTCTTGTATATGGGTATTCTACAGGTTCTCTTGATAGTATAGTAAGTCAGTTGTTACATACAAAAGCATTTATTGGTTTAGCAAGTTTTCTAGTTTTGTCAATCATTGGGTATATGTCAGGACACCGTCAGTTCACTCATTGGTTGCTTGCTTGTGTACTATTTACGTCATGTTGGTATATCATGTTTGGGCAGACCTTTGCAATCTGGTTCGGTCTTGGGTATTTAAGCCATATCCTTATTGACTTGCTCAATAAGAAGCCTATTAAGTTGTTTTTCCCTCTACCATTGAATGTGATGTTTGGTATTTGTTATGCAGACTCAGCGATGGCAAAGGCAATCGGCGGTATCTGCACTGGACTTACAGTTGTATTTATTTATATGCTTACAATGGGTAGGCTTTAATTTTAATGGGAGGATAATGGTATGAGAGTAAGTGAGTTAAAGAACGTATATGCTTATATTAACAAGACTGCATTTAATAATCAAATAGACCAGTTAGTTAATTGGTTAAGGTTAGAGATTGGTGTTCCAGTTAAGCGTTTTAATGCCGTATTTTATGGTACGGGTACTATTTCTAAAAAAGATTTAGCACAAGATACACATAATTTACTGCATGAGGTGTATATGCAGGCTTGCGATTGTGACGCAACCGCATTTAGAAAATGGTTAATGTTAGCACGGGTATCAAAAGAAACTATTGCAGAAGAAGTGTATAAGATTGCAGGTGTAAATATTACACAGGCAAGCATAACTTATGAGAAGTTTGTAATGAACAATAAGTATAGCAAGGCTGACGCAGACAGCACTAGACAAATCGTTGGTTGTGATAAGCATAGAGATTTAATCTTTATGGATAATGGCAGAATAACTAATTTACAGGAGCTAATAGATGCAGTTGAGAATGACATGGTAAAGATAAGTAATCCGTCATACATCAAGCATTGGTTTTAAGCCATATTGGGTATTATATTTTAGTAAGCATACCTAAGGGTATCAGGTTAGTATTTCACGTAAGAAAGGAACGGGTATATCACGCACACGGGGGTATTATTTATTATTGCTTTTGCTATTATGTTTATTGTATTGTGTATTTGTGTTTACATTAGTGATAAAAGACCAAATGTAGCATTTTTCTCAGGAACTGCATCAGTAGTAATTGTTGCCTTTATAGGCGTAATGTTTACTACAAATTTATTTCATTTGAATCCAGAGACAGAAAAATATACAATACAGAGCGTATCTATTACTAATAAGGGTACAAATTTTAAGGTTGTAGATAAGCATGGGCATAAAAGCACTAAACTGTACAAGTCAAGCAATAATGGAAATAAAATTGTACAGATAGAAGATGGAAAACAACCATACCTTATTAAAATAACATATCATATTGGTTCGATTTATCAGAGTATGCTAGAATACCATGTTCCAAAAATTGACTTAGCTAGTGCAAATTAAGTATAAGACGTGTTTTTTTTTTGAGTTACTACTGACATTTGTATGTATATATATAGTATAATTTACATAGGTTATGGAAGTGTGTTTTACGAGTAAAGGAGTGAAAATGGGTAATAATTCAAATACTCCAGATTGGGGTAACAATGGAGCGGACTGGAATCAGCCACAGGGTAACAATGCGGACTGGAATCAACCACAGGGTAACAACGGAGCAGATTGGAATCAGCCACAGGGTAATTGGAATAACGATGTTCCAGACTGGAATAGTAATCTAAATCAGAATTGGAATAATCCCAATCAGGGCAATCCAGCACCTAATCAGAATTGGGGCAGCAATAATGCAGGCTGGAACAATGCTCCGAATCAGGGTAATCCAAATCAGAATTGGAACAATAACCCTAACCAGAATTGGGGAGCACCTCAGCAGGCACCTCAGCAACCAAAGAAGAAGAAAAAGCATACTGTACTGTATATTCTTCTTGCCGTTGTAGTTCTTTTTGTTATTATCGGAGTTGCTAACTCTGGTAAGACAACACATTCAAGCAAGACTTCTTCTACAAATCAGTCAGAGTCTAGTAAGTCAAGTTCTGATAAGTCTGATTCAAGTAAGAAGGGTAACAAGAAGGAGTTAGCCGTAGGTGATTCATTCGAAGAGTCTAATATGAAGATGACGGTAGACAACATTGAGTTTGATTGGCAGGTACCATCTACTGATAATGAATTTACAGACGCTATGTACAAGCCAAAAGATGGTTTTACTTATGTAAAGATGGATGTAACAATGGAGAATACTGGCGATTCAGATAAGACTGCATCATTTACAGACTTCAAACTGTATGCTGATGATAACCCATATACTGAAAGATGGGGTATGGCTCAGTTTGGTGTGAATCCAAATGGTTCAGAAATTGCACAGCTCTCTGCAGGAAGAAAAATGCAGTTCAGTCTGTTTTGGCAGGTTCCTGTAAATGCAACATCTGTTGAGGTTGAATATGCACCATCTTTTTGGTCTAATGAAAAGATTCTTATCAAGGTAAAATAAATAGTATTATTTTGTAAAACACACATAAATGAGGGTAGTGAGGCATTTCGCTACCCTCTATTTTTATGTTCTTGATTGCGTGGTATATTGTTATAATATAGTGTGAAATAATTTCGATATTTTCTATAATATGTCACATACTAATATCAAGACAGGAGGAAATTTTATGGGTAGTACTTATGACGAGTCAGAAGATTTAGCAGGTTCTTCACTCGTATCAGAGTATGATGATACGTTTAGTTCTGACGAGAGATTATCTCAATTATTAAAATTATCATCGGATGCTTTTAAACGAGAAATTAGAACAATTAAGATTAGTGAAATTGCGTATACAGACCCTATTAAAAGGGGCAGGCAGGATACTTTAAGTGGTATGACAGCAATCGTAAAAGATTTAGGGGTATTAACACCTATCCATGTACGTGCAGTACCAGAAGAAGACGCCGAAGAAGATTATAAGTATATTCTTCTTGATGGTTTAAGACGTATTTACGCAGCTACGAGAAACGGTCAAAAAGAAATTGACGCGGTAGTTTGGACTTTCAATGATGAAGATACTGCAGCAGACCTTGGTCTTTATATCTCACTTATTCTGAATAAGACTCAGAAACGTAGTTGGCGAGAAATTTGGCATTTGTATCAGGTACTAGAATTGCAGGGTAGTATTACTCCAAATACTCTTGAGAACATACTTCAGCTAGAATCAGGCGAGGCTATGAAGTTAAGAGATGTAATGCTTTGCTCTTATGATGAAATTAAAGAAGCTCTGTTAAGTGGCGATAAGCCATTAGACGCTTGCTACAAAATGCTAGAAAAGAAACGTAAGGAAGAAGATAGACTAGCAGAGGAGGATGCGTCAGGGGTAGACCAAACATTTGACGAAGACGGTAATCTAATTTCCGAAAATGACGGTATGCAGTTGTCTGACGAAGATACAAAAGAACTTCTCGATATGGCTGATGATTTAGATGACCTAGAGGATGTAGACGAAGACGATTTTGGCGATATGAATAAGTCGCAGTATGGTGATGACCAGCAACAGGTAGGTGACAGACATCCGTTAGACCCTGCACTTCGTAATGCCGTTGTTAATAGAGACCAAGCAACTTGTAAGTGTTGTGGTAAGAAAATGGTCGGAGTCCTTTCGGGTATTCTTGCAGTCCATCACGTAATTCCAGTTCATTGTGGTGGTAAGGATACAATGGATAATTTGGTAACATTATGTGTAGGTTGCCATATTGCTCTCCATCTTATGGAGCGTAATGGTGGTATGATTCTTATGTCAAAGGAGCAGTTTGATGGCTTAGATGAACCAGAACAAACTTCTCTTAAGCGAGCCTTAAAGTTAGCAAGGGTAGCAATCAAGGCTGATAAGCATAAAGGTTTTAGTAAGGAAGATGTACAGAGCATGACTAAAGACGCAATCAGACATCCGATGCCAGGTACGGCTCCAAAGGTGGATACTTCTAAAATCAAGACTAAGAGATTGGGCGAGCAAATCATGGAGGGTTGATATGGATTTAGCTTTTAGACCAGCAGACTCTGATTGCGATTGGGAGTTATTATGCGAGGTAGACAGTAATAAGTACACAAGGGTATGGGAAGATTCAAGAAATGCTTATTGTGTAGAGTTTAAAGAGCCGATAGATTTAACAAACTTTCCAATACTCATGAACTATTGGGTAGACTTACAGAACTCTACTCCAGATGTACATTTTATATCATTAGGAGTTGAAGTTCGTGAATATGTAGATGGCAACACTTCGATTTGTAATGGGTACTTGGACTTGAATGAACAAACTGGTAAGTTTAATTTTAGATATTATAGACGTGATTTAATTGATAATCCTTATAATATCTATAAGGAGATGCAGTAAAAATGAAAAGTATTTTGGTAGTTGACGATGCAAATTTTATGAGAATGATGTTAAAAGATATTCTTACGAAGAATGGGTATGAAATCATAGGAGAGGCAGGGAACGGTGCCGAGGCATTACAAAAATACAAAGAGCTAAACCCAGACCTAGTAACGATGGATATTACAATGCCAGATGTAGATGGTATTCAAGGTGTAAAACTTATTCGTGAGTTTGACCCTAATGCTAACATAATTATGTGTTCAGCTATGGGACAGCAGGCTATGGTTGTAGATGCAATTAAAAGTGGTGCAAAAGACTTTATCGTAAAGCCTTTCAACGCCGAAAGGGTAGTCGAAGCAGTCAAAAAGATATTAGGCTAAGACCTCATTTTCGTAAATCAAGACTAGTTTAAATATATCCAGAAATACTGAATTTTAGCCTTGACAAATCTGAAATTTTGATGTATAATATTATTATAAAAAAGTAATAAGTGTAAAGGAGATATTATGATTTTTGGGCATAGTAACAATAGAGTTGAAAACTCTCTAGACATTGGGTATGTAATTCCAAGTTCAAGGGTAAAATTCATGCATGGAGTTGCTGAATACTGCTATCAGTATTATAACAGATTTGAGTGCAAACATTTGAGTAGAGAGGAGATGTATATTTTAGCCTACAATCACGATATTGGGTATCTAATCAATGACATGGGACACGCAGACGCAAGTTCTTCTCTGTTAAGTTTCAATCCTATATTTAAAGACCTTGCTATGTGCCATGATGATACACCTATGCAGGCTTGTGCAGAATTACATAAAGAACTCAATACACTATCTAGCGAACTATTACTTCTATGGACAGCTATCTATCAGGTAGGCGAGTTTGATGAACAGGCAGGCAAAGTTATTGGGTATGAGGCAAAATTGCTCGAATTGAAGAAACATTATGGAGGTAAGTCTAGAGAGTATTTAAACGCAGTTGAAACTATTAGTTACCTAACTAACGTATCTCAAAAGGAGTAAAAGAATGTTTTTTAATAAGTTTAAGAAGTCTAGTAACACAGAAGGTAAAAGGCATGACGTTAGTATTTACATTTACCCAGTAGTATTAACATTTGTAATATTTGTATCTTTACTGCTCATCTGTATCTTATGCACACATGATTCAAGAAAATCTGTTATGCACTCAACAGAGTACAGAGAGCTGGATAAGGCTTATGAGGCTCTAAAGAAGTATGACGATACGTATATCGTTACTACTCAGATTGCAGGTACTGATACTACAAACTATATTGAAGTAGTTATGAAAGACGGTACAAGTTATACCGAATACCCCGTAGACAGTAACGGAAAAGTAGGAGTAGTCGAATCAGATTCAACAAAGAACAATTATCTGCTTACAGACTGGCTCGATAAAAAGAATCTGTATGCTTTTGGCTCTGAAAATGCTACTGTAACCACACTGCCAAAGAGTTATAAAGACATGGTAAGCGATAGAGTTTATATGTATCTGCCAGAGATTATGAACAAAATTACTGATGTATCAAAAGAAAAGAAGGCTACACAGGACATCGGTAATGGCGAAGAAGAATTTAAGGTTTATAAGGCTAAACTTCCAGCATCCACAGTAAAGGATATTGTAGGGGTAGGCACTCAGGGTTTGTATAAAGCCATCGCAAAAGACTATTCTAAAGACGAGAATGTTAAAAATCTAGCAGATTATTATGTAAAAAACATGGATATGGACTTAACTTTCTCAGACGCTAATGTTACTTTTGGTGTTGCTGACGGTATTATCAAGTATGTGAATATTGAAACAGGTGGTTTGGGTACTAGACTTAATCTTACTCGTGCAATTATTACAGATACATCAAAATATGAATTACGTCAAAAGCCAGATGTATCTAAAGCTAAAGATTATGTAAAAACACAGGTTAAGAAGACTGCTGATTATGTAGCAACATTTGATAGCATTGAAGATGCTATGATGACTCTTAATAACGGTGGTACAAATACAAATACTGAACTACCTACCACCACAAAATAATGTAAATAAGTGTATTTCTAGTTTTTATAACCGAGTTAGCGAGATTCACTGTATCTTGCTACTCGGTTTTTGTCATATACATCTATAATATATTAGGTTTTTAATATTGCAAAGGAGGTAGTTATGATTAAGAGACTAAATATGAAAGGAGTCGCTCTTGTACTAGCAGTCATAGCGGTATTCTGCTCCTGTCTAGGGGTATTTATACAGCCAAAAGCTAAAGCAGACGACATTTCAGGCTTTCTAGTACCAGACATCAGTGGGTATTTGCCTATTGTTGATTGCAGTAATGTTGCAGTTAGTACCGATAATGGGGACTTGAAGGTTACCCATACAGATAAGGGTACTAATGAGAATATGTGCTTACTGTTCAGATTTAACACATCTAAACTAGGCGAGAACTACTATGGCAGATATGTTGAATCGACAGGTAAGACATACGATAAAGATGGTACTACTTTGTATGGCTACAATTTTTATGGTAGTTATCATACAACCGATACAAATTCAAATGGTATCGCAGACAGAACCTACCATAAAGATAAACCTACTTATGGTAGTAATATTAGTAGTGCTTTAACAACTTGGGCAGGCAGTTATGGGGTATTTCCTTGCGAACCTGTTTATAAAAACATAATGGACTTTTTTAATGCCCATTCAGAATATAATGCTACATATCATAAGCTATTAGATGAAGTACTAAAAGATTTGGATGTTCCTAAAGATGAAACACTTACTGATGAAGAGCAGATAAACTCAAAATGTATGCTTGTATCTAAAGTTATCACTTCGGGACTTTATACAAAGATGTTGGATGCAGGTATGCCAGACGTTAGCATCAGAGTTCAGGCTAAACCATTTAAGGCTCCAGGTGCAAGCGGTACTAACGGATTTTTAGATGATAAGAATGAGTGTTATTGGATTGACCCTAATCAGTATGACGTAAACGAGGGTACTGAAATAAGGTTATCAGACCTTATCAAAAATACAGCACCTAGCACTCTCTCAGGTGTATCTCTTAAGCTTAACAACGTAGTAGCGAACAAGGTACAGTACGCTGATTTAGATGGTAATACTACAGAACCTTACTACACATACAATATTGACGCATCTCTAGATTTAGATGATTCCGTAACAAAAGCAGGGTATAAGCTTGGTCAGGCTACTTACAGACTGTCAAAGTCTGACGGTACAACAGTTCAGAAAACATATACTCTTGCAGACCTACCTAAGAAGGGTAACAGCCTAAAGTTAACTTGCACAAGCGATGTTGCTCCAGATGTAGGAAACTTGTATTCTTTAGACGTAAGACTATCTTTAATACCTAAAGATAAGGATAATACTAATGTAGATGATAAAGATATTGTATCTATCCCTTTAATGGCACAGTTTAAGGCACCAAAAGCTACAGACTTAATCGACAACTCTCATGTAGAGGCTCCAAATGTTATGCCAGAGGCAAGCAAAACTGATAATACGGAGTCTGTAAAACTCACATACAGTTTGGGTAATATTACAGACAACAAGCTTGTTGTTAAGGTAAGTGCTGATAAGCCATCTATTTTTAGTTTAAATGGTCAGACTAATTCAAATGCTTATGTAACTAGCACAGAATTTACAATTACTGCAAATGGTGTTTATACTGTAAGTGCAGTAACAGAAAATGGTGGTTTTGATTCGCAGACCTTTGAGGTTAAAGACATCAAAGAAAACTCACCTCAGGTTGAGGCTATGAGTTATACATATACAAACGATGATATTTATTCAGGCAGTGGTAAAGGTGGTACTCTTGCACAGACAGGTGTAACCAGAATGTATCTTATCCTAGCAGGCATCCTTTTAGGTGTACTTGCATTGGGTATTTTCATCTATGCAAAACTCCGTGACAAGGGTATAATTAATAAGCATACTTTCCTTTCTCTGTTTTTAATCTTGGGCATTATCGGTACAGGCTTACCTGTAAGTAATCTTGGTACAGTAAATACTCCAGACTTTTCTAGTATTGCTAAAGCTTTAAGTAAACCTAAGACTGCTAAAGCTATATCAGTTACTACTGCAGGTACTGGCGGTGGTGTTTTCAATGGTAGAGTAAGCGCCAAAACATATTGGGGGTATTTGAGTACAAATACCTGCGAAGTTAAAGGATGCTATCAGGTTGGTGGTGGCACTACTGTTCATGTATACGGATACTCAAACTGGAAGCCAGACAGTAACAGATTCCCACTTAACGAAACAAAAAATCAAGGACCTTTTCTATTTGAATATGGAGACTTGGACAGTGCAATATCAGAAACAATGAATTTATCAGGTGGAAGATGGAACGGGACTAAAGATGATGTAATAACTATACTTAATAATCGTGGCATTGCGGAACTTCCTAGACTTTATTGGTATGATTGGGGTAACGGTACATATCTTGATTATGTATATTTAGCGGATTATGTTTCAGTTTCCTACGATACACATGGTAGTGTTCATGCTACTTCTCATATCGTAAACGACGCAGACCTTGGGTATTCAAACAATATTAAGGTTACGACAGTAGCAGAAGTAAATAATACTAGTAATGATGATTACGACAGATGGCAGTATAGAACGTTTGGATACCCAGCAAATGCAATAACAGGTTCATATGGTATTGCCAAAGGTGTAGCAAACGGAGAATATTATGTTCCTATTGACACAAACAATACTAAGTACATTCAAGGTTGGGCATCTTGGGCACAGCCTTTGGCAGGTCAGCGTAGTGTACAGAACGCATTAGATGTATTCAGTTATGCAAACTACAGTTTTTCTTGCAGTACGACTACAAAATCTAATGCTATTGGTAATGTTTGGGATTCAAGTCAAGCTAAGATTTGGGATACTGTAAGAAGCCATGATGTAAATTCTGCAGATAGTGCCTTGGCTTATGCAAATGCAACACGTGCAAGCTCAGTTAATAATCAAACAAACAGTTTCTCAGGTTCAAACCTTACAAATGCTCGTAGCAAAGGAACTACATTTACTCTATCAGCAGATGGTGGCACTATTACAGCAGGCGGTGATGTTGGTGTTGCAGCATGGGTATGCCAGAGAGTAGATAAGGTCAATCAGAGATATATAGAGCTTACAGTAGACCCCAACACAAACACTATTGTAACCAGTGCTGACACATCTGAATCAAAGTATAGTACAGATTGGAAAAAATATAGTGCAGGCGATAATTGTGCAGCAGTTTGGTATGTACAAAACAATAACGATGATTCTAGCCCAGTTGATACAAATACTCTATTAGATACGGCAAGCAAAGATAAGACAAGTTTAAATGCAGTAATAAGCAGCATCGATTCGCTTGGGTATAATCAGTTCAACAGTTTTACTGCTGATAACAAGTATTATGTGGGTAGGGCAGGAGCCACAGATGGCAGTGGTAATGTTGGGTATACAGTTATTGCTCTGAAGTATAAGAACCTTAATGATGTTACTTTAAGTGCTGACGTTACTCTACCAGACTATGAATTAAATAAGTACTTCACAAATACTGTATTCAGTTTGTATCATACTACAGTAGGTACATTCTATGCACCTAGAGGTACAAATAAAACCGTAAATTATAGTTACAGTACAACGGGTAATATTAGTGATACAAAGAGTACTGAATATTTGAAGAATGGCGATACTAGTACATTCCCTCAGTGTGTAGGAGCTTATCCAATGTCGGGTACAGGCTCAAGAAATATTAGAACCCAGGGTAATGTATGGGCAGACAGCCATCTTATGTTAAGTCGTAGTTTAGTAGGAGATAATAGAACGGTATCCTCATTACAGTATGAACCAAATCAGGCAAATGTTACTTGGTTATGTTCAAATCTAGGGGTAGACGTAAACTCAAGTCCTAAGACTGTAAAACAGGCTGACGCTTTACGAAATAGTACAGCATCTGTTGGTATTGGCAAAGACACATTCGTATTTGAGGGTACAGGTGGTCTACAGTACAAAGGTTGGTCAGCATCAAAGATTTCTCTTATTCTTAACGAATATGTACAGAAATATAGTGAGACTGATACAAAAGCAGGTAAATCTCCTGTAAGTGATTCGTTTGTAGATTATACTAAAGCTATAAATACTGATAGCAGTTCTTACAATGCAGCATATGTAGAAAACTTCGACGGTCAGGTAGCCTTTGACTACTTCCCAGAAGTTAAAATGATGGTAGAGAAGTGGTTGTCATCACAGAGTATCAATAGAACTGGTATTTGGACTATTGGTGAAAAGAAGAGGTCTACATCTCCTGTCGGACTGTATATTATGAGCATGAGAAATACAAACGGTACAGGTGCCACGGGTAGTGTTATGTCAGACAACGCTACAACAGGTCAGGCATCTAGTGGTGGTGCAAACAAGCTAACCGTTTACTCAGGTTCAGATATTTCTGTAAAGTCTAAGATAGACGCAAAACTCCGTACTGCAGGCTATGTACTTGATACAATTAACTATGGAGTTGATAAAGCAGGCTTTAAGAACGCAGATGGTAGTATCAGACAGTCGTATAAGTCTGTAATTCCAACGGGTATTGACCCTAAATATACTTCTAAGTATGCTGATTTAAAAACCGATTACACCGAGTGGATTAAGCAGTTACAGAACAAGGATAATTATGGTGCAGACCTTACATTAAATGTAGGAAACAACGTATATGCTACAGGCTTTAGCACAAGCCTTGGTAATATCGCAGATGTTACGGGTAGCATTACAGACGCAGGTTCTTATCCTCTAGAGTTTGCAAATGGTTCAATTAATCGTGATGGGACTGGGTATAAGGCTTTAATTGCTCAGATTGCATCTGATTACAACTGCAAAACAACAAAAGCTACCGAGTTGTTTGATAAAACTGGCATCGAAGAGGCTATGCGTGATTCAGTAGTATCTTCAACATCGGAGGGTAATAAATCTCAGGCAGTTGAAGGCTTTGGAAATAAAGACCATTGGTATGATGAATATGTACGTACTTTTGTAGTAAGACGATTCACAAACAACGATATTGAATTTGGTAATGTAGCAGTTACAGATAAGATTGATTATAGTCTTTCTGATTCAGCTAATAAGAATTCTACAAAAGACGCATACTTCGGTATCTCACTCTACTTCAAGAAGGGTAATATCCGTGGTACAAATGCTTTTACAGAATTTGATAATACCACAAGCGATAATACCAAGGCAGTAAATAGTGGTGACGTATTTATCAACAATATCAAGGTAATGGGTACTGACTTCAAGATTTCAGGTTCTACAACGGATACTCAGAGTTGGTAAACCATAGGGTATAGAGATTAGGCAGACCGATAAAAAGGTCTGCCTTTTCTATAATTTAGCTGACAAAATTTATAAATTAAATTTTAAGATAAACTTGATATTTACCCTATATTGTGGTATAATAAACTTATAAAAAATAGAATTATTTTAGAATTAAGAAAGCAAACGAGGCTTAGTCAAAGTCAATTTGCTAAAGAATCTCATATACATTTGAAAACACTTCAATCTTGGGAACAAGGTTGGAGAAATACTCCAGATTGTATTTTGTATATGATACAAAGAATTTTAGAGTTAGAGAGTGATAAATAACTTACGGAAAAGAGATTGTGTGAAATTAACATCAAGTTATGCAGTAGAAATTAAGGATTCAGTCATCTGTATAATAGTTTAGATGTGGTGATACTGCTCGTCAGAGTATAAAGCTAAGTCTTTTCCGAATATGCAGATGAACAAGTTGCTATAAATAAATTTAGTAACAGAATCCCCTATGCTTAAGCATATGGGGGTGTTCACAGAAAGCATACTTTATGTTATAATATAATAAATTAAAGTATTTAGTTAATGAGGTGGTATTATGGCTAAATTTTATGCAGTTAAAAAAGGTAAAGTAAAAGGTGTATACAATACTTGGGAAGAATGTCAAGAACAGGTTAGCGGTTTTAGTGGTGCAGAGTTTAAGAGTTTTAAGTCATACGACGATGCTCGTGCATACATAAATGGTACTTTAGCACCAGTCCAGCCTATTAGTGTTAAGACTCCAATAGACCCAGCAGAAGTATGTATATTCACTGATGGTTCTTTTGATAAGGTAACAAATACACCTACTAGTGGTATTCATTTAGAGTTGTTTGGCGGTGTATCTCGTGATTTTGCTTTCAAGTTAGAAGGGCATAGCAAAAGTAGACAGCTTGCAGGCGAGTTAGCATCCGTTATTACGGCTCTTACTTTATGCTCTCAGATGGATAAGCATATCTGCCACATCTACTACGATTTTATTGGAATTGAAAAATGGATTAACGGAGAATGGTCTAACAAAAAAGAGTTGTCTATTGCCTATGCAAACGCATATAACAAACTTGTTAAGGATAACAATTTGTTTATAGACTTCACTCATGCAAAAGCACATTCAGGAATCAGGGGTAATGATATTGCTGACAGACTCGCAAACATGGCAAAGAACGACAATAGAACTCTCAAGGCATCTGAAATTTTTGAAGGTACTTTAGATATATCTAGAATTCCTTTAATAACTTTTGTTTAAGGAGATTTAATGGACAAAAAGTTTTTATATATTGTAGCAGGCATTTGTCTTATAGGCAGTCTATCTCTAGTTGGGGTATTTTTATACCAGAAGTCAGCAACAGAGAAAGCATACAGGGTAGCTGATAAAGATAATACCAATATTGAAATGTCATCTGATGTATTAAATAAGCAGACCGTAGGCGAAATTAATGAGTTAGATGAAGACCAGAAAGTAGACGATGTAACTGAATATAAAAATGTTTTAAGCATACCTAAATGTAATGTTTTAGCGAACATATACGAGGGTACATCAAAGACATCTTTAGCAAAAGGTGTAGGTCACTACGAAGGTACAGTTGAAGTAGGTGCATTGGGTAATTGTGCTTTAGCAGGTCACTCCAGCGAAACATTTAAGTGTATCTTAAACGAGGTAAAAAATCTTAACTTGTTCGATACCTTTGACGCTTACGATTCCGAGGGTAACAAGCATACGTACACTGTTACAAGTAAACAGGTAGTTGAACCTACAGTTATGTCTGTACTAGACACAGATGATGATAAACATAGTGTAGTTACAATTATTACCTGTACAGAAAAGGGTACAAAGCGACTAGTTATAAGGGGTACTGAATTGAGTGATTCTGAGGTAGAAGATTACAGAGCAAATATTTTTGGTGGTCTATATACAAAGTTAGACCAAATATCTAACTCAGTTGCTCAAAAGAATGATGTTACAAAATGTTTTAAATAGGAGGCAGAATGAATTACGTTGATTTACGGAAGTTGTATGTTGAGGAATATAAACGATTTCCAGATGTAAAAACCTTTAATAAGTTTATTTTTGGTTTGATAATGCACATTATTTTTACCGAGTTTGCACTAGTAACCCTAACTAGTGTTACTATTGGACTTTGGTTATCCGTGATAACAGTTATACTTTCAATATACTTGGTATTAACTACTATACCAAAAGGTTGTAATAACTACTCATTGTTTAGGGTATTGACAACGTACTCAAAGATATGGGTAATTGGAATTTTAGAATTTGTTTTTGTAATTGTATTAATTTATTTTTTGAGGTATGTGTAATGAGACACTTTAGAAGAAAGAAGAAGTTAAAAGCACTACCACTCGTAGTGCTTTTTATTTTGCTATTGCAGTTTATTTTAATATGTAATATAAGTAATTTGTCTTTAGTATTTAATGGCAGAGACTATGCAAAGGTAAAGGTAGAGAAGTACACTTGTTCAAAAGACCCTGTATTTATGAAGTTTCCAAAATATACAATAAAGTATAGATACAAGGGTAATTTTTATAGAACGGAAGTAGTAGTGCCAGAGCGTTTGGGCATCAAAACAGAAATTACATCTATAAGGGTAAATAAGTACTGCCCACACGATATTCTCGTTACTACTCCTATATATCAACATAAGGCAAGCATTATTTTAATCGTACTAGAACTATTAGTTTTTGGAGATATTATTTATGTGTTTAGGAGGAGGATTAAAGATGGTAAAGATAAAGCCGATTCTAAATAAGGTATTAAAATGTCTTGCGAAATTTGGTACTTTTATACTAACTTTGATTCGGTGGATAGCCAAATCTATAAATGCTATCTTGGAGACCATAGTAATAGTATTAAGTGCAATAGTTATTACGGGTATCCTGCTCTTTGCAAGTGTGAGACCTTTATATAATGAACTTGCTTATACAACCTATGATAAGTTATCTAATCTAAAGGACTCTGATTTCCGTATGCATGGAAACACGGTAGTTCTAGATAAAGACGGCAACGAATTAGGTAGTATCAACTCAGGCGACTACAAGTATGTAGGCATCACAGACGTAAATAAAAATGTACAGAACGCCTATGTCGCAATAGAGGATAAAAACTTTTATACCCATTGTGGCTTTGATTTAAAGGCTATGACTCGTGCAGGTTTTAGTTTAATAAGACATAAGGGCGAGATTACACAAGGTGGTTCCACTATCACACAGCAGGTTATCAAAAACAATTTGCTCACATCAGAACGTTCATTTAAGCGTAAAATTATAGAGCTTATGCTTGCACCTAAAATAGAAAACAAGTATGATAAAGCAAAAATCATGGAGTTTTATGTAAATACTTGTTATTATGGTAATAACTGCTATGGTATCGAAACCGCATCTCAGTTTTACTTTAGTAAACCTAATACTGATTTAACTGTCGCAGAGAGTGCCTTGCTTGCAGGGGTATCAAACTCTCCAAACAAATATAACCCGATAGCAGATAAAGACTTGGCTATAAAGCGTAGAAACATAGTTCTAAAAGCCATGTATAAACAAGGGTATATAGACGAAAATACTTATAAGAGTGCAGTAAAAGAAGAACTTAATCTAGCAATCTCTGAGGGTAGTCAGACTAGTGATAATTATATGGTAAGCTATGCTATTCATTGTATCACATTAAAACTTATGGAGACAAATGGTTTTAAGTTTAAGTACGTATTTGAAAATGAAGACGCTCGCAAGTCATACAGAGCTATGTATGAAAAGGAATATAATAAGTATTCTACCTTGATAAGAAGTGGTGGGTACACCATTCAAACTACTTTCGACCAAGACTTGCAGAATAAACTTCAAAATGTAGTTGATACTGATAGTGCAGGCTTTACAGAAGTTCAGGAAAATGGTAAGTTTGCTCTGCAGTCCTCAGGGGTAGTTATTGATAATACAAATGGCACAGTAGTTGCGATGGTTGGTGGTAGAGGTGCAAATGACCAATTCAATAGAGGATTTTTAGCAGTAAGACAGCCAGGCTCAACAATCAAGCCTTTAATTGTATATGGTGCAGGCTTAAACGAGGGTACAATAGCACCATCTACTATATATACTGATAAGAAAGTTTATGTAGATGAAAATGATACTTCAAGTTATAGTCCTGAAAATGCAGATGGTTCTTTTGCAGGGGATATGTCATGTAGAGAGGCTCTAGCACGAAGTAAAAATACAGTAGCCTTTCAGATTTATAGAGATACAGGGTATGCCGAGTCGATTAATTATCTAAACAATATGCACTTTACTACATTAGACTCAGCAGATAATGTATCAGCTACTCTTTGTTTAGGAGGCTTTACAAGAGGTGTAACACTCGTAGACCTTGCTAAAGGGTATGCAACAATCGCCATGCATGGGGTATATACTGAGACCACTTGTCTAAAAAGGGTAGAGAATGATACTGATGGTTTGATTTATGCACTTTCTAATACGAGTGATAAATCTAAACAAGTATATACTGCCGATACAGCTTTTGAGTTAACTGATATGATGAGAGGCACATTTCTAGAAGGTTATGGTACTGCACATAAGTATGCAGACAATGGTCTTATCGCAGCAGCTAAAACAGGTACAACAAACTCAAATAAAGACGCTTGGTTTTCAGGTTTTACTCCAGCATACACTTGTACTGTTTGGGTAGGCTATGATACACCTAAATCTATGAATGGTATGTCAGGTAGTGCATTACCAGCCCAGATTTGGAATGATTTTATGACATCTGTTGATAAAAATAAAGACGGTACTGATTTCACCAAGCCAGATTCTGTATCACTTCGTGATTGGTCGGGTAATGAGTACGCAGGCGAAGATAAGCCAATAGATAAGGGTAGCAAGACTTGGTATGAATGTAGAGCAAACGGTACTGAATGGTATTCCAGTCTTAATGCCGAAAAACTTACTTCAAAAACCAAAGCAGTAGAGCAGGGTAAATTTGCAGACGAAGCCAAGAAATTAGGCGAAGATTTTCTATCTTATAAGATTGAAAATGTAGAGGATGCTAAAAATCTAGATAGTACATATAATAAAGTTATCTCTGCATTTGATGTTCTAGAAGATGAATACACATTACCAGACCTCAGAAAGAGTGTAAAGGATAGATATGCGGAGCTAAAAGCCACAGTTGATTCCGATTGGAAAACACTCATAGATGAACAAGATAAGGCTAACATTGATAAGGCTACCGCACAGGCTCAGGCTGATGCAGATGATTCAAAGGCTAAGGCAGGCGAAGAATTAAAGCAGTCTAGAATAGCTCGTGCAGATTGGTATCTTAATATGTTAAGTACACGGCAGTATAGTGGTACAGGCACATCTTTACTACTAGAGGATGCTAGGGTAGCAGTTGAGCAGTTAAAAGATTATACAGAGTATAACTCTTACAAGGATAAATACGATAATGCAGTTACAAGGTGCAATTCTTTACCACCTGTACCATCTAACACACCAAACAGTAACGATTCAACTCCATTAGACGAATCCAAGTATAAGGAGGATTAGGGTATATGCGTAAGGGTAAGGCAGTAGATATTTTAATAATTTGCTTATTACTCATATTTATTGTTTCAAACTTTATATTTTATCCAGCCGAAGTTGAAGGTCAGTCTATGGAAAATACTTTCCATGACGGAGATAGCATAGTTGTATGCAGATTGCTCAAACCTAAGGCAGGCGATATAGTTATAGCCGAATCTGATAGTTTGAAAGAAGACCTTATTAAACGTGTAATAGCAGTTGGTACTGACTCCATAGAGATAAGTGGTTCTAAGGTCAAGGTAAACAATAAGGTAATTTCTGAGGACTATATCAAAGAACCATTTGATAGTTATGTTTCAAAGACTGTAATACCAAAGGGTACTTATTGGCTTATGGGTGACAATCGTAACCATTCTTCAGATTCAAGAATGTTTGGTACATTCAGTAAGCACGATATAGATGGTGTAGTTATCACAAATTTAACAGACCATGGTATAACATATTATATGTATAATTTAGTTCGTTTCGGAGTACAACTTGTTCTGTTTATTATTTTATTGAGACACGAGCAAAGAGGTAAAGAGAATGTTTAATATTAAACTCACAGGAAAAGTTAGTAGCATTATTAAAAATACAGGTTTTGGGTATGAATTTATCATAGATTCAATGCGTAACAAAAACCGAGTAGACAGGGTATTAGTTAATACAGTAGATAAGCCAAATCTTAATGTAGGCGATTATGCACTAGTAGAAGGTGCAATTCGTACACATAAGCATGATGGTACAACAAAGACTTTTGTTTTGGGTACTGCAACAAGGGTATCAGAAAATGAGGCTCTAGTATATAATCAGGCAGTAGGGTATAAAACAAGTATAAATGTTGTAAACTCTAATAATGCTATTGTTATAGCAGATGTACGCAAGCCTTGCCCACCTGAACGCAATTATACGGGTATTGTCTTAACTTCTTACTATATTAATGGTAAAAGAGATAATGTTTACGGCAGAGTTTACACGAAACTTGCAGATATTGCCTTAAGTTTGGGTAAGAATGATGTTATCACAATAGAAGGCAGATTTAATTGCATGGTAAATGAAGAAACGGGTACAACATCAGCCCACATTATGATTTACTACATTTCAAAGCATTAAGACTAAAACCTCTTTCAAAGACACGATTTTGAATTACATTTTATACAATGCAGATGCAATAAAAAATCTTGCAGATTTTTATAAAATTTCAAGTTATATCTTGACATTCAGTAAATTATATGTTATAATAGTTATAATATAAAAAGGTCTTGTTTTTGAGGAGGTAGTATTATGTGTAGGAAGATAGTATTTCCAATTAGTGCAGTTGTAGTTCTTTTAGTACTAACATTTTTTACGCTAAAGTCTTATGGTAAACCAATCACATCGGTCGAAGGGTATTGCAGTGAAAACCATCTGAGTTACAATATCATTCGTGCTACCGAAGATATTGAGGGTGAAGATATAGACGAAAAGGCTATGGCAAAGCAGATGTATAAGACTAGTGAATCTGGTATTGAGGCTTATGATTTTCTAGTTGAATATACAGGCAATGAGTCTACTGCTGAGGCTATTTTGACTCATGCAGCAGACCTTGACAAAGAAATGAACTAGTTAGAAGGAGTATTTTGGCTATGGTAAAGGTAACAATTCTGTTGAAAACAATCGAAGCAGCAAGTCTATTTGTAAAGCATACTGAGGGTTTTGAAGAACTTGATGTAAGTGCATCTCAGGGTAAATATAGCGTAGACGCAAAGTCAATCATGGGTATTCTCAGTCTTGTTCTAACAGAACCAGTTTCGTTGGAAATAGTTGGTAGCAAAGAAGATACAGATAGATATATTAGGGTAATAGACGGGGAGGGTTTTATTAAAAATGTTTAAATCTCCGTGTAAAGACTGTACTTCTCGTTGTAATAACTGTAATCTCTCCGACACTTGCACATCTAAGGCAGAATTTACTAATGGCTGTGGCAAATGCCATGATTATTGTGATAAATTTTCACTGGCACACGAAGTTTATAAAAAAGAATTAGAGACTATAAGAGCAAACAAATTTTTAGAGGATAATTTTCGTGCCCATAGAGCTACAGTATGTCAGAAGATAGCAAAAAGGTATGGAGCATATAAGCTCTAGCAAAAAGAAAAGGATTTATAAATTATGTACTTCATTTCAAGGGTAACAAACACTACTGTAAATGTAACAGACACAAAAGATGGTATTTCTGAAAAATATACAATCAAAAGACTGGCACGTTTATGTAAGGCTAACCCTAACCTTGTAATAGTAGGCTTTACAGATACAGGGTATAACCCTACGATAGTACATACAACTAAAAGTATAAAGCAGAATAACTTTATGCAAAACCCAGACCCACTTCAGCCTAAGCATAAGGAATTGATTTCCGTAACGGCAGTTTCTGCTTTAGAGGACAGTCGCCTTATGTTAGGCGAGATTCTGAAAAAGTATGACGATGCTTATTTTTATGAGTTAGCACGTAAAAATTCTTTTGCAAGAGACTACAAAGCTACTTCTAAAAATCTAGCAGAGCAGTTTGGTTTAGGTAGCCCAGCATATTCTGAATACCTACGCAAATATATGGTAGAAAAGCTCATACCTAGTAATGTGGAAGAGGCTATTTCTTCTATGTCCAGGGTATCTAGTACAGGAGCCCTAATTAGGGTAGATACACGAGATATTCGTAATGTTTTGTCAGCCTTGTTAAACAATTTGTGTATAGCAGTATGCATATCTTCAAAAGGCGGTGTCACATCGTTCTGTGGTTCAGCAGGTACAGAATTTATCAAGTCATACTATCAAGGGTGTGATTTATATGCTTGTGACCTTTATGATATTATCAAGCGTTACTCAGACGATAATTTCATGTTGCAGAATATAGAACAACGAGATAAGAAGGAGTATACTCAAGACCCACGCAGTTTGAAGTTATTATCAGGAGCATTGCGTGTACGTCAAGAGGGTAAGAAGGTAGTCAAGATGAATCATAGTTCTACCACTTATTCGGTAAACCTTGACAGACTTTTAGCCTTGTATATAATTGATACACCGTTACCCGTTGGTGCAACCATCAGTACTGCCTTAGGTAAGGGTACTGATATAGGGTATGAACCAGATGTATTCAAGTACATCAGTTCAAATTTTGATTCATTAGATGAATCGTTTATTAAGGCATTTGTAAGTAAAAGAGCTGCACCTAATTTTGTGCAGGCAGATATACTTATTAAACAGTTCAATGAAAAGTTAGGGTATCTACAGTATATGCACAAATCGGGTAGAGCATTTACAAAGGCAAATATTATTGAGTTGAAGAAGGAGTTAAGTAATGTATAATATTAAAGATTTAAAGCAGTTGCAGAGTACTCTGAAGTATACTGTTGACAGTATGCCAGACGATGACGTTGCTACAGTAGAAGAACTTACAGTAGCATCAGATATAAATACACTTATTGCATCACTTCAGTCTTTGATTAAATCAAGTAAAAAGTAAGCTGGAAGCCATTCAGTTCAAACATTTTTAGCATATTGATTATTTATATGCTATACTAATGCGTATTACTAAAAGAATACTTAATTTTCAAGTTATTCTTGCAGTAATACGCAATTTTTTTGACTTGATTCTATAATAAACATAGGAGGTAGTGCGATGGGTACAAAGTATTTAATTGTATCGCAAATATACGATAACAACCAAGACCTTTGTGGGTATCGAGCCATAGAGGTTAGTACGCAAGCCAATTCGGGTATTGCAAGGAACATACATCTAAAAGCTATCAAGATTGCCTATCAGAAGGCTAGAAATGAAGATATTTTTGTTAACGCTAAGTTTGATAATAATGGCAATCTAGTAGGCACTCAGGGTAGACTTGCAGATTATCCTATCATAGATATAAATGGCAAAGTACTATCCAAACATGGGTATACAGTAGCGACCTTACTTACTAGCGATAAGACTAATGATGTATTAGGTGCAGTTGTATTCGATGCTTGTGGTATACAGAGCAATCTAAAGACAAAAGATTTGCAGTCCATATCTAAACATATTATTCAAGCCAACTATACCTTAGGCTTGGTAAATGGTGTACTACAACCCATATCTAAGGGTATTCCATTCACTTCTCAGGTACTAAAACTAGAGAAGAACATCGTGATGACAAAGGGTAGTTCAGGCTTTGCAGACAAGAAATCTTGTTTTAACGGGTATGGACCCGACAAGACTCCAGGTTTTGTCGCTCAGGCATTTAGTAAAATTAAAGGTTTACAAACCTATCAGAACGCTGATACAAAAATGTATAAGGCAAAGAAAAATCTGTTAGAGGTTGCACCTTATTATTATTCTATGTTGGAGACGATTGAAATTATTCCTGTTCACGGTTTTGGTACTCTAGGTGTAACAGAAAATAAGATGGTTTATGATATTGATTTTGTATCTTCAATATCAATAGCAGAATTAACATTTATTCTGATACACGAAATGAATCATATTGCATTAAAGCACCCTACCAGAGGCTTAAATAAAGAGAACCATACTTTGTGGAATATAGCAACTGATTTATATATAAACTCTACTATTGAAGAGGAGTTTGGTTGCTATTGGGGTAAGCCAGAGGTATCTGTCGATAAAGGTGTAATTAAAGCCCCGAATTTTGGTGTATTTCAGGCTATGTTTGGTAAGTCTATCGACTCTAAAATTGATAGTGCCGAGACCATTTATAGAGCATTAATGAAAGAAAACCCTAATGGAGCACAGTTTAACAATGCACAGACAGCATCCCCTAGTCAGCAGGCAAGTTCGCAAGGTCAAAATTCCCAGCAGGGTAGTTCAAGTTCTTCCGCAGGTCAGAGTCAGTCAGGACAAAATCAATCAGGCAGTAGTCAAGCAGGGCAGAATCAGGGTTCTTCAAGCCAAGGACAAGGTCAGGGTAGTTCAAGTTCTCAGGGCAGTCAAAATCAGTCAGGACAGAGCTCCTCAGGTCAGGGTAGCTCCTCATCAGGCAGTGGTCATGGTAACTCAAATTCTCCGCTGTCTCAAGGTCAGTCAGGACAGAATGGCTCTCAAAGTCAGGGTAATATGTCTACAGTAGAGGGTAAGCAGGTTATAGATAAACTACAGGCAGAAAGCTCTGCAAACTCTACACAAAGTCAATCTTCTAGAGCTTGTAAATCTTGCGGCAGTCAGTCAGCAAAATCTGCTCAGGCACAAGTAAATCAAGGTACTCAGGAAGTACTAGATGGCTTAAACAGCAATAATCGTAACCAGATTCAAAGCGGATTAAATAAGATGCGTAGCGGTTTGGATGCTATGCAGAACGCTCAAAACGAGGCTCAATCTCAGGGTAATTCAAATGCTAAAAGTATGCAGTCAGCTATCAATCGTGCGAATAATAGTATGTCTTTGCTCGAAGATAGCGTTGGTATGAAAGGGCAATCACAGGGTACTCAAGGTCAGCAACAGAGTAATCAGACTCAAAGTAATCAAAGCCAATCTCAGGGTAGTCAAAATCAGAATCAAGGTAGTCAGAGTCAGCAACAGGGTAATCAAGAGCAGTCAGACCCGTTTGCAAACAGTGACTCTCAAAATGTAGGAGAGGGTAAAACTTCTTTCGGAGATGACGGTTTTGATAATTCTACTCAAATGCAAGACGTAACAGTTGTATTTAATGGTAAAAAGGTTACAACAAGAATACCGGTAGATGTTATGTCTAACCATGCAGGCAAAGAACTTACCAAGGATGTACTTACTGAATCAAGAGAAGAGGCTACTCGTCAAGCAACCGATATTAGGGTAAAAAGACAGCTTGATAGTACTAAAATTGCAGTTGGTTCAAAGGCTTGGGGTTATGGTAAATCTTGCCAGCGTGAAATTGAATTTGAACAGGCAGTCAATTTCGATTGGACTGCTATCATTAAGAAGATATGTACTCCAACAAAGAGGTCTACATATTCGGTAGGACAGCCTAATAAACTGCTTATGTCTGGTGGTACTACCGCAGCAGGCAAAGTTCCAATGCGTCAAAAGGGTAATAATATTAGTCATATTAAGGTTTGTGTTGATATTTCAGGTTCAGTAGACGATGCAACTCTTAATTATTATTTAAGTATTATCGCAGGAATATTTAAGCGTTATAAAGTATCAGGTGAATTGATTTACTGGGCAGATTCTATTAGTAATGTAGGCGAGTTTTCAAGTATAAGAGATATTGCCAAAATAAAGACAGGAGCATCGGGCGGTACTGATGTTTCATCTGTATTCAGATACCTAGCAGGCGAGATAGCAATCGAGGGTAAGAAAGAAAAAGACAAACCTCGTGAGATAAGCCTAATAATCATCATAACCGATGGGTATTTTGACAGTAACTATGCAAAATATGAGAAGTTTTTTGGTAAAAAGACTGTATGGCTCTGCACACCAGATGATGCAAAGCATTTGTTCAATACAAAATGTTTTGGTAGAGTTGCAATTATGAATAAGGATTCATAGGAGGTACAAAATGAATAACAGCGAAGATTTAAGGCAGTCTAAGGAGAATGATTTCGGGGTAGCACCTGTCCGAATCAATGAATTTTTCTCAGACTTGCGTGGCAGATTAAGTTTAATCGCTCACGCATCAGCAGTAGAAGACTTGTTAAAAAGCTCTGATTTCGAGGGTATTAACAAGAGAGAGTTTTTATATAAGCCATATCTTGTTATTGGTGACCCAGGTATTGGTAAAACCGAAGGTGTAAAAAGTTCTATTGAAAAGGTAAATAGGGCTTTAAGAGAAGAGGGCAACCCAATTCAATTCGGGTATAAAGAGCTTGTATTAGGTCAGAAACTTGTAGGTGCACTTGACGGTATTCCAGTTGCTATGGAAGATGAACAGGGTAATATTCGTACCATTAGAGCCGATGAACTACCAGACGAAGAACGTGATGGCAAATACGGGGTATTCTTCCTTGACGAAATCACAACAGCAGACGTTCAGCAGATGCAACCAGCTATGTCACTTACTGATGCTAGACGTTCTATCGGCAGTTATAAGTTACCAGATGGTTGGCTTGTAGTTGGAGCTGGAAACGGACCTCAGTGGGACAACTTTATGCGTCTAGACACTGCGATGATTACACGTTTTATTACATATAATGTATACACAACCTATGAAGATTGGAAGGAGTATGCAATAGAGCGTAAGGTTAATCCTTATATTCTTGCATATCTCGATTGGAAGAACGAGGCATTTACTAATCCTGCTACCGAAGAGGAGAATATGGAAAGACGTGAAAATCTTGGTACAGCTTATGCTGTCGGTAGAACATGGATTTCCTTTGACCTAGAGTTGAAACGTATGTGCGTTCTTAAGACAATCAAAGAGGGTAAAACAAAAGTACCATCAGATTACTTTGCTGTACTTACACTTGAAGATTTTCTAGAAGCAGGTAACAAAGCACCTTTGGGTAGTTCAACTGTACAAGACCTTGTAGCCTTTGTTAAGTTTAGAGATAGTATTCCACAGGATATCACACCAGATGCAGTTCTTTCGGGTAAGGTTAAGACAATGCCAGAAAATACTTCAGCTCAGGTTACTCACCTGTTACTTGCTACTGTTACTGACGAGTTGTATAGAAGACTTAGACAGGCTCACGACGGTACTACAGAAAATCTTAAGACAGCGTCAGATTGGACGGATGCTGACGTGCAGATGTTTGCTAACTGCTTGAATTTCTTCTTATCATCAGCTCAGATGGAAGTTATTGTTACAACACTTGTACAGTCCATTACAAAGATTCCAAATCTTCGCCTATTATTTGTAGACCAGAGACTTGATAGTGCAAGTCCTATTTGGACACAGGTACTGGCAGACCGTGCAGACGATTTATTAGAAATTATTAGTGCTAGTGAGGCAATTTAGGAGGTAACACATATGGAACCGTATATCGCCGTTTTGGGTAGAAACATTCAGATGGAAAAGACTTTGAATAATGGTCTTAAGTGCTATAATACTGTACTAGTATCTAGAGATGGTAAAGATTTTACGTCACCATCTGTACTCGATGAAGTATCTTTAGCAGTAAATGTTATGAAAATGCACAGAACACCTATCAATTTTAGCGTTGAACAGGGTAAAATCAAGGAGAATCAGGGTGCATTTTCTCGATTCAGTAAGGCTCGTTTTGTAGCAGTTGTAAAAATTGTAGATAATCTCAGGGGTAGAACCCTTGGGTATAGACTTTATGACCGTACAAATGTTACTGTATATGATGTAAAGACATCTCAGGTTGCAGGACTTGATATTGGTGCGGTACAGAACCTTATTGTTAAGAATAAGTCTGTATCTGAATATCCAGACGCACATTTCCCTACAATGGTAATTGAACTTAAGAGAGCACCCAAGCGAATTAAGAGAACTATTGAATATAAGAATGAGCCTAAAGACGAACCAAAGGTAGAGCCAAAGCCAAAAGCAGAGCCAAAGCCAAAAGCAGAGCCAAAGAAACCAAAGGAGCAGGGTACTTCTTTCACTCAGGCACAGCTAAATCAGTTTAATAAGGCTAGTAAGTATTTGAGTGATATTAATTTCATTAAGAATCCGAAGTTAACTCCAAAGCAGATGAATTCATTGTGGGTAGGAGCAGCAAATGGAGCTTATTCTTATGCATATAACAACCCCGTATATCCGGTAGAGACTATTAGGTGCTATAATGAGTTTGTTAAGTCTAAAGACGATGCAGTAAAATACAGTCCTATTTTAAAGCATCCTAAATTCACACAGGAAAAAATTACTGCACTTAAGTTTGCTATTGATAATGGGTATTATGAGCAGGGTATGTTGCGAAAGAATCCAGACGAGATTCTAGAGGCTTGCATGAATAAGCAGTACACTGACGCATTTGATAAATTAACTAAGACACAGCTTAAAGTATTGAATGACGAACTTCATAACGATGCTCTGAGGGCTTTAACTCGTTTGAAGTTAATGCGTTAAAATAAGCAGGCAAAGGCTAACACTAGTTAGCCTTTTGCCATTTTATCAAGGAGGGTTTAAGTATGGTAGGTTTTAGAACAAAAAATAGCATTTACTATATTGACCCAGTTTCAAAAACTTGCTGGGGTGGTAAATTTAGAACTGTTCAACACTACTTATATATCCAGGCTTTGGTTGGCGATAGAGCTACTATACAGCTTGCAGACGGTAGGGTTGTTTGGACATCTAAGGTAATCGACTATGTTTAATCGGGTATCGAATCAGGAAAAGAATTATTGGAAAGACCATGAAAAATTAGAAGAACATATCAAAGAGTGCAAATTGGCAGTAAAATCTTTAGAGACTTTAATAGAGCGTAATATAACCGTAGGGTATCTATCAGATGATGATGCTGAGGCACAGTATTATGCTCTTAAGTCCAGATTAGATATAAAGAACGAGTTACTAGTTAATGCAAGGGAGGCATTGAAGAAGTTAGATGAGTTCGGAAAGTTGCAGGGTTATAAGAAACCGAAAAGGAACAGAACTAATAAAAGAGGTAGAGGCAAAGCTAAAAAACAAGGGTAGGTGCTTAGTTATTCGCCCAACAGGTTTTGGTAAGACTTACTTTTTATGTAATTTAGCACGTAATATGCTTATAAGTGGTAAAAAGAGGGTAGTTTACATATACCCAACTAACATCATTTTAAGCGAGGTACGAGATAATTATCCAGATGTATATGAAAATATCGAGATGATTTCTTATCAGGCTATATCAATCGCTTTTGGCGAAACGGGTAGCGAAAAAGCAAGAACCTCTATTCTTAAAAAGTTAAAGACCTGTGATTTATTACTGCTAGATGAGGTACATAGAGCAGGAGCCGTAGGTTTTCGTAAATTTTGGGATTATGTAGAAGAGGAATTAAGTAATTCTATCTACATAGTAGGTGTAACCGCCACCATAGAGCGTACTGACGAAGGTGCAAGTTTTATTATCGATGATATGTTCAAGGGTATTCAGACTAGCACATATGACCTTGGAAACGCTTTGCAAGATGGGGTATTTTTACCACCTGTACTAGCAAAATATTCTAGCACTCAGGTAGGCAACTTTCAAGTAGCAGAAGATAGTGGTTTTGATAAGGCATCTTATAATATCTTAAAGCAGAGATATACTCAGCTATCACCCGTAGAAAATTGCAGAAATCTGTATTTAACTCTAAAGAGTTGTGGGTATAATTTTTTGAGTTCTAATTCTGATGATTCTTTTTGTAGATTTATTGTATTCTTCAAAAATACCGAGTCTATGGTAGAATTAGGAGAAGAAGTAGAGCAATACTTTTATAACGCTCTAAATACGCAAGCCAGCATAGTTGAGGGTACAGATGTTTCTATCAAACTAGACGTAGAATATGTTATAAGTAAGACTGCTGATAATAACAATAACAATATTGTTAAAGACCATTGTAAATCTAACATTTTTAACGCTGTTGGCAGCCCAGTCGGAACACGTACTTATAGAGACGATGCCTTATATACTTGTACTGTTGGTAAAACTCTTGATACACTAGAACAGAAGAAACCAAAAGCCTTTACTTGCAGTTTGGTATTTAATGTAGATACTATCGTGATGGGGTATCACATTAAGCCAACCTCAGGGGTAATGATTTATCGTAATTGCAGTAGCATAATTTCTTTTAACCAAATGTTGGGTAGATGTTTTGACGCATCAGCTATTCACGAGCCAATCATTATAGATGTATTCAATAATATGGCAAACCAACTAGAGTTGCGAAGAAAGTATGATTACAAGTCTAATGGCGGAGACGATATAGACCCATCTCTGCTTCAAAAGATTACTGCACGTACATCTAAACAGTTAGAATCAAAGTACAGACAATATAAAGGTAATGTTGATGTACAAAGTTACTTTAATTGGTCTAGGATAAAAAATGGTAAGACAATAGCTTTAGTTCTTGACTTCTATAACGAAAAACAAATGCCTATTTATCAAATAGCATCAATACTTGATATAAGTTGTACAGGTGTAGTTAAAGTATTAAAATCACAGGGTATTACAATAGAAGATGAATCTAATTGTGGTTTGCAAAAAGATTTTTCTATGAATAAGTTTATTTATTCTGAAAAGGCTCATAAGTATTATAGAGCTAGACGCTCCCGTGGTAAGACATTATATTTATTACTTAAGGAGGCAGAAAGTGAAGGAATATAGTAAAAATGATTTAACCAGATTGATGTTAGACTCTCGTAAGGTAAGCACATTTAGACTCACATTTCAAGAGCAGATGTATATAAATAAATATTCAGGTAATTTGCTTGTAACACTTTCTGATATGCGTGCGAATCCAAGGGTAATTACAGGGTATGAATCTTATATAGACCGTACTGTTGATAGGGGTATTGATGGTTCTATCGGAGACATGAATATACTAGGTGCAATACTACCAATAAACAGGGTAGACCTAGAGAATTGCACAATTTCTGTATATTCTAGCACAAAGAGGGTAGGCAAAACAGCATATAACCCTACTTGGTTATTGGAGTGCAAATATTGTGGTACTGATTTTACTTCAACAGAGTTAAGACATACGGGTAATTATTCTTGTCCTATTTGTAGCGAAAAGAGACGAATAGAGGCTAAACGAGATGCCCATAAAAAACAGCAAGAAAAGAATAAAAAACGAGTTGAAATGACAAAGCGTATGCTTGATGGAAAGTATGATGATTTCATACAGAACTACAAGCTAGACTTTATGAAATTAAAAGCATCTAAAACTTTAGTACCAAAGATTGATAACTTTATAAACAATAATGCTGATTATACATTAGGTGCAGTAGAAAAAGTTGGCAGTCGTTATATATTTCATATGATTTGTACTATATGCGGTACACCTATCACATTGAGCCAGCGAGACTTACAAAAGAAGATTAAGTGTTCTTGTTGTGGAGGTGTACCCACAAGTGTCAAGGGTACTTATAAAAAATCTCATGTGGGGGAGGTTCATAATCAGTTACGAATTATAGCACAGTCAGATACAAACTTTGGTTGTTCCGTAGAGTGTGTATTTTGCGGTAAACGTGTTAATACTGATTTGTATAGTGTATTACACAATAAATTATCATGTAAGTGTACTAAACTTCAAAGAACTCTATTCTTATTACAGTCAGATTTTTGTATGTCTTGTGAGAACGCAAGATATAATAGGGATTCTCAAAGATACGAATGTGCAAAGGGTATTAACGCTACACCTTTTACTGTTTTCGGTTCAGCTACGTCTGATTGTCCTAGCCAGACTATAAATGTTCATAAAGAAGTATATGATGAAATTAGGTCAATCGACAAAAAGGACTCATTTAGGGGTATTTTAAAGCTGGCAGACCTTAAAATATCTGATGAAGGCAATACTAAAAAGTCTAGACTGCTAGAAGTACCAAATACTTCTTTATTAAAAGAAGAGGAACCTTATTATATAGGTAGAGACGGTTTAGCATATTATCGTTGTTATTGCTATGACTGTAACAAATTAGTTGTACTAAATGATACACAGATGGCTAAGTATAATCACGAGCAGTGCGAAAGTATTGCCACTGATATTGTTAAGTACAAGAGGTTAGATTATAAAGGTCTTAAATTGTAGGAGGGTATATGCAGAAGTACATAATTATGGCACACGGTGCCAACCAAGGGTATGTAAAAGCTATTGCCAATGGTAGAGTCATATTTACAAAAAGTCAGGCAGAGGCTAAAAAGTTCAATACTGAAGATTCAGTACAGAGTGCTATTGATAGGTGTCAGAGACTTGTAGCTGAGCCTACAACGATATTCATTTACGATACTGTTCAGGTACTGAATGTAAGCAGAAAGCCAAAAATCTATTACGAGGAACGTGCATTACAATGGGCAGAACAATATGGTATTATTGAATACAAAGTTCAGGGTAATAAAATGATTTATGTACAGACATATAATGGCGGTATGTATGAAAAGCCTTATACAATGAAGTCTACTATAAATCTTGACACAATGACTACTGAATCTAGGGTTAGATTACAAAGGTTGAACAGAAAGGGGTATTACAATGTCTAGATTTAATATTTCATCTGCAACTAGTCTAAGTTCAGTTTTTGTTCACGATTCAAAAGACAATAGTCGTGAAAAATACACGTTACAGCAGTTGCATACAATACGAAAAACGCACCCGACTATAAAAATTGATGGTCTAGATAAAATATTAAAGCAGTACAAAAATTCCAAGACTATTGATAAGCAGGGTATTGTCGATTCTGTTTTACATAAACTGCGTGAATACGACTTATATTATCAGAAAGACGTAGAGATACAGGATTTTTTCGTATCAGTTTCAGTTCGTGACTATGGCGAATGGGTATATCCACCTCATATCAATGGTGATGAGATGGAAGATTATGATTGGATGGAGCCAAGTCCTGCTCTTATGAATATATTAGATAAGGTACGTGCAGACCTTAAAGCTAAGTATCCAAATTATCGTATCATAGTAGAGACAGGCGAAAAGAACTGGGTTTACGTTAATGTTTATTTTGTATATGCTTAATGGGGGTTCAAATATGTATAGTATAACAACAGTTTTCAAAAATAAAGGAAGATGTTTTGTAGTAGATTCAAAAGATGGTGTTTCTGAGTCATATACGTTTCCTCAGATAAGAGACTTCGTAGAAAAGCGTGGTATTGATATTAAAGGGTATAAGAAGGGCAATATTTTTACTTATTCTGAAGTAGCAGAAAAGCTTGTGGGTATGCAGAAAGGCACACCTTTGCAATTAAATATCGATGGTAATACATATAGACTGTCTTTATATGCAGGATTTGATATGCATACTCAGGAGTTCTTATTCTTTGATGGCGAAGGTGCTACAGGGTATTACAAGTTGTCGGCATCGTTCCTTGCATACCATAACTGTAAGCTAATCACACAGGTTAACCCAACAGACTATGCTAAGTTAAAAGCAAAAATACATTAAACTACTCTTGCAATTATAGGAGACTTGTGGTATAATAATACTATAATTAAAGGAGGACTTCTATGAATTGTTTTCATTGTCACAAAGAACTAAATACTACTGAGGCATACATTATCAACAATAATGTATATTGTGAATCTTGTGCAAAAAATATTATGTTTAACCAGATATTTAAGCATGATTTTATGCCAGACGAGTCTGATTTACTCACAAAGGTAGAAGATACAAGCACTGAAAAGTTTTTAACTCCAAGTCAGATTAAAGCATCATTAGATGACTGGGTAGTAGGTCAGGATAGTGCAAAGAGAGCACTTGCAACGGGTATCTATAACCACTATAAGAGAATCAATCACCCAGAAGATGATTTCGTAAGTAAGTCAAATATTCTAATGCTCGGTTCAACAGGTGTGGGTAAGACAGAGCTTGCTCGTTCTTGTGCAAAACTTTTAGACGTGCCTTTCGTAATTCAGTCGGTAACAAACATTACTCAGGCAGGCTATGTAGGAGATAGCGTTGAAGATATTATCGCATCTCTTTTGCGTAAAGCAAATGGTGACGTACATAAAGCCGAGCAGGGTATTGTTTATATTGACGAGTTAGATAAAATTGCTCGTAAGGGTGGTAGACTTTCAGCAGAACGTGATGTTAGTGGCGAAGGTGTACAGGATGCTTTACTAGAATTGCTAGAGGGTAGAGACGTTGAACTTGTTGTTTCAAATCGTAGAAATGTCACAGTTAATACGTCTAATATTTTATTTATTTTAGGTGGTGCTTTTGAAGAGATTACAATGGCTCAGCCTAAAGACAAAGAAAATGTAATTGGTTTTGGTAGTTCTAAAGAAGAGTCAGAAAAACAAGATACAGCAGACATCGTTGAAAAGTTAAGAAAGGCAGGAATCAAGCCAGAATTATTGGGTAGAGTTCCAGTTATTGTTAAATTAGATGATTTAACGAAGTCTGACTTAAAACGTATTCTTGTTGAGCCTAAAAATAGTATTGTAAGACAGTACACTACTCTGCTTGGATATGACGGGGTAGACCTCAAGTTTACACCTAAGGCTATTACATATATAGCAGAAAAAGCCATCAACAAGAAAACAGGTGCAAGAGGTTTACGTAGTATTATGGAGGATGCTTTAAATCCTTTGATGTTTGAACTACCAGACAAGAAAGAAATTACATCAGTAAAAGTTAGGGTAAAGGGTAATAAGTTGGTATTCGAGGAGAGTTAAATGTTCGATTATGCTATTAGAAATAGCGACAGAAAATTAGTATATGTAGATGATGTAGGGCAGGAGTTTTCCTGCCCTATGTGCGGTCTAAAGGTAGCAAAATGTAGGAGTAAACATGGTAAGTATTACTTCAGGCATACAAAGAGTACTTCATGTAAAGGCTTTAGTGTTGAAGACTATATTAAATGTTCTATAAAGCAGTTATTTTTAACCCAGCAGGCAGCTATGCCTTATAAGGGGTATTCTGTTAAGTTAAACTTCCAAAATTATAAGAAGAGATACTATTTAGAGAGTGGAGACGTACTTTTTACTACACCTAATAATGTAAAGGTCAATTTGCCATTAGATTCACAGCATATGCTTTATGCTGATATTTATGCAGTTCATCTTGGTGTAGAGTATTTTATTTTATTTGGTGAGCCATCTGCTGATGTATTAGACGCAATACGAAAGTATGCAAAGACTGAATATAAGGTCATACAAATTGACACATCAAGTTTTTTAAAATTTTTCGAGTTGCAGAAAAATGCAATTCCTTTTATTAATTTACTATACTCACATAATATGATAAAAGTATGTGACTCATACCGAATTCGCAGGTATAATTACTTGGTAAACAATTATACTAATAAACCAACTAAAAGCATTTTTCCTTGTGGTTTTTACGATTATCGCTCTACGAAAATGAGAGATGCAGATTATTGCCGTGATTATAGGTACAATATAGGTAAGGGTAAAGATGTAGTATGTTTTGGTTTCATGGGTATTTGCGACGTAACCACACTAGAATTTGCACTACATTGGAAAGACACCCCAATAAGTTTGAGTAGAACACTACGCAGTTTGGGTAAGTTGCGTGAAGACTAAGGAACATAGTAATGAGTAAGAAACAATTAAATATATACAGACGCGGTAACTTTGTGATAGGAGTTAATGGTGTCGCATCAGGTTTAGTACCGATAGAAATCGAGGGTACTGGTTGGAAGTTTTTTGTAAGAGCAGGCAATGTTAAGTTAGGCAGATTCAAGTATGCAAACATTCACAACTCAAAGGGTATGACTTGGATGCATAAAAAGTTTAGGGTATGCAGTGAATTTGAGGTTTATGATACTGTATTGGAATATTGTGATTCGGAGGTAGAACTTGTTGAAACATAAGTCAGTAGTATTTGTTTTTTGTATAGTAGTTGCGATGTTCCTTTGGGTAGGCTTAACTCCCTTAAAGGTAAACGATACAGACATGTCCTACATATGGTCAGTAGACAAACTAGAAAAAGAATATGCAAATTCAGCTACACATATTTTTGCCGATGATACTCTTAACAAAAAGTTTATCAAGACTAGTGTAACTATAAAAGATAAACCATCTCAGCTAAAGTTTGTGCTAGACCACTTTAGATATAGAAATTATAAAGCCAAGATTAAGTATTCTTATGATAAAGACGCAATTCGTAAGTATTTTGAAGAATACAATAAAACACAAACAGCTACCAAAGACGCTGAAATAAAATATACAGGCAGTAATTACGAGGCAGTTAAAGAAGTAAATGGTACTCAGGTAGACATTGATAAATTGTTAAAGGCAGTATCTTCTGAAACCAGGGGTATTAAAGTCGAAGATTATTATATAAAACCGAGTTTAGTTTTAAGTAATATAGAAGGTACTTGCAACGAGGCAAACACGTATCTAAAATCAAGCATTGAGTATACTTGTGGTAAAAGTATCAAATTTGAGCCTGACGATATTACGCTTCAGGGTAGCACATTAAATCTAGACAAAACAAGATTGCAATCTTTCTGTAAAGACCTAGCAGATTATTATGATACACAAGGTCAAACAGTTAAGTTACACGATGGCTCTGAAATTTCTGTGCAGGGCGGTACATATCAAGCAAAAGTAGATACAGATGCTGAATGTGAAGAAGTTGAAAAGTTGCTTAAAAGCGATAAACAAATCAAGGGTAGAGAGCCTATTATGACTGGTAAGACTGTTAGTAAATATGACGGTAAATATATTGTAGAGGTTGATATAGCAAATCAACACGTTTGGGTATATACTTCTGACGGTCAGGCAGTAATGGATTCGGATTGTGTAACGGGTACTTTGAATAAGCACGATACTCCAAAAGGTTTATTTTTTATCAGTGAGATGCGTAAAAATTATACCATGCATGGTACAAATGATAATGGTACATCTTATGCGTCTTTTTGTAATCGATTTATGCGTATAACAAACAGTGGGGTAGCATTACATGACGCAAGTTGGCGAGGCAGATTTGATGGTAACATCTACACTCATAATGGTTCTCATGGTTGTGTAAATTTACCTGTTCAGTTTGCAAAGGATTTATTCGATACCATTGATAACGGTACATTAGTAATTGTTCATTAGGAGACAGTATGGAAAAGCCAGAAGATTTAAATAGTATACTAACCGAGGCAGTAAAAGCAGGTGCAACCGATATTCACTTCTCTGTGGGTATTCCACCTAGGATGCGTCTAGCAGGCTCACTAGAGTCTATGAATTATGATATTGTAACTCCGCAGATTTTAAGGGATAGTATTTTAAGTAATCCAAAGCTAACAGATTTACGTGATAGAACCGAGGTAAACTCAACAGGTCAGAGTGATATGTCCTACTCAGTTCCTAGTGTAGCAAGGTTTCGTGTAAATATCTTCAGGCAGAAAGGTGATTGTGCAGCTGTATTTAGAGTATTACCAGAGGTAATTCCAAGCGCAAAAACCTTGGGTATTCCAATGTCAGTTTTCAACCTTTATAATGAAAGACGTGGTTTGATATTGATAGTTGGACCAACAGGCTCAGGTAAATCTACCACACTTGCTAGTTTTTTGGACATTATTAATAACAACTGCAAGAAACATATTATTACTTTGGAAGACCCAATCGAGTATATCCATTGGCATAAACGAAGTATAGTAAACCAGCGTGAAATAGGTACAGACTGCGATAGTTTTGCTAATGGTCTACGAGCAGCTCTACGTGAAGACCCAGATGTTATTCTAGTAGGAGAAATGCGTGACCTAGAGACTACTGATATTGCTTTATCTTCGGCAGAAACTGGTCACTTAGTATGCTCTACGTTGCATACATTAGGTGCAGGAGACACAATCGACCGTATTATTTCAATGTACCCGTCAGATAGGGTAGCAGAAGTACGCTCTATGCTATCAGGGGTATTAAAGGCGGTAGTAAGTCAACAGTTAATGCCTGCTAAAGACGGAGGCAGGGTAGTAGCCTTTGAGGTTATGTTTATCAATGATTACATAAAAGAGCTTATTCGTACAGAACAGCATTATAAGATTAAAGACTATCTTGAAACTCGTGAGGCTCGTGAGGCAGGTATGGTTTCTATGGATAGAACCATATTAAAATTATGGACATTGGGTAAAGTAACTAATGAGACTGCAATCGAATACGCTTTCAATAAGCGAGCAGTCACAAACTTTATAGCAAGCAAATCAAAGGAGAGTTAAAATGGCAGAGACGAATAATCAAATTGAGTCAGCAAGTATGAATAATTTTTTCCACGATAATAGAGAAGAAGTACTTGATAAACTAGGTATTTTAGACGATGCAAGAATGTGGTACACTGGAAAGCATTCAGAGTTAGAGGGTAAAGATGGGGTAACAGAGTATTTAGACGATAGATTCGGTAAGCATATATTTTGTGATAATTGCCATTCTTTGATAGACTCATCTCGATGGGGGTATTATGGACTCTATAAAGGCTACTCAGACGAAGTAGATAAAGATAAGCATGAAAAAGAATACTTTGATATTATTTGTCCAATCTGCGGAAAGCATAAAAGGGTAGATGAAGATAAGCACCCAGAACTCTACCCATATTAAACAGACTGTAATAGTAAGTCTTAGTCAATCATACAGGTTATTTTAGAGAACTCTAGTTTTTGCTAGAGTTCTTGTTGACTTTTAAGGAGTTTTATGGTATAATGTTACTATAAAAGGAGAACTATTATGTCTAATAAATATGATGTTTTAGAAGTTGATACTATTTTGGTAGACAAACCAACAGGAGAAACTTTAGGGTATGTTTTAAGAGGCAAGCCTACCGAATCAGGAGACATTTATCGTGCATCTATGACACTTGATAAAATCAAGGAGTTAGATATGGATTTATCAAGTTATATTGAATTCATTGACGCTCCAATGCAGGAAGTTATCAAGTTTAAAAATGGTTACGTCAGATTGGATAATACGTACTACAGAGAAGACTTAGAGGATTTGTCATACGAGCGTATCAATAAGGATAGAGTAGCAGTTTATGGGTATTCTTTCCTTAAATGCGATGTAATTGATTTTGATATAGACACTTGTATAGAACGTGCAGTGAGTGGGGAAGTGTATGATTTTTAGAGACCAAATACATGGAGACATGGAACTCTCCAATGCAGAATTACGTCTTGTACGAACTAAGGCTTTCGAGCGTATGAGATACATAAAACAGTTAGCATTTGCAGAGTACGAATATGCAGGTGCAACTCATAACAGATACCAGCATAGTCTAGGGGTATGTCAGTGCATTACAGATATGTATAATGCGGTAAACAAAAACAGTCCAAACTTCTTTCAAGAAGGCGATTTGGAACTATTGCGTATGATGGCTTTAGTACATGATTTAGGTCATAGTCCTTTCAGTCATGCATCTGAGGTGTTGAGTGATATTACTCACGAAGAAAGACTTACAGATATTTTAAGGAGTTTACGAAAAGATATTATTTTACCGATTAACACATCAGTAGAGGCATGGGACTTGGTAAATCAGGTTTATCAAGGTGATGGGTATATGTATATTTCAAATCCTCACTACCAAGTATTGCATACTTTTATGGATGGTTTTATTGACGCAGACAAACTTGATTATCTTGAACGTGACGCCTTAAACTGTGGTGTATCTTATGGTGTTTTTGACAGACAAGATTTGATAAACAATTTATGTATTTTGCGTGACAATAAAGGTCGAGAAGTTTTGGGTATCAAAGAAGAGGGTATTCAGGCACTCGAAAGTTTTATTCTAGCCAGATATTATATGTTCAATAAGGTATATTTTAACCCTCAGGAGCGTATTTATCGTTATCAATATGTAGAAGCTATGCAGAAGTTACTTCCAAATGGCAAATATCCAAGCGATGTTAAGAAGTTTCTTGCTTTAGATGATACAAAATATGTAAGAAGATTACCATTTTTACTTAATAGTGCATATAAACTTGTATATGATACCGAGTTTAATGCAAAAGTAAAACAGGCAGTAGAAAATAAGTTAGGTGACTTGATTTTATGTGACACACCAAAGAAAGTAGTATTCAGACGTGATGAATCAGATACAACCGTTTTGGTAAAGAATTCTATAACAGGTGCAGTAGTACCTTGTGCCGAGGTAAGTCCGATAATCAAGGGTATTCAGTTTACTAACGTGCATAAGTTACGTTTCTATACGCAGAGTAGTATTGAATCTGAAATACGTGAGCAAGTATTGAAAATTGCAAAAGGAGTTAGAAAATGACGGGTAAAGACTTTATATTATTGAGTTGCAGTCGTAAAGCATTAACATTAAATGAGCTTACTAGTCGTATGTATCTGCTCGAAACAATCGGGTATAACATTCACTACAGATACAGAATATCAGGTGGGTATCTTCTGAGTAGCAAGGTTGCAAATCTTGTAGACGTACTTGAATCAGAAGGCTACATTAAACAGTCAAGTTTAGGTTTATATACAACCACTGATTCAGGAGAATATGAGTTGTATTGGACTTTACTAAATTATGCTGAATATGTAAGATTAAATAAAGTTATGACACTTCTAGATAATCTTAATAGAGACGGGGTAGTTTATGTAGCCATATTAGATAAGGTAATGAAAGAGACTTTGGGTAATGTAGACCTAAATGTGCTAAAACATGACGAATCCGTAATTTTGAACTCTATGTACTCGATAACTTCAAATAACAGTGAAGATGATTTTCAAGAAGGTTTGTGGTATCTAAGGCAGTTAAAGGAGGCGTTCAATGAGGCTGATTGAAAAGTATAAGGTATATATTTTTGTCCTGTTAGTATTAATAGCGATTGACATCGTATGTCTTTATAGGTTGCACGAGATTAATAAGATACGTTCTTTAGATGTACCACCTCAGATTGAAGATGAACAACGTGAGATTATTAAGTACACCTACACAAACAAGGGTAAGACCTATGAGGGTGCATCTGAAATTGCTAAGGTAGTATCTTATGGAGATGTATTTGAAGTTCGGGTAACATATAGTGATGATACAAAGAAAACATTCAAATGCGTAGCAGTTAAGCCTATTGATAAGTCAGTTACAAAACCTTATTTTGAAAGAGGAAACTTCCTGTCACTTTATATCCCAGAAACCTAATTTAGAAAGGATACGTTATATGCTAGTATCAGAGTTTAAGAATAATAACAATGGAGACTTACCTGTTGAATTCTTTGAGAGTATTCCTACAAAATGTCCTATTTGTAATTACCCTACAGAGATTAGTGATGTTTTAACACATCTTTGTTGTAGCAACCCACGTTGCCCTAGTAAACTAACAAGACGTTTGGTAGCTATGGCTAGTAGTCTTGGGGTAAAAGGCGTAGGTGAGTCTATGGCTCGTAAGATTATAGATTATTTGGCTAAGTTTAATATGCAGAATCCACTTGCTGTTTTTACATATGAACCAGAGCATGACGGTGTACCAGATGGGGTATCTGTTGACGCTATGAAAAAGATTACAGACCAGTTTAGAGCAAAGAACAGTTTTACTTTGCCAGAGTATGTACGCCTAGCAAATATCCCAGATGTACAGACATCTGCCACACAGATTTTTGCTGATTTTGATGACCTCGATGAGGCTTATAAACATATTGGTTCAGATACAACCTTTATCAAAAAGAAACTTGGTATTGATATTTCAGATGATAGTGAAAGCATCAGAGCTTTAAAAATTTATAAGAGTTTATATGAATTCAAGTCAGAACTCGAAGATGGCTTAAAATGGGTAAATATCATTAAAGTACATACAGAGGGTATGAAACATCTTGTTGCAGTTTGTTCTGATGAAGTAGGTTCTCCATTCAAAACAAAGGCAGATTTTTATAGTTATATTAATAATATGTTCCCAGATATTCATGTAGAATTTTTAGGCTCAGTTAAGAAAAGTATTGATTATCTTGTATGGGCAGGAGCAGACGGAAGTCCAGCAAGGTACACAAATAAAGTTAAAAAAGTTCAGGGGTATAACGAAAAGTTTAATGCAGGACAGGGTAAAGATGGAGACCACTATATCCCTATCGTAACCGCATCCAAATTTATTGATGTTGTAAAGAATTTGGAGGGTCAAGAGTAATGCTAGTATTTGCAATACTAATGGGTATAAGCGGACTAGTTTTACTTTATCAGAGTTTAACTTATTATGCTTTCATACCTTTAACTTGTGTATCAGTTACGCATACACATAATGTTTTTGTTTTAACTGCGAAGATGATGTGTTGTGCTTGGGGTATTGGTTTTGGTATATTGGGTATTGGTACTTGTTTAGCAGGCATTATAATGCATATCAAGTTACAAGGAGATACGGGTAAATTAATTCCTATCGGCATCGCTCTTTTTTATACTCTTGTAGCAGTATTTAGTATTATTTAAGGAGACCAAGTATTATGTTAAATTTAGATGTATTCAAATGTGCAGTACTTTACTTTAGTAAGACTACACACGAATCAGTAACACAGTTCTATGATGGTATAGATAGTGCAATTTTAGGTAATATTAACGAGCAAGAAGGTTCAGCTTGGTTAACTCACCTTATTGTAAACACATTTATAGATAGAGGCAGTACTTTAGACGAGATTAAAGAAAGTAAGGCTGAGTTAGAGAATATAATTCAGGGTACTATTTCTACGACCACACATATTGATTCAGTTCTTGAATCAGAGGTATTTACAAAGTTACTTGAAAATATTTCTTCAAACGATACACTTTTATGGTCACTTTCAGATTCATTAAACTATCCTAGCAGTCTTGATTGCGTTGCCATGTCTTGCAAGCCAGACGTTTTAAATGCACTGACTTTGAATAAGACACCGAATGTAGACGTTTCAGATTTTAATTTGATTGGGTATGAATTAAACGACTACACATTAGATAGTTTTTTAAGTAAACTACCATCTAAATTGCGTGAGGCATTAAATAGCGACAAGGAATTAGTAATTCATTTAGACATTCTTAATATGGGTAGTGGCAGTTCCGCAGTAACAAAGTCAATGCAGGAGCCTACCGTAGCATTAAATTTTACTGACTTCACTCCGTTCAGCAAGTCAACAGGGTATCAATACCTGTATCAGATTATGCTACTTACTGTACTTCTACAGAAGCAAAATGTCAGATTGAGCATAATTGCTCCAGTTGATTTTACTACTAGTGATATGCTAGTACAACTAAACAAGGTATATAAATTTGAGAATAACGGTTTTATTACCGATGATTTTGTATATCTTATTATGCAGTCAAGAGGTGACTGGTTCGATAGTGCAACTCTAGACACTAATGTAGTTCTAGAAAAGCGTGTAAAGACATTAGATGGTAAAATTGAGTTGAAGAATACAGTTACTGTATCTAGGGATACTGATACCATGTCTTTGTACGATTGGGTAGTTGATAGAAGTGGTGCTTTCAAGACTGTACTACCAAGACTTCAGTTACCTGTTGAGATTAAACATAAAGATGGCGAGTTGGTAACTTCTCCTATTCTTGAGGGTGCTTTAGGTGTAATGGGTAATGATAATATCCATAACAGAAGTATCACAACTCTACCATATAAGCAAGGCTATGTATCAATCACTGAAGAAAACTTTTGGAGATGTGTAGCCAACTATACATTTAGAAGATTGTATGCCGACAATACAACTTATGAGGGCAGGGTATTATATGCACCCAATACTGAAAGCGAAGGCTTTGCTAGTTGGTTAAGAAATGCCCTTGTATTATTCTTACTTGATTCAGATAATAAAGCTTATTCTTATCGTGGTAAGGGTACTACATTTATGAATAAGATGTTTATTTTAAGTAAGGCAGATGTAGAATCAGTATGCAAAGACCCTAGGGTACTTGAAGACCTTAAGAATACTACAGCAGAGAATGGTTTTGTATTAAAGCAGATTGAAGAATCAAAATCTTATTGGTCTGAAACTGCCAAGAAGTTATATGATTTTGTAAAGTTATATTTTTCAGCGTCTTATTCTGACAGAGATAAAGTTACAGAGTGGGATGCAGGCTTTGTTCAGGTTCAGCGTGACTTTTGGGATGAATTAAAATTCGGTAAGGTTTATAATACTATCATCACAGTACTATGTGATGAATTAAGAGCGAATGCAAAGCAGTTTGGCTTTGTCAAGGAGGTATAAGTGCTTTTACGAGATTTAAGTGAACGACCTCTACCAGATGTAGTACTTTTGCAATCACCTAGTAACCTTTTAACAATCTATATGGTAGATAAATTAAAGGCTCGTATAGGTACTACGAGAGATACTATTATTGAGGTACATACTCAAAAGGATTTAGCAAAAGTTCGTGACCTGCAGGGTATTGTTCCACCTTTTGGAGATAGATGGTTTGTTCAAATAGACTTAATGAAACTTAATAATAAAGAATTACATAGGACAATTAGTATGTCTACAACAGTAACATTCTTATGTACTTGTGAAAACTATGGGGTATTCAAGAAGTTCAAAGATTCTTTCCGTAAGACTACAACCATTATCTACGATTTCTATTTTAAGTATTTAAGGACTAATGATTTTCTATTTCTATACGACACTATATGTCCAGACAAGCTAGATAAGAATCTTTTGAAGTTTGTACGTGAGGGTTATTCGGGAGATATAGACGTATGTATGCAAATATTTAAGGCACTACATGATGGCACCGAGTTGAAAACAAAGCGTCAAATAACGGAGCAGTTTGGTATAGGCGGTCTAACAACAGAGAGTTACTTAATAAATATATTAAACTTTACTCCTAGTACATCAGAACGTGGTGCTAAAACAAAAATGAAAAATAGGGTAAAAGCAGGTCTAGAATTGGTAGACGCCTTAGGGTATTCGACCACTCATAATTATCTACTAGCAAATCTCAAGTCATTCATACAGATTAAAGAATTGCTTATTAGCGGTACAATCTATAAGCGAATAGAAAATCTCCCTACAGGGTATAATGAATCAAAGTTATCTAGGTATAATCGTTTTATATGGAGACTAAAAGATATACCTATGAGTAGATTACTTTCAGTTTATACCATGCTAGAACCTAGTTGGCATAGCGATGCAGATTTTTTGAGATTCATGTATATGTTTGAGGTTAATGAGTATAAAGGAGCAAACTTAAAATGAAGAGAATAAGTATTAGTGTTGATGATGTAAGACAATATTTGAATAAGCATATTGCAGTAAAAGCAGGTAAGTTTAGAGATGAATCTGTGGTATTCACAGTTAGTGCAGACGCGAGTAACATTTCGGAAGTACTTGAGACCGTCAAGGGTAGTAAGAATGTTATTGCAGTAGAGTATTTTGGAAACCCACTAGAACAGGGTAATCTAAAAGACCTAGACCTTTCAAGCGTATATACTTACTGCATTGTAAACATTGGAGATATTTTCACTGAAGACGATGTTAAATTATATGCAGGTATCAATCCAAATCTGCACATTGTTTTCAAAGTATCAGATGACTTTGCAGACCTCAGAAAAGTTTGGGATTATAGTAATAAGTATAATAATATTCGTATTTCTGGTGGAGACCTTATCAACCTCAAGGGTATTAATTGGGGCACAATTCCTTATAACGTATATCAGAAGAAAGGTATTAGTTGTAAGGATACAATTTCAGTAGAGGACTTTATTCCTGCTACTGAATATGGGGTATTTGTCTTAAAGGAGCAGGACATTAAAAGAACGTCAGGTTCACCAAGGGCATCAAGACAGACTACAAAGGTAAGAAAACTGTCATTTGCTGATATTCTGAACCGTTCATAGGGGGTAAGTTTTATGTCAGACCAAATTATCGTTTTTCTATGTGCTATTGTAGTTATCCTGTTAGCACTCTTTTTAATCAAGAAGTTGTTTTTCAAGTTGCTAACAATAGGTATCATTTGCACGATTGCTATCTACAGTTTTGCAATTAAAGTGCCAGACCACATAAACATGGATAATGTTACTAGTGTAATATCTCAGTACACTCCTAGCGATTCTGTAAAGTTTGATTCCAATTCGATTCAAGTAAAACTAGCAGATACTTGGGTAGACGTTAAAGATATTCAGTCAGTAGTAAAAGATAAAGATGGTGTTATGAAAGTAATTGTTCAAGGTCAGGGTATTGCAGTCGAAGATGAAAATGTTAAAGCAGTTATCAATGCTTTAACGCAGAAATAGTTTGACTTCTCTCGTAAAATGTGTTATAATATAGTTAACATAAGGAGATGTTATGTCTTTACTTTCTAGTTACAGTTATGGTATATCGTTAGGCAAAAATAAATTACCGACAAGGTATGAAAGCCTATTCAAGAATGTAAATAAACTAAAAGACGATATGCTAGATGATGTGTATGTAGTTTATTATCAAGCTCTCAAGGGTAAAGAGTTTTACCACCCAGAGAAGTTTAACATAGGTGGGTATATCTACAGCAGTAAACGCTTTGATAAGATAAAGCAGTTCAATGAGGATAAGAAAAAACTTTCTATTGATATGCTTGGCGAAGACGATACCAAAGTATCTGTACTCAATACAGTAGAAAAGAAGATGAGCGAACGATACACGCAGGTAGATATGTACGAGTATCTTGATGATAGAGATGAATACATTCAAATACTTTCAGATATTAGCACCATAGATAAGAAATGCAGAGAAACTTATAATATCAACTTCAAAGCCTGTATCAGTAATGCCTTAAAAGGGTATCGGAAGGCTACTCAAACAATAGCTAGGGTATGTCAGGCAGATGAATCCATAGCAGAAGTTGTAAAAGCGATTCTAAGTTTTTCAAAGTATAAGGGAGTTGTTGATGAAGAATTTGCTTTTACCAAAAAGTCTTTTATGTAGTTATGCATATAGTAAAGCAGATAAGGTCAGTCAAAATGCTTTTAAAGTAGGAGCTATATTAGATGCGTTAGAAGAACATGATAAATTGTTTTGGCTCTATCAAAAGGGTAATCCATCTTTAGTAGCAGAGGCAAAGCAAAGGGTATTTGAGTACACTTGCACACATTACAACCCAACAAAGGGTACAATCAGTGGGTATGTAAATGCTCTCACTGCAACACCTTTCAGTAAAGACATTAGACGTGCCAAGAAGGAGATACCAATGTCGGCAGCAGCCAGTACAGTTGGTATTGACACTTCTGAATGTAATCGCACTCTGGAAGAAACAATAGCAGTTAGCAGTGTAGAGAAGAATGAAACAGGCTTCGCATCTGTAAGTAAAACCGTATCATCTGATTTTACCGATTTAGCAGTTGACCTTATTGCAGAAGAGGAGCTGAAAGCAAATATACCAAAACTGTTTCTAGAGTATCCAGACGATATATTTTTATTGTTCAGTAAAATAAAAGAGCAAGACGGTAAACGCTATACTTTTAATGAAAGTTTTTTATGCAGGTTTAACAAACTACGTCAATATAATGGGTATTTAGAGGAGATGCTTGCTCTGTACAATAAGTATTTAGAAGATTTTGATTTGTTTTTAAACCAGCTAAAGTATGAATTGGGTAGTGCAGATTTTAAGTTTTATGAAACAGATTTTCGTTCCTTAAAGCCACAAACTAGCGGTACAAGGGTATGCGATAAAACTGGTAAAGTTTACCCTGACTATGATGCAGTTGGAGCAAAATATATAACCAGTCCTTTGACAAAGAATCAAGTTATAGTTCAAATAAACTATACTAGTTTTTTAAGTATGATAAACATGATATTAAGAGCAGATAGCACCTCTGCTATAAAGTTACAAATAGAAGAGGATTATACGTTACGTACTCTAGCAGGCAGTATAATTTCTAGTATCAGCCCGTCATATGACGAATTTCTAAAGCTACAATTACATGAATATATATCTAATGCACTTCGTACTTGTAATGGTAAGTTATTAAATATAGGCTCTAGTAATTTTTATCTTTTAGCAAACAGACAAAAGGTAAGAGCTTTACGAAACAAAGGGTATGTTAGGGGTATTCCAATCAGATATGATTATTTTATTATAGATTATTTGGAGGTTGTTTGAAATGTTGCTATGTAGTATTTTTGTAAGAAAACATATTTCAGCAATAGTACTTATGCGTGAAGGCGAAGTTATTGCTACCTCAGTTAAAAGAATTATCGATAATAATATTACAGATGTATTCTACAAGGAGTTGCTCTACACATTCGAGCGTTCATTAGGGTATGTTGATATGTACGCTAAAGATGAAGAGGTAACTTTTGAAATTAATAATAATGCAGTAAAGCAGTGGTTCGCTCGAGGGTATTCAAAACCACAGTATGAAGAACTGTTCGAGAAGGCTTATTTGCGACTGCATAGTGTGCCTATCAGATACAGACTTGTGGTATCAAACCTACCAAAAGCAAACATTTATGCTTATGAAGATAAGTTAGATAAAAAGGTAGTGCATAAGGGCTTTGATTTTGAGGAGGCTTAATTAGTGTTAACAGGTAGTATTGATTATAAAGGGTTAAAGTATGATGTCGAGGGTATGGATAACTTATCCGAGACGCGTTTACGTGTTATCTCTAAAGGTGTAACTGCCTTTAATAATATGGTTTCAAACAGAGCCTTTGAAACTGATAATGAAATTGAACTAGATTCTTATGATGGACTGAATGAGCATCGTTTAGATATTAAAGTAAGCAGAATTAGTGTAGATTCAGCCATTCGTAAGAATAGTGCAGGAAAAAATGTAAAAGCACCTATAAATGAAGATTTTTGGTGCAGATTAGGTGCTTTAATTAGGTATGCAAAGCAACAGTGTACTGTAACAAACGAATTAGGGTATACAGGCTTGCAGTTAGCATCTAATGATATTGAGACTTGTCCTAGTACTGAATATGAAATTAAATTCCCGATGGATAAAACAAAGGTATTTGCTAGGGTAACTCTTTTCTACGGAGTTATTACTGATTTGCATATACAGACAGATGATTTTAAGATTGATTTAACAGAGGATAATGCAACAACAAGCCTTTTAACACTAGTAAAAAACGGGTATTCGCTCGGTATCAAATTTGACGAAGAATATCTTGGTTTCCCACTTCCAAAGCAGGCACCGAGACCTGTTACTACTGGCAATTTATATCAAACTATCGAAGAGGTAATAGCAGCTCACCCAGAAAAAGAATTTTCATGGTTACTTGAAAAGAATTATCAGATTGTAACTGATGAAAACCTTGAAGAAATATGTAAATATATTATGGATTGGGATGGGTATGTCTTTTACGATACCGAGACTACAGGTCTTAACATCACATTCAAATCTCGTATCGGTCAAGCCGACCAACTAGTAGGGGTAGTTTTATCTGTAAAGTATGGAGAATCATTCTTCTTCCCAACACAGATGAAAGCTATTCCAAATTTGTGTGGTGGCGACCACTATTATTTTATGGAACATTATATGCGACCTATTCTTGAGGGTAAAAAATTAATTACCCATAACGGTGAATTCGATTGGAAGGTTGCATATATTTATGATATTAATTGCAATATCGTACACGATACAATGTGGCTAATTGCTTTAACTCTTGGAGCGTCTAGACTGAATTGGAGACTCAGCTTGAAGGAAAATGCTCATTTATTACTGCATAGAGATTCTCTAGAACTGTCTGACTTGATAAAAGACGGTGCTTGGGGTGAAGATTCAGACATTAAGTTTTGGGATTTGCCATACAACTTGGTACGTTTGTATGCTTGTGCAGATACTGATAATACTCAGGGATTGTTTAAGTATGCAATGGAAACCGATTTGTTGGGTAAATATAATGCTAATAAAGTATATCAGATTGAAATAAACTTTATGTTTGCAGTAGCATATCAGGAGTTCTATGGTCACAAGATTGATATTACTGCTCTCGATAAAGTTAGAGAAGATATTGCAAAGATTCAAGAGAATACAATGGCTAAAATGGAGGAGATTGCAGGTAAAAAGTTTAATCCTAACTCTCCTGCTCAGTTAATTGATATTATGTACCATCAACTGGGTATTCCCGAGCAGATTTCAAGAAAAACAGGCAGACCTACAACGGATAAGGACACCATCAAGAAATTAGCAGAAATGACTAATATTGACGATGAACCGTTATATCCGTTCGCATCTTACCTTTCTGAATATAGACAGGCAGAGGCAGTACGTAAGATTATCGATAACTTCCCGAAGTTTGCTACTTCTGATGGTTATGTATTTTCGTCTGTAAATCAGACTGGAGCATCCACTGGTAGAGTTAGTATTAATGACCCTAATTATCAGTCCTATAATGACCCAATCAAGAAACACGTAGTACCAAGACCAGGGTATTATATGTTCGATACCGATTATTCATCTATCGAGTATCGTGTACTTGCTAACATGGTAGGTAATAAACGTATTATGACGGCTTTTGCAGACCCAGACTTCGATTACCATGCTTATCAGGCAGCTCATATGTATGGTGTACCTTATTCAGCAGTTACAAAGAAACTCCGTAAAGCAGCCAAGGGTATTAATTTCGGTTTACCATATGGTATGGGAGACGAATCTCTAGGTGCAAGGGTATTCGGAGAACCTAGTGCAGAAAATACAATCAAGGCTAGAGAACTGCGTAAGGCTTATTTCAATGGGCAGGAAGATATTAGAGATTGGTTTGAACATCATAGAGATAAGGGTATAAACGAAGGCTTTACCGAAACCTATTTTGGTAGACGTAGATATTATAATCGTCAGAATTTTACTGTAAATGCTATACGTAGACAAGCAGGCAATCAGGTCATTCAGGGATGCTTACACGGAGACACAAAAATTGAAACTAAAGAATTTGGTGTTAAGCCTATAAAAGAATTAGTAGGGTATTCAGGTTTTGTATGGAACGGTACAGACTGGACTCATGGCGATGTTTTATATAGTGGTAAGAAACAGAAGTGCATCATAACATTTGAAGATGATACAAAGTTTATATGCAGTCCAATACACAAATTTCTTCTTGTGGGTAAAGACCCTAGTAATATTGATAACTATGTAGAGTGCAAAGATTTAACAGATAGACATTTTATTGAGTGTAATATTTCAACTAAGTCCTCACTAACAAAGTTTTCGCGTGCAGTTGGAAAAATAGCAGATATATATAATTATAATATAGGCTTAAAAGTTAAATCTGTCGAGATTACAGATGAATACATTGATATGTATGATGTTTGTAACACAGATTGTGGGTATTATGTAGCAGATGGTTTAGTAACGCATAATACCGCAGCAGACTTATATAAAATAGGTGTAGGCAGACTTTTCAAACGCATCTGTAAAGAAGGTTGGCTAGGTAAGGTATTGTTCTCAGGCTTTATCCATGATGAATTATTAGGTGAGGTGTCAGTTGATATTAATCCTGCCGACTTCTTGCGCGTTATTCGTGAGGAGTATGAAGTTAAAGTTGTAAATGAAGATGGCACACCTTGGTGTCCTTTGTATATGGGTTTTGGGTATGGCAGAAACTGGTATGAGGCTAAATCAGTAGAATGGTCTATTAAGTTACAATGGGAGTGGGTAAAGAAGTACGGAAAAACAGGTTATCCGTTATGGCATCAAAACCCAGAAGAATTCTGTAATAGTATTCCAGACATTATTCGCGATTTTGAGGTACGAGATATTCGTAACCAGATATTAGATGAAAACAGCCAGGGTAAAGAAATCAAACCTACTCTAAACAATGAAGTTTTAGGTTGTTGTAAAGAAGATAGTAAAATGTATAAGCAGGCTATCAAGGAATTCTTCAAAGATGAGCCTTTGAACCTCAATTTCTACAGAAAAGAATTTGAGGAGTACCTAGACAAAACTTACCATATTCAGAGCGTATATTTAGACGAGCAGGGTAATCCTTTAGAGTCTTTTGAACCTGCAACCACAACTCAGTCAGCCTTGGATATGTTTTGTAAACTACATAAGACTGATAGGTCACAAGTTAATCTATTAGATATTCCTAATGTAGAGGTATCTAATACAAACAACACTGCTCAGGGTATTCCAGACATGTTTGATATGAACGAAGAAGATGCAGAAACTGCAAGACTCAATCTTCTTTTCGATACTATTAAGCGTCAAGGGGTATTTACTTCTGTACCAGAGCATAAGTTTTATGTAAATACAGCCATACTCTTGGGTAATGCAGGTTGCCTTAATATGCTAAAGACTTTTAGTACTAAATATGCAGATACAGAAAGTATCCCACCAAACGAATATACGATATGTCAGTATTATGTAGACCCAAGGGATAAAGAAGAAAAAATCGCGGAGACTTTAACAGCTATACCTAGTGATAAGATTGGCTTTTTAACACAGCTGTTTACTAGTGCATATTATAAGCTATAATTACTTGACAAACAAGCAGACTAATGTTATAATATGTGTATGTGAAAGGAGCAAATTTACTCATGTTAGGGTACGAGGTTAAGGAAGAAAATCGTGACTTTGAAGTTGACGGTCTAACAGGTAATGTTAGACGCTACGTGTCAGAGGGTATTACATATCCATGTTTTATTATCGAATTGGGTGACGATTCTACAATATCAGAGGCTCAGGCATCTGTACTTAAAAAGATGACCGAGGCATCAGATAGTTATGATGTAGAATCTGAAATGAAACCTATTCAGGTATATATCTCGGAAGGCGAGAAACTAATATCTTTCACAAAGGTATTTCCTTTACAGGTTAGAGCATTTTTAAGTTTAACAAGTAATGCAAAAGTAATAGGGTATATAGACAAAGACACAATGCTAGAAGGCGATATGCTTTATGTATTAGCAGTTTAGGAGGTTGAAATGGGTATTAAAAAGTTAGAGGCAAAAGAATTATTAGAAGTATCTAGCGGTACACAGATTAAGGGTGTATGCCTAATCAAGGACTATTCGGTTTGCCTTACAAAGACAGGTTCTGAATTTATCAGGGGTACTTTAACTTCAGGTGAGGCTACTCTTTCATTTAAGGTTTGGAATAACTCAAATGCTTTTAATAAGTTAAAGGCAGAAAATTATACACTAGTACCTACTTTTATTGTAGGAAAAGGCGATTTTTATAATGGAGTTACTTCTGTTATACTGCAAGACATAGAGGCAGTTGAAGGTTTTAGTTCTTCTGATTTTCTCCCATCTTTGTATGATATTGACGCCTATTGGAACGGCTTGAAAGACATGGTATATAAGACCCTTACAGAAAAGGGTAAGACCGTAGCCAACGCTATTCTTTTTGAAAACCAAGGGGTAGCAGACCGTTTCAAGGTTGAGTTCGCAGCTAAGAGTCACCATGATAATTGTAAGGGCGGTCTTTTAGTACATACATATAAGGTAGTTATGTACACAATCTCGTTTGTAAATACCTACTTCAAAGGGTATTCATCAGACTTCAAAGATTTGCTGATTATTGGGGCACTCGTTCACGATATTGGTAAAATTGATGAAATGAATTTCGGGGTATATACAGATTCTAGTATCATCACTCACCGTACTCTTGGTCTTAAATATGCTGAAGCTAACGCCGAGTTGATTAAGACTCAATACAATGAGCATTGGCTACAGGAGTTGGAAGCAATTATTGTCCAGCACCATGATGAATTTGGTGACCAGGCTCGTACTATTGGAGCTTATATCATTTTTCAGGCAGACCTACTTGATAGTCGTTTAACATTAATTCAGCAGTCAGTTGCCCATGCAGTAGATAATAGAATAAAGATTGATGATAAGTATCTTGAAATTTTTAAGTAGTTGGAGGCAATACTTTGAGTTGGGTAAAAAAGCATAAAGTTTTAATAATTATCATAGTAGTCTTGCTTGTATTATTTGGCTCCGTTATGGGTATTCGCAGTCACAACTTGCAAAAGAAGAAGGCAGAGGCACAGGCACAAGCCAAAGCACAAGCAGAGCAGATAGCTAAAGAAAAGGCTGAGGAAGAAGAAAAAAAGAAAGAGGTAAAGTCTTATGACCCATCACTAGGTGTAAATTCGGGTACTACAAAAAAGAGCAAGGTAAAGATTTCTGATGACGTAAGGCAGGAACAAGCTGATGAAGATGCCAAAGAAGAACGTCAGGCTGAACTAAATAAGCAAACTACACCAAATTATCCAACTGAGTTGCGTGTATATGACCACATTTCTGTACCAGAATATGCCATAGATGGTACGAGTTGGTCAAAGTATGCAAATAGTGTAAGCCTAGCAGATTTTGGTAGCAAGTGGGGTAGTGCTTTAACACATGAAGACCTTATTACAACATCTAGAGTTGTTGTGGGTACTGATGATGTTGAGGCAGGACACCATATAGATGGTGAGAGTCCTCGTTCAGTTCCTGAGTTACTAAACAATTTCGATAGTTTAGTTAAGCCACACACCGCTTACACATTTACAGATTTAAAGGCAATTAAGAGTTTATCAAATGACCATACAGCTATGTTGTGTACCTACGAGTGGTATTCTGTATATGGTCTTAAGGATGAATTAGTAGTTTTTGAAGATATATCTGGTAGCGTTCCAGTTGATTCAATTAAAGCAGGCGACACATTTTCGTTTACAGCCTATGGACAGAATATATCACATAAGGTTGTAAATGGTAAGAATGTACTTTTAGTTCAGTACTCTACTTTCTGAATAATAAATATAGTGGTATAATAAAGGACTTCTAATCAAAGTCCTTTATTTTTTAGGGGGAGCAGATGAATAAAAGGGTATTAAGTTTTATATTTATTTTTATACTTTCGGTGTCGTTGTGTATAGTACCAAATAAGGTATATGCATCACAAACATCAAAAACAGGGGATAGTACAGACGCTGAAAAGGCAGCATCAGATTCAAAGGATGCCAGTGCAGGTGGTGATTCTATACTAACAGGTATGGGTTTAGACGATGTTAGTATTAAAAGAATAAAAGGTTGGGTATTAGTACTTCAGCAGGATGGGTACTCAACAGCAGCCATAGCAGGTATTTTAGGGAACGCTATGCAAGAAAGCACATGTAACCCTGTATGCCCAGCTGGTAAAAGAGCAGGTGGTTTGTTTGGTTTTGACCCATTTACAGGTTTTACGAATTCAACAGAGAACAGTAATTGCCAACACGAAAAGTCAAATGGTGGTTGTGCCGATGGTTCTTGTCAGATAGCTTATATGCTACGTACATTTAAAGAAAGGGATAAAAAATATTGGGATTACTTGGATAAGTATAATACGTTTGTAGCTCAGAACGCAAATAGTGATTACACATATAACGGTATTACTATGGCAGATGTACCTAAAACTGTACCGTCAGGTGATTTTAGTGCTTTCCAGGCAGCTGAAACTCCAGATGGTGCAGCAAATGTATTCCAGATTGTATTTGAAGTTAATGCAGCTACACAAACATTTGCATCAGATAGAGGTCTTGCGACAAAATATGATGGTCGAGACGCTGGTGCTAAAGCATACGGCTCTATGGTTAATTTTGGTGACTTCTTTCTAACAGAGTTCTGTTCAACAGAGGGTAAGGTAAAAGCAAATAGAGGTATTTTTGCTAAAAAGTTCTACACTTGGTTAGGTGGAGCAGATTTATCTGATGGTGCCAAGACAGCTAAAACTGTATCAAAACAGTTGAAGAAGAGTGGGTATTGGTCTGAAAGTCAATTATCTGCTTTTAACAAGTTAATTGAACCTGCATTAACAGACCAGACGTCTAATTCAAAACGTGACAATTTATCATCAGATACTATGAATGGTCTGTCAGATTGGGAAATGAATGTAGCAAGTACTCGTGAAGATGCAGGTATCATAGCATGGGTAAGACGTATAATTGCCTTGACGGGTATCTTCATCATTATTTGGTCTATACTTTTATATATCAGTTATTGGTTTGATTTAATCAATCCATTTTTCGATTTCGATTTAATGTCAAAGATTACGTTTGGAAAGTTATGCGTATCTCACGAGTTAGACGGTAGTTGTACTTGGAGACTAGAGTTAAACCCTAAAGACAGGTCTAAAAAGACTATAAATCATAGAGGTGTATTATTCCTTACGTTCTTTGGTTTAGTATTTGGTGTATTGGTAGTTTCAGGCTTACTTTACTCTTGGCTATTATGGGTAGTAAACTGGGCAAACTCTGTTATCAAAGACTTATTGTGAAACCATACAAGTATTAATTAAGGATATATTATGATTAACTATATAGATTTAGTAAAATTCGCTCACATGGATTGGCAGGGTAAGGGTGGTAATGGTACTCTGAAAAATATACGTGTTATGGGGTATATCAACAAGCCATTAAGCACACCACCAAACTTGGGTAGAGACGTACAAGTACAGACGAATGGTTTCTTCGCCAATTTAAGTTGCTTTTGTGTAGATTTATCTTATTATGAGCGAGAACTAGAACAGCAGTTAGGTCTTAAATCAGAAAAGAATCTGTACATGGTAAACGGAGAGTTAATAACTTATGTACAGAAAGACGCAAAATACCCAGATTGGTACACCTTGGAAGGCACTCTAGTTTTTAGTAGAATAGATAAGTATTATTGCAGTTTATTCAAATGGGTACGCAACGGTAAATCATGGGCGATTGCCAAGACACCATTAAACAACTTAAGTTTCAAGGGTATTTCAAATGAACATGATTTATGTGAGTATTTGCGTAGAAGTGCAGCAGTTGGTAGATTAGACTTACCAACTTATGTTACTGCATTACCAAGATTTACTTCTACAATGAAAGAGTTGCAGATTGACCTAACAAATAACGGTCAATCAAAGGGTATACAACAGACCTCAAATACTGTAAACAGCAGTCAATTCAAGGGTATGCAACAGACTGCAAAACCTGCAAAAGCACTAACACGTACCAATAGGCAGAAGGTACAGAAAAATACTGTCAATATTGAAAAAGTTAGAGGTTTATTAGAGAACAGTAAGTCTGTTCGTCAAAATCACCTAAAGTCAATTTTAGACGATTACAGACCAACAGACTCTGTAAACTCTAGGGTATCTACTCTTTTTGATAGACTTATCAAATATAAATCTTCCAAGCCAGATACATATGCAAGGACAGGCAATACTCTTTTAAAGAAATATCTAGCAGACTTTAGTAGCGTAGGTCGTAAGCCTTATTTGGGTAGCACTGTAGAGCAGTTTGTTTTACAGTATATAACACAAGTTAGAGACCTAGTTTGCGGTAACTGTTATATAGATGATACTGTATTTTCAGACGTAACAGAAAGTTATGTGAACGATGCCTTTTCAGATACAGAAATGTTTTATGCAAAAATGCTAGGCATAACCTTGGGTATTCAAACCTCTGTAATAGAAGACCTCAAAGGGTATTGCGATTTTTACAATATTTCTATTGTAAGGGTATTAACTGAAAACCCGTATATTATTTGCCTATTCGGATTGCTTAATTACAGCAAGGTTGAACAGATTGCAGTAGCAGTTGGTGTAGCGGATAAACAAGATTTAGCAGAGCTACGAAATATTGGTATTCTTGATTCCGAGTTTATGTTTGATGGTACAAACAATACTATTTATGATATGAATAGTATATTGAAGACACCATTTGGTCTTTCTCTAACAAAGGCAGAATATAAAAGGGTATCAGAAACAGGTACTTTCCTTAAATCAGGTACTATTGCTGAATTGAAGACTTATTTTGACTGCAAAGTTGTTACAACTTATAGTCCAGCTAGTTTTAAGTCCATCGGAAATAAATATGTAAGACGACTCAGTTACAATGATATTACTCAAGCAGTAGAGAAATACAAAGGGTCAGGCATGGGTATTTCTTTTGATAACGGTATCGTACCATATCAGTTAGCAGAGCAAGAGTTGTATGTATTTGATTGTGCAGAATCGTTAGCTGAAAAAGAAACGGGTATTACACCTAGCGATATTGAGCCTCTAATTGCTGAGTTTGAAAATTTAAAGGGATTCACATTAGAGCCAGAGCAAAGAGACGCAGCTATGCTACTTACACATGGCTTTGGTTTAGTAGCAGGTTGTGCAGGCAGTGGTAAGACAACAGATACAGAACTTTTTGTATATATATTGGAACGACTCTCTAATAAGCACTTATATTTCAGTGCCCCAACAGGTAAGGCAGCAAAACGTATGCAGGAAGTAATTAAGCGTAGAGTTTATACTCTACATAGACTATGTAGAATAGGGGTAGACACTTGTACTTCTTTTGGTAATATGTCAGATGATGATATTTCGGGTACTATTTCTGATTCAGTTCTACTTATTGATGAGGGAGCTATGGTTTCTTTAAGTCTACTAACTTCTGTATTAAAGAGGGTAGACTTAGACTCATGCTACATTTATATGTTTGGAGACCCACAGCAGTTATCACCGATTGGTAAAAGCCTGCCTTTCAGAAATTATCTTCGTACCATGCCCACACAATACTTAAATGTATCAAAGCGAGCATCTAGTGGTTCTAATATTACTTTGGCTAGTAATTATGTTACAGATAATAGTGACGCAGATTCTATGTTACCGTTACCATCTGAAAAAGATTTCTTTTTAGTACCTTGTTCTGATGAGGATATTAGTTACATTGTAAGCCTGTTATGTAAATATTATCTAGGCAAGGCTACTGTAAGGGATATTGCTATTTTACAAAGTAAGATACCAGAGCTACCGAGTCTAAATATTACAAAAGATGATATACAGGTAATCACACCGTATAAAACACCTAGATATTCTTGGAGTAGCACGTCACTCAATCGGGTATTACAACCTATATTTAATGATAACAGAGACTATAGAAAAACAGTTATTTGTAATAATACTCGTTTTGTAATTGGAGACCGTGTAATTCATACCAATAAGAATATGTATAATATGCAGTGGTATGAAGATTTGCAGTCTGATGGTACAATCAACAAGAAATACGGGTATGGAATAGCCAACGGAGATGTAGGGGTATTCGTTGGCATTATAAGTGCAGACAACATCTATATTCAAGATGAAGTTGAATTAAAACCAGATGATTTTGACGAATATCCAGATTCATTACGTGACGATATGACTTGGGTAGGCAACAATAAGTATTTTATGGTTGTAAAATATTATGATTATCTATCTCAGACATACTTTAATATTTTATATCGTTGCTCACTTTTTACAGGTAGTTCTCAGGATACTTCAGGTATTAATATTATTGGAGAGGACATACAGAATCTGGAGTTGTTTTATGCAGGCACAGTACATAAGCTACAAGGCTCCGAAGTAAAACTTGGAATCTGCACAGTTGGCAATACATACGGAACATTTGTAAACAATAATATGATATACACAATGATGACAAGAGGTAAATCTTGTATCTTTATGGTAGGAGATGTAAGTAATAACCATAATTCTAGTTTATCAAAAGCAAGACTAATAAAGGCTACTACAAATACTAAAACTCTTGGCGAGAAATTTTAGTTTAGAGGGGGTATTATATGTGCAAAGCATTTATACGACTGAATTAAGACAAGGACACATATTAGCTCATACAGTTGAGTTGCCAAATGGGGTAAAACTCAAGAAGTTAGGCTCTTTGAATATGCACGAGATTTCTATGCTTAAACAGAGTAGTATCATGAGTGTAGAGGTATACACCCCAGAGGACATAAACAAAATGGTAGAGGTGTATAATGCAATAGTAACATTGTTAAATCGTTCTATCAGCGCTATGAAAATACATGGAGTTTGCCAAAAAGATTACGCATATGCAAAAAAGATTATACAAGATACTATTGCAAAAAACCCAGTTTTATTATATAATATATATAAGTTATTACTAGTACACTATACTACATATAAGCACAGCATAAGAGTTGCAATTTTATCTACTATGTTATATAGGCATTTGGGTATTGCACATTCATATCCTTTGAATGATTTAGTTGTAGGTGCTTTGTTACACGATTTGGGTAAACAAGATATTACTGTTAAGCAGTTGGTAGATAAGCGTGGAAGACTTACTGATTTTGAAAGAGCCATAGTAAAACACCACCCTCAGTTAGCATTTAACTACATCGACAAGAAGTATTACAATAAAAATATTTGTGATATTGTTCTGCAACATCACGAGAAGTTAAATGGACAAGGGTATCCGTATGGGTTGTATGGTAAGCAGATAAATTATTTGGCTCAAATAGTTAGCGTTGCAGATATATATGACGCAGTAACTCAACGCAGACCTTACCACCCAGAAAAGGATAATTTTTGTGGTTACAAAGTACTAGATAACGATGTTAAGACTGGTGCTTTAAACAGTGAGATAGTCAAGGCTTTGAAATGTGTTGTAGCAGTTTATGTAAAAGGAGATATTTTAGAAACGAATTTGAGTATTCAGGGTATAGTTTCTTATACAACATCTTCTGAAACACCTAGAGTTATACTTGCTGATGGTAGAGTATTAATGTTAGACAAAAGAAGGTAGTATTAATGCAACAAAATCAAGTGTTTCCATACTACAGGCAAATGAGTAAGCAACTGCAGGAAGCATATTCTTTTATGCAGACTCAGTTTGATGAAAACTCCGTAGATGAATTATGCGAAATACGAGGGTATATAGGTGGGGCACAAAAACAACTTTTAAGAAATATGAATATAGGTCGTTGTGATATAGATGTAAGTCTATTAGACAATGCAGAAAAGTTAGGACTCGCAACTAGAAAAGGCAATTTTATTCTATCAAACAGGTATCAGATTCCAGTAGAGGATTATGCAGGAAACCTTGTTTCCTTGATAGGGTATTACCCAGATTCGCGAAAATACATCACTTTGAGTACTCCGTATTTCAGTAAGGATGTACTTTTCTTCAATTTTAAGAAAGCCTATGAGTTGTCTTGGTCAAAGTTCGATGGTACTGCCATTCTAGTCGAGGGTATTTTCGACTGCCTTTCACTTAGTGCTATTGGTTTGCCAGCTATGGCAACTATGGGTAATACTGTAAGTCCTGTTAAGGGAGAGCAATTAAAGTATTTCAAGAAAGTACTAGCAATCCCCGATGCAGATAGGGTAGGCAGGCAGTCTTTAAACAGAAATAGTCCTAAAGGTTGGCAAGTTCCGTGTAATACTACCTTTATTAAGGTTGTAGGTGGAAAACTACAGTTAGAAGATGGCACCGTACTTACTGTAAAAGATATGGATAACTTTGTTAGTTGGTTCGAGGCATCTGATGTTATTGATTCAATTATGCAGTTTAAGGATTCTAAAGAGGATATAGAGGAGTTAGTTATATGAGTTTAGCAAGAGATTTAGCAAAAACTGAGGATATGTTGTTTGTAATCCCTTGTGCAGGCAAAATGTTTAAGTCCTCTATATCTAAAACGAACAAGGCTTTGTGTTTTACTATCAATAAGGGATATTTTCAAACAAAGACTTTACAACAGATGTTAGATATTCTAGACGTAATCAAGGATATTGATAGTGATACTGTTATATTTGTAGGCAGGATAGACAAAGTAAGAAAAACTGACGGCACAATCGTATATAGACAAAGGGTATTCACCCACAGTCTTATTACACTGTTTAAGTTTTGCAAGAAACTAGGGGTAGCAGTCTTTATCCCATCTGAATTTGAAATTACAATCAATAATGTATTGAATGTTAAGTCAGAATTAAAGTACCTAGAGCGATATGCAAAACAATTTAATCAATCTATCACAACCTATTTGACAAATACGTGTATTTTACAGATATATAACCTATTACTTTATCTAAATATGTATTCAGATATATTTACAACAGCAGACAAGATACTACTTGGAAAGAAAGGGTATATGATGCGAGCCCCTTTTCTTGTTGGCAGATACAGTATAGATAGTAAGAGTAGTTCTGTCTATGTAAACAGACAGATTACTTGTAAAGAGGCTTATTTTGGTTTAGATGGTGACGTTACTACATTAGACTATGGGTATACTGACAAGAATATAGCCTTAGACATAAAGAAAGGGGTATTCGAGTGAATATACGCACACAGCAGGATATCTTAGACCTAGATACGGAGTTAGATATTTTTGAAGAGGCGGACTGGAATTTCCTAAAGGTAGACGAATCTCTAGACAACTATGAATACTTTAATGATGTTAGAGATTCAGATTTCTTGCAAGACACTACATCAGAAAAAGCCAAACGTCTTTTACCTATAATGGTATGTATTGCTATTACATCAGTTGTAGCCGCAGGCTCTATTGTATATGTAAACCACAACGCAACAAAAGGGTATAAATCTATTCAATCCGTAGTGAGTGCAGAAGATAGCATTAAACAGGCACGTGTAGACGGTAAACCAGCTAGTAATGACGAACAGGTTGCAATAGGCAATACATTGAGTGGGTATTTTAATGCTCTACATTCAGGCGATTTTGGTTCGCTAGATAAATATGTAAAATCGGGTAGTTCTTTGACTGATACATATAATAATGATATAAGCAAGACCTCTACTAGTTACGACTCATATGATTGTGAGGCACGAGCCTTAAAATCTTTCGCAAATATGTGTTCTGTTAGTGACATACATGATGTTATAAAGAAAGACGGTGTTTATTACGTTTATGTAGACTTAAATATGCCAAGCAGTAATGCTATGCGTGATTATATCTATACTTATAAGTATAATTTTACAAAGCATTTTTCAGGTACATCTGTTACTCGTGAAAATGTATTAATTTACTTGTTAGACACGTTAGAAAGTAATCCAGTTTCTACAAAAACTTCGGAGTATTGCTTGACATTTACTGAGGCGGATGGTATAATATATTTAAATAGTGATAGTACTATACTTGCTGAATGTCAAAAAGGGTATAATACCGCTATTTCAGAGGTCATCTCCGCTTTAGGGGTAAGACTTCAAAAATAATTTTGATACTAGGTCACTATGCACGAGTGACTTTGTATAAATGTTACAGAGTATGCCCTGTTAGAAGATAAGACAGGAAACACCTCAATTTGACCAAAGTTCTATTTTATGGAGGAACAATTTATGTTAAAGAGACCTACACCAAAGAAACTCTCACCAGAAGAGCAGAAAGCAATTACTAACGCATCTAGTATGCAGACAGGCACAGTTACTGTACCGAAGTCTTATGATAAGAATTTCCCTGTTTTCGAGATTCCTGTAAATAAGAAGATTCTTGTATATGTGCCAAATCATACAGATGTAGATGCAGACGGTAAGGTAATTCTTCGTGCAGACAGGTTCGCAGCTCATCCAATCATCATGGGTAGAAGTTATCTTGATGTAAGATGTAGTGCAGGCATTGAGTCTGCTGAACTGCACACCGATGGTAGTTGCCCATTCTGTGATGCAGTTCAGAAGAGTTGGGAACTCTACAATTTTGAAATTGACGCTCTTGCAAGACAGCGTGGTATCGATAGAAAGACTCCAGAGGGTAAAGAGGCACTCAAGGAAGACTCAAAGAAACTTCTCAATAACAGAGCAGTTAAAGAGGCAGTTGAATGGCTTGTATTCCCTATCGTAGTTATTGATACCGAGGATACCGCTGATGGTAAGAGTACAGTAGTTCCTAAACTTGACGCATCAGGTCGTATCACGGGTAAGCCTTGCTATTACAAGATTCGTAAGTCCACATTCCTTGATAAGTTTGGTTCAGCTATCGACGCATACAATGAGATTACAAATAATGATTTGTCAATCGATAATATTGGCGGTCAGTGGCTCATTCTTGATTTCACATACGCAGTTAAGGATGGTCAGCAGCCTACAGCTATGCACTCTGCAAAGGAGCTCAAGGTTACTGTAAAGCCTATGGGAGACGATTACAAGCCTTGGGCAGAGTACTTCGATAAGCAGACCGAGGCTTGGGATGTTGAAAACATTCGTACAAATGTGGTATTTGCAGTTCTTCGTAATGCACAGGAACAGCAGGAGGCTTGCGATGAGGTAATGAAGCCTGTCGAAGACAAGCTCGTAATGTACCAGATGTCACAGGCAGGTGCGATGGGTATTCCAGCCCAGCCAACTAGTGCATCTGCGGTTCTTGAACAGCTGGGTAATGCAGAAGCTCAGACTCCAACACCTGCTCAGGCAGCTCCAACTGCTTCAACAGGCGAACTTCCAAATATGGGTGTATAAAAACCATAGGAGTTTCATAGAGTTTAGATACATATAGACCATTTGGGTACGTGCAGCCCAGATGGTCTTTTTCTTTGCTTATATAAAATCATAATAAAGGTATTGGAATTTTTGATATAGAACATAAGTTAGAAGGAGACCGTATATAACAGCGGAGGTAAGTTTTATGTACATCTTGTGGGAACCATATAAAGACGGTTATACTGTAAAGGATACAAAAGACGGTGTAATCGAGTATTTCACAAAGCCTGTATTACGCAAGTTATTCCGAAAGGGTATAGAAATAAAGGGTATCACTTGTGACGAGAAAAACGTCATACATTTCCACGCCCAGCACTCTATGTCTGAACTTAAAAAACAGGCATCTGCAACCAAGGCTAAGCTAGTATTAGCAGGCAAGGTAGAAATAGACGAGGAATATGGAAAAGTATTTTTTACATTAAATGGTACAGAAGGTGTATTCAAAGTACCATATATGGGTAATTATGCATATGAAATTTATGTCAAAGGTTCGGGTATTGACGCCCAGCAATCTTTGACTGTACAGTTCGATGATTTAATTAAGAAGATAATTTTTACATCAAAGGATATTACTAATGTTTCTGTAAAATTATCAAAAGCTACAACACTTGTAAAGTTTATTGCAGGTAGGACGGTTAAAGACTTTACGATAGACTTTAATCATGCTGAGGTTACTCCTAGTGGTAGCATATCTAATCACTGTAATGTAACCATAAAAAATTATAGTATAAGTTCAATATATTCAGAAAATAGTTCATTTTATGGTACTCGTGTTAGCACACCTTTAACAGTACCACAGGGTATTACGAATTTTACTCTAGACTACTTTTTGTTTACCCCACCAATATTACGTATACCAAGACACGTAAAAGTATTTACTACACAAATGTCTTACTGCAAACTTATGAGAGGTGGTGGTAAAGAGTATACAAAAGCATCAGACTATATGAAACGTGCAGAGTTTATATATAAAGAGTTATATAATAACACAGCAAATTTAGATGAATTTAACTATTTGATTAGTACTAACTTATATGATAAAGAACGATTGTATGAAATTAGAAGGTCACCTTACATACTTATATTAGAAGACCCGAAGTCAACAAGGATAGACACAGAATTACGTGGTATGGTTATAGTAATTCCAAAGGGTACTCGTTCTTATATAGGCGAGAACGCAAGTCCAAAATACAATATTATATTAGAGGTATAAGTTATGATTACAGATGAGAAGTTATATCCGTTACTGTATGAGGCTTGCGTAAGGCATCTATCAGTTAAGCTTATGACGCAGGATTCCTACAGTTATCATATGTCTGTTGAGGTAGCAAGATACTATGAAGGTGAGCGTACTCAAAAATTTAGTAGACATGAAGTTGAAAGCTATATCAGTCGTTTGGGTAATAAGTGTCAGGCACAAATTCAGGGCATTATGCAGGGTAAATGTAAGCATAGGTTTTACGTAGTCACTGAAGGCTTTTTCTGTAAAGGCACATTAAAGCCATACACACGCAAGAGTACAGGCGATTATGAATACAAAATGGGGGTGCTAGATGTTACAGACCGCTCCATAGAGTATATAGACCCGCCAGACTTATATGAGTATCAGCGAAGAGGTATTGATATATGTAATCTATTTGAGAATAGCACAAGTTACGATTAGAGGGTAGTAAAATCTACCCTCTTTTTTTATGCAGTCACTATTGCAAATTTTCAATATTTATGCTATAATTATATAGAAATGAAATATTAGAAATTTTAGGAGGTTATCATGCGTAAAATGAATATGCGAAAATGTACAGTGTGTATGCGTCCTTTAGCATATAAATGTGGTGTCAGAGTTTATGGTAGTATAGCAGACCCAAATTCTAGTACAGGTGGTACTATAATAATAGATTCATGTGTAGTTTGTGTGGATTGTTACAAAAAGTACTTTCCATATTTAGCTTTTCGTGGTAAAATTAGTGATAAAAAAGAAAGGAAGAGCAAGTAATATGAGTTACTCAAAATTAAAGGCATGGGAAGTTACAAATTTTATGTCTTTTGCAAATGCCAAGGTAGAATTTGATGGTACAAATATTGTAAATATCAAAGGATACAATGATAGTGGTAAGTCAGCCATGCTGACCGCCCTCAGGGTATTATGCACCAATTCCAATGCATCAAAGCAGATAAGTTTTATCAAAGATGATGCAGACTACTTTAGAATTGTAGCATATTTTGATGATGATGTAAGCATCATGCGAGACAAGTATAGGAATGGTCAGTCCTTATACGAAATGTATAAGAATAATGAACTAATCTTTACTACAAAGCAGGGTAATCAGCTTACTACAGTTAAAGATGTACCCGAACCAATCCAGACTTATCTAGGTTTAATCAGCTATGAGAAAACATTACTCAATTTCCGCAGTTGTTTTGAGCCTTTACTTGGGGTAGATACAAAGGGTGGCGAAAACTACAAGATGTTTAATACTGTTCTGAAGGCTGAGGAGCTTGCTAGAGCTAGTGAACTTCTTAATGCAGACAAGAATAGCGTAAACTCTGAATTATCCGCCATCGAGTATGAGTTGCAAACAAGCAAATCTCTACTAGGTCAGGGTATCAATATTACTGCCGACATGGTAGCCTTTTTAGAGCAGGCAGATGCAGTTGTAACTTCTCTAGAATCAAGAGAATCAGATTTGGGTACAATTTCTAGTTTAGACGAGCAGGCAAGGGGTATTACATTACCACCTGCATTAGATGTTATTGATACAACTCAGCTTTCCGTTATTTCTAATGTTATTTCTGCATTAGACAACCTTAAAGCTATTAAGGTAATACCTACAGTAAACCCAATCGATTCTTCACAGTTAGAGGCTCTTAAAGGTATTCTCGATATTTTATCTGAAAGGGTAGAAATTACTCCAGAGTTAGAGGAGATAGACCTTTCACAGGTTGATTCGCTAGCAGAAATGCTAGATATGTATCAGAGTATTGCATCTTGTGATGTTACAGCCATTGATACAGAGTTAGGAGCAAAGCAGACAGAGTTAGCAGAGTTAAAATCTCGGGCAAATGCTATGGGTAAATCGCTTGTACAGTGTCCAGATTGCGGACAGGTTTTCGACCCTGCGGAAGGCCATGTTGAGGTAATCTAATGTTCTCCAAGAAAGATACAGATATAGTATGTATAATTTATGATATACTGATTATAGTACTAGCAGTTCCTATCATACTTATGTCATGGTATATGCTAGGTGGGTATAAGACCATTGACAAGTATCTGTATAGATATAAGTACCCTAACGATTCTGTATATAAGATTATAGACAATGCTAATAACACGTACATACATGAGTTTTTATCAAGCACTAAAGACTCCTCTAATTTAGAGAGTCCAATAGCAATACAGAAGATTTTGTATGACTATAATATATCAAAGGGTACTGAAGACGGTACTATTTTTGAAGCATATAAAACAGGCTATAAAGATTTTGCTAATTCAAAGTATGTTGTTTCTGATAAATCTGTATCTACGTTCAAGCATTGGGGTACTGTAAAAGACAAGACTAAAGGTGCTGTAAGCATCAAGAAAATCAAGGGTATCGATACTAAAAATATTAAGATAGCAGGTCTTTGTATTTTCAATGCAGACGCTCCTTTCCATAAGGATAATAGTGGTACTTTGTATTATCAAGGGTATTGTGATTATTATTCTTCTGATACTACAAGTATCTATGGTATACCAATTAATAATGAGTACGAACTCTATCTGATACAGGGTAGTGATGACCTTTTGGATAAAAATTGGCAGACCATAAAGTTTACCAAAGAGTACAAAACAATCGGGGTAAACCCATTTAGTATTTCTTCGTATTCAAATAATGGTCAGTATCTTAATGCTATTACGAAGAATGGTAAGCTAAAAGCAGACAATTCTTATGCCAACAATATTACTATAAATTACTTCGATTTGAGTGGTGACACATTAAAGAAAGACGGTAACTACGATAATATATCAAGTGTAGATGCCACTTTCAGTTCTGACTTTATGTTTGTGGTAAAGAACATCAAATCGGGTATCATAATCCAGCTTGGCAATTCAAAGAAATAAGACTTTTTTCGATTTTAGTATATCGAAAATTTTCTAGTTTTTACTAGATTTTTCTATATGCAGAGCATACCTAAAAATAATGTTTAAACTTTAAATTTTTGAGTTGTACTAGCGACTCGCACGTTTCTTCACATTTATTAGCAAGATAGTATTTTTGAGACAATGCTAAACGAAGGCAGGTGTAGATATAAGTATATGAATATAAAAGATTTAATACAAAAGGTAGATTCAGGTGCATTACTAACTAAAGACGAAGTAAACCTAGTACACTCTGAATTAGCAAGCCTTAAGCATATAGGGGTAGACAACGAAAAGATAACCTTGCTGAAAGAAGAACGTGACTCTATTGTAGAGACATATAATAAAAAGATAGAGTTAGAATCACGAGGTACTCTTACTGTAAGTCAACAAGAGAAGTACAATATTCTTATGCAGTTACTTACTGATAACGATAAGTTAAAAGCAGAATACAGACATAAAAGACGTATTAAAGATGGTATTGCTTTAGGTATAATCGTTGCCATTTTCATTATCGTAGGGGTATTAGTCAGGCTAGATTACATCAAGAATAAAGATTATTCGGGTAGCGAGGTATCAAAGCCAACATCAATAACATTTGTATGTTCTAAAGATTATGTAAAAGTAGAAACAGATTCAAAAATATATAAGGTAAGCTACAATAATATTTATCTAGACAATACTGAAACAACAGTAGTTACGAAGGGTAAAGTAAAAGTAGCTTTAAGTCCAGCAGATACTGAAACATTTCTACGAGCATACAGGGTATTCAAGGCTAAAACTTTACAATTATAAACTGTAAAAATTTTATAGATTCTATTGACGTTATCAAGACTATATGGTATAATATTAATATAATTAGAAAGGAGTTTAAGCAGATGGACTTAAACAAGGTATATGGCGGTAAAGTTCTTTGCGTTGGGGATTTACATATATCAGATGTATATACGGGTAGACACAAAGATTACCTTGCAAATTGTTTTACCGTATTAAGGCAGATTACCGATAAAATCAAGGAGATTAGACCTAGTGCAGTTGTATTGGCAGGCGATATTATCGGTTGGTCTGAAACGAATATTAAAAGTAGGGAAGTGTTATCTCTATTTTGTAAAGTGTTAATGGAATGGAATTCCGTATGTAAGGTATATGCAGTTAGAGGCAACCATGATGTTAAGGGTTACCCAGACTTTAATCTTTTATGCACACTCTGCCTTATTGTTGATTCTTCTGCTTGTAATGGGTATTTTGATTACTATGCGAAGAAAGGTGACGCTTTACCAGAGGTACGTTTTCATTTAGTAGATTATGGTAAAGAGCATCAGACATTAGAACTTGCACCTCAGGGTGTTTCTAACGTAGTAGTTGGTCACAATAACTATGAAATTAGTGGTAAGACTACTTGGTATAGTGGTGGAGACGGTATCGAATTAGGCAATCTCGAAAACTTCAACGGGGTAGAACTTGTTATCAGTGGGCATATTCATAACCCAAGTCCTCAGTTTATAAGTACTACAATGCCGAATGGGGCACCATGTAACTTATTTTATTTAGGCTGTCCAACTCGACCAGTTGCAGACGAAAATAACTATGAGTATTGCTGGTACTTAATCCTAGGGTATAATGCTGATAGCGGTCAGACCGATATTTTGCAGGAGCGTATGGATTTAACTCCAGTTAAAGACTTGTTTATCGACGCAGATAAAGTTATCTCCGAGGAGACCGAAGATGAAATGGCTGAGAAGATTAGAAAAGAGCATTTATCTGAAACTCTACAGGAGATTATTTCTTATGAAATTGTAGCAGGAGATTATGAAAAGCAGATTGACGCTATTCCTAGTGCTAGTGAAAATGCAAAAGAAGTAGCCAAGTCCTACATCAGAAAGGTTATGGGTACTGAATGAGACTGAAAGAACTTGTTATTTTTACTTTAGTATATATTTTGATAAAAAGGAGGTTGTAAAATGCCCACAAAGGATTATATTTCTATCCCAGAGGCAGCTGAAATGGTTGGGGTATCGCATATGACCATGCGTTCCTATATCAAACAGGGTAAAATCAAAGTAGACCGTGTTTTGCCTAGCGGTAGGAAGCAGTTTAAGGTTAAGACTGTTGAAGAGTTTATCAAGACTTTGAATTTAAAGTAAGGAGATTGAAAAATGACCAATTATAATGAATTGCTACAGAAGATTTCTAGTGTAAATGCTCAGGTTCAGACCTTGAACAAGGAACGACAGGTTAATTTGGGTAAGAAACAGGCTCTAGAGACTCAGTTATCTACTGCTATTGCTAACTACAAAGCAAGTTATGGGGTAGATTTAACTCCAGAGACTGTAGAGGCTGAATATAATAAGGTACTTGCAGAAAAGCAGGCAGAGGTAGCCAAACTTGAAACTACCTTATCCGCAATCAAGCAGGGTAACTTTGAAGAAGCCAAGGAAGAAGTACAGCAGGCTAATGTAAATGTATCGCAGTCTGCTAATGTAGAAATGCCACAGGTTCAGCCAACAAAGGTAGAAATGTCACAGGCACAGGTTCAGCCTACTATGGTAGAAGTGCCACAGACTAATGTAACTCAGCCAGCTAGGGTAGAAATGCCACAGGCTCAGCCTAATGTAGCACCACCAACAAGGGTAGAGCAGACTCAGGTTGTAGCACCTGCACCTCACGTAGAGGCACCAACACCTCAGCCAGTTACTGTACCTATCTCTCAGGCAACAGCTCCTACTCCAGCTCCTGCTCCTACTCAGCAGACAATGACTCCTGTATCAAGCACACCTGTATCTGCACCACCAATTAATTTTAATTCTATTCTGTCAGGTACAGATTTTCAGTAGGAGGTACATAAATGCGTTTAACATTTAAGAATTTTAACAAGATTATGACTGACTTTGCAGAATTGCAGTTAGTCAGTGAAGATGCAGGTAATAGTGCAAATGCCAAGGGTATCATCTTTAGGGTAGAACAGGCGACAGGCTTGGTTTCCTTGATTGCAGTTAGTAGCATGATTACCTATCGTAGGGTATTATCGACAGACGATGTATTAGCAGAGGTAGATGATACTGAATATAAGAACGGTTTTGCTTATATGCAGATTGATTCTAAAGAGCTGATTGGTTTCTTGTCTACGTATAAGACTGTCAGAACTACTAGAGTAGATTCATTTACTCTTGAGACAGTAAATGGTTCTATCAAGCTCACCGTTGTAGAAGTGCCAAAGGGTAAAACACAGACTTCCGACGATAGTCAGCTCGGTATTCTTGATATTGAAGATGAATATGCAGAAGAGTCTGATTTAATAGCAGCTGAAAATACTCAGCCTATGATTTCTACATATACTTTTGCATCTTTGGTAATTAATGCTACTCAAATGCACAGTATCTCAAGGGTAGTTCCTGCTGATGCCAAGTTTGAGACTACTGATTCAAATGTGTTGAAGTTATACACAGCCACACTTTTAGGCTTAATGGGTAACGGAACAAATATCTACAGTTTTATGACTTTTAAGGAAGATTATGTTTCCGCTATGAGTCCTAACCATGCATCTTTCATTAGAAATATGCTTGTATCTGAAAATAACGATATTTTCAAGGATATTCGTCTTAATTATAAGGTATTGCTTTTTATTGATAAGGTTGTTTGCTCAGGCTCTTTTGCAGGGGTAGTTCAGGCAGATGGTGTTCAAATGCTTGATTCAGTAGAAGTTACAAAGCAGGCGGAGTATCTTATGTTCAAATCCGACGGGGTAGAAGCATTTATGCTTTATGATAGTCAGTTGATTGATATGTCTGCAACCACTCAAATGTATCTCGATACAGAGGGTAAATACGATAAGGATAACTATGCTATCTTTGATAGATGTTATTTTAAGGATATTATCAAGCGTCTTGCATTTAAGAATGAAACAGTTACTGTTTGTATGAATAGAGATGATAGAACTGTAGAAGTATCAAATTCGGTTTATGACCAGACTATCAACCCTACAGAATTCCACGGTTTTGAAGGGGTTCAGTCAGGAAAGGTTAGTTTCCGTATTATGCCAGATATTATCAATAAAGCTATTATTGGTGCAGACACAGGAGATTCTTCTTTTGAATCCGAAAATTCTACGGTAAAGATTATTTATTCAAATGGTGGAGACGCAAGACATCAGGGTATTGTATTTGCTGACACCTCAGACGCTTGGTTCTCTATTGTAAGAGTACGTGTTCAGTAGGAGAGTGTAATGCTTAAGAGAATTGTATTGCTATTGTGTGTATTATTTCTGTTTACGGCTTGTAGCTCAAGGGTAGACAAATCAGACGGCATAAAGGTATCAAAAGACGGTATTACAGTAGAAGAAATCGATGGTGCAGGCGTTCTTACGTATAATGTATTTTTGCCACAAGGGTATGATTATACTTTGTATCTAACGGATGAAAAAGGAGTTTTGCAGTATCGTGGCGGTTCTTGTAATATTGATGTTGCAGATGCTACCACACTAAAAACTGCTATTGATAACCATGATTATAGTAAGTTAAAGGCTGATTGTACTACAGACGGTATCACTCTCTTGGGTACGAATTATAATTTAGTAAACTCTACACTATATCATGATTAATCATTTTTCTTTAACAGACCATATAAGTTTAACTTGACTTATATGGTCTTATATGGTATAATAGTAATATGTTAAAAGACCTAGAGAGATGGAGGTAAAATGAGTAAATATAGTAGTGAAGTTTATGCAGTTAAAAGTCAGTACGAACAGGCACAGAAGTTGCAGGCTCATATTGATGAACTGACAAAGAAGTTAAGCGATAAAAATACAGAATATGTTAATATGCTTGAGGCTCAGCAGTTGTTAGCATCTGTATCAGACGCTAACACAAATGCTATCCTCAACTATGTTATGGGTATTATCAATAAAACTTTACAGGAGTTGTTTCCGAATGATAGTAGAAGTATTACTGTAAAGAAAACAATGTATCAGGGTCAGTATGCTCATATTAATATTGAGTTGACTGGTTCTAATGGTAATACTCGTGACCTTACTTTACAATCAGGTACAGGTTTAAGGCAGGTCATCTCGTTCCTTTTTGTAGTATCTCTGATTGAGATACGAAAGGGTAGACGTCTACTTGTTATGGATGAAATCTTGAGCGGTCTGCATCCTGAGGCAAAACGTGTAATTCTTGAGATTATGGATATTTTTGCCGAGGACGGTTTTCAGTTTGCTATGGTAGAATATGGGGTAAATGACAAGGGTAAAATCTATAATGTAGAAAACATTAAAGGCACTGCCACAATCTACCCAGTTGACGGAAAGTATAATAATGAAATTTATATTTTCAACAGAGAAGTAGAAAATGTAGATAAATCAATTCATGTAGAGGAGATTAGTTCAGATGAAATCTAAAATGCGAATTTGTATAAGCATATCCGCTATTTTTATCTTGACAATTATCATTGTTTTATGTTATAATCATGTAAAGTTAGATAAGTTAAAAACATCTTCCGCATTAGGGTATATGACGGCATTTAAGGATGCTGACTATATTACTTGCGATAAATGTAGCGGAGACATGAAATTACTTGATTCTAATATTTACGTTGAAGATAACAAATACAAAGAATTGATTTTGAAGTCACTATCAAAGAGTATAAGAAAAGTATCTTTAGTTTCCACAGCGAAAACGACAAAGGGTACTTCTTATACGTTTGAAGTTACATATGCTCCGTTTAAGACAATTACAAAGTTGTCTACAGACAAGATAACTGTAAAAGATACCATAAATAAGTATCTACAGGGTGAGCTTTCTGATAGTGATATTGAAACTATGTTTGATACAGTTTATTTTGATTTATTTAAGTCTAATTGTTTTAAGACACAAGACAAGAAGAAAACAATGTCTATCACTTTAGTAGAAAAGGATACTAAAACAAAATTAGCAGATAAATCTAAAATAAAAGTATTCGGTGTTGATGATTTTCTTAATAAATTTTTAAGCAAGTCAAACCTAAAAGACAACATTGATACCTATGAGAGTATGAAGTTAAGCACTGTATCAGACTTAACCAAGCACTAAAGGAGGTATTAATGAAGTTTAACAAACTATGTTTAGGAGTGGCATCTGTATACCTAATTGCTATGGGTATTCAGCCTGTCAAAGCATCTGAACTTCCAACAAGAAGTGGTGCTAGGGCAGGTGTATGCTCGGCACTAGTAAGTATGTTAGGTAGTGCATCAAATGGTGCTAACACAGATACAGACGTCACCTTTAACGGAGTTACTTCAGGAAATACAAACTTTGTAATTAACGATACTGATTTAGTAGGTTCGGGTATTCAAGATATTGAGGTAGAAACACAAGAACAACGTGCAGAACGTGAAAAGCGTGAGGCATATGATTATGCTAATGCGAATGGGGTAATTGTACCGAATTATTTTTATTCATCAGGCAAGAATTATATGCCTTATAGTGCGGTAACAAATACGAAGTCTAAACAATGGAAAGTACTTCGTGGTGACGGTGCATGGACAGACCCAAATACAGGTTTTCGTATGAATGGAGATAGAATCTGTATTGCTCTTGGAACTGCATGGGGTACTAGTGGAGATAAGGTTGACCTTATCATGGCTAATGGTAATGTAGTTAAATGTATTATAGGTGATAGCAAGGCTGATTGTGATACGGAAGAAACAAACAGAGCACAGGCAGCTGATTTAACAATAGTTGAGATTATTGTAGATTATAGTAGTTTTAATAGACCTAAAGGTAACCGTTGGTATCCAGAATACTTAGACGGTAAAGTTTTGAAGATTTGTAATTTAGGTAAGTAAGGGATAGTTTATGAGTGTATCAGAAAAGATAATTAAAAGCCCACTTCGAGAAACAGGTGGTACGTCTTGGGATGGTAAGTCCGAGATTATAGATAAATCAAGGGTAAAAGAAAATGGTGAGGTACTGACTCCTGCTTGGTGTGTATCAGATATGCTTGATATGTTTTCTGATAAATATGGCTTAGATAAGGGTATTGATAAAGGAGTTTTACCTTTAAATAAGACGATTCTAGAACCCTCAATCGGTACGGGTAATTTTGCCGTTCAGTTTATCGAACGGAAATTGCGTGGTATTTCTATAGACCAGCCAGAAATTGCTATTGTAAGAGATATATTTACCGCAGTAGGCACAATCTATGGGGTAGACGTTCAGTATGATAATGTACTGGAGTCTAGATTGCGTGTACTAGAAGTTGTAGAAAAGTGGCTACAGAATGTTGATATACAAAAGAAGACTTATATACTTTCTGAACTAGCAAATATCCTCGAAGAAAACATCGTATGGGGTAACACACTAATACCTTGTAGAGGTACAGTTCATAATGATGGCACTCACGATATGGCTCTAAAAGACGAGAATATGCTTTATTTTTATGAGTGGGACTTTAGTAATTTAGATATACCTTGTAAAGATATTCATAAATATGGGGTAGCAAGCAAGTTTGGAGAAGATTCTACCGATACTAGCATTGAGAAACAGGCAGTCGATTCTATGTCTATGGATATGTTTACTGATTTATTTAAGTTGTGAGGGTAGTATGAAGTTCGATTTTATTATTGGTAATCCACCATATAACAATAATTTATTTAATGAATTTATTGCGATGGCTCAGAAGTGTATAAAAGAAGATGGGTATCAGTCTATGGTACTTCCAGCTAAATGGGTAAATGCATCAATGTCAAAAGACTTGAGTTCATGGATGAATAAATACCTAGAAAAGGTAGTATATTTTCGCCACGAAACAGACATTTTTAACATTACCGAGCCAGATGGTATTATGTATTATCTAGCAAGTAGAAAACCAAGACAAACCTGTTGGGTAAAAGGTGTATCTAAACATAATAAAAAGTACTTTGATTTCGATTGGGTAGAATATGATTCTACAGAAGATTTTTGGTTATACAACCCTATGCTTGTTAGCATATTACAGAAATGTAAGAAATTATGCAAGACAAACGGTAGTCTGAAAGACGTAGCCAAGTCCGTTGGGTATGCTCGTGGTAGTGCAATATATGTTGCAAATCAAAATTTACTTCACGATTCTAAACAAGCAGACGATGATGTTCGTGTTGAAATGAGTGCGTCAAAACCAGAGATGGCTAAATGGATTTCTCGTAAAGATTTACTCAGTACATATATGATGGATAAGTTCAGAATCTTTACAAGTACAATGTCTGCATTACATCATACAACTATAAACTTTGTAATTGGTATTTGTAGTGCAGGAGATGTATTTTTCGGCTCATTTGTTACTTTTATAGTGTTCGATACTAGGGTAGAGGCGGAACACTGTCAGGCTTTTTTCCAATCCAAGTTTTGGCAGATGAATACAATGCTCGCTCAGGTATCTAGCACAATGACAACAGATATGTTTAGGTATGTTCCTGCATTAGATTTTACTAAGGCATATGTATGCGATAATGTGACAACCAGCAACGATAGGGTAGTCAACATCAAAGATATTCTAGGTTTAACCTCGGAAGAGGTAGACTACATAAATCAATTTGAGTACTTGCAAAACTAGTTGCAGACCGCTTGACTTTTGTGCATATTTATGGTACAATAACCTTTAGTAAGGGTATTATAGTAAAGACCGATTGTCGGGTAATTAAAAATATAGAATTATCAATGCTTTGAAGGTGGTGGTTTTATGATTGTAGGTCGAAGGCTTAGATTAAAGCCAGATAAGTCACAGGAAGAATGGCTAAAACAAAATGCAGGCGTATCAAGATTTATCTACAATTTTTCACTTGCTATGAAAGAAGATGCTTATAAAAATAAAGGCATTGTTTTAGGTCAAAAAGAAATTATGAGACAAATAACAGACATGAAATACACAGCAGAGTATAAATGGTTGCAGTCTTATAGCTCAGAGACAATTAAGCAGGCAGTAAAAGATATGCTTAAGGCATATTCAAATTTTTTCAAGCGAGGTTGTAGAGGCTACCCAAGGTTTAAGAAGAAAGGCAAATGTAAAGAAGGCTTTTACGTAAGATATGATAGGGTTTATTCAGTTGATGAAAAGCATATTAAGTTTCCTAGTTTAACTTTGGTGGCGTAAATCCCCTCTGCTTTAGCTGAGGGGTACTTCACGCCTTGAGAAAACTACTAAGTAGCTTTCAGCCAAAGGTAGTTATTGCGATAGGAATTCTATTTATTTTATTTAGAAAGGCAGGTAAAATTTATGTTTACTAGAAAGCTTACTCGCTCCGAGTATGCATCCCTACCGCCTGATGAACAGGTTCGGTATCGAGATTGGGTGCATAATGGAGCAGTACCAGAGACATCTGAAAATGTCAAGGGTACCGAAGGCGAGTGTATTGGTTTGAAAACCAAGGCAGAGGAGCACACTGAAAGGGTATCAAGTGACTCTACCGATAAAGTAGCAGGTGGTTCTACCGATAGGGTATCGGATGATTCTATCGATGAATCAATCAATATGGTATCAGACGGTTCTATCGATGAACCAGCCAATACGGTATCAGACGATTCTTCCGAAGAGTCTTTTGACAATATATTAGATGATTCTGATAAAGAGCCAGTTGACGATTCTATCGAGGAAACCAACAATGAGGTATCAGACGAGCCTACTGATAATTCTTTCGATGATGTATCAGATGATTTTTCGTTTGATATTGATTTCGATACTGATGACGTATCAGACGATTCTATCGATGATTCAACTGATGATGTATCAGACGATTTTTCATTTGACGGTGATTTGAATTTTGATGATGAAGAACCAATCTTCAATGATTCAGATTCTAATGATACAGAGGTAAATCCCAAAGCTAGTGCCGATACTGAACAAGCTAATGATAGTTTTGATTCGGAAGAAGACATCAATTATGATGATTTAGATTCTGATGATATTGAACCAGATGATTCAAGTACGGATAACAAATCGAGTATTGATGAGCCAGATGAATCGGATATCAACTATGACGATTTAGATTCAGAAGAAGATGCTATTGATTCAGGTGAAGATGTTATTGATACCGAGCCAGATGAATCGGGTATCAACTATGACGATTTAGATTCAGAAGAAGATGATACAGAATCGGGTATTAGTTATGATGATTTAGATACTGATGAAGATGACTCTCTGTTTGCAGACGAAGAGGATAGCAACGAAGAGTCTGTATCTGATAATACTGATGAAGATGATTCTCTGTTTGCTAATGAAGACGATAGTGACGAAGAGTCAGATGATTCCAATGATGAAGATGAATCTTTGTTTACAGACGATGATAGTGTCGAAGAGCCTGTATCAGACGAAGATGATTCTCTGTTTGCTGATGAAGACAATACCGATTCAGAAGAAGATGAAGATTTATTCGCAGACGAAACTTCCTCTGAAAACAAGGGTAATCTGTTCACTGATGATGACTTGTTCGCTAATGAGCCATCTGGCAGCATGGCAGATACTGAACAATCCAAGTCAGAGCCTACAGATAAGGTTATTGACGAATCTGATTGGTCTTTTAATGATGAAGAAGATGATTTGTTTGGTACAGATACAATTATCAGCCAGACAGATGAAGAACCAATTTCTGAAAATTGTTTAGCTCTAGCATCTGCTATCTCTGAATTTACAGGTACTGATATGTATGCTCCAGATGAATCTGAAGAAGTGCCGAATGAACAGGGTATCAAGCCAGACGAAACTTCTGCTGAATATAATAGTAAGCCAGACGAAACTACCAATGAACAGGGTATCAAATCAAACGGAACTCAGAATGAACAGGGTATCAAGTCAGACGAAGCTCCTGTTGAACCAAACAATGAAAGATTAGACGAGTTAGCACAGGCTATTTCAGATTTTGGTTTTGATGATACAGAGAGTACCCAGAAACCTATCGAGGTAGAGCAGAAACCTGTTGAGGCGGAACAGAAACCAAAGAAACATTTTGGTAAAAAGCCAAAAAAGCCTGAGGAGACAAAGCCTAATGATAAAAAGCCAAAGCCTAATGACAAAAGTCGTAAGACTCATAAAAAAGGTCTTTTAATCGTGGGTATTGTATTGATTATTGCATTAGCAGGCTTTGTTGCATTTAAGTTCTTTACTAAAGGTTCGAGTTTTACTGACGACCTAAATGCCATTTTCGATGCCCAGACTGGTACTTTTAATTATAAGTTCACAGTTACAAGTTCTGCAGTTGGAGATTCTTCTAACAATAATGATAAAACTGCGAATGATTTTGGTAAAAGGGCAGAGGCAACATCAAAGGGTACTAAAGATACGGGTAAGACCGAAAATGCTTGGACTTCTGATTCAGACCTTGCTACAAATTATTGGGATTCGCCAAACTATATTGTAGAAGTAAAAGGGCAGAAGAAGAGTGCCGATAAGTACTCAGCTACAATTTATCTTACTACTAAAGATAAAAGTGCTGAACTCACTGATATTCTAGTAGATAAAGATAATACTTATATCAATGCAGGCAAACTTATGACTTACTTGAATAGTACTTCTGACGCATATCTGCATAATCTTGGTAAAGACCTTAATCTGAATACGTCAGCTTACATTAAGTGTAAATCATCTGATTTAGTTTTTAATGTATTTGGTTTAAGCAATGACGCATCAGCCACGGGTATCACACAGAAAACTGATAGAATTGCTCTCGTAAGAAAAATGCTTACATCGACATTAAGCAAGTATTTTAAGACAGATAAGAAGGGTAATACAGACGGTACTGTATTAAACCTCGGTGCAAAAGATACTGATGGTATTCTCGATTCCATTCGTTCTCTAGTGCAGAATAGTGGTAATGCATATGATAGTTACATCTCAAATGCCGAGACACTTTATAGTAAAGATGGCTACAAGGTAGCAAAAGCAAACAAGCCTTTATTTGTAAAGTCTATGAATTCTATGGCAGACTATATGTCTACACATAGTAACAAGGATATCAATCTTCGGGTATCAGGTGAGTCTGATAAATATACGAGTATTGATGGTGCAGACACACAAACTGTAAACCTAACATCAAACTATGTTCTAGACGGGTATAATTATACTATAACAGGCGAGTTTACTCACAAAGCTGGAAAAGCTAAGATAAGTGATGTTAAGTCAGCAGCAGACTTCAAAGACGTTAATGTACTTGCAAATTTCTATACAGACTTTATTATGTATCTCAACCCTACTAATTACGATTTCACTCCTAGTGTAGAATCAAAGGATGTGTTTATTGATTCTCTGATTAAGTTTGCAGACGAAGAAAGCAAGGGTAAAATTAAGCTAAATAAGGTAAATGCTATTTGGTTTATAAAGAGATATTCAAACATTGAAGACCCTAATGCTTTGAGTACAAGAGATAAAGAAAGTTATGACATCTACACAAAATTTAAGGATACTGTACACGATACTCTAGTTCAGGGTAACGATTCAGCAGATACTACGAATAAGTATAGTCAGGTTTCCGCAGCATTACCTAATAACTTAACTGCTCAGTATACGGTAAATACAAATGAGACTACTAGTGGTATGTTAGTTGTAGACGTAACCTATACAAATACAACGGGTGAGGATATAGTTGTAGATAACTCAAAGTATAAGTTGGTTAGTGATTCGGGTAGTACTGTAACCGCAAACGATTCCACCCTTATTCAGGGGTATGACGCAAACTTTGATATGAATCTTGTTCCAAGCACAGTTACGGTTTCTGATACTTTACAGACCAAACTTTACTTCGTAAGACATATCGATGAAGGTGCAGCTAGTATTACATTTGAAGATGCTAATCTTGGGGCACTTGTAAACTCATAATAGTGCATATAATATAAATAGTTTAAGAGATACGGAGTTGCAATATTTGTAACTCCGTATTTTTTGTGTATTGAGATATAATATAATAGGTATTTCATAGAAAGGCAGGTCAAAATGAGTGTAAAGGCAAAACTACAAAGGGCTTTAGACTACTCTAATAATATGGCATATTATTCACCCAACAATATCAGACGGCTTATTATAAGCCCATATGGAACGATTATTTGTTTTCACATTGGTATCAAACCAAAATTTGCACCATACAGCCCTGACGATTTGGGTAGAGACGTACAAAAAGGTGAAAGCATAGATTTGGTTAGTGTAGCAGTTGAACCAAAGATTTTAGCATCTTTGGAAGAAATTGTTATTCTTGCCGACAGACCAGATTGGGTAAACTACCTATACAACCCTAAAGCTTTGATAAAGGGTTACACAGGTTTCAACGGAGACTTAAAAGGTAGTGTTTGTAAGCGTTTCTCCCGTCTAAAGGGTATCTACCTCGTAGACAATGTTAACATAAAGCAGTATTATGAGTTTGTACTCAAGAATAAAGGGTATGCTTTTGCAGACGAAACTCAAGGTCTGCATATTCAAAGTTGTGAAATATTTAATGGTAATTCATGGTGGAAAAGCTATGGTTCTTCAGGTCAGTTCTATGAATTAGATAGAGATGGTAGTCCACTGAATAGGCATTTCAAGGCTATCATTGAGGCAAAAGAGCATATAGATAAGGCTACAAAAGTTGCTGAAGTTAGAACTGAACATGATACGGATAGTAAGCATAAGGTAGAAGATTTACTTCATACTTATAGTTCTCTATTACATGGTCTACAAGACAATCTTTGTGTTATTTTTGCTAACTTTGACGCCAATCAGTTTACTCTTATTAAGAGTAATGAATTAGACATAAAAGACCTAGAACATTCTCTAGAACCCATAATAAAAGAACGAGTTGCTAAAATAGTTATGTATTGTAATACTTATATTTACAAGACATTCTATGAAAAGTATAAAGACGAACCTTGGATTGATAGTTTTTATAGGTCTTTAAAGCATAATGGGTATTTTGCTTGTAAATGTTCAGAAGTATCTTATGAATGTATCGAAAAGTATAAGATTGAATTAAAGCAAACCACACCTGCTTTGAAATTAATGAAACATTATAAAGAAATTCTTGTAGAGGAGGTGAATATCTAATGCCAGACATTTATGAAAAAATCAAGGCTATTGTAGATGGCGAAAATGGTATTGATAAGTATAGAGAATTATTTGTAGGTGTACTTATTGCTAACCATTATACGGGTACTAGTGAGACTTCTGCATCTATCAAGAGAGCCTTAAATCATTCAAGCAATCTGTCTTTCAATAACCTAGTTGGTATAAATACAAACAAGTATTATTGTAAAGAACTTGAGGAGGTAAGAATGGAACGCCTTGCAATAGATACATTTCTAGTTTATACGGGTAAGCCACAAGACATTCCTTTCTGCTACAAGTCAAGTAATCTAGTTCTTTCAGACAGAATTGGTAATACTGATTGTCTAGACAATAAAGACGCGAGAAACTACATTGATAGTGAATATAAAAAGTATAGTATTAATGTAGTCGCCAAAGCAGTTGTAGACATTGAATCTCATCTGCAAGAATTCCAGAGAACTTTTGGGTATAAACTTTTCTTCCCGATGAATACTTTTGAGAAGTATTATACTTCTAAAGAAATGGGGTATTTCAAAACAAAAGTAATTACTGATACAGCAGACCTTGATATGGATATTCTCAGGTATCAAAAGAATCGTTTTGACGCTGAAGTTATAAACAGACTTATGAATAGGTTTTTAAATATCAGTCCAGATAATCCAGACTACATTAAGCGTGTAAAGGCACTAGAATTAACTCGTAGAAAATATGATAGTATTGGTTCAGGAACAAGTTTAGGGGTACTCAAAGAACCAAATATAAAGAATCCTGCAATTAGCAACCTCTTATATTCAGTATTTGATATTAAGACACCTGTAAGTGCAAAATCTTATGATGTTATTTATGCACTATTGAATGATAAGGAGATTTTAAAATGGTTGAGGTAAACGAATCCAAAGTAGATAAGACAACTGAGCAAACTCAAAAAGTTACTTTTGAGGTAGCATATAATGGTATTTCGTCTTTAATTAAAACTTATCCCGAATTAGAGACGCAGGCTAAGAATGTACAGAATAGCTTTACGTCTGAAGGGGGTAGCGATGATGAAAACAAGAATAAATTAAAGTTTATAACTGCTAGTTGTTATATGTTAGCCTACAATAAGGTAAAAGAACTTATTGATAAGCCAGACAACATAGATGTTAAAATTGATAAGTTTGGTTTTAGCGATTTGTGTGAAGATATTGTAGCAGCATACCTAACAACAGGTGAAGAGATTAGTACGCAAACTGTCAAGGCGAATATTGAAAAATGTCTAAAGACAAATATTCGTGAGACAAGTTATGATAATTTACCTTTGTCTGAATTAAAACAAGATATTATCAACACATATAAACTTTATATAGTAGAGACCGATACTTCGGGTATTTCAAAGAAAGCAAAGGCAGTTATTCTTGCTAACCCTAGTGTAAAAACTAGTATTGCCCATATTATGAATATTCTAGATGGTACATATCGTGCCTTACTTTCAGAAAACTTTGGTCTGCACCCATACGTGGGTATTTGGGGGCATCAGTTAAACGATAAAGTAATTAATACTAGTAAAAATCCGTACAGTTTTGTAAAAGTTACTGCTGATGACGGTCTAAAAACTATCAAGGAGAAGTTAAAGTTAGACGGGTTTGATGAACCTGTTGAAACAGAGATACAGGTTTTAAAGGCAGTTTCTGATGTTTTGTACGAAAAAACCGATAAGGGTTACATCTTAGATAGTTCTTCTCGTCAGATTGATTATAACGAAGTTTTCAATCATACTGACTATACTGTATATTTTCCAAATAAGGTGGCTGAATTTGTATTTGGTTTACAGCCGTTGCAGAACACATTAAGTAAACGAAAGTACGAGAAGATTGTAGATTCTAGCAAGACTGGTACTCTAACAAAATATATGGATAATTTTGTAATCCCAGCCTTAAAAGAAATCATTGAAAACGGGTATGTAAAACTCTTTGAGATGATTATGAAAGAAGCAGGCTACATTGAATCTGGTCTTAATACAAAATCTGCTTTAAGTCAGCTTAAGCAAAGCCTAGTAGAAAAGGGGTACGCCAACTCCGAGGCTGAACTTTCTGATTTTGAGGCTTATGATTCCGTAGTTAAGTTATTACAAGATTCTGCTCAGTATCGTGATAAAATTAGTAATCGTATGGATGCTCTTGTAAGAAGTTTGCAAACTATGTTCATACTTACTCGTTACGAGGTAGTTGGTGGGGAAACAGCAAGTATTTCTGTACGTATTGCAGATACTACGGGTACTTTTAAGGAAATTGATGTAAAAGACTTATATACAAAGGGTATTGATGTAAACGATACTTCTAATTTTGAAGACAGAATCGATATTCCTGTAACTGCATCAGACGGTAATGTTATTCCAAATATTAGGGTAGCAGAATATCATCACGAATTTAACCCTCAGTTAGCTGGGGTAAAACCTTTGTGGGGTTTCCGAGTTCAAGAAAATAATATTAAGAATGGTATAAAGGCGAATTGGTTTAACATTCTTTTAGGTGAGTCACCATCGGGTAAGGAAGTTTATTCTTCTGAATCTAGAGACGGCTCTCTTTACTTTCAAGATAACTGGATTCATAACATCTACGCAGGCTCTAGAGCAGGTAAAGGTGTTATGACAATGAATATTATTGCTCCAGCCATAGCAAATAACAAGCCACTCTTTTATCTAGATAGAAAACCCGATATGGCTTCAATGTTCTATGGTCTTGTAGGAGACGGTATGTTTATTGTATCAGGTGGTGGTATTTCTCCTAGCCACGATGTTTCAGGTGGTTGGTCAGAAGGCGACGGTAAATGCTACAATGCAAAAAGTGGTGCATTGAAATGGTATTATCATCAGACTGCTCCTTGGTTAAATGCACACCCAGATGTTTGTGAGATGCTTACAGGCGTACCGAATTTGCCCGATGATTCAGCCATCTACAAGTCATATGATAGGGTAGGCGATATTATCTATATGAGAGCTATGCTCTTTGTATTGGGTATTATGGCTTTACGAGTTAACAATGCAAGTAATAAAGATGTACTTCAGCAACTCGGTGGGGTAACAGACCAAGACGAGGGTATTAGTGGCGGTTTGGTAGTATTACTAGACGAGTTTAGTAATTTCCAAACTGGTTTTAGACGTTTCGTTAGCTCACCTACATCTCCTTTGCTACAGTATATGTTTGAACTCAACGCAGCATCGGGTAAAGGGTATGCAGACTATGAATATCAAATCAAGGAATGTCAAATTGATATAGATGCTCTTCAACAAGAAGATAGTGAAAAAGGTGCAACAGCTAGGGCTAAAAAGATACGAGACGCAGAACGTAAAATGTCAACTGCGACAAGAAAACTCGAACAGTTTAAAAGTCCTTATAGTACAGCTTATGCAAATACTGTTATTAGTTGTATTGCATCTGCATTTAGGGCAGTTAGCGATGGAGCCAATGCAGGTTGGAAAAATGTAGTTGATAAAGATAACGATATATTTATTTTAGGTCAGCAGATTCAAGGTGCTTATACGTCAGAAGAATCCATAGCATCTCAATTTAATGAAGATACATTCTTCAAACTGACAAACGAAGGCAAATTTTATGCTCCACAGTATAGTTATTCTATGCCTAGACTTATACTTGATAGCGGAGTTACATCTTTTGGTCAAGATTGGTTCTTGGGTAATAATGTAAAACCTAGTGCTATGCTTAATGTGAATGGTAAACTGAATGAAGAATGGGTAGGAAAAAGTGCTTGGATTTATGTAGACGCAAAAAATGGTTCTTTTTCTACAAAAACTATGTCAGAAGGTAATGTTGATAATGCTAAAATTGTACCTTTTAAGGCATATCTCGTATTAAATGATAAGAAGTGTAAAGTTTCTTTCAATAATGGTGTAGTTAACTACGATAAGACTGGTGCATATCAATATGTAGGTCAGTTTGCTGAGCGGTTAGCAAACCCAAATAATCATCTTACAGCCGAAGACGTTAAAAAAGTCTTTGATGATGTTACAAAACCTCAAGGTACATATGAACTCGAAGATGATAAGTTGGTAGATGGTGTAGGGTTTTTAGGTCTTATTCGTCTGACACGTAAATCTGTAACGGGTACTGATAGTACTGACGCCGAGATTAAAGATTTGATGTGTGAGTCTGGTAGGGTAGCTGACCGAGTAGCAAACCAAATGGGGTATTCTCGTTGGCAAGAATTGATTTATGATTTAAGTCCTGCAGGCTGGTTTACTATTAACGATATTGCTAATTGTTGGGGTACAAATGGTGCTTTTAGAGCAAACGCAGAAACTCGTTTGAAATTCTTTACAAAAAACAATATTGCTCTAGACGGTACTACATCTACTACTATGCAATCCACACCTGAAGAATACTTTACCGAGGAAGATGTTGATAGGGCAGCCGTAGGTGAAGATTTTGATTCTGATTTTGAAGAAAATTTAGACGGTTCTGCTGAAGGTTTAGATGATTCTGAAACTCCTGAGACACCAAACTCTACCACTCAGCCACAAAGTTATAATTCATTGGGTGATTTGGCAGATGGCGATGATTATTATGAAGATACTGGTGAAGAAGAATCAGGTGTAGCGATAGGCGATATTTTCTATGATACATTTGTAGAAGTAGCCAATGAAAGGGGTATTAAAATCGGCTCTGATGAGTATCTCACCTTGCTTATTACGGTATATAAAGAATGTCAGGCTGAAGGCTTATTTGAGGAGGTGCTTGAATAATGACAAAAGATGAATTAAAAGCCCACTTAAACAAAAAGATTGATATGGGTCTACAACAGATTCAGGCTGACAAAGAAATGCTTGAAAACCCCGCAGTTGTTACTAGTAATAACGAATCTGTTAAAGTGCAAAGTCAAGATGGGGTATTAGATACCGACTTGTTTGGAAAAAATATTGTATTTACAAGCAAAGAAGGTAAGGTAGTTAATATACCGTCTAAAAAAGCCTTTGAAGTCATTGAGGCTGATGCTAACAAAGAGGCTTATGTTTTACCTACTCGATATATAGAAGAAGAAGAGGATGCTCGCCCTGTATCAAGCAAGATAATTCGTGGGGTATTTCCAGACAAGCTAGATGAACCTACAGATTATGATAAAATTGTTGGTAATATAACTGAACAAGAGACTATAAAAGCCTTTAGAGAATTATCGAAAAATACTAAAGCCGATAGAATTCGTGAAAACCTATCTAAACCAGACGTACCTCTATACAAAGAAGTTGAAGTTGATGGTAAGAAGGTTGGTATGGTAGACGTTCAGCCTACATGGTTGTCTGATTATGAAAGTAACTGTACAAGCGATATGTGGACAAATCTAGACAGACTTAGTAAGTATATTACTAAAGAACTTTTACGTCAAGCAGGCGGTTTTAAGCGTATCCATAGTATAGTTATTGAAGATGAAATTATTATTCTTAATGGTGTTTATTATAAGGTACGCTTTCCGAAGAATTATAGTTTCAATAATATTCCACCTTGTGCAGTTAATAGTATAAAACAGTGCAGATATTATGATTTGTTTGATTGGTCTGTAATTTCTAAATTCGCAAGCCTTGTAAGTATGTCAATACCTAGCAACTGTCTATCAAGTTCAAATTTAGGTGAAGAGTTGATTTACATAACTAGAAAGTATCAGTCAACCCTAGAGGGTATGTTTGCTATTTTTACTAGGTTGCAAAAAGTTACTATTGGAGACGATACTGTAACTAGGAAAGATTTGGTAAATAAGCAAGACGGTGTGTCTAAAGGTGCACCTAATGTATCAAGGGTACAAAAAAGTTTTGAAGACGGTGTTGCTCGTGGTCAAAGATTTAACGGTTTTATGCGTGGATATAGTACTCACGTATGTGATAGTACGCAAAAGGCTCAAGAGTGGGCTTGGGGTAACTTACGAGACTATGCAGTAAACCGTAAGAACAAAGGTCTTATTCGTTACACACTCGGAGTTACATCTCGATTTACAATGGGTACTATACTCAGTGCAACAAATTTTGCTACACACTTTATGCGTTCTTGCAAAGAATTGTTTTCGGGTGATTCAAACATAACTGATGAAGATTTAGGTGTATCTCAATCAAAGGAGGCTGAATCTCCCGCAGAATAAGACTTTTCGTGAATTTACAAGACAATGATTTTTAAGGTTTTGGGGGTAGTTTTTCTATATACATATAGTATAGAAAAATGTACTCCCAAAATTTATTTTTGTAGTTAACTAGGCTTATAGAAAGTTTGATGGTATAAAGCATCTAGTTCAAGGTTTTGTATTTTATAGTATTAAAGACGTGTATAACTATTTGATATATGGGAGGTTTTGCTATGTCTATACATTCAACTTTCGGTGGTATTCTCTTAACTTGTACTTTGTGTTTTGTTTCGGTATTAATATTTTACCTCACTCAGTATGTGCTTTATACGGGTACAAAATTGGATGCAGGTAAGCGTAAGACGGTACATTTGGTCTACACAGGCATATTTTTCTTGCTTGTATCAATTATGTGTATTGTCATATGTATTTACCACGCATCCACTGTAAAACAATTCAAGTACGATTTGTGTCGGGTAACATATTTAGCAAACACTGAATCTATGATAGCAAACAACAAAACCAAGGCGGATTATGTAAGCAGTCTAAAATCTGTAAGTAAAAAGTTAGATAAGGCGAAGTTTACAAAGAAACAATTAGATTATATTAATCATTGTGAGAAGGCTAGTTTAACGTTCAAGTCTTGGGAAAAGTATTTCAATACTCACTTTACTTCTTCTACAAATGCGTCAACAGAGGCTCAAGATTTATGGGTAGACTGGATATCAACTACAAATTATTTGTGGAAATAATGTTGGGTATAACTTGACAAATTTTTGAGTTTGTGCTATAATTATATGTAGAAGTTTAGTAAGAAGGGACAGCTAGTTTTGGGTATTTATTTCATAGGGTATAAGAATGATAAGACAAGACTTAGTCTTATGCAAAAAGCTAATCAAATGGGTATGAATTTAGTTCAGACGCCAAGTTCTGATGATTTGTATTTTTTGACAAATACAAATACCGACTTCTTAAAGTTTACGGGTAAAGACGCATATATCGCTAACGTATATAGTTTGGTAGATAATGTAGACCAGTTGCATCTTTTAAATAGTAGATATGATAATGTCGATTTTTTGATTCACGTTGATGATTTTGATTATATTGTATCAAGGTTCGGTTTACCTTTTGTATATAAAGATATGTGTGGTAAGGTGGAATTAGTAACTACGCAGTTGCAATTTGCAAACTTAACTAGAAGTGAAACAAGTTACATAGTTGAAAAATACATACGCAGTTCTTTTGGTAAGTCGTTCAAGGTATTTTGTGTAGGCGGAGAGGCAAAGTTTTCGTATGAATATACAAATAACTATGATTTCGACTCAACAAAGGGTAAGGTTGCCTCGCGTGGTCTAAACTCTGTTTTGCGTGATGATTCATGGTATTTTTATGAGCGTACAGGTTTGTGGTACTTTACTGCAAATTATTTGATTTCTAAAGGTGGAAACCTTATATTTACAGGTGTATCTCCACACCCAGAGTTTGCTGGTTTGGAAACCAAGTTGGGTATAGATATTTCAACAGACATACTTAATTTTGTTAAAAGTAGATTTGATTGCGTTTTTAATTAGCTTTTTAATGCTTTCTGTATTTCTAATTATTATCGAGGTGCAAAATGTTTAAGAAGATTTATGTTGATTTTGATGGTGTACTACTAGATTCTTGTAGCGGTATGGAAAACTATATCCTCGAAAAGTACGGTAAGAAGATTCATATTTCTGACGCATATAAGTATGATTATACGGGCATAAAGGGTATTAGCAAAAAAGATTTGTACTCTGCTTTTTCAGACCCAAAGTATATGTCTGCTCTTAAGCCGTATAAAGGTGCAAAATTGGGTATTAAACGATTAAAAGATTTTTTTGAAGTAGTTCCTTATACGCAAGTAGACTGTAAAGAAACAAAGTCAATTAGAGACAAACAAATTGTAGATTTCGGTCTTAATGGTGAGGCTTATATGTCCTGCTCCGAAGGCAAGCCAATTTTACTCGAAGATGATGTTATTTTAGTTGAAGATAATCTTTCTCATATTTTGAAATGGGTACGTGAGGCTGAAAATAAATGGGGAAGAAGTTATGCTAAAGATAAAGACGTGCTTTTCCTACTTGTAGACCAATATTATAATCAATATAAATATTACATTGATTGGAATTGGGTAGGTAATCGCGACATACTAAACGATTTGGGTATCTTGCGTGTTCCTAGTTTTGCAGACGGTGTATCTTTACTTGAATCTGCTGAAACGAAAGATTTTAATGGTATTTTAAGGAGGCTATATGGATGCGTATAAGGTGTTAGGGGTATCTTATGAGGCTACATTAGATGAATGTAAAAAGGCTTATAGAAAGTTGTGTGTAACTTATCATCCAGACAATGGTGGTGACCCCGATATGTTTGCTAAAGTAAACAAGGCTTGGTCTTTAATCCAATCGGGTAAAGCAACAAAACCAAGACCGAAACAAAAACATCTTGTTTTTGAAAGTTTGTTTAAGTATAGTCTAGCATAAGTATCAAGTATTATAAAAACTTTAGGATATGAATAAAAATTTTTATAATATAGTATTGACAAATTTCAAGACATGGTGTATAATACATAATATAGTAAGAAATTACTGCAAGGGTATTTATATACTGTTATCTCATACCGAGTTGCGGTTTTGTTCTTTATGCTTGCATAGTGGGTAAAACTGTAAAGGTATTTGATATAATGTACATTTTATCAACATATTTACGGAGGTAAAATAAATGGCAAAGGTCACAAATGATGTAGTAAAAATGGATTGGGACACAAAAGATTGGTATCAGAACGCAAAGGGTAAGTTCATTCTTGCAAGCCAGACGTATAACGGTGTAACCGTATTCTTTGATGGTACTGTTGCCTTTGTATTCAAAGATGATGAAGGCTGCTATACTATGGATGATATGAAAGGTTTCATTAAGGAATCTCGTCCGTCTATGGAAGAATTTCCCGAAGAATATGAAGAAACCTATATCGTTGCTGAGATTGGCGGAACGTCTTGCTATTCTGACGTTGTAAAGCAGTTTGGTCTTGATGATTACCAGGCTGATATTCTTCAGCGTGTAAATGATTTAAGTGGATACACGGTGGAAACATTTAAGAATCTTGGTTAAGTATTTTGTTTTAGTTTGGAGCATACTATGATTGAAGTTTTGAATACTAAAAACGAAAACGAATCTATGGTAAATGATTTCGCACACTTGCGTTCTCTGATTAAGAAAGAATATCGTAGGCAGGCTTTTGTAAAAAGCCTTGGAAATGATATTGTTTCCGATAGAGACCGTAATGAATTTCGTATTGATTGTAATATGTGGCTAATTCGTCAAGAATTGGCTATGGCTTTGGCTAGTGGTAAGAGACCTACTTTTGCTTATCTTGGAGAATCTATTTTACGGTAAGTAGTTTGTAAAATCTAAGGTAGAATTTAACTTTAGGGTATAGCATATATAGGCTAAAGTTACTGTAAAGTTTTTTAATTTTCAAGGAACTTCAATTTGTAATAGGGTATTCGTTATATTTAACGGATATCCTATTTTTTTGTATTCGGGACACGAATAATGTATTCTAGGTACAAATAGGGTATTCAAGACACGAATAATGCGTTCTAGTTACAAATATGATACTCAAGACGTGAATAGTGTATTCTAGTTACAAGTATGGTGTTTAAGATACGTATAAGGTATTCTAGATTTGTATTTGGTACTTAAGTTATGGTATTGTACCCATTTGCATAAGGGTATTCAAGATACGTATAAGGTATTGTAGGCTTGTATTTGTTATTATAGTTATAAATAAGGTTCTCTGATTTTGAATAGGGTATTCAAGATACGTGTAAGGTATTGTAGGTTTGTACTCGATAGTCAAGTTATAATATGGTGTTTAAGACACATATAAGGTATTGTAGATTTATACTTTATATCGTAGTTACAAGTGTGGCTCATTAGTTTTATTAGGGTATTCGTTAGGTTTTATGAATACTCTATTTTTATGTGTATTTTTATCAAGTTGTTAGTTTTGTTTTAGATACTTCTGTTTGTATGATGTACTCAATGCAAGTATGGTATTCGGGACTCGCGTAATCTATTCTATATTTGTATATATGTTATTCAAGGTATGAATATTGGTATTTAATATGTAAACAGGGTATTGTAGATTTACATTTTGTATTCAAGACGCGTATAATCTATTCAAGATTTGTATATATGTTATTCAAGATACGAATGATATATGAAAGATTTGTATAGGGTATTCAAGGTACAAATGTATATCCAATTTGTATTGGGTATTCAAGGTACAAACAGGGTATTTTGTATTTACTTCATTTTTGTTTGTTGTAGTTCTTATTTTGTTTGTTAACAATCTGTATTGTTTTATATAAATCTGTTATTAGATTGTTGTTGTATATGTCAGGTACATTTATGATATTCTGTATTTACCTTATTTTTGTTTGTTGTAAGTCTTGTTTTGTTTGTCAATAATCTGTACTGTTTTATGTAAATCTAATATTAGGTTATAATTATATGTGTCAGGTATGATTTTTGTTTATTCTTAATTTCAATTTGTTTTTTGTTATTCTGTTTATGTGTATATTAAATCTATAAATGTAATATACAACTCTATAAATGTATTATGTAAATCTATGAATGTAGGCTATAAATCTATAAACGTAGTCTGTAAATCTATGAATGTAATCTATAATTCTAAACCGTAGTTTATAAATCTGACGTTGCAATATGTAAATCTGAAAATGTAGTCTGTAAAACTTGCTTTGTAATCGGCAACTATGGTTTTGTTTTGTATTATATGCCTTGTATATTGCTATATAAAATGTCAAGGCTTTGTTTTGTATTTTTGTAGTACTAATGCCTTTTAAGTTTAGATTTTGTGATAAACATATTGTAATTATTTTCTATACAAATATTAATAATTTTTGTATGTGCTAAATAATTATAGTCACAATAAATGTAAATATTTTAAGTTTAGTTTGTTGTAGAGATTAAGTAAGCCTAGCCATATATATACTTGTTATACTAGTAGATTGCAAAGTAAATGTTATAGGTGAATAAGAATTGGGTAGTAATAAAGCCTATCAATATACTGTTGTTATGATAGCAGGCTATAAAGTAGTATCAAACAAGTAAGCCAACGGGTAGTAATAAAGCCTATCAATATACTGTTGTTATGATAGCAGGCTATAAAGTAGTATCAAAGGCAAGTAGTCCAACGGGTAGCAATAAAACCTAAGTATATGTACTTGTTAAAGTAATAGGTTGTAGTATGCTTGTTAAGACAAACCTGACTATATGTATTATGTGTGGTAAAATGTAAAAATAAATAAGTCTAATTGTATATGCTTGTTATCGTAATATATTAAATGCGATATTATGTTTGGGTAGTGTAAAATAACTTGCATATATGCTTGTTATGGCAATACATTATATTTTCATAGAAGGCTGAAATAACCTAGTAGTATATGCTTATTATAATAATATATTATATTATTGTATAAGGCTGAAATAACATAATCGTATATGCTTGTTATGATAGTAGATTGTACCAACGCTGAAAGTTAGTTTGTGTCTTTGGGTAGTGTTTATTTATAAGCATATAGGCTTGTTATGTTGATAGATTGAATGATTGTCTAGGTTTGTTTGAATTGTAAGTTGTATTTTGTTTGTCAAGGCTGAATAATCTTAATTATAATGCTTGTTGGTGTAACAGGTTGCGTGTTTGTCAAGGTTGAATAGGCTCAACCATAATACTTGTCAAGATTATAAGTTGTATCTTTTCTGACAATGATATTTCGAATAATTTGGGTAAGATTGCTTTTGAAATGTCTTTGTGAATTATTGAATTTTCTGTAATGTCTTTTGGTAGTTCTTGATTTGTCTTGTTATTATGTGAGTTGTAAAAGTTATTGTCAAGGCTGAAAATTTATTTTTATGTTAAATTTTGTATATTTTGTACTTATGAATTTATATTTAATATTCTATATATTTTATTGTAGATAAATTTTTAATTTTCAAGGCAAATTTGTGTTTTCAAGTTGAATATTTAATCTACTTTTATGTATCATTAAAAAAATTTATCCCATTTTTAGAAATTTTACAAATTTTGAAAGGTTAATTATTTTTGAGCTATACCTTGTTTTTTCTCTGAAAGTATGTTAAAATAGGCTTTGTAGAAAATAAAGAATAAATATATAATCTACTTTTCTAAACATGGTGTCTTATGTATCTTGTTTGTTGAGTTGTATTTATTTTTTATACGTCTACTGTTGTATTTTGTTGTATTATTTGTATTGTATAAGGAGAATTGTTATGGCTAGGTTATCATTTTTCGACCATATGCGTAAGTTAAATCGCGTGTATAACGAGACACGTCTTGATGATATTGATACTGATTTGGTTTCTTTGGATGATTATATGTATGCAAAACGTGTAGCAAATATGCTTATAACTTTTGTTATCGAGTCTGGTGCAAACAGTTCAAAACTTGCTAAAGCTATTTGTGTTAATTGGAACGCTAGTTTTGAAGATTTATGTAATAGTTTACGAGGTATAACGGGTAAGTGTAGGTCTGAAAAAACTATTCGTGTTTTACGTTCTCGTATTAGTAGTCAATTTTTTTCTATTTTTGGTGCTGATATATTTAGATATTTTGATTTATACAAAATGAATAAAAGGGGCATTACAAGGGTAAAGGATACTATTGTTGCACTGTCTATATCTATGCCGAATAGCTTTAGTTCGTACTTGCCAATGAAGTTGCAAGGTCAAATTAGTAGAACACCCGACCGTATGTATTCTGTTGAAGAATTAGGTAATGAGTTGGCTTATGTAAAGTTACTACTTTCAATTAACACCGAGGCGATGTTATCTGAAGGTAAGGTAGATATAGATAAGTTAAGGTATATCAATTTTATGCTCAAACATAGAATTTTTAGTGCCACTCAAGAAAAAATACACGATGATAATATGGCTCCTATGATTGAATTACGCAAACGCTTGATGGAGACGCCTTTGGTTTTAAGTAACAATACTGTTATAAAAGATAAGGCAACGATTTCTGAAGATATTACTTTAAAAGATTATTTGGGTATCGAGCCGTTATCTGAATCCGATATTATCGATTTGTTGAAGGCATCAATGGGGTATGATTTTGGTAGTCAAGAACGTATGAATCAACCTAACAATGATGAGGCGGTAAATAAGTTCGTCAATACGTTGGGTTTGATTTTATCCCCACAGGGTATTGTGTCTGTACTTAATCGAACACACCCCGACGTAATTCGTAAGGGTATTGATATTATGCGTAAAACGATTGAATCTGCTAAACGTAATGAATAATTACTGTATGTTTAATACTAGCCTGCCTTGTTTTATATATTTCTTGTAGAAGAAGGCGGTATATGTATATAAAATTATCTTTAGTATTTTCTTTAATTATTCGTAGACGTGCTTGATTTTATATAGTTTTTATGGTATAATATATACGAAAGGAATTAGATTATGGCTATTAAGTTAACAGACATATACCCTTGCAATATCGTAAATACTGCTTGTGAATTATACTATATCATCGAGTTGGGTAAATATTCCAAGTTGTTACATAATGAATCTGTATCGTTACAAAATATTACTCTTGATAAATCTTTGTATTCAACTTATGTATTTCCATATTTAAGGGTAGCGGTTGCAGAAGGGTATCTTGTAAATGTAAATGTACCTAGTGATTTGTTACTTCTTGATGACGAGGCTGACGTTAATAATTACAAACTTATCTTCAATCAGTTTATCGTAGAAAATGAAGTTGATTTTGATTTTGCCGAGTATTCTCAATATTCTCGTGATTATGCTTATAAAATTCATAATCCTAAACCAGTTAGGGTAATGTTAAAACGGGTTGATGATTTTCTTGTATTCAAATGTGTAGGCGAGTCTAGTAAAATGTGTAGTATAAACCGTAGCCTTATCAACACACGCTATGCTGGTCAGACGTGGTTATCCTTGTTCGCTTGGTATGTAATTCAAAATCATTCGGGGGTATTCTTTGAGAAATTGCTTGTATATTTGGATACTGAAACTTTGTTAGCGCAAGATAGTTTAAGTTACCCTCTTATACTGTCTGAATGTACGCAGGCTCTATCTTCTAATGTATTCTTTACTTTAGATGAACGGGACACAATGTTGCGTATTGAAAAGTTGAATTTATCTGATGAAGAAAATGAATACCACAACAATGAAGTAATCGGTCGGTTAGATATCCTAAAGCGACAATGTGGTTATAATGCTTGGTACACAAAGGGTATGGATATGGGTTTGTGTAGTAAGTATGTAAATGAAGACGGAGACGCGTTTAGGTCTGCTCAAGATAAGTTAAAACGTATGGAAGAATTGGGTATGCTTGTTGGCTCTCCTGTAATATTATATACAAGAACTCAACCAACTAAGTCAAATGTGCGTGGTGCTATCGAGTCTGCAAAAATTGCAATTATTCAAAATGTTACAAGTAAAGCGGTTACGCTTTTGTGTATCAATACTACTGATACTTTTGTCCACTCTGAATTTATTTGGAATAAGTTATATACAACCGAAGTCAAAAGTATGTATAGCAAACCGCCTTATATAGATTTGAATACTACAAAAATGTCTGTCGAGTTTATCGATTTAGGTGTTGAATATTATTTAAGTTTTGAATCTATGTTTATTGTACCTTTATCGCAAGCAGACGATAGTATAAAACAATGTATTCCAAAATATATGGGTAGTGACGAATATTTGCTTGTAGATATGCCACAAAACCAACTGATATATTGGATTTGTTCTGAATATAATGTGCCTATCGATTTGGGTTTGTTTAAGAAAGCATATCTAGGTGGTAAGGCTATGTATGATGATTATGTAGAAGGCAAAGATATGGGTATTTATAGTTCTGATTCTTTAACAACACACTACGGTGTTTTAAGGGAAGGTGTAGAATCAAGATTGTTATCTTTATTCTAATATTTTTGTAGAAAGGTGCTTTTATGAAGTTTGATGTTATCAAAAAGTGTCGATATGATTTAGAGCTACAAGCCGTATTCAATGCGTTGGAAAATATATGTAATGCAAAAGGTCTTAATGTAGAAGATTATTTGGCAATAACGGGTACTGAGTTTAACCCTCTGTATGTAGAAACGTATACTTATAAAGCAGACGGCGAATTGTGTTCTATTATATTTGTCCAACTCGTTGAAGAAGACCGTCTGCGTTTAGTAGAATACGATTGCGAAAAGGGTACTCTAAAGGCTATAACAGATTGGTATGCTACTGCTGATACTTATGATAGTATAGTTGGTGCGGTAATTCTTTATAAAGATTTGGTTAATGATGTAGGAGACTTGTATTTTGGTGGTACATTTGTAAAAGATATAGTTGGTTGTCATTTACTTGATTTGCAACAAATTGGTTCTTGCATATTTATCCCTTTTGGTGAAGATGAAAATATTAAAGGTGTATATGCGTATACGAATCACGTTTTTTCGGAAACGTATATGGGCATACCTACTAAAGAAAAGCCTTTACCTAAGGATGAGGCACCTATGTACCGTAAGATTGAATCAAGTGTAGATTTTTTGAATTGGTATGATACAGTTGTAAATAGAATGTATAACTTTGGGTTATTAGACAATGTATCTTCTAAACAAGTTATTAACTTGTGTGCAAATCTTTTATCTCAGTTATGCAAATTCGGTATTAGATAGGTGGCTTTATGATACAGTTTGATGATTTGATAGACTTTGAAACTAGTAGTGAAGTTGTAGATTACATTAATCATAGTGTAGACGTTGATTTGTCCAAGGGTATTCCTGAAAAAGATGCATATAGGGTAGTCGGTACGGATTACAATAACCTATATTGTATTCAACATTTTTCATGCAATAATGCTGACGTTCGTTTCCTATATTTTAGGGATTGTAACGAGGATAATCTGAATTGTCTTATACGTTACGATTGTGTTTTAGGTAAGTTAGTACGTCTAACAGATTATGTGTATTTTGATTGGATTGTAACTGAAGACGTAACAGGTGCGGTTATCCTACGAAAAGATAAAGAAACTTCTTTGTCTGATATTGTTATAGGAGACATATTAATTGAAAATGTATATTCTTGTAGTGTAAGAAAACTAGCTGAATCGGGGTATGTATTCGTAGCCTATGCAGAAGACCGCTCTGTGCAGAAGGTCTATGGTGTAAACCTCGCTCAGATTGAGTTAGAAGACTATGTTGTTGAGTTGCATGATTTGAATGATTATATTGCTTGGTCTTGCTATGCAACTCAGGGTGCATCTATAGATGCAATCATAGACCGTACAGAAGTAGAATTGTGGCTTAAGAATGAAAGTATTTTAAGTGAGGTGTAAATTAATGTCAACATTAGACCGCCTAGCAAATTTTAAGGCGAATTTGGGTAGTACATATGAAAAACCAAAACAAGTTTATGCTCCTGTATTTAATACTAAAACTACTCTAGGGGCATATTTAACGCAAGTACACAAGACGGGTAAACTGATTTACAAGTTACCTTTTGTTTGTGTATCTGAAACTTTAGATTTACCTAAAGTAGTTACGGAAAATCAATATATGGCTATGTCTGATGAAGAACGCAAAAACTATAAGCCAGACTATGATAACATTGAATATACTGAATTGTACTATGCGTTAACTACTGATGGCAATCAGATTATTAACGCAGCAGCAGGTGCAGGTAAAACAACGGCTCTGATTTCTAAGATTCAAAAAGATATTGCAACAGGCTCTTGTATGCGTGTACAGACATTACCTAATGGTATGAATGTTCAAGTTGTAGACAAGGTATTTGTAGGTACATTTTTACGTTCAGGTGCGGAAGAGTTGAAACAAGCTCTGTTAAAATGGCAAAGAAAACTAGGGTATTCTGAAACTGCCGGTCAGATTGTGTTTAGTACTCTAGATGCTGAATTTAAGCGTTGTCTTGAATCTATGGGTGTAACGGTCAATATTGGCGAACAATCCACACTAGATGGTTGCTTTAGAAGGGCTATTAGAAAGGCTCATATTGTTAGAAATGATGGTAAGAATTTAACTGCCGAAGATTATCGTATTATCGGTTCAATAATTACCTATGCTAGGAGTAGGCTTGATGATAAAAAGTATTGCCACCCGTCTGCTCCAGACTACTGCCTTAATAAACAAGTTACTGATATGCTAATTCAGTTGTATTCTAGCGAAAGAATTGCAAGTGGGGTAATGGATTTTGAAGATATTTCCGAGTTGTTATATCGTTATCTGTATGTTACTCCAAACCCTGCGGTTCAAAATGTTGTAGCGTCACGTTACAACTATATGTACCTAGATGAATTTCAAGATACATCTCAAATTCAATATGCTATTCTACGTGCTTATAGGCGAGGCAATCTTGTAGAAAATACAGACGCTACTTTCGATACTGATAAACGTGACGCCCTTTATACGGGTATACCAACAAAAGGTAAAATTGTAGTCGTAGGAGACCAATCTCAAATAATCTATTCCTTTAGGGGTAGTGATAGTAAGGTTCTGACCGAGAATTTTCCTAAAGATTTCAATCCTAATATTACTCCTTTGAGTGTAAATTGGCGGTGTCCTGAGGCTATTCTTTCTCCTATCATACCTAGTATTCATTTGAATAAAGATTCTGAAAATCAAGCAATCAAAAGTGCTAGGGAAGGAGGCGAATTACACGCCTATGAATTTATGTCTTTGTCTAATATGACAGACCACCTTATTAAATCAATAGATGAAGATATTAATGCTAATCGTAGTGTAGCAATTTTGTGTAGAACTAATTTTGAAGGTATCATTCCTGCATTAAATATTGAAAAAGCAAAATTGGGTAGATATTCTATTTCGTCTGAGGGCATGACGTTATCTTCTTCACTTCCACGTAGTATTCTTAATATTGCTAATTTGTTTATGCAGTTAAGCGATACAAAGGTACGGTCTGCATTAAATATGCTTGTACCTTATTATGCTAGGTACGAGGTAAATGAATTAGTAAATGCGTTGGAAAATAGTAAAACCAAGACAAGTGCTATGACAATATGGACAATGCCTTTAGAAGATATTGAATATAGTTGCCCATCTTTACTAGAATTGATTAAGTCTGTACGTGCTGAGATGTTTGATGAACAGGGTAATCGGGTACAATATGCGGATATTATTGGTTTGCGTTATCTGTATGCTTATATGTATGATAAGACGTTTGCAAAGAAAACCACATATAATGAGAGTGCTAAAACTCTGATTTCTGCGTTACTTAATCTTATAGAACGTAACAACTATGCCACAATTCGTGAATTTGTAGATGATGTAGTTAGAATAAATGACAGGCTTAAAAATGCTATCAAGTTGAAAAATGCTAATATTACGATAGCAACTGTACATGAGTTTAAGGGTAAGGAAGCAGACTCGGTTTATATTTGGAATGATAGTGATGGTGTATTTCCGTCTAGCAAAACTGATTTATCAGACGCCGACCTTGTAGCGGAAGAGCGTAGGGTACATTATATTGCTTGTACACGTGCCAAGGAACGTGAGCATATCTATACTCTTGTAGGCAAACATGGTATGTTTATAGACGAAATGAATGTTATGGTAGAAAACCCAAATCACGGTCAGACTATGTCTTTAGGTAGCTGAGTATGAAGTTAATTGATTTATATACATTCTTTTTAGTTGTGCTAGGGTATTTTGGTGTATATAATATCCTTGCTCCACTAATAATAAGTAGATTCTTTAGGTTGTCTGAATACGATAATTTTGTTGAGTATGCAAAGAATGCATTGCATAAAAAGGTAATTTATCGTAAGTATAAATCTTTGAAGTCTTTTACTTTGATTTCAATAATTCAAGGTATGTTATTTTTATTTATATTTGCGATTTTAGTATATCTGTATATGCTTATAGACTCAACAGGCTACAAGGGTATTCTGAATATTTCTTTGTGAGTTGCTATTGACTGAATTCAGATTCCGTGTTATAATAATTATACAATAAAGTTAAATCAAAGGAGTTTACTATGTTAGTAAGATTGTATAAAAACGACGCATCTATAAAAGGTGAGTGTGTAGTTTATTATGATGTAGAAAATAATAAGTTTTATGTACCTGCAGGTCAGGCTTATACTTATAAAGGTAGTAGGTATCTGACCCACACACGTGTAGGTATTTCAAAAACTGAATTACGCAACGTGTTTTTTACAGAGCCACATTTCTCAATCAATATGGGTAAAGGTCTTGTACGTTTGAAAGACCTTGATGTAGATATTACAGTCAAACATTTTGATATTGATATGCGTAAGAAATTCGTTGAGGAGTGTGTACCAAAGTCTGAACTTTTTACTTTGGAAGACGTAATGCGTACTATTAAAGGTGTTAAAAATATCGAGACACCAGAAAAGGTTAAAAAGCCAAAAGTTAAAAAGCCAAAAGTTGAAAATATCAAGGCACCAAAAAAAGTTGAGGAGTCTATTCCGTCTGTTTCTGAATTCAATAGGAACGCAGACAGCTATGTAGGTCACGAAGAATATGATTTGGTAGCTATGCGTAGGGAACTTGATAGATTGCGTGAAGATAACAATACACTCTCTAGAAGATGTAGGATTGAAAAAGAATATGAATACTTGAAAGAACAACTTCGTGAGGCACGTAATAAAAATGCAAGGTTAAAGGGTATTATTGTAACAGGCAATTATTCGGCTTATAGAGGTGATAATGGTGAGTATTAAATATAATGATATTCGTGTCACCCTAGATAATTATAAGTCAATATTTAGTGATTGCTCTCCAGACGTATTAGATGAAATTCGTTTAGCAATACTAGATGATACTCCTATTATTCCATTTATTAAAGTATGCGGTAACGATAGTTATAAGTTAGGGCAGATTAGATTAGCCTTGCGTGAAATGTTACCGCTAGATTATTTATGTGTAAATGCTACGGGTAAGACTTTATATTACATAAGAAATACTTATAAGCAATCCGAGTTGTGTTCAAATTTACTAGTTTATATTTCAAATAACAAGTCGTGCAGAGTATTACCATCTACGTTTGAAGTTTTAGCCGAATTTACCTATATGGGTACTGATATTTCAAGAGTTGATTTTACCAAAATCAAGGCTGACTTAGTACCTATTTTTTGTAAAGGTTTGAAGAAGGGGTATCCTATGTGGCTACTCCAAGACGAACAAGACCTAGACGAAGAACGTGTAAACGCCTATATGAAAATGTTACGCAAAGGTCTGGATATTCAGCTACTTTTAGATGAGGCTTGGTCTACTGAAAATCTGTATATTTTGCTCTCGTATGCAGATAGGGTAAACTTAAACGATTTTTTGTCTTATGTGACACCAAAGTTTACAAAAGACGAGTTGTATGAATTGTTAAACGCATATGAAAAGGGTATTAATATAAGTGAAGTTTGCCTGCAAGACAAAGATGGGTATGCAGTCTATAATTGCTATCAAATGCACGTTTTACTGAAAGCAATAGAAGAAGGCAAGTTCTGTAAAGAATTAGTTGACCCTAATTTATCTGATAAGGCTATGGAAGATATACTAAACGCATTATAGTATGTCGAGATTGTGCGAAAATTTTTACATATACTATTGACAATCAAGCATATTTTTAGTATAATATTATTAGAAATTAAGTAAAGCAATTTGCATTAGGAGGGTTTACAATTATGCAGTCAGTTTTTGTAGATATTAACAACGATGGTGTCAAGGAATACAAAATACGCAGTCATGGGTATAAAACTCTCAAGATTGAAGATTCTGTTTTGGAGTCTAACCTCACACCTGTAACTCTTGAAGCAGACGATACAACTTCGTCATTGGTATTAAAGGCTACCGAGTCAGATGGTACTGATGTAGTTAGGGTTGCTAATAAGTATTTTATTTGTAAGGAATTTGGTCTAACAAATCTTGTATCTAAAGAGAAGAATGTAGCAAACGTAGACGTTATCTTCCTAGAGCAGGGGTATATGCTAGTCCACGTTACAAACGGTCTTGTTTGTGTAAATGCTAAAAATAAGTCAGGCGAAAATACTATGTTAGCAGTCTTTTGTGGTGATAATTTTTCTTCTGCTATCGGTATGAATGAGATTAAGTGGACAGATGCAAATAATCTTCTCTCTTTCATTACAGGAATGGGTAAAGATTACTACTCAAGATTTCCATATGAATTCCAGCACTCACTCATTCTTGGTGGTAGTACAGGTTCATTTAGTTTCTATTTTAAGGAACTTTTTGATAAGATTCGTGACCTTTCTTTGGGTTGGGTAGCAACTATTAAGAACGAGGCTCTCGCAAAGGAGCAGTCTAGAACGCTTAATACCTTTATGGATTCTGTAAGTGCAGACGATGATGATTTTAGCGAAGATAGTGATTATGTTGAAGACGATGATGACGATGATGATAGTGACCTCGAAGGTGAGTTGTAATTTGTATCATTAGTACTTGTATAAAAACTTTATAAGACTTTGTTACTCCTTTCTGCATACTATGTTATTATAATATGTGGGGAGGAGTATTTTTATATCACAAATTTGGTATTTGTAACGGAGGTATGATATGAAAAGCAAAGACGAAGAATGTTTTTGTGAAGTTGCTCGCAAAGTATTTGATACTGACGGTTCTATTCGGTTGTGCGGTAGAGATGCAGTTAGTACCTTAATTGAAGCAGCTGAACAAATTGATTCTACAAGGAATTTTGGTGACAAGGAGATTGGTCGAATGAATGTCGATACTGTTCGTGAACTTTTAGAGGAAGTTGAAAAGAAAGGGTAGATAAGTATGGAGGCATCAAGTAATGCCAAGGAAAAGTTCTACAAGATAGACGAATTTGCCCGATTGCTAGGGGTATCTGCAACGACTCTTCGTAATTGGGACAAACGTGGTATTCTAAAACCAGACCATAAAACTCCTACAGGCTACAGAATTTATTCGGAAAAGCAGTTGAAAGAAATACTATGGAAGGGAGGTAGTTAAATGTACAAGGGTATAAGTGATTATCGAAGAATATTGAATAAGTACAAAAACAGACCTCTTCTTCTATATGGAGACCCGGATGTAGATGGTCTGTATTCGCTTAAATTAGAAGTTGATTTTGCCGAGCAAATTTTGGGTAGAACTGATTACAAAACTTGGGTAAATGACAACAGAGACCATGGTTTTCTTAAGCCAGTTGAAGAATTGCGTGGTTATTTGGTTATTACTGCCGATTTTAATATTTCAAAGGCTAAATTGCAAGAATTAGTAGATTCAGATGTTGTTGTACTAGCAACAGACCATCACGATATAGCCGAAGAAGATGACGCATCTGAATTTATTCACGTTACATCTAACTCTACAGGGTGTGAAGGTATTCTTATTTGTAATCAGTATACCTTTGAAGACCCAGAAAAACGGTATCAGTCTGGGGCAGGTGTTTTCTATGAAGTAATATCTAAATTATATCCCGATTTTGCTACGCAAGAACACCGTGCTATGGTTGGTATTACATTACTTTCTGATGTAAGACACATTGGAAATGCTGATTCTCGTACATATCTAAAAGATTTGTATAAGAAAAGCGTACAGGTTGGGTATTTTAAGTGGCTAATGTCTGCCTATTATTCAGGTATGCGTAAAGATTATCAGTTTGGGGCACCACGTCTTACTAGAAATTTTATTGATTTCAGTTTAAGTCCTTTTATCAATTCTATGTTAAGATATGGTATGAAAGCTGAGGCAGTAGACTTCGTTTTGGGTAAGTCAGCTCCTGTTGGAAACATACAGGCTGACCAAAAAGAACTTGTAGGTCTTATGCTAGAAAAGAGTCACCCTTTAACCTTATCAAATCTACACGTAATTTGTATAGGCTCAAATGCTTTTGCAGACCAAAATATACCTTTAGAAAGTTTTATCGGTGCAGTTTGTAGTAAGTATAAAGATAATCATAAAAATGTAACAACTCTAGGTCTGACTATAAGGCACGGGGTAGTTACAAGAGCATCTGTACGTGGTAAATATAAAGACGTAGATTACAAAATGATTTTCCAATCTTTAGGAGTAGACGCTAGAGGGCACAAAGACGCTTTTGGTATAAAGAATTTTAAGCCTGATAGAGACGGTAAAATCTTTAATGAGTTGAATTATCAAATAGCTGACGCTGAACTAGTTCAACATCATACTAATCCTACTGTTATTGATGTAAACAATATGATGTTTACAATAATGAATAGGGGTAGTCAAGACGCTACTGAAAATACGTATCTTGTAAATGAAGATAGAATTTATTATCGTTATACTGGAGACAATTACTCTATTACTGCATCTCGTTACAAAGAACGTGAACTTACTGAAAACGATATTCTACGAGGTGAGATTCCAGATAGGGTAGACCCACGTACAAATAGGAAGTTCAAAATTGAACGTGATTCAGACGGTAATAAACAATACAAATATATAGAATATAATGTAGACGGTAAAATCGTCAAATCATTCGGGGTATTATTAGAAGATGGTCTTATTTTACCCATGTTAGATAGAGGGTATATAACACTGTATGTACAAGCAGATTTCAATAATTAAGGAGGCTTGAAATGGCAATCAATTTGAAACCTAGAAATGCTAATATTGTAAAAAGTAGAACAATAGGTATTCTTCTAGCACTTGGAGTTATTATTTTTGTTTCTATTATTACTGCTATTGGTAGTATAGAGACGCGTAAAACAATCAAGGTAGTACGTATTAAGGGTGACTCAATTTCAGCCAATGCTCTTATTACAGAAGATATGATTGAGCCATATAATATGTATTATAAAGAATTTCAACAGTATGGCACAATGAAATTCTCTGATGGTAAGACTAGAAGTACTATTGTTCGTTGGTCTGATAAAGACGCAGTAGTAGGTAAAAGATATGCAGCCTACTATTTACGGGGTAACACAATCCTGTTTTGGGATTCAACTCTAGGTGAGCAGACTAAGAAAAATTCATATCTGTATTCTATGTCTGGTGAGTTGCTGAATATCAGTCTTACAACTACCGAAGATTTCGGTGATATGGTAGTACCAGGTGATACATTAAATGTTCGAGCTACGTATACCGATACTTCATATGATTTACCTACGTCAGAGGCTTATCAATTAGGTCAAGCAAACGGACAGGGTAATGCAGAAGGGGTAGAAATCAAGAAGAATGAACTTATGTTTTCTGAGGTACACATTCTTGATATGCTGAATTCCGAAGGTGCGTCTATCTTTGATATTTATTACTCTTATATTAGTAAGACAAAGGAAGAACAGCAGGCATTACTCAAAAATGAAGATTTCATTAACTCTGTTAAGCCATCTAGTATTCTTCTTGAGTGTACTTCCGAAGAGGTAGAACGCTATATGGATATGCAGTCTAAAGGTGCTACCTATAAACTTACTCTTTTACCTAGAAGTTCTTCATCTTCTATCACAGATAGCTTGGCTGATATTCAGGAAGCATTAAGTGGTACAAATAATAAGTCTAATTCAAACAAGTAAGGGGTAGATTATGAGCATATTCAATAAACTTATATCAGAAGATACCACGGCTAAGTTGCAAAACTTAACTATACGAGATTCAAGTGAAGTATATAAAGATTTACTAAAATATACATCAGGTACAGGTCATTCTCGTAAGACGTATCATTTGTATAATAGTATTGTAGGGTTTAAGGGTGTTCGTGATGGTATTGGTACATCTAATATCGTAGCGAACACAGCCGTAACTCTAGCCAAACTAGGGGTATCTACTTGCGTTATTGATACTAGTATTATGAGTCCGACACAAGATATGCTATTGGGTACAAAAGCTCTAGATTTAAGTGTTCCTGTAAAAGACAGGCTTGATTGGTTTGATATGCCTTATGTAGATAACTCAGTTACTCATATTTCTAAATATGCAGGCAACCTTGCAGTTTTAGCATTCTATGGTAAGTCACGTAATGTTCTTGATGCAATTTCTGTACGAGATAATGAGGCTTTAGTAACTCTAGCACTAGATACATTATCATCTAAATATGATATTATCTTGATAGATTTTTCTAACGAACTTACAAAGATTAATGTCGAGTTACTGCATAGGGCACAAATTATATATCAGGTTGTAAATGATTCTCCTGTTGCTCTAGACAGTCTGGATTCTTTTATAGACAATATGTCTTTTTACTCAGTTCCAATGGCAAAATATAACAGAGTTATTGTATCAGGTATCTCTCAAAAGTTAATGGGTAATCTTGATTCTCTGCTAGAACGATATAGATATACAAAGGTTGCTACTACAGTTTTCTCCGAAGAGGTCGATAAAGCAATCAAACAGGGTAAGTTAATTATAGATTATGCTAGTGATTCGAATGCAATCAATACATATGCGGTAGCAATTTATGATTTGGTACGTGAGTTGGTTAGTATAGATGAAGTTTCGGGTATTAAAACCTCAGCTGAAATTATTGCCGAGACCGATAAAAAGTTAGAATCCCCTGTACCTATTATTCGAGAAATTCCTACTGATGAATTTATTGAGGATGACCAAACAGATGAGGCAGTATTATCCAACAAGGGTATTATTAATAATGATGAAGATGATGATTTTGATTTTGGTTTTGACGCTGATGAATTCAAGGAGGGTTAATAAATGTTAGATTTGAAATATCTGTTTGAAACACAGCAAAAATACTCTACAGGTGATTTGTTATCAAGTACAGACGTATGTACCTACGAGGATTATCTTGAACGGTGTAAACGTGAAGTATCTGATAGAACACCTTTCGATTATTATAGTTGGACTAGGGAAGTTCAGTTAGGCTTTATAGATGAAACTATTGTAAACTTTGTAAAGCATAATACTCGAGCAGTTAGTGGGTATATCAATGATGACGGTACTATAAATACGTCAAAACTTATTGAAGATTTGCGTAGAGACATTAGTGATTATGGTATTTTGCGTAATGCTTTGGAAGACCCAGAAGTACAGGAAATTCAGATAAATGACTACAAAACAATTTGGGTAGTTAAATCAGGTAAGGTTTATCCTTATGTTAATGAACACGGTAGACCATATCAATTCGTAAGTAATACAGAATTATTGAATACCTTAAACCGTATTATTTACAATCCAAAGACAACGCCACCTAGATTAACAGTTACAAACCCTCTATTAAACACAAGAACTGCTAACAAAGGTTATCGTATTTCTGCGGTAGATTATTCTGCTATTACTCCAGACCAAACTCCAGGTTTTGATTTTCCTTGTACTTCAATCACTATTCGTAAATATGCACCTAGTCGTCTTACATTTGATGATTTTGAAGCATTTGGTACTTTGACACCAGAAATGAGTAGATTCCTTAGGTTATTGGGTAAAGCAGACATTCGTTTGGCTTGCCTTGGACCAACTTCATCGGGTAAGACAACTCTTTTAAACGCTATCGTTTGGGAAGTAGACCCATCTTTACGTTTGATTCTCATTCAGAATCCTACAGAAATTATGATTTATGAACGAGATAAAACTACGGGAGCTAACTTGCGTAATGCAATTCATTGGGAGGCGCAGGATGTACCACCAGAACGTGCTAAAGACCCTACATCTCCTACAATGGCAAATATGATGGCTCATACTCTGCGTAACACACCGGATATTATTATCCCAGGTGAAGTTCGTACTCCAGAAGAATTTTATCAAATGCACAGAGCCTTAAAAACAGGTCATAGGGTTATGTCTACTTGGCACGCTATGGATGGTGCTGACGGTATTGAACGTGCAGCAACCGAGTTGGCAACTTTAGGCGGTAGTATTTCTGATTACAGACAGTCGATGGCTAAGTCGTTTGATATATTTGTATCGCAGAAGAAACTTGGTGATGGCTCTCGTAAGGTTATGTCAATCGAGGAGTCCACGGGTAGAGTTGTAGACGGTAAGGCTGAAACTAAAGTCTTATTTAGGTATGTACTAACAGGTGAAACTGACTATGATGAGGCTGGCGAAATACAAAAGATTCATGGGTATTTTGAACAGGTAAATCCTATTAGTGAAAAACTGATACAATCTTTCTATGCAACGGGTATTACGAAGAAAGAAATTGAGGAGTTTATAAATGTACCATCTCAGATTCCAAATAAATCTAATTTGCCGTCACAGCAAGGTAAGGAGGCGTAAATGTTTCATTTAGAGACCTCAAACGTATTTACAGTATCAAGTAGAGTCATACTTTTTGTAATAGTATGTATGGTATTTGTACTCATATTCTTCTTTTCAAAGAATATCCAAATCTTTCTCGCTAACATACTGAAAAAAGTATCTACATTACTGGGTATTCATTCTACAACTCGTGAGTATGCGGTACAAAGATATGTATATGAGCATAAGCACTCCACATTTACAAAAATATACAAGTTTGTAAACAGACAGATTATAGCACTAGGTCTGAAAAAAGATGGTATAACAGTTACGGGGTATATGCTTTTTTGGGCTTTTGTATCCGTTGTCTTATCTTTTGTAATTTGTTTGCTGATACAGGCTCCATTATTAGTAATCTTGCTTTTCCCTGTCGTATATACTATTACCTTATTTGTATTACGTGCCGTAATAGCAGACAAGCTACAAGCACAAGAGGCACACGTTATGGATGCCATAGATATTATTATTCCAACCATAATGGATGGTGTAAAAATTTCTATAATTCAGCATATGGATAACTACCATGAATCTATTAAGGGTGATTTCCTACAGTTTGAATCAGATATTCAGGATAGAGGCTTATCATTTGAAGACGCTATGATTTCTCTGTCAGACAGACTTGGGTCTGTATTTGAACAATTTGCGGTTAAATCAATATATTTTGAACGTGTAGGAGACAAGAATATGCGTGATATATTTACTGATATTATAGAAGTAAATAGATTGCGTAGGGTATTACGTGAAAAGAACAAAGAGGCTTTTTATCAGTTAAAACGTGATTTTAGTATATCATCTCTGCTATGTCTTGGGTATTTTTGCTTCTTAATGGTAACAGATACATGGTCGCGTCTGTTTTTCTTACAAAATATAGCAGGTAATATCTTATTATTTGCAGATATTTTAATTATTGTAATTGTATATATCTATATACAGATTGTTCAGTCAAGTTCATTGTAAGGAGGTACGTTTATGTTAGGTCTTATAACAGTTTTAGCTACCATCTTTGCAGTGTGGGGTATTTTAAGGCTATATGGAGTACTAGATTTCAAGTTTCAGATTTCTAGGATAAAAACCAGACGTGAAAAACGTGAGCAATATACAAGAAGTGTATCAAGAGAACAGCAAATACTAAAGACTTATACATTTTTTGGTACTTTGCTTAAGGGTATTTTCTTGAATGAATATCGTAGGCAAGACCTGTTATACTATATACGCAGATTGGAATTACGAAGTGAGCCTTTAAATAGATTACTCACACCTGAAGAAGTAATTGGTAAACACGTTATGATTTTGTTTATAACTATGCTCCCAGCACCATTTGGTTTTGTAAACCCAATTTTTCTTATACCGCTTGCATATGGTGTATTTCAGATGTATTCATACAGATTCAAATACATTAGCGATATTAGTGAAGAAGATAAATATATTGAAATATATTTCAATGATTTGTATTTGCTTTTGTATTCTAAATTACGACAGGGTAGTAAAGCAAGATTACAGGATACAGTACAAGGATATGTCGAGACGTTAAATCATAGTTCTAGTTCGGTAGAAACAGAGGCTATGCTTAAGTTGGGTAAAACATTGTTAAATCTATTCACCTTGTATGATGACCAAGTTGCAATAGTTAAATTAAGAGACTACTATCGTTGTGCAACAATAGTTAACTTTTCTAATATTGCAGCACAGGCTTTATCAGGTGTAGATAGCCAAGATAACTTGTTAACTCTACGTCAGAGTTTATCAAGAAAACAAGCCGAGAATATGCAGAAAAAGGCTGATAAGTTGGTAAAAATCGGTGAGTATTCAATTTATGCTATCTATGTTGTATTATTTGAATTTGTACTTGTAGGTTTAATCTCTAAATTACCTACAGGGTTTTTCTAAGACTATGCTATTATATTGTAAGAGTAGTTTTTAGTTAAATGTGTATAATGGTATCAGACAATATTCTATTCATCTAGAAAGGTAGGCAGTTTGTATTGACAAATTTTGTTAAAACTGCATTTGGAATACTTGGTTTTGCCATAGCAGGTGCAATTTTATTTGCAGTACTATTTGGTAATCCATTTCATTCCCAAACCTCTTTAGCAGGCGATTGGAAGGGGGTATTGTATTACGCAGCTGAACAGACTGAAATTCCAATCGCAAAATATTATTATGATTACACATATTACCCCAGAGCTCACGAGTATGATGCAATAGATAAGGAGTTAGGTGCATCAATACAGAACGTATCTGACCTAGGTTCTAAAGATGTATCTGACATCTCATCTAAAGCAAAATATTCAACAGGCTGGGAGTAATATATGTAAGTCTAGGGGCAGCTCCCCTAGGCAGTCAAGGTATATTACCTTGATAGTATATATATATATTATCAATAATTTTTAGGAGGATAATCATATGAATAAGACAGTGAAAAGGGTATTCATGCTTGTAGGATTACTTGTAGTAATCTTCATTATTTGGCAGTTGGTATTCAACAAAGGCGGTATTCTTCGTACAGGTTACAATGCTCTTGCTAATGGTGTTAATGCTCAGTGGGCAAAGGCCGCAGGAGATGGACAAAAAGTAATGCCAGTATGGGGTGAAAATGGTGACATTGCTGATAATAACGGTCAAGGTTTTGACATCGACACTAATAAGTAAAGTTTTAAGCCTGTGGTCAGCAGGCTTTTTTAATACGATTTGAGGAGATATAGTCTATGAGTAAGTTTGTTTTAGGTGCTTTCAAGACAATCATGTTCGCCATGATATTTGTTTTTGTCTTTGATATGGCATCTTATCTTTATAAGGCTGTATCCTTTAATCAGCGTATGGAAAGCATAATGACAAGTATGCAGAAAGTAGTTCAAGACAACAATTATCTGCCAGAAGGTCAAGCTACTATGTATAAAGAGGTACTAAAGCAGTTGCAGACAGATATGCGTGATAAAAATGATGGCAATTTCGTAGCAGGCTTTAATTGGAATTATGGTGTATCAGCAGATAAAATGCAGGGTACTGATTTAAGTTGGACTTCTCTAGAGGCAAACGTAACAAATTCCAAGGGTACTACAACGAAAGAAAATATAGTAAATCTTGATATGAAACAGCCAGCAGATTATGGCGATATTATGTGCATTAGGGTACAGTCAATGGTCTATCAGCCAGGTTGGTTCTTTGCAACAGGCAAAAATAATGCACCAGATTGGACTAGAAATGCTCATAACAGTACAACTTGGTTTGATTATGTATATTATGTACCATGTACGAAATATCAGAAAGTAGTGAAGTAAAGGAGACTAGGGTATGTATCATTCAAAGCGAATTTTTATATATTCAGTCCTAGCAATATTTACAATGCTACTTGTATCGGTACTTTCAGAATATGTAAACTTGTCTAAAAGGCTTACAAGGCTTGATAATACAATGGATACTGCTTTCGAGGTTGCTTTAGCATCCTCTGTAAATTCTGAAGAACTTTTATCAGACGATTATAACGCAGCTCTTTTATCAATGGGTACTACAGATGGTAAAGATGCTGGTGCAGGCAATCGTTTAGTAGCAAATAACATTACTATTTATGCAGACAATCAGATGTTTCAAGAGAATCCGTATTATATAGCAATGTTTTATGCAAAAAATGGCAGATTACCAAGTACTGAAAACGAGGTTAGATGGGCAAGAGCACAAGGGTATAACAATACTCAATCAGTTTTTAAGTTCTTATATGGAGAAACTGCTTATAACTCACTAAATTGGTCTAGTTTATCTAATCGTGATTTACAGTATGCAGGCACATTACCTTGGGCATTAAATAAAAGTTCAGGTCAGCAGACTTCAGCAAATACAAATACATACAATGCTTTGTTAGGCTCAGGCAAGTATTTAGATGATTTTACTGCTTATTATAATAATGTAGGTAGTGCAATCAAAACCACATCAATCACTAGGGTACACTCAGGTGATGGGTATTCAGCAGAGGCTCGTACTTTTCCAACCCTAGATAATATGGGTTTAACCCAACTGGGTAATGGCAATAGCATATATAGAACTGATTTTACTACAAACAATCTTATTAGTTCAGTTAAGATTGGTAAACATAAGATTGGTTCTTCCGCTCAAAGGTCTTACTATTTCTTGACACCTTATTCTTTAGGTGTTACATATGTACCTGTATCGGTATTTAAACCTGTATTACTTACGCAGATTGATACTGTTTGTAGAGAGCAATTAGCAGGGTACAATCAAGACAAAGATATGAATACTGCGATGCAGCAGGCTACAGGTTGTGTTAGTACTTCTTTTTATTCAGACGGTAATGATAGTGCAACAGCTGAACCTTTACAGCATAAGGTAGGCTCTGATGAAAAAATTGTTAACAATGGTGACGTTGAGTTTGATTTGAATTCCTTACAGGTTAAGGTAGACTACTTTAATTTGAATATCTATGATGTAGCTAACAAGAATGTAACCTTATCTGCTTTGGGTACTGCATCTAGTTCAACTGCTGAAAAAGTATCGGGTAGTGCAACAGACCCATTAGCTTTTACAATAGGTCAGTTAAAGGAGTCAGATACAGGTTTAAATAGCAGAGCTGATAAGTCTGATAAATCGGTTGTAGACCAATATGGACAAAGGGTAATTGCACGTATTAGTGTAAAAATAAAGGTACATATTCCTTATAAAAACCCTATTATACAGTGGGTATGTTCAAATCAGTCTGGCAATACAAACCATTTTAGTATGAAACTATTAGGAGATAATGGTAATATTAAAGAAGATGATGATGGTGTTTGGTATACGACTACAAAGTATTATTGCACTTCTCGTTAAGGAGGGTATATGCTAGTTATTTTAGACGAGTCAAGAAATTATGACTACTTTAAAGAAAATGGTCTAGTAGCAGACCTGTATTTTGATTCCCTTGAGATGTTTGAACATCGAATGGCTTACTTTTCATCTGCTACAGTTCTTATTTTTTTAGATGGTACTAGATTTACAAATACTGAGGTAATAAAGCTATATAAAGTAGTAACAAAAGCAGGCTCAAAGATAGTAAATTTAGCCATCTATACACGTGGTCAGCTTGGTAGTATAGATAGTTATGTATATACTTTAACGCCAGCAGACGCAAAAGTTATGAAACGAGGTAAACCTACAGATTCTGTAAACCCATTCAAAATGTACGGGTATATATCGAAGAATCCTAAATTCGTAGTATCAGATAAGGATAAAAGGGTAAAGACTACAAAAAGTATATACAAATCGATAGTAGATAGCGAGAGTGTGTACCGTAAGATGATAGAACAGGGTATGTAATACTTTTTATCGGTGGAGGCATAGTAAAAATCCACCGATATTTTTTGCGTTTTTTGTAAATCTGACTTGACTTTTACTACCCTTTTGTGCTATAATATACTCGTAAATGAATTATGCAACTGTATTATTTAGGAGGTTGAAGATGATTACAGGAAATGCAAAATTAATTATTGATTTGGGAAATTCTAGTACAAAAGGCATGGTTATCTATGGTAAGAACGCTAATGGAAAGCCTAAGTCAAAGAAATTTACCGTACCGAACGTATTTGGTCAGGTTGTAGACCCGAACTATACGGTAAGTAATGATTATAGTCCTATGAGTAGTACTATTATTATGGTAGACACTGAACTTAATGGTACTCGTATTGTAGGCGATTATGCAGTTGGCGAGTTGCAGGAGAAAGAATTCTATCAGGCAACTATCAGACCGTCTGCAAAGCGTAAGAAGTATGATAACGATACAACTCCTCTGTCATACAGAATGGCTTTTTATGAAGGAGCCAGAGCACTGCTCGATATTAACGGGGTACATGACCTATCTCAGGTTGATGTTGATTGGGAAGTTGTAACTCTCCTGCCTCCAGCTGATATTGATAGAGGTGCAGATAAGATTAAGGCTATTATTAATGATATTAAGGAAGTTATTTGTAAGTATCCAGACGTAAAACTTGATGTTAAGGTAAAGTCTGTTAACGTATTGCCAGAGGGTTTTTGTGCATACGCTGGGGTACTCTATGATACAGGTCTTGTTTTCCGCAAGGACTATAAATTCCTAAAAGATGAAACTGTACTTGTTCTTGATGTTGGTGCAGGCACAACTGATATGCTTGTTATCAAAGATAATAAACTTGTACAGAATTCAAGATTTACTGTTGACGCAGGTGGCAATAACATTGAGTCAAAGGTAAAACTTGCTCTCATGCAGGAAGGATATCAGCTTGACGCAAAGGCTATCTCAGATGGTATTATTACAGGTAAGATTAAGGCAGGTTCTAAGTATATTGATATTATCGATAAGGTAAATAATGCAAAGGAAGTAGTTGCAGGCAAGATTATCGATTCAGTAGTAACTTATATTGAGGGTGCTGATATGATGATGTCATCTATCGGGTATCTCATCATCTGCGGTGGCGGTTCTATTGATGACGCAACTGATTCGGGTATTCATTCTCTGTCCTCACTTATTATGAATAAGTTCAAAGACTATGTACCTAATGCTGAACTTGTAAATCTGCCAGAGCAGGATACTCTTGTTACTGAAGATGATGGCGATGTTAAGCCAGTTAAACAGACTATTTCTCCACGTGACCTTAATCTTATTGGAGCAAGTATTCTAGCAGAAAGCATCTAATTATGGAGGGTAGAAGATGGGTGTAACTTCTATCGTATATGTAGCACCAATCGACCCAGACGCTCAAGCAATAGTTAGTTTATATGCTGATGAATATGGTTTGCAAGAAGAGCCTATCACTGATAAGGCTCTTCGCGGTAAACTTATAAGACATGGCTCAGACGCTAGTGTATTTTTTATTATTCTTACTGAGGCTATGTACAACTCTGTAATGGCAAAGGGTAAATTGAGTGATGAGATAGAAAATAAAATATTCGTTTACCGTGGAGACGCACTAGAACTGAATGAATGGTTCAGCAAACAATATGGGGTAGACCTTTATAAGCAGTCTGAAAGTCTTACTAGCCAGATGGATGCGTTCTTTGAAGATGACCTTTTCTTGTCTGAAAAACCTAGTGCAGATGTAGTAGAAAAACCTACAGAAGAAGTTGAAATTTCCGAGGTACCTAGTCAAACCGAAGAAACTCTGGCGATTAATGCTACAGAGGAAGTTTCAAGTCTTGAAAAAACAATTAGCGGTTTACAAGCTCAGTTGGCTCAAAAAGAGCTATTGATTAAAAACCTTACTGACCAGCTAAACGATAGAGATACTGAATCCACCGAGGCATCTTTGGTAGAAACAATACGTACTCTCCGTGAAACTATTTCTGAAAAAGAATCTCGTATTCTTGATTTAGAGGCTCAGGCTGTAACTGATGGTGGTTCAGGTACTGACCTCGATGAAATGCGTCAGTTACAACACGATTTAACTAGGGTAAAAACAGACTACAGTAATCTGCAATTCGAGTATGAAAAATTGCAGAGTTCACATGAAATGGATTTGTCTAAGTTACAATCACTACAATCAGATATTGTACAAAAAGACTCAGATTTTGAATCTCTACAACGCAGTGTAAAGAAACTTAAGTCAGAGTTACTATCAAGTAATGATAAGGTAAAGACGCTTACCGCCGAGAATAGCGAAATTGGGGTATTAAAGGCTCGTATTGTAGAATTTGAGAACGCAGAGGTAACACATCAGGCAGTAAAACAATCTCTAGAAGATGCAGAATTACGTCTAAAGAATATGAGTATAGACTTGGATACCAAGTCTAACGCTCTAGAGACTGAAACAACCAAGGTAAGCACTCTAACTTCCAGGGTAGAAGATTTAACTACAAATATAGATACATTAAATAATCAGTTAACTAAAAAAGATAATGATTTGGTATCTTTAGAGGCAGACTATAAATCTAAACTAGAAAAAGCCGATTCCGATTTAAGGGGTATCAAAACAGAGCGAGATAAACTTATTACCGAACTAGACGAAAAATCTACTGAAATCAAGACTCTGAAAACTCAATTATCGCTTTCAGAAAAACAGGGTACAACCGAAAAGAAACGTGTAGAAGGCTTATCTTCTACTGTAACAGAATTAACTACTCAGGTAAAAGACTTAACTATAAAGTTACAAGAGGCAAACAAACGTAACCAAGAATATATGGGTAAAGCCACTGACTTTGCTAGTTTGGAAGAGGGTGCTAAAAATATTCGTAATGAGTATGATTCTCTACGCAGTAAGTACGATAGTCTTAACAAAGATTTTGTTACCATTAAGGCAGAGTCTGCAAACAAGGATACGGAATTAACCTCTAAAGGTAATATCATTACCAGTATGACTGAGGAAATGAACTCTGTTAAGTCTGAAAATCAGAAGTTGCAGAATGAACTTACTAGTCTGAATTCTAGTAAATCTGAGTGTATTACTGAACTAGCCGACCTTAAGTCCAAACTTAATGACGCTAACATCAAGGTAGCTCGACTCGAAACGGAATTGAGTGCAAAAGAAGTAGAGTTAGCACAGCCAAAAGTAGACGATGCTTATGTACAGCAGTTAAAGTCTGAACTTGTCAAGCTACAAACTGAATTAGTAGGTTTGCGTAGAGCAAAGGAGTCTAGTCCTCTAGATGGCTTTGAGGGTATGCTGAATCTTCAGTCAGTTAACAAGTTTGTAATGCCAAAGTTTAAGAAGGCACGTGATAACTTTAGGGTAGTTGCAAGTGGTTCAACAGAATCTTCTGTTGAAACTGTACATAGCATATATAAAACAGTACAGGCAAATCCAAACACGAAGTTTGTAATTTTAGATATTTCTAGTGATTCAACTATGGATATTGATTTCAAACTATCGAAGATTAAATCTTTTGGTGATTGGTTGTCAGGTAGACCTGTAAGACTAGAGGATTCCATCTGTAAATCGGGTAGTTTGCCTAACGCATTTGTATTAACGGCATCTGTAAAGTACACAAACGATTTAGGGTATTTGTTCCTAGATTGGGATAAACGTCTAGACGAGTTAGAGAATTACTTTGGTAAAGACGCAGTATTTATACTGCATATAGGTTCTATAAACAATTATGTACATAAGATATTCTTAAATAATGCAGTAAATCTTATGAGATGCGCTATTGTAACAAAAGCAAACCCGTCTGCTACAAGAACTACTATACTTATGTTGACTGGCTTATCAAATGCAGATAGTCAGAATTTGACGATTGCTTTAGTACGGTATAGTCAGAGTATCAAGAATCCTTTTCTTCCAATGCTACAAAAACGATATAAACTTGTAGTATCTAGAGATGGTAGTTTAAGTATGTGAGGTGATAAAAATTGTTTAGAAAGCAGATTAGTTTACAGATTCCAGACGAAATGCGTGATGTGTACGATTTAGTTTGCGAGAAATGTTCTGATAGGTCTATTAGTGTATTTATTTGTAAGATGTTACAGGCTTATCTCAATGATGATACAGTAGCAGGAGCAATAGATGGGTATGAGGAAGGCTCTGAAGACGATTCAGCCTTTATTCAATCCGTGCAGATGATAAATCAAAGTATCATGGCACAGCAGATGGCTCTGCAACAAGCAAAGGCTCAGTTAGCAGATGGGGTAGTAAACATTCAAGACATTATGAACGATGTAGAGACACCTACTGCTTCTACTGAGGCTAAACCACAAACTCAGCCACAGGCTCAGCTTACTTTGGGTATTCAAACTACAAACCCTCATTATGTAACTGTCGAGGAATTGAATAATATCCTAGACGAAAAGTTGGGTAAACTGCTCGATAGTATGCAGGGTAGTGGCAATAAAACGGTAGAGACAGCTGTAATCTCAGCTATGTCTGACGATTTATTTGCAGACGAAACTGAGCCATCTAAAGTTGAAGCTGGAACGCCGTCAGTTGAAACAGAAGTAGCACAACCTGTCAAAGAAGAACCTACAGTAACACAACCAACTGTCGAAGAGGATAACAAAGAATCAGCGGTAGACTCTATCAATGACCTTTTAGGCAGTTTGAATTTTTAGGAGGTTGGTTAAATGTCAGAGTTGCAAATACGCGTATTAACGTACAATGATATGAATACAGTTGGAAATATGTATGTCGGTACTTATGCTGACATACTTCCATTTCCAGATACTATGGATAAAAAACAGAAAAAGGTGTATCTTTTTAATTCTGTCAAGACTGAGCTACCCTCTATCATCAATCAGGGTATTTCCTATGGTGCATTTGTAGATAACAAGTTGATAGGTTTTATGTTAGCATACAAGCCTAAACTTGTAAATAAAGTATATGGTATCTATCCATTTGGTTTAGACGCATACGAAGATAACTGTATTGTAATTCATAGCGCATGGGCAGAACCTACTTATCGTAATCACGGTATTATGAAAAGTATGGTAGAGAATTTACAGGGTACTCTATACGGGTATGGTTTGAACGCAGACTCATGGCAAGCCCTTGTATCTCTAGGTTTTGTACAGGAGACTATGCAAAATAAGTTTGTACTTTTACGCAGGCAGGGTATCACTCCGAACATTAAGGGTAGCAAACCTAAAAAGAAAAAATCGAAGTTGCTAATATTCCTAATAGTTATTATAGTTATTGTAGCAGGCTTATTTGGTGCAAAATATGCTATCAAAAAGTTTAAGCCAAAACAGGTAGTACAAACAACGGATTATAGTTCTTTAAACTCAGCTTTACATGGGTATAACGCAAAATCACTCGATGCAGTTATAGGTTCAAAAAACGGAGACTCATATTTAGCACAAGAGTGGTCTTGGGTAAACGCAAATACTGTACGTGAAGACTTCTTAAAGAAGATAGGCAGTACTACAAATGTTACAACAAACAAAATTACTATACCAGACTATAATGCTTTAGCAAAGCAGTGTAAATCTGATAGTAAAAATATAAAAATGTTGTATAAATCTGCAAAGTATGCTGAAACAGACTATACTTATAAGGATGAAGTAGCAGACCTTATGTTCCAATGGGTATCAGACCTCAAAGAGATTCCAACAAAAACTGTTGACTTAAATGTAAATTTAGCAGATGATTCTAAACTAGATGATTTACTTTTTGGTTCTGATGATTTTCATAATTTTGAGGATGCTTTCGGTCAGGTTATTGTTGACTGGACAGGCAAAAAGATGGAAGATTATCAAACAACAGAAATGGTACATAACCCTGAGTATGATTCTTGGAAAGCTAAATTTGAAGAAAGATTCTTTGCAGATGGTGGGTATTGGGATGCTGAGCATAATCGTTATGCAGGTGGTCATTTTGTTAAGAATAAATCATTATGGGAGCCTTGGTATGAATATGACGAAGCAGGCAATATTCAATACAATGAAGACGGCTCTCTAAAAGTACGATATTATTCTGTAAAGAATGATGACGGTACAGACTGGATTCAGCCAGCTGAACAGGTTGAGGATACTGTAACCAAACAACGTGAAGTTGACGCCACATGGGAGCCAGAGCAGTTATTACTCTATAATCTAGTAGGTACTCATTACATAAGTACTTCTTATAAAGGAAATGGTAGTAAAGTAGAGCAGTCAGGTAATGGAAAGAAAGAGGCACCTGCAGGAGTTGGTACTTCTATCATTACCAAAGCTCAGGATGTAAATGGGGTATTCCATGATGTACGTATTACAATGAAGGGGTATTGGACAGGCAAAGACGCTATTACCTATGCCGAGCAGATAGATGGTAGAAATAGAGGCTTTACAACTGATTCAGTAGTTCAACTTATTACGTATGAGATTGAGGTAGAGAACCTTGAGGCTAACCCTATTATCTTAAAGCGAACAGAATTGTGTCTAGCAGACGATAATAGTAATATTAGTGCTAGAACAGGAACGCTTTATGGTTTCTCAGATACTGTAACTATTAACGGAAACTCGTCTGTAATTATGAACGATTGGGATGCGTCTACCACACTAGACCAGAAATACGTATGTTGGGGTAGAGATTTTGCTAGAGAATATCCTTTCGTATATTTCCAGATTCTAGCAGGTACTGGAGACATTCCTAGTTATTCTGCATTTAAGCAATTTACAGGAAATTCTGAAATGTATAATAGCGACGGAAGTCTGAAAGAGGGTATGACAACAGGGGAAGGCTCTCAAGACAGTACTGTTACGGAAGAAGGTTCTCAAGATGGTACTGCTGCAGAAGAAGGCTCTAAAGACGGTACAACAAATGAAACAACCGATGGTACTACAAAAGACGATACAACGAGTGAAACTTCCGAGGGTACTACAACAAAAGACGATAGTACCAAATAATTAGCACCCAGAAATTTTAAATTTTTTAGAGATATTGTTGACAATATTCAAGACTGGGTGTATAATATATCTTGTAGTCGAGGTTTCCCATTTTTGTGGTTGCATCTTTCTTTCATCTAGGGTACGCAAGTACCCTAAGAGACAAGGTAGTTCCTCACATTTGTGAGTTGCTATATTTGTGAGTCCTCTTTTTCTGTGAAGGGGGTAGAAATACTCCCTTCAAACGGGTAGTTCCTCACGTAAGTGAGTTACTATATAACTCAGTCGGAGCCCCATTGTAGGAGGCGAAACTCCATTAGCAGGGCAGTTTCAACTGTTCAATTTTTCCTTTCCAGATTGGGGTACATCATCTGTACCCCAAAACAGGTAGCCCCTCACGTCAGTGAGTTGCTATAACGTTTTCCAATTTTCAACTTGTTATAGGGGGTACGCAAGTATCCCCGAAATCAGGTAGTTTCCTGCATTTACCATATGTCTATCAAACGGTGGAATATACTTGAGTTTTTACTACTAGATAGTAAGAATAACCTTAATAAAGAGTAAAAATAAATTACGTTGATAAAACTCCCAGTAAATGCAGGTTAACTATTTGGATGAAGGAGGTAATTTATGCGTACTTTTGTAGATATTAACAACCCTAGTAATTATAAAAATTGCTCAAAAAAGCAATATGAGATTTATGTTTGTATGCCACCTAAGAATACAGTTGTAATAAATAAGTTAGAACAAGCTGATGTAGTTAAGGTGTTAGGTGGTAAGACTTATTTCACAGCGAAACAAGTTGAAAAAATGCAAAAGTCTAATTCGTCTATGCTTGCTCAGTTACAACGGCTAATAGCTCAGGGTAGAGCTTATGCAGTTACTGATGCTACTCCTTTTGTACTTTGTGGTACGGTAGGAGAAATGTGGGTTATAAGTCCAGATAAGTTAGCTAAGACTTACAATTTCTTACAAGGTGGGCAACCTTTACAGATTAATCAACAATCTTTCGGTCAAAGAATGAAAAATGGTCTTTTAGATTGGACTTTAGTTAGAACATCACCTCAAGCTATGGCAGCACAAAATATGGCTTGTTTTGTACCTAGTGCACAGAAAGGTCAGATTCAGACTTCTTGGGGTGCAGTTTTAAACATCAATGGGGTAGGTATAAGTCATGGTAAGGGCGATTTTGTAGTTTGTGCCAAGTTACCAAATGGTAAACCTAATTTATCTGATAGATGGGTAGTAAATGGTGATATTTTTGCAACTACTTACAATAATCGAGGTTGGGCAGATTGTTTGAAGCAGTCAGATATTAAGAGTATCACAATAACTAGTTTACCTAATTTAGTATTTGCAAATTCTAGAGCAATAAGTCCTAAAGTTGCTAAAGATATAATTACAAGTGTTATAACTGATGTTTATAGTAGAACCCATATAGAGTATGAGGCAGAAAGAATGGATGATGAATACGGTTTATGGGTTAATCTTATAAGCCTTAAGAAAGTAGATGGGGTATATCCATATTATGGTGTTCTTTATAATGATGTTAAAAATAAGTTTATGTTAGATGTTAGATTTGATGATTCTAGTAATGTTAAATACTTTGAACTGAAGGATAAAAGAGAAGTTGAAAAATATTTAGTTAATCTTATAAACAAATATGCTAATCAGTTAAACTACTGAGTCTGCTTTTGCTTTATAATTAAAGTATCAAAGATGACGTTAATCTTATACAGACATCTTGATTTAATTTTTAGTCATAAGGGGTAGCATTAAGACCTTTATCTTTAGATAGAAATTTTACTATATTATAAAGACCTTTGTTAAACTATGAAGATAGTATTGACAAAGGTCTTATTTTGTGGTATAATATATGTATATTAAAAGAGCACATAGAAGGAGGCTTATTAGTGAGAGTTTTAATTGTTGACGTTACGCATATCTTCTACAAGATGCAGTATGGCAACCCAGCTAATTTAACTGCAACAGTTATGGTGCCAAATGGTGCAGGCGGTTTTACTCAACAGGTTGTACCAACTAAACTGATTGATGGGGTAGTTAAAACCATTGTAAGATGGTCAGACTATGGTAACAACCCTACAGTAGTTTGTTTCGATTCTAGAGGTTGTGGTCGTTCAAGAAAGACTTATTTTGCTCAGGGTAGCAAAGAAGTAGGGGCAGGCTACAAGGGTACAAGAGTTTCGCAGAATGACGAGTTTTATACTTCAATTAACTGGACTGCAAAACTGCTAAATCAAGGGGGTATCGCAGTACTCAGTCATGAAAAGTATGAGGCAGATGACCTTGTAAAAGCAGCAGTAGATAGAGCAAAAGAGCTTTATCCTAATACACCTATTGATGTTGTAACAGGAGACCAAGATTTACTACCTCTAGTTGATGAACAGGTATCAGTTTTCCTAACAAGTAGAAAATATACTTGGGCAGAATCAAAAGACCTAGAAAAGCGTCACTATGTTCAGGTAACTCCTGCAAACTACGAATCTATTGTAGAAGACTTAACAGAGTTTAAGAATTTAAGCGTACCTTATAATTGCGTACTACTAAAGAAGTTGCTCAGGGGTAAGAAGGCAGATAATATTGCAGGCTATCCAAAGTTTACCCCTACAAAGTTCAATAACCTTGTAGAAGATATGATTCGTGATGGGGTAGACATTAAGAATTTATTCAGATATGATACTGCACAACCAATTCCTCAGGATATTCGTACGGGTTTAGATATTTCTGAGGAGTATTTCAATTCGTTATCTGACGAAGAGAAGACTCGTTTCGTTAAGTACAGATACAACGAACCTGCAAAGTTAACAGAAATCTGTCAGGTACTAGGTAAATATCTAGAGCCAGAGGTAATTGAGCATATACGTTTTGTATATAACGGGGTAAATCTCAATGGTGCGTTTACAGGTTTACCAGATGGGTATAATAGGATGCCAGCTAGGGTAAAAGCCGAGATTAAACCTTATGAATGGGGTAAGTTGCAACAGGCAGTTTCTATACTCAAAATTCATCTACCATACCCTAAATAATATAAGCATAAGCCTTGTTTTTATAACAAGGCTTTTATTTTATTTTTTTTGTACTTTCAATCTAAAGGTATAGTGCTATAATATTTGTAAAAGGAGGTGCGGATATGTATTTTGTAAAAAAAGCACGATTTAAAGTAATCCATGCAATCAATCCACGTAATTATGCATCTAATTTCATATATGATAATATTGAGATTTGTAATACCAAAGATGGCAAAACAAAGGGGTATACATATGAGCAGTTACATCAGCTATATTTATCAAACCCAGACTTGGAGATAGCAGGTTTATTTTATGATGATGTTAATGATGTATTAACATTTGCTGAGGTAACTCCAGACGATTGGGAGACATATAGAGCCTTATACACTACTCCTATAATGGAAACAGATATGCGACCAGAAATCAGTATAGCATTAGGTGGGTATCTTGTTATTAGTCCATTTAATCTTATAACTAGTGCAATACAATGTACTATTAAGTATTGGTACAACAATAATAGAATAGAAGGGCATAATACTGAATTAATCACAGATAAAGAAACGTATACAAACTACTTCAAGTTCAGACGAGGTGCATTGATTATATGTGACGATATAATTTTTAAGGTAGAGATGTTACCTACAAGTATCGTATGCCTAGATATACAGAGGCAGCATTGGCATTCTGAGCATGCTAATTCAGTAAGTGTTGACATACAAATGATAACAGAACACTCTGTGGTATTGTCTAGAGGTGGTTGTTGCAGTTTTTGTAGCGATGATAAAACTTTAGAGGATTTAGTAGACGTATTAAAGATTGATTACGCTGGTAAATGCAAGGGTATTCCAAATACTTATGAGTTTTATGCAAAGGGGGTATTAAAAGAATCTATTGTATTTGATACAGATTTTTGTCTAGATACGGTTGTAGATGAAGAAGACTACTCTTATATTCCAGAGTTATTAGATACCATAAAATATGATGGTAATACATACGCACTCATAAAACACGAAGATTATCGAAAGCATAAGGCGTTGCGGATATATAGAAATTTAACATCTAATAGAATGTATTTTCAAGATACTTCTTACGGAGAACATTTTCTAAATACGCATTCATATGAGGTAGGAATCTCTGACGACACATATTATTGCAGACAGTGTGATGGGGTACTTTATTTTGGCGACCCACATTATGATTTCATACAGACTATAACATTTAGAGATGATAGACATGCTTATGTAACGAAGTATCTGCGTTATAAGAAGAATATTAATGATGACGGTACAATAGATATACTAGACACATTAACAGGCGAAGTATCTCCATATAACTATTTCAATGGAGACAACCTTAAACATATTTATGAAGAATTAGGTATATCGTGCTTGCATGATTTTGATATAGATTTATATAGAGCATCTATTGAGGCTGATACAAAGAAGTTAGCAAGTCAGGTTCTAAAGATGAAATTATCTGGCAGTATTAAAAACCAAAATGCTAAAGTTTGGTTAGTACGCAAGACAGATACTTTACCAGCAACAGACATCAAATTTAAGTTTCATGTAGGTAAAAGTAAAAAAGATGGTTTACGTTTCTCAATTAAAGATGGAAAAGAATGGGTAGACTGTACTCATATTGTTTCAACCGCATTAACAGGAAACTTCGGGACTTTAGATTGGTATCATAATCGTAATATGTCTATGTTAAACTACCTGTCATTAATGGTAGACAAGGGCAGAGTAGTCTTAGGTATAGCAAATTTTAATATTAATGCAGGAACGGTAGTATTTTTCCCACTAGAAACTCTATTTCAGGGTATTGCAGACACGTTTTATACTAGTGAAATGCAAGTGTTAGACAGTGACACATTTTTGGAGGACTTGTAAATGATATATGTAAAAGGGCAAAATTCAGTACAGTTCTATATTCCTATGGCTTATTAATAAAGATATTTTGAAGGAGTTAGACAATGGCTACATTAGAGGAAATCTTTTATAAAGAGTTTAATCAGATGATGCAGATGCTAAAAGGCTACAATGGGTATCATGCTTTAGACGAAGTACCAATTCCAAATGAATTGCAGTCTAAATTTACTGGTGCAGTGGTACATGATAAAGTAGCCATACACGGTATCGATGATGAATACTTTGGTAAGCTTAACGATACCGAGGTTCTTTTATGGAATAAAGGAGCCCTTAACAGACGTAAGTTTGACTATAAAGGCGAATTTATGAAGGATAAAGACGGTAATTATCTGCTAGAGGATGTAATTCTACCACATAAGTGTTTGGCAGTAGTAAGCAACACCAAAATAGGGGTACCGAACAGATACACTCCTAAAAATAAAGACTCGCTTGTTTATGTAGATTACCTAGAGAAAACTAATGCGGATGGTACTAGAAGTTATAAGTATATTTATATAATTCCGAGGAAGTACCTGTACCTAGAGAATCAAACTGCTCTAGTCTTATCTTGGAATAAATTGCGTACTTATTATACAGGCTATCAATTAAGTCTAAAGAATGGTAACTATTTATATCTATATGTAATTCCTTATCGAATTACATCTTCAGTAAAGAATTATAGGGTATTAACTTGTAAGACTAATACTGATTACGAGACAGACATAAACACCTTGGTAAACTTTTGGATAAACCAGGGTATCATGTTCAACCCAGCTGAATGTGTTCTCTATGAAGATGTAAAAGGCAGAAGTAATTTAGCATACCAAGAATTCAACGGGGTGTTAGCAGACTTTGAGCGTTTCAGGTCTGACAAGTCTATGGATGAGTTTGTTGAATCAAATGAGTTTGATTTTGAAGGTGAAAATGTAAAGGAAGATTTTGAAAATATAGGTAAGTTTAGTTTTGACGAGGAGGAGCAATAATGAATGGCAGTGAACTATTAAAAAGTATCAATGCTGAAAAAGCTAGAAGAGAAAGTACATCTGAATTCCAAGGCGAATTTTTTGAAGCAGACGAAGATGATGAAGAATTGTTTTGTAATGCAGATAGTATTGAATCTACGCAGAGTATAGCAAGCCACCTGCCAGAGGGTATCACTTCCGCTAGAGCAGTTTTACTTCGTAGCAAGAACAGGGTAGTAGGGTATCGCATCAAGACTAACAAAGGTCAGTTTGATATTTCTTCTAGTGTGGCAGAACAATTAGGTTTCAATCAATTCAAAGTTACAACAGCTATCGAATTGTATAGTCATAATGGTCTATTGCGAAGTAAAGGGGAGATAAAAACAGGAGTTCTAGTAAGAGATATTAGCAATAACCTTTCGGATTGTAAAAAGTTGTTATCAATTTTATTGAAGTAACTAGGAGTCAGCCGAGAAATCGGTTGACTTTTTTTGTGTTTTATGTTATAATATATCTAGTTATAGATAGGAGGAATTTATGTTAAGATACAAACATTTAAGTCCTACAACTTGTTGTATCATAGAAGACGGTATCGTATATGAATTCGATACTATGGGTATGCAGTCAGGCACACATGAAGTCACGCCTAGAGACCTTGATGGTATGCTAGATTTACCTATTGTATCTATATTATGTGACGGTGCAAAAGCTCAGTTGTTTATCTACAAGGGTAAAGACCAGCCTTTTATTCAAAGCAAATGTAAAAAACCAGTAGTTTCAGTAATAAGTCAGGCTATGAGTACAAAGATTGTACGAGCACTATCAAAGAAGGGTACTCAAGACGGGCATGCATATATGCAACAGATATACGTATATCCAGAGGGTACTGATGTAGGTAGTTTAATGAGTGGAGCATAAAATGGGTATACCAGGTAGAGATGCTTATTCTCGTTGGGTATGTGCAAGCTACATTTACAGATATAATAAGATATGTACATACTTAACGGAACAAGGGTTTAACGATACTTATTGCAAATTGAATATAAGCGAGTTCTATAAAACTCTTGAAGCATATTACCCCGAACTGGTAAAGTACTACTATTTAGGTGTTGAGGCTACAAGAGCTAGAAGTAGTTTAGAATATAAATACATAGCAGATGTACTTCCCTCTGAATATGAGGAATTACGTGAAATAACCAGATTAGTTGGTGACGCAATTTTCGCAGAAAATGTAATCAGATATGCTTTAACGTATTCGGTACGAAGAGGACACACTATCCCATTTAGGGTAGTTCTAACCGAGGAAGAATTTGTTTTAACTTCGTATAAAGTTGCGGCAGGTAAATCTAGTTCCTCTTTTATGGATATAATGTTAACATATTTAAAGGGTAAAATAGGTGCATCGTACATCAACAATAAGAGTTTATTCTTGCCAGATAAAGACGCAAATTTAGATAAGGTATATTTACCTTTAATCCTTTCGGGTAGAATATTGCCTTTAACTAAAACCTGCGTAGACTGGGCAAAACTATACGATAAACATGAAAAACAGATAGATAAAGAAATAGATATTTTAATAAGAAAATTTACAAAACCAGATTATGATGTTCGGGTAGGTTTTATTAATTATAAAGCGGATAGATATATTTGCCCACCTAAATATGATTATGTATTTGATAAGTATGCTAAAGCGATTGACTATTTTAGTGGTGAAACTATACCAGATATACATATATCAGGCGAATTTGTATCAGAGTTTGATGTTCAAAAGTACAAACTCAAAATAATAGGTGGAGGTATTACTGTAAACCGCATCACATATTATCCTTTAGTATCATTAGATGGGGTAGACCCTATGGAGACGGTATATTCAAGATAGGAGACAGAATAATGAGGTATAAAGTAACAAAAGGAAACAAAGCACATTTTAGAGCAGGAATTAGCGTAGAAGGAGACATTGGTCTGTATTGCAATATTACTGCGGTACGACATCTAGACGAAAATAACAACCTAGACTATACAAGGGTAGAACTTATTTATCCATTGGATATTCATTCAAAGTTTTGTATGCCAGAATATAGTAATATTGCAACAGGTCACTTTAATAGCCTTATGAGTAGTAAATTAGAAGGCGAGCAGACCGAAGATATGGTAAAGCGATTCTGCAAAAGCCACAAGGGTATTGTTATTGATATTAATAGATGTACCGTAATTACACATATCAGGGTAGACATTAAGCCAGACGGAACTTATCGTAGATTCCTTTGCGATTTATATACTGTAATTGGTAAGAATAATGGTACAGGCACATTTAAAGATATGCGAGGAAACATCTACCCAGAGCTGATTTGTTTAAGCCTTAAGAACACTAAAAAGTACAAAGAACTTACGGGTATTGCTTTATCAGACGATTACTATAAGGATTTGGTAGAAAACATCAAGACTCAGTTAGGTTCTCTAAACCTTAACTCTAAAGAGAAGTTTGTATATAGTCTATTAACAAGGTAGGTGTTGCTTATGTTTGGAGAGGTAATTAAGTCAGTCAATAAAGGGGTATCTCAGCCCGTAGTAAACAGAACAATGCTTACAACTGGTACAGATTCTGTAAATATTCGTCTAGACCCTTATGAAATTGATAAATATAAAAATTCAAACCTTACAGAATTTAGTATCAAGGGGGTAGACAATAAAGTAACCGAGGAGCAGAAGTTCCTTGCAGAGCAGTTTGAACAAAATCCTTTAGGTGCTATTGTTTTAAAGGATAATAGTGAGTTTATTCCTTTAAGTCGTATTTATAACTATACACTTGATAGTAGAACTCAATTAAGTCAGATTCCAGAGTTGAAGATTGGTACTTCTTTTAGAGACATTGTTAGCATCCCCGTCCTCGACGATTATTTAAGGGATATTGCTACTGATATGTTTAATAAGGAAAATCCTTTAACAAAGACTGTAGACGTACCATACGATGCTTTCTATACTCCAACCATTCCATTGATTGTAGGTACAAACACTATGGTTGTTCAGGAGAAAGATGGTATACATTATTTCAACCCAAATGGGGTAGTTCCTATTGCCGAACTACTAGACGGCTTTACAGCTATTAAGTTTGGTGCAAATAGTAACAGAGAGCGTAAAGAATCAATAGACAAGGTTAGTAATGTAAATGATTATTTCAACGAGGGGTATCAAGAGTGCGTAAATGGGTATTCTAGCCCATTTTACAATCTTTACACCAAGGAAGAATTATTACAGCCAGTTACTAGGCTAGAATTAGCATATATTACTGTACTTTGTTGGAGACGCTTCTTAGAAAAGTATGACGCTCTTTTTGGTGGAGCATTTGAATTGGGTATCAATTTCGATTGGTTACACCCAGCAGACGTTGCATCTATGTTCAAAGACATAGAATCTTATAATATTGGAGTTCTTCGTAATGAAACAGGAGCAGTAAGGCTTAATATCAAGGATTATTTGGTACAGAGTTCAGGCGAAAAACTGTCTATGAAGAACTATCTAAAACTAATCAAGAATGGTAAAGCACCAATCCCGTTACCAATGATTATGAGCCTAATAGAATTAGGGGTATTAGACCTTTTCTATTTCGAAGGAGGCTACTTAAACCCCTTACGTGAGGTTAGCCGTGGTGAAATGAGTTACTTTTTAACAAGGTTAGCAGATAACTTTTCAATTAAATATACAAGGCATTAAGGTGGTGACAGTTTAAATGATTTATGCAACAGAGGCGTTAGTTAAAATAGAACAGGTCTTTAAAGCCAATGGGTATTCAATCAAAACAAGTAAGACCAATGCAAATCAGGCACTTGTAATCGTGTCAAAAGAAGGCTTAGATTTAAGACTAGGTTTTTCGGCAAGAGACCAGCAGTTCAAACTCATTACGAGTGAGGGTACTTATTCCTATGATAGCATGGGAGACTTTGAATTCCACGTCAAGAAATACACTTGGTTAAATAATGTATTTCTTAAACAGGCAAGACCGATAGCTTTGAGTTTCAGTCAGATTTTAGGTATTTCAATTATTTATGATACTATGAAGTCTACAAAATCTACGGCTTTTGCATACTTCAGGGTATTAGGAGACCAAACTAGGTCTATCCAGGTAATTAAGAAAATAGATAACGATTACTTTATCGTAAGACTGCTTCAGGGTACTGAACCAAAGGTTGAAGTCAGATATTCTAGCGATGGTAATTTAATTTATAATGACAACACATATCATTTCTTGCTAGAGCAGACATATGGTTCTGATACTAGTATCAATATTAAACACATCAAGGGTACTGAATATATTTATGAATATGACGGCTTTTCTTTTAAGAGTTCTACTTCCTTTACTGATAACAATTTATTAACATATGATATTACGGAGATAAATGGTAAGGCAGAGACAATGTCGCTCACAGTCAGCAATCTAGATATTCCTGCTCTCATTAAATCAATTAAAGAGCATTTAGAGATGAAAGTCGAATCTATGAATGTGCAGAAATTAGACTTTTTAGACGATACTACTTCTGAGAATACATCTGACGGCTCTAATTTCAGCGATGTATCAGATAATCCTAATTTCGATTGTGTATCAGACAGCATTAATTTTGATGATGTTTTAGACGGTGAAGAACCTATCTTAGATTTTGAAGACGAGCCTAGTAGTGTGGAGCCAAACAAGGGTAGCGAAGAACCTATCGAGAATAATGAAGAACCTATCGAGAATAATGAAGAACCTATCGAGAATAATGAAGAACTTGATGAGGCTGAAGAAGAGCCACCCATTGCCAAGTTCGATTTAGAAAGTTATGTAGAACCAGAATTATCCAAGAAGTTTAAGGAAACTGAGAATAATTCAAGGGTATTAAAAGAGGCGGTAGCTTTAACCTACGAGGGCATCATTAGGTCTGTAAGATTTATCTATTCTGATGATGAGTTCTACGATATTCCTGTAGACCAGCTATCTGATTTCCCATATGATATGCTTGAACACTCACTAGAATACAAAAGTGTAAAGGGTATGCTCTTAACCGAAACTGAAATAGAGCATAGACGTTTCGCAAAAAGATATACAGGTAATTTACAAGATTTAATTGATGATTTTTGGAGGATTTAGTTTATGTCAAATCTAGTTGATATTTATGGTTTAGACTTTGAGCCTAAAAATTTTGCCATATCTAATGAATTTATGCAGATGGCTAGTAAAGTATGCTATACATTGGGTAAAAATCTTAAGCCATTTGCAATTTTTGCAAAAGACTATCAGCGTAAGGCAGGCGTATTAGACTTTGCACAGCTTGGTGGTATTGCAGATGAGTCTAAAACAATGGTACAGGAGATTGTATCTATTTTGGCACCATTCCTAGAAACCCAAGGGTATTCAGTAGACATTGGAGACCCAGTTGAAATTAAGCAAATGTTTTACGATTATCTACTCAGTACTAGTATCTGCTATATTGAGATTCCAAAGTACGCAAAAATGCGTGATGGTTCTGGACACAATACCTATGATAAGTATTTAGCAACAAAGAATATGAAGTTGCTTGCTTTATGGTTGGGTATGTCAGAAGAAGAATGTCAGGCAAAGTATTCTGCAAAGGTAAAATATATTGCAGGAGAATATGACGAGCATCTTATCAGATTTGTAAAGCCAACTTATTCTGTACAAAAGGGTAACGGAGTTAGTACTATTAGAAAAGCAGTTGACGTTACAAAAATGAGTTGTATTCCAATCTGTATGACTTATGCTTTTATGCAAGGGTTTAAGTCTATTTTAGATACAGATTTGCTAGAGTTCACATACAAGAAAGACGCAGGAGAAGATAGGGTATTAGTATCTACTCTGAACCATGACCTTATTGCAAAGTATTATGATACCGAGTTTGCTGACAAGGTTATGAGAAATACAGATATAGGCTCAGTTAATCAAGGTGGTATGATGTTACCACAAAATGTAACTAGAGGCTATGCTAGATTGCCAGAGTTTGGTGCTAGTATCTATGACGAGACTGGTGTAAGAGCCTTAAACGTATCTAGGGTATATAAGATACGCAAACTTTCGGTAGAAGACGTAAATATGTCCTATATCAGGGTAGATTTAGATAACGTATTTAATACCCTTTACAAGTATTTGGGTAACATTACTGACTATGAAAAGTTGTATAAGGCATATGTACAGTTAACTGGTAATGACAAAGTAACGAATCCTAGCATTGAATCTTTAGTAAGTATGTTTTATAATTATATTGATACATACAAGTTTATCATGGGTACAAGCCTAAGAAAACGTGTCCATGACATGATGATTTCTAACCCCGAGATTTTCCCAAATTATACAGGCTTAAAAATTTCTGCATTTCAGTCCTCTGTAAGTATGCCAGAAGTACCTACAGGATTTGTAGATTTATAGAAATTTCAAGGTAAATAACGTATGGGAAGGTTTTATAGCATGAAAAAGATTATTAAAATTTTACCATTGATTTGTGTAGCCTGCATATCAACGGGTAATACAGTTTATGCAAAGGGTAGTACAGACTTTAAATTTAAAGATTATGCAGAAACAGAAAAGAATGTAGAGATTTCTAGGGTATCTTGCGACTCGCTTTCAAGCTACTCTTATATTGATATGCTTATATGCACAGAAATAACAGACGCAACTGAATGTGAGATTTATGCTCAAAAAGAGACAGACCTACAAGTAGACACCAAGAATAAACGTGAGTATATTGCTATAAAAACTGATGACTCCTCAGGTACTTCTTCTGAGGAGTATTTCAACGATAAGCAGAATGAATATCACAGTAAAAAAGTTGGCGATACATGGGTAGAGGCATCGGGTACTGTAAAGTCTTTAACTTATGATACAGCAGATAACTCTGTATCAAACTTTTTTATGTCTACAGTAGGTAATACATATATTCCAATGTCTGATACCAAATCGGGTATTGAATCAGACGGTAAAACATATATTAGTGTAGATGCAAATGCAGATGCTAGTCTGCTAAATGGGTATGATTATGATAGTATCACAGACAGGAAAGTAGTATTTATTGTTGAAAATGGTACTATCAAGTCTATTGTAGATAAAGTTTTCTATGAAAAAGATGGGGCAGCATATTGTAAGAAAGTTATACATTGTATAAAAGAGCTATCAAATGCTGAATTAAATCGACCAGTTTGATAAAGTTTTTTGCATATGCTATTGACAATAATGCAGATATGTGTTACAATGTGTAAAAGTAGGGGTATTATGTCAAATGTTAAGTAACTATGTTAGTTATCTTGAAAAACTGAATAGCCGACTTCAACAGAATGGAATTTACCTAGATGTACGATTCGATGTACCGAAAGACGAGTTGCTATGGGAAATCGATAAGTTGACACAGTACCTAGAGTTTAATCATATTTTAATGGGTGCAGACTCTAATACTGTTATATACGATTTACATGGCTTTACCGAGTTGTCTGTATCTGAATTTTTAAGTGAAAAATTCAAGAAAGAGTATGAAGAAGAATGGAATAAGGTATATAATTCTCTAGAGTCTACTCCTACAGACGCAGGTACATTACCTAATACACCTATTAAAACTGTATCAGGTGAATTACTAGCAGATTTTGTATCTCAAATGAACCTATCAAACGAAGGGTATTCCGACAATCTCTTAACGTCTTTGGGTATATCAGAGGATTCAGATTATGATGAAACGTCAGATGAAGATTTTTCTGAATTAGAAGAAATTGATGATAGTGACTCAGATGATGAATTTGCTGAGGCAGATGATTCCGATAATCTTGAAGATGATGAATTTGCTGAGGAAGATGATTCAGACGATGAATTTGCTGAGGCAGATGATGATTCTGACCTAGAAGATACAGATTCTATCGACGATTCAGATGATTCAGATGATGAGTTCGCTGAGGCAGACGATGATTCCGAAGAAGTAGAATATCTTGATGACGATGATGATGAATTTGCTGAGGCAGATGATGATTCTGACCTAGAAGATGATTCTATTGACGATGAAGATGATGAGTTTGCAGAGCCTGATATTGACGAAGACCTAGAAGATGATTCTGATATAGATGAAGACCTAGAAGATGATTCTGATATAGATGAAGACCTAGAAGATGATTCTGATATAGACGAAGACCTAGAAGACGATTCGGGTATTGATGATTCTGACGATGAAGAAGACCTAGAAGATGATTCCGATATTGATGAAGATTTAGAGGATACGGAATCAGAGGATAGTCTAGACTATGACGATGATGAAGAAGACCTAGAAGATACAGAATCAGAAGATGATGTTGATGATGAAGACGATTCCGTAGATTATGACGATGAAGAAGACCTAGAAGATGATTCTGATATTGATGAAGACGAAGATGAAGACGATTCGGTAGACTACGATGACGATATTGATGAAGATGAAGATGATGTAGATTCAAAAGGTTTCTTTAGTAGTCCAGAAATAAATAGTTTAAGTGAAAACTCATTTATTCAAGCAAAGGAAGAGAGAAAACCTAAACGTAGAAAATCTGAACAGTCTGCAGATGCCTTGGTAGACGCAACAAACAAGGCAATAAACAGGGTATTATCAAATAAGTCAGTAGAAAAACTTGCTAATTTGTTTAGCAGGAAGAAGTAGTTATAAACTTGGGTATTCCCAGATTTATATAAAGTAATCATAATAATATATTTAATAAGGAGGTAATTAAATGATTACAAGCACAGTAGCTCATTCCGCAGTTAGAGAAATGACTGCAAAGGCAAAAGAGGGTATTGCAAATCGTGGTAAGGTTGCCAATGTTAATGCTATCGTAGGAGCAGTTGGTGATGTACAGAAGTGCTTTGACCTTATTGATGAAGAAGTAGCAGCAGTAGACGCAATCGTTAAGGCTCCAGTTGCAGGTTTTGCAATTCCAGACCATGTTGTATCTGTTGACTATGCAGGTGGAAATGTATTCTCCCTTACAATCAAGTCACGCAGAAACGCATCTGTATCATTTAAGAATACATACAGTATTGGAATTACCGATAATGCGGTAGAGAATATTGGTTCAGCATTTATCGATTCTCTTACATCTGCACTTCTTAATACAGTTGCAAAGGAAAATGTTGAGGAGCTTAATGCAATTCTTGATGGTCTTTGCGATAAGGCAGGGGCAGGGTATAAGGTTCACTTCACAATCAACCCATCTGCAACTTCCTTTGTAGCATCTATCAGAGATGATGAAGTTGTATTTGTTGCAACGCAGGAGACTGCACTTCGTCTTTCTGCTGACGCTCTTGTTCGTACAGATGGTACAGAATATACAAAGATTCTGTATAACCAGGCTGAGGCTAAGTTTATTGATGACCTCAAGACTTGCCAGACTCCTGTTCAGTTCATCAAGCAGCACAATGCTCTTACAGAAACTCTTACAGATGTAAGAACAAAGAAAACAGCTTCCAAGATTATCCGTGAGACCTATCATAAGTCTGCTGAAAGCCTTGTAAAGGGTAAGAAGGCAGGTATCGGATATGTAGATACGGATAATTACTTCGCTCTTGTAGAAAAGGATTCCGAGGGTAATCTTTCAGTTGCCCTTAAGCCGTTCAATAAGTCTACTTATGAAGTAGTAAAGGTTGATGTTCTTGAGGCTCTTGAAAAGTAATCAGGAGGTACGCTTATGAGTGACAACTTCTATGATGATTTAGAAGATGATAACTTCGTACCTATGATACCTAATGAAGACGGGGTAGAAACATTATCTACCCCGTCTAGTAATGATGACTGGACTTTTGGTACTACAGACCCAGCCCAAAATAATAACAATGCAGACTTTTGGAGCAGCCCCAATTCGGGTAGTCCTGCAGAGAACACGGCTCAGAGTAATAGTAGTGCAGACTTTTGGAACAGTCCAAATTTGGGTAGTTCTTTTGAGAACGCAGACCAAACTTTTAACTTTAATACGGTTGGAAATACTCAAAGCCAAGCAGAGCAGACTGAAAACATTGGTAGTAATAACCCTAATGGAGAAAACAAACTCAAATTAGGGTATAAATCTGTTGGTTTACTTATAGCAGGCTTACTTATTGTAGTAGCCATAGTTATAAGTTTAATATCAGGAGCATTAAAACCTAAAGGTACTACACCTCAGCAGACTACAACTCCAATTACTCAAACCCAACAGGGTAATTCTAGTGTAAATGGTAGTACGCAGGCTAAAAGTAACACTAGCACAAACACCAATGTACAGGGTAGTACCAAGACTCAGAGCAACACGTATTCTCAAGATTCTACTCAAACCGAGGGTAATTCTACTTCAGGCGAAAGTATTACAGAGGTTAATGCTGGTACAGTCAGCTATGCATCTCCACAGAAAGCATCTGCAATAGTTTCTTCAAAAAAGACTTATGTAGTAGGTAACTCACTTGTATATGATTTAGAGCTAAACATAAATGATGGCGATGCAGTTTGTTCTTATTTTTGCAGTAAATCTGCATACGATGCAGTCACCGTGGGTAGCACTGTTAAAGTTACATATTCTGTGGCACAGAATGGGTATATCGGTGTTGAATCTGTTGTGAAGTAATTGACTGAAATTTGTAGCAGTTACTTGAAAAAGTCTGACAATAAATTTTTGTATTTTTCGCTTGCATTTTGCACGTCTATATGGTATATTTACTTTAGTAAATAGTTAATGGCTTGAAAGTCCTGTAAAAATTTTCCAATAAAATTTGTAAAAAGACTTGCTTTTTCTTTAACTAGGTGCTATATTATCAATCAAGGTAACAGCCCATCTTCCTAGCAAAAGTTCGGGTAGTTTGGGTAAGAAAAATATTTTTCATTATAGGAGGTAACGCAAATGTTATCAGAGGAACTTAATGCAACTACAAACAACGAAGAAGTAACCAAGACAGCTGGTGGTCAGGTATCTGTTAAGGCATTTACTGCAGAAGGTGCAGCTCTCCGTGCCCAGATGTCTGATGAGGCAAAGCAGGTTGAGGGTTCTAAGTCCGATAAGGTCGCTTTTGTAAGAGCACTTTGGAATCCTGCAAAGCCACAGTCCTATGTTGACGGTGGTGAGACCAAGAAGGGTTATGTAGTAGTAGGATATAAGTTCAGAGCCCTTGAGGATATCGAGGTTCCTGTATGTCCTATCAGCTCTCCTAAAGACCTGTATGTAAATACTTCTACAGGAGATAAGGTTCACGTAGCAGCTGGTGAAGAGTTCGTTCTTGACATCATGGAGACTGGTAAGCTGATTTCTCAGCCTGAGTTCGCAGGTCGATTCTCTGGTGGAGATAATCCAGTTGTACTTCGTGCAGCAGCATCTAAGAAGAGAGGTTCTTGCATCCCTACTCTTGGACTTGCAAACAAGGATGCAGGTTCTATTAAGGATGGTGCTGAGACAATCGCTATCATGGAAGGTGCTGATGGCGAGCATAGAGGCACACCTAAGGTTAAGGATGAATATGCTGAAAAGTTCGGTAAGCTCTTTGTAAGAACTGCATCTGCAAAGCGTGCAGGCATGAAGAAGCATTCTTCCGAGAAAGACCTCGCAGCAGCTTTCAACGCATTCCTCAACAACTAATTCTATTAGTTCAGGTTGCATAGTTTTAAGACCAGCCACTTCGGTGGCTGGTTTTTTAGGTATAAGGAGGTGAGACATGAACATGGCATTATACTACAGAACTTTAAGTAAGCATGGATATGGTATAGTAAAAACAAGACATGACTTGACAACTGCCATCAGGTATGCTATAATAAATGCAAAAGGTGAATATTATCCACTTGATATTTGTATCAAGCATGGGTATAATGATTTTGAACCTTTAGTTGTAGATGTTTTAGGCTCATGTACTATTTTAACAAAGAGGTAATTTATTATGAGTGAGGACTTATCTTTTGCACGTAAATACAGACCGAATACAATGATGGGGTATGTCGGGAATAAAGAAGTAAAAGAAAAGATTATAACTGCACTTGAAAAAGATAGTCGCCCACAAGTTATCATGCTGTGGGGAGACTCTGGGTGCGGTAAAACTACTTTAGCCAGACTACTAGCAAAAGAGTACAGTTGTACCAACAGAGACCCACTCAAAGGTGCTTGTGGGGTATGTCCTACTTGTAAATCAATAGACGAATATATTACAACGGGTAATCTCGATAATACCATTAACATTATGGAGTTTAATGTAGCAGACCAATCGGGTAAAAATGACCTAGATGAATTCTTTACGCAGATTTCGATACCTGTATTTGGAGATGAATGGAAGGTTTTCATTCTAGATGAAGTTCAGTCAGCTAGTATTGGCTTGCAGAACAGACTATTAAAGATTACCGAGGAACCACCAGAACACGTTCTTATTTGTTTCTGTACTACAAACCCTGAGAAAATTCTTGACACACTAAAGAACAGGTGTCAGTTAAGTTTACATATTAAAAAGCCTACAACAAAAGAATTGAGTGGCTTATTAAAGTATGTATGCGAACAGGAAGGGGTAAAATACAACAAACAAGGTCTAGACTTTATTGCAAATAGAGCAGACCGCACAATTCGTACTTCTTTACAGTATCTAAATGATTGTGCTACGCAGAAAAACTCTGCACTATACGAAGATGTTATTCAGATATTTGAAACAGTATCTGAAGACGTACTCCGAAAGATATTTGTATGTCTGAAAAAACGAGACACTTTAGGATTCGTAAGTCTTATTAATGATATTAAGTCAATCACAACTTTTGAAGAATTTATGAATGAGTTGAAAGGTTTTGTAGTCCGAGGTATCTATGTCCGTAATGGGGTACTGCAAGAGGGTATCTCACCAGACGAGTATAAAACCTATGCACAACTATTTGGGGACTTAACAGAAGAGCAAGTACTCACACTCTTAAATAAGATTATACAGATTGGTAAATCTAAATCTGATATAGAAATAGAGCTACTAACCCTAGGGTATTCAGGTTTAATCACATCAAATATATTACAACAAAAAGTAGAAGTTAATACCGAGGATAAAGCAAAAGAACTTCAGGCTGAAGTAACTCATGCTAACGCTGAATTCGATAAGCAGATAAAGAAGTCTGATGAACAGGGTATAGAAAACGCATCAAAACTTGCTAAAGCTATGTCCTTGGAAGATATATTAGGCACGTTTGGTGGTAAGGAGATTAATAAGTAATTTTAGGATATAACACTATAATATTTATAAGAAAAAATTTAGTCTTACAAAGGAGGAGCATATGAGTATACCAAAGACTAAGTCTAGATACCTTATTTTTGCTTTGTGCCTTGTCTTTCTGTTGACATCCGTATTTGCAGGGGTATCAGTTGTTCATGCGACATCGCTAGACAATATTAATGGCTCTCAGGCAGAGCAGAGTACAAATCAGCAGACCGATGACGGTTCAGCATTAAGCAATTATATGCGTAACTACACACCAATTACGCATGATAATATGAATAAAGCATCTGAATATGCTAACCCTGTTGTATCTGCATTGGGTACCTTAGCAGGCATTGTAATGCTTATTGTAATCGCAGCCATCGGTGTAGTAACTGCACTTGATTTGTGTTACATCTATGTACCAATTACAAGAAATGCTCTTGGTGGTGGTGCAGTTGGTGGAGCAACACCTCAGGCAGGCGGTATGGGTATGATGGGCGGTCGTTATGGAGGTATGCGCGGTGGCATGGGTATGTCAGGTGGAGCCCAGCCAGCAGGTCACCGTTGGGTATCAGACGAGGCTATTCAGGCAGTTGCTATGGCTAGTGCAGGCACACAACAGCCTATGTCAGGTGGCATGGGCATGGGCATGGGTATGCAACAGCAACAGGCTCAGCCAAAAGGAAAATCAGTTGCACTTGCCTATCTTAAGTCTAGAATATTTGCTCTGATTTTGTTCGGGGTATGCTCAGTTGTACTTTTCAGTTCTGTTCTTACAAATTGTGGTATCAATGTTGGCTTGCTTATCCTCAAGATTATTGATAAAGTTGGTAGTTCCGCTACTCAGGTATCTATCTAAGGGGTAGTTAAATGAAATTTCTAAATGCACTTGCACTAAATAAAAAGCAGAAAGATTCAGCCCCTGCAGAAAGATATGAAGTTAATATGGTATATACTGAAATTGATAAGTTATGTCAGCAATACCTACAGTCAGAGGGTGATATTCTTACAATAGAGTTTAGACCCGATAGATTGCAAGCCTGCATCGCAGCAGTTGAGTTACCAAAGTTTCAAGAAAGGTATCTTTATACGCAGGTATCTGAAGAATTATTTCAGTTTCAGTTAAGGGGGTTGGATTTGTATGAATAAACAACCGTTAAATAATAGGTTACGACCAATCGCAGAAAATCTTGGCTTGTCATACTCAGGGGTAAAGGATATTGTAGCAGATTTTGTTACTGTATGTCAGAGTTTACTTCTATCAGGTTACAGGGTAGAAATTCCATGTGTAGTTTCGGTAGTGCCAGATGTTGAAAAAGAATATAATGTAACTTTTGCATATATTTGTTACAAGATTGCAGATTTGGAAAAGCGACCTAGAGAATCAGTTTATACTGTAATTAATGAATATATTGATAGCATACTTAAATCTTTGGTAACAGATAAGACACCCGTAGATATTCGTGGGTTAGTAACTCTCAAACCTTTTGGGGTATACGGAACAGATGAATATGTAGTTCATGGCAGTATATCTACTACATTTAAAGACAAGATTAAAACTGCCGATACTACTATATCTAGTGTGCGAGTGCATACTGCTAGGCAGTTGCGTAGCAAGATAAAAAATTTTAAGGAGGAATAAAGATGAAAAGTTTATCACACAGAGTTGGTACATTGGTACTGATGTTTCTTCTGTTGCTTGGGGTAGTTTTTACGACACCTAGAGTTCATGCAGCAGACGCATATCAGAACCTTTGCACACAGATTACAAAGGGTACTCCAGATATTGTTTCACAGAACAGCCCTTACTTTGGTAAGTTCAAAGAAAAATATACAAAGAAGACGTATAAGCAGTCAGGTGGTGGCTATATTGCTTGGAACAGTCTAGTTTCAGCAGATACAACAGCCCCAATCAATAGTGCAAACTTTGATTCCCTAACAAAGGGCGAAAAACGTGAGTTTATCGAAGATGTATTCACAGTTGCAAATGCTTGTGCTTGGGAGACAGCCAATAAGGGTGTTCATACAGGCGGTGATGGTGCAGTTACAGATGATACTGTAAATACTCTAGTATCTTGGATGAGCGATAACCTTGGTATGGGTGGTACATTAATTGCATCATTACTAGAGAATACAAAACCAGACTTCGTTAGTGCAAATAGAATCTATGCTCCGTTCTCAGGAGTTGTAGGTACTATCTTGGGTATTATCTCTATTATCATTATGGCACTACTTGGTGTTCATATGGCTTTAGATATTGGATATATTATGATTCCTACATTCCAGCTTATTTGTGGTTCAGAAGGCGGAGATGCTAAAGGAGGCGGAAAAGGAAATGGTCTTGGTAAAATCATTTCCGATAATGCTCGTAATGCGGTAACATCTGCTGGAAATGGCGGTGGAGCTAATGGTCAAGATGGAGGCGGTAAGCAGGCTATTGGTATTTACCTTAAGTCACAGATTGTAGGCTTAATTATCTTGGGTATTGCACTTCTTTATCTTGTAAGTGGTAATATCTACAGTCTAGTTGGTTGGTTACTCGACCTTGTATCAGGTTTCTTGGGATTCTAGTTTAGTAAAACAAAGACACATTAGGAGGTTGCCATGTATAAAAGATTCATGTCAGCACTTCTACTGATACTGGGGGTAGTGCTATCACTACCCCTTTTGTATTGTAAGACAGTGCAAGCCGAGTCGAACCCATCCATAGTATTTTCAGATTCATCTAGAACTAATAATAGTACTGCTTGGACAAAGATACAAAGTGCTGTAACCGAGGCAAATACAAACTTGGCAGAAGATAGAGTAGTAGATTTTGATTCCATAGGTGCGTCTAACGGTTTACTTTATACAGATAACACATCTACGGTTTATTTTGATTCTACTGCATATCAGAAACTCACAACCAAGTCAAAACAAAAGGTTATGCAGTCACTTTTAAATGATATATCTAATTCAAGTATGAGTACAACAGATAAAAACAAGTTGTACAATTTTATATCAAAAAATGATGAATCGACTGCAAATTTGGTAAGACAGTTAAATGAAGATGTAAATGCTGATTTCTATAAGGCATATAGTATTTTCAAACCATTTTCGGGTATTTTGGGTACAATATTAGGTTTACTATCCCTATTTATAGTATCTTTACTAGCACTCACATTATTGTTTGATTTATCGTATATTACGATTCCTACAATACAGGATTTCCTTACAGAACGTGGCGAAAACAGAAAGGACAAAAAACCACCACTTATTAGTGTAGAGGCTTGGCAGTCAGTTAGGGAGTCTGAAAATTCCGTAGGAAAGGGTAGTTATACAAGTCCTATAAACGTATGGATGAAGTACAAGACAAAGCAGATGATAGTTTTATCTATTTGTTTACTTTATTTAGTATCTGGTAAGATTTTCTATCTTATCGGTGGTATGATAGATATGTTCCAAGGTTTTTTACCAAAGTAGTTGAGAACGTAAGAAAGGTTAATGAGTATGCATAAAATTTTAAAGGCAAAAAGGCTAATATCATTACTTGCTTGCATTGTAACAGTCTTGACTACTTTTACGTCTATTGCTTTTCCACCTAAAGTAAACGCAGACAGTAACGATTTAAGAGCGACATACATTAAGATGATGCAGGGCAAAACTGTCACAGACTTAAATGCTGATGGTATAGATGAATTATCATTAGACGATATTCGCCCTCTAGCTTTGTATTTATCTAACTACTATAAGCCTATGAATACTATCCTTGACGCATCTTCAAAGGAAAGCAGTAGCAAGGATAGTGGTGATAAAAAGAATTCACAGACGGATAGAACAGCCTATAAGCAGGCTATGGTATCTACTTGCGTAGATACACTGGGTATGACAGAGGATACCGCAGACAAGATAGTTACTGCGGTTATTAATGGCAGTTATTCTTCAGCAAAACCTTTGTATATCTCTAGAAAAGCACTAGAGGATTTATATAGCTGGTTTTATGTTGACTTAGATAAAACTAATTCAAACGATTTCGTGAAAGCTTTGTCATATATAAACGTGTTCGGACTTGCGCATAGGATTAAAAAGGAGTACGCTAAGGCTGATATGGCATATGATAATGCCTGTGCAGGCTGGAACAGATTTACAGACTTTAAAACATATCTTGACAATCATGCAGAGGGAGACGATGTACGAGTAACACAGTATATATTTTGGCTTGTAATGAAGATAGCTCCGTTTGCTTGTAATGTGGAAAAAAAGGATCCAGATTTTCTTGGAAATACTGTAAAGTACTCGAGACAGGGGGAAAAAATACCAACAATACCTATGTATTGGAAGGATGAAAGTGGTAAGAAGATAAATTGTTGGTATAGTAATATTGAGTGCACACAGGCTCTGATGGAAGCATATAGTGATGCGAACTCTTGGTACGGACAAGGCATGGCTTTATCTCCATATTCAATAGACCAGTTACAAAAGATGGATTCACTTACATTTGCTGAGTCATCTATTTTTGAAAACGAGATTTATGTAGATTTTGTAGGGAATATGATACTACATAGAAGAGGGGTAGATAATATGATTTTGCTACCAGCTTGTATGAACCCATTTTCACTTGTAAGACAGAACGGTTCAAAAAGTAACATAAACCTATTAAATCTAAAGGCTTTAGCTCTGTATAATGAGGGCAAAACAATAGTTCTCAATGATGAGACTTATGATGGTAGATATAAGGTAGCAACTTCTTGGTCAGCAGATGGGGTAGGAAAGGTTGGTAGTATAGCAGGTACTTCAAAATTAAGATTATCTTATGGTACAGACATACATAATGTACAATCAGGTGCCCCATTTTTTAAAGAGAATGTTTGGAAAGAATTTCAAAGGTCTTTAAATGAAAACTCATTTTCAAGCAAGTATGGTTGGTCTTTTAAATCAATATTTGTTGGTGAGCCATTTACAGATGATTGCGGTACACCTGACCCATATTCTATGGCAGGCGATACTCCATCTGCATCAGATATAGCGTCTGGTCACTGTTGGCACACACCGACTAGTGATACCATCAAAATGTATGGCGGTACTAACGATAATAATTTATATCTAGGTACATTTATGAAACTTGATGAATCTAAACAACGTTACACATTCTCAACCGCCTTATCAAGACTAGTTACTTGGGATGCTGACGCAATAGCAAATTATAGTTCAGAAAGTATTTTTAAGTCAGCAGATATTACAGAGTGTAAAGATTTACTGACTGGTTTAAATATGGCATCTGTTACAACTAATGCATCTGAAACAGACCTAGGCTCTGTTAATGGGTATGCAAATATCAGTTCCGAGTTGCTTAAACGCTTATTTGTAACGTATGTTGTAGCGTATCAGAATTTTGATTATGGTAAGAACTACTGGAATGTCGCATCAAACGCTACAAGCCCTCACGAAGGTGCAACAGATTCTATCATAGACTTGAAGTTTGCTAAAGAGACCTTCCCTACTGTTAATGGTACATTAACTTTTGAACCAGATGAAAACCAGATTAGCAAGCAAGTTATGTCTATGGCATATTACTTCCTACACCCAAGTGAGGGTATTAATTATGTTGGTACTTGGTTCAAGAACAAACTTGGCGGTATCTTCTTGAAATGGCATGAGGATATTGTAGGTTCATCAGATTCAAACTATACAACAGGAGGCACAAAGTACCTTACAATTAGTACATTTACATCTACACCTAACTTAACTGATTTGGAGTGGATGTCCTCACTACTAGGTTTTTATAGTAGTATTATAGTTTATGTACTTATGTTTATAGTTATGATTTTGGTATGCTATGTGGTATCAGGTGGTTTGACAATAGCAAGAGCTTTTCTAGGATTTCTAACTTTTGCAATACTGTCTTTCTTACCACCATATCTGATTAACGCATCTACGAACATAAGTAACTTTGTGTCCGACAGGGTATTCAGTCCTAAATTTGATTATTGGGCAATCACTCAGTTGGAAACTTATATGGCTAGTACAAAGGATAGTAATGAATATGCAGTAGGTAATTCATCAGATGTACGTAATATGACTGCACTTGCAAATGAAAACTCAGTAGCAGGCAAAGATACTGCAGGGTATTCGGGTGTACGTCTGAAGTGGATGTCACCGAAGAAAATGCAGTATGCAATAGCAATCAGAAATTCGGTAGAGAACACTACTTTATCTAGTGCAACTGATTTCATTAAGAATACAGTCACGAATACGGCAGCAAGCACTATTGCATATGAATCATATAACAGGCAAGACCCGTCTGCTTTGTATGTATATCGAGACTTGGTAGATATTTATAAGTATGCATCTGTAAGCTACAATTTGCTTAATGAGTATAATTTGGAAAACAAATATACAGCAGTAAATGGTAGTGATGCAGAAAAAGCCTATGCGAAAGACCATTTTTGGGTAAGTGGTTCAGACGCAAATATAAATTCGGTTATTACTAACTGGTCATATGCTCCTAATGTTCAGTGCGATTTAGGTCATAGCCAAAATCTTGGGTATATAAAGGAAGGCACAGGAACAGCACTTACAGACTATGTTATGGCAAATACAGAACATAGTAATACTCCGTCAGCTAATAATACAACTGCTCTAGATTATTATGGTTCTGCACCAGCTGGGTTAAAGGACGCATCTAGTTTAACTGCTATGCGTAATGGTTTCTTGGTAGATAATATAAATGCTAGTTCAGCACAGACATATTTCACGCCAAATACATTCGCAGCTAGTTCACTTTTAAATTATTCGGGTACAATCGGTAGAATTGAAGAGCAGAAACGTAAATTACAGGATACTATAAAGAATGATTCACTTGATATTAGTCCTACTAATTTTAGTAGTAGTGATAGTAAGGCGTTCTTTGGTTTACCAAATTCCTCATTCTTCATAACAGTTAATGATATGATTGCTATGAATAAAGAGGGTAATGTGCTAGACGGCTTAAGTGCAGGAGCTACATCATTGTATGGTGTAGATACAGCTACTTATGGAGATTTGAGTGATTTTTATTACGCATTACATTCAGAATCACCGTTCTACTACATGAGTTACAATATCCAAGACCAGATGACTGGTTCTTTTGCTCAAAATTTGAGCTTAAACTACGCATATACACCAGAGGCAGCAGTTGGTACTACGGGTAAGAAGACTGCAAAGTCACAAGACGTATTAAAACTTCTCACTAATAGAAATCAGGCTTATTTCTATAACACTGTAAATAATGATGGGTATGGTGAGATGCGAGACTATATGAATATGCACGATATGTTCTATTACATTATCCCGATGTTAAAAGAGGGTAATGATTTAGTACATTTGTGGGACGATACATACGGCAGTACTACATATACTTCACATAGTCTTAAGGTAAATAATGACGGCACATTTATTTACAATGGTCAAACATATGGTGTTGCATCAGATGGAACAACTAGACCATCAGATGCACTTGCAGAATTTTCTTCTACATATACTACCCTTTCAGAGGAAGAGCAGTACAAGTTTTGGCATGATTATAATGCCATCTATATTACGACAAATTGCTACACACCTTGGGTAGACACAATGTATGACTGTTCATACGCAAAGTCACAAAATATTACGGTAGCAGGTAAAACATATACCGTAGAAGACCCGTTGAACCCATACTCATACTTTGTACTAGATGAAAAGGGTAATCTTGTAAACGGTCGATACATGGTTTTCTCTCGTTCAGAGATGAAATATTATGGTCTTGAATGGTCACAGCTTACTACAGTTGAGCAGAAAATCATTACACTTCAAGATGATGTTTACAAAGATTCGCTACAGTTGGCAAATTATGCAGGCTTTAGTGATGAGAATATTATCAATGCTTTTGCTATGGTTCAGCTATTTGATTTCGATAAAGTATTTAGTCAGACAGGTTTCGCAGCTAATGACTATACTCTTTATCCTCAAGGTTGGGAGTTAAAGGCTTTCAGTTACGATGCTTATATGCGATTAGTAACTTCTCAGGCATCAGGCGAAAGTTTAACTAACACATCTAAAGATGGTTCATCAAGAAGTATCTATGCTAGGGTTCAGGATAATACAAGTTTATTCTTTAGTATTTTGTTAGTCATAAACGACTTTATAGCAGTATATTTAGTACCACTTCTGAAGTTAGTATTTATAGTGGTAATATTCTTTGTTAGTATTTTGATGATACTATCCGCAGCAGTTGGGGTAGAGTTGAACTTCTTCAATGTAGCATGGAAGAGTTTGATAAAACCTCTAGGAGCATTCACACTGATAAATATTGCTACGAGTTTGCTAGTATCATTGTTTATGTCAAATGGTTTAACAGACGTAACAAAATCAGCCACACCTGTTATTTCTCTAGGAGATCCTACTACAGCAATTATCATGCTGCTGATACTCGATGTTCTAGCTCTTATTATGTATTTCAAGTTGACTAAGAAGGCTATAAATGACCTTAAGGCTTTTGTTAAGGCTACTGTAAACTCTATATCTGGTGCAATTAGTGGTGCAGTTGGAACTGTTGTAGGAGCAGTTGCTGGTGATAATATTGGTAAACGCTCATTTGGTAAGGCAGGCACTGCAGTTGCTAGAGGTGGTAAAACAGTTGCAAGTGGTGTATCAAAAGCCGTGGGTAAAGGTGCATCAGCAGGAAGAAGTTTTGCAAGAGGTTTGGCTTTTGGCGGAGGTGCAGGTTTAGGTGCATCAGGTGCTTTGAAAGCTACTGGACACGATTGGTATAACGAATCAGCTGAGGCAAAACTTGAAAGACAGCATAGAGCCCAGATTGCAGGTATTAAGGCTAAACGAAAGGCTGAAAGGTCTAAAAAGCAGGGTGATAAGTTATTGAATAAAGCCGTTGGCATTGATGAAAAGATGAAGAAGGGTAACTACTCTGAAAAGCAGATTAGAAAACTTAAAGAAAAGCAGGCTAAGTTATTGGCTAAGGCAGATGTAAAGTTCAAAGACCCCGAAAAGGCTAGAGAAGGTGCTGAAACTAGGGTAATGCATGGTAAGACTATGCGTGATAGGGTACATATTGCAAGACAAGAAGGTCTGGTTGGTTTAGCAAAGCGAGGTGTAACTGCAGGCTATCGGCATGCAACCTTGGGTAAAGAAGGCGTAGAGGCTGTTAAGAAGGCTAATCGTAAACGTATTGACGATGCAGCAAAGAGAGGTAAGTAAGTTATGGGTGATAATGATATGCAACCTCAGGAGGGGGATACTTCTTTTAGTATCCCCATAACCTTTGATTACAAAGGCGGTAGAAGTGTTACTTCCAAGCATACATTCATTACCATAGCAATATTAGTAGTTATTTTTCTAGTGTTGTTTTTTGGTACTGCATTTAGTGGAAGTCTAGACATTATACAAAAGATACCACTTTTAGCCATATATGTATATGTTGTACTTCTTATTATAAGATTTCCACTATTACATGAGGCTACTTTTAGTGATATTTATGAAACTCAGCATGAGTCAGACCTTAAGCTAGAGACACCTAGTATTTGGCAGATATTCGATATAGACGAGACCTACCCTTATACTTGCTATTTTAGAAATGGTAAAAAGGGTATCTTCATTAGAATGGAAAGAACAACTGTTACGGGTAAAGGCAGTACCGAGTATTCTAACCATTTCGATATTTTAGCAGACGCTTATAATCGAGCACATTCATTGGGTATGGACTTGATAAATGTAGATTATATGGATAATGTGGGTAATGACACACGTTTGAAAAATGCTATGACTAACCTTGTAACCGTAGAGAACGAGGTACTCGCAGCAGATTTAAGTTATATATATCAGGCTCTAGAACTAGATATGTCTTTACAATATTCTAGTAGTGATGTATACCTATTTACATCTAGGGGTAATCAAGAGCAGTTCGTATATAGTGTTTTTCAGGTAGCACAGCTTATGCTAGGTTCAAATTATATTTCATATAGTGTGTTAGCAGAGCGAGATATTGCAAATATGTGTGCAGCTTTATTTAACTTAACGAATTTTGATGTAAGCAAGGCAAATTTGGCAACTCTGCACGAAGATTCAATCTCAGGGGTAACACCTATTTCTATCTTCCACGAAGATACAGGCGAAACAGAAAAGTTGAATCTAACTAGTAAAGAACGTAGGCAGAAATTAGAAGAGGCTAGACGTAAGCGTGAAGACTCTAAAAAGTCTGCTGAGGAGATGAAACGTAAAAAGAAACAGATTAAACGTAATGGCGGAGTAGATACAGAAAAAGAGGCACTCGAAAGCATAAAGTTAGACATTTTTGATGATGATAATAGTGGAAATGAATAATTTCCACTAGTTATCTTGACAAGTTGTTGAGACTATGCTATAATATATTAAAATAGAATAGAATAGGCGGTAAATCTAATGAATTTGGCATTAATAGTTGGAAATAAAAGCAGTCAGATTGCAAACAGTCTAATAAAACATAAAACTGACCTAGATATTGAAGTATATGACGATATTCTCTCTTTTTTGGATAAGAGTATCAAGATGACCATATTCTACGATAGGGTAGTAATTTCTTCAAATATGGTCAAGTCTGAAAGTGATTTAACATCATTGAAAGGCTATATTGATACCTTTTCAAAAGAGTTGGATGTCGTCTTTTTATGTAGAAAGACTGAAGAATCTTTTGCCAAGACCGTAGACGGGGTATTCAATAATACCAACAAGGTTGTTGCTTGTTTGATTCAGGCACCAACTTTACAGACAATAGCAGAACTTTCATCTTTGAGGGTACCAAAGCTACGTTCACAGTATGGTTTAAAGACAGAGACTAACGATTGGGCAGCTCAGGAATTGGTATATACACCTAAGACTGAAGAGCAAAAGGCAGAGGCACAGGAAGAAACTCCTAGCGAGCCAAAGGTAGAAGAGACCAAGCCTGTACAGCCTACACAGCCTAAAAAGAAGTTCAGTTTGTTTGGTGGTAAGAAAAAGCAAAAGCAGGCTCAACCACAGGGTAATCAGCAGGCTCAGACACAGCCTAGTAGTAATCAGCCAAACCCTAATGGTAATCAGCCAAACCCTCAAATGCAGGGTAATCCTTTTGGAGGGCAGGCAGGTACAAACCCTCAAATGCAGGGTAATCCTTTCGGAAACGTAAATCAGCCTAATCCTTTTACACAGGTTAGACAAAACAATCATCAGGGTAATCCTTTTAATCAGCAGGCTAGACCAAATCCTCAGAATCAGGGTAATCCTTTTGGAAATACAAATCAGCCAAACCATAATGGTAATCCACAGGCACAGGCTAATCCTTTTGAAAACTCGAATCAGGGTAATCCTTTTGGAAATGCAAATCAGACCAATCCTTTTGGTGCTAGTAATCCTTTTGAAACACAGGCTCAGACAAATCATCAAATTAGTATGGTAAATCAGCCGAACTCACAGGATGATAATTTTAAGCCTGCAAATAATACACCAAAAACACTAGAACAGGCAGTCAATCAGGGTAGTCCAGCACAGACTGAATCTGATGAACTTCCTAAGATAAATGCTTTCGATGAGACTGAAGAAGATATTGAACCATCTTTAGAAATTCCTAATGATGAGGCAAAACAGCCAGAATTCAAATCTGCTTACGCCCTATCAGAGGAGGACTTAAATGCAACAGACGACATTGACCTTTCAGAGTACGACATTGATAGTAATACTTCTGAAAGTGTAGAGACACCTATGCAGAATCAACCCACCTCTAGGGTAGATAACACCGAGTCCGAAGTTAAAAATTCGCAGGTAAATAATGAACCTACAAGTCTTGCTGACTCTACAACTCCTATCTATACTTTTGAGGATATCGCACATGAGTACTCTGATTTTGTACCAGAGACTGAAGTTGAAGATGATTTGGGTAGTTTCAGTATCTCTAGTGATGAAAATCAGTATAGAGAGCAGGAATCTCAGCCTAAAGTTATTATCAAAGAGGTATATAGAGGTGGTAAGACATCATTAAACGCTCTAGAGAATGTATATTCAGGAAGGGCACACAAATCTATCATCGTAACAGGTGATAGAGATACAGGGGTAACTACAACATCTCTTATTCTAGCGAAAGAATTTTCAGCACACGTGCCTGTACTTTATGTAGACTGCGATTGTGATAATCATGGCTTACTAAATTACATCGATACAAAAATTTTGTATAACTATGATGATTCTGTTCTTTCAGCTACAAAGCGTTTACGCAGACCAGAATACGTACATAATTGTGTATGTAAATATGAGGATAATTTCGATATTCTTACATCAGACTTTAGTGTTGATGTATCAGAAGAAGATTTGGTATCAACAGCTGAGGCAGTTTCAGGTGTAATCGATGATTACGGGGTAGTTATTTTCGATTGTCCTATCAAACATATTCAAGTACTAGAAGACCTTATACTTGTAGGCAATACAGTTATCTGTACAGAGTCAACAAATAGGGGTATTATGAATATGCTTTGTCAGATGGAAAGCTCCACCCTCTCTGCAAAGTTTAAGAAACGTATAGCATCCCGTGGAGTTATGCTATATACAAAACAGACTAAATCTGTTAATTTACAGAAGTTAGTAAATTACTTCAAATCAATCTTTACACCAGAAGTTGCAGGCACTGATTGGGTGTCTATGGATTCTACACCGTTTACGGGTAAACCAAGTCCAGAGTTATTAAATAGAATTTTAGAGGGGTAATCTATGACAAACTATATTGTAAGCAAAACATTAAGTCAGCATGACTTTAGAAACTATACTGTACGTAGCAGTTTAAGTGAACTTGTAAAAGAGGCTAGCAGTACAGAAGAAGGCTTATTAAGTATAGGTGCAATAATACTTTGTGACCCAGCAGACAATACTTTCGATTTAACAATTCAGTTAAAAGACCTCTGCGATAATGGGGTAGACAATTATATTTACATTAACGAAGACCCAGATAACACAATCTCACTTATCTTAAACGGTATCAGTAATACTAAAAATGTAATGATAATCGATTCAGATTGTGATATGTATTTGTCTGATGAAGAAGAGTTAGACGCTCTACTTGAAGAGGTCACATCCTCAAATGACAGCGGTAATGCTTTAGCCTTACAGAATAGTGTAAGTCAGGTGCAGGCATATATTCAAGCCTACATGGATAATGATAAGGTTGTAGATACACCTGTATTCAAAAGGCAGGTATCGAGTGCTATGAACGCACTCTCAACTGTATGTTCAAGAAATGAGCATAAACTAGCAACAATGGGTACTAGTTCTCTCGATTTGCTAAAGGACGCCATAGAGACTATCACAGCTCTTGAAGATGCTAATGTTCAACTAGAGGAACAAACTCGTAATCTTATTTCAGAGCATAAAACTCAGCCTAAAGCAAATCGTTCAGGTTTAATGTTTTATCCACCGTATAACTATAATAAATTAGGTAAAGTTTTGGTAGTTCGTGAGTTTTCTCATACACCTTATTTACTTACTTTTCTGCTAGCATATGTACAGTATTTGCATTATGGTCAAAACAAGAGGGTAAAACTTATTATAACTCATGGTAATGATTCTACCGTAGGTGCGAGGTACGAAAGTATTAGTATAAATGGTACAACAAGTACTAAAGTTACAAAAAGTACCATGTCTATCGAAAGATTATATGATAACGAAATTGTTGTGACAGACCACCCACATTCTGAAACATTCAAAAAACTGATTCAGGATAATATGGACTTAACCATCATATTAGATAAAATGCACGGTAAAGACCCGATAGTAAAGGGTAAAGTTACAACTATTTATGCTATAAATAGTAAGCATGACCTAGATATATTTGATATAAAAACATTAAATAATGTTTTAACTACAGTATCAAATCATGGTTTATCATCTGAAGCTATTTTAGGTACAGTTGGAACCATTCGTGATTTTTCTAACATGGATGAGGCTATTAAAATTAGTGCTTATACAGACGCATTTTCAAAAATCTTTAAGAAAATAGACGCTTTGGTAGGGTTGGAGGAATAGTAGATGGGTATTCTCGGTGGATTGAACAAGCCACACAAGAAAAGGACTATCAATTTCATACAGTTATGGGATGAATTTTTATCTGCATATATCAGTAGAAATAATTGTAATGCAGGCGAGCGTAGACGTTACAATATTTATAGTGATATTATTGGTTTGTATAGCGGTGAGAGTAATGTTACTTTTCTCTACACAATAGATGGGTATCCACGTGAGATTGAAAATTCCGTATTTGAAACTCTGCGAGGTGTTTGTCAGGCAGGTGTACGTATCTCGTTTGTACGTTCTCTAGAGCATACAAGAATTGATTGGTCGTCACCTCAAATGAGAGCAAGACTTCGTACTTGGAGAGCTATTGATGAGCAAACAGAAGATGTAGATGAATACAATCTGTATCAAAATATGGGTACTCTTGATAGTCAGGAATGGAGACGTGATTCTTTGGTATATTTAAGTACTGCAGAATTACGTAGACAGCGTAAGATGTTCAAGTTTAGGGTATTAATGCTTGTATCAGGCTCTCGTGATACCCTAGAGCACGCAGGTAATTTTAATAATACTATTAAAGACCTTGAGGCACAAATGAAAACTCTGAATATCAAGTTTTCAAGGGTAACAGGTGATATACCAGCATATCTTACTTCTTATTCTCCATTCAGTAATATTTACAATAAAGAGGTAGATGATAAAGTTGGTAAGGTTACATTACCAGACGAACTTCTATCTCATTTTACTGCATATAAACAGGGTATTATAGGCAAAGAGGGCATCATATTCGGGGTAGACATTCACTCAGGCTTTCCTGTATTCAAGTTACCAAAATTATCTCCAACAAGTCCAGAGAACTGGCTTATTACTGCTGAAACAGGTGGTGGTAAATCATATTATGTAAAGGCATTATTACTACAGTTGTTAGCCTTAACATATATTAATGGTACAATCATGGACATCGAGGGTTTCGAGTATTTACCTCTAATAGACATTATCAATTTAGGTTCAGATGAAGATAGAGCAGCAGTTATAAATATGTCCGAGGGTAGTGGTAAGTACTATGACCCAGTTGAGATTTATCTTATTGGTAACAACGAATTAGATAAGGATATGTACTCTTTAAGTACTTCATTTACATTATCTATCTTTAGATGTCTTTTAGGAGATGCAGTAGATTCTGATGATAATTGGATAGACATCGTTATTAACGATGCAGTAGCAACCACATATACAAAGGCAGGGGTATATGAAGATGATATGAAAACTTGGACTAGGTCAAAAGGTCTTACTCTTTTTGATGTATATAAAACTTTGAAAGAGTTAAAATCTTCAGGTGACGCATCCAGAGCCATAAATGCTACATATTCGCACAGTTTGTGGGAAGAGCAGAATATGTATAAGGGTAAGGCTATGACAAAAAGTGATGTAAACCGTTTAATCACCTCAAACGAAGGGTATCAGAAAGCCATCGATATGTGTATTGCTAAGCTATCTAGGTACTTTGAACCAACAGGCATACGTGCAAGTTTATTCAAAGAGCGTATCACAATAGACAGTATTAAAGACGCTCAGTTGATTATCTGTTCCTTTGGTATGGCAGGAAAATCAGAAGATTCAGTAGACCCAATCCAGATGGCTTTAATGCAGTTGTATGCAGCGAATATCTCTCATTTGAGGTCAATCTTTAGTAAGAACGAGGGTAAATACAACTTCAAATTATGGGAAGAGTTTCAGCGTTGGGGTGGTTTCCCAGGTGCAGATAAAACAATTAACGTAGCACTCACAGGTGGTCGTAAGTTAGGAGATATTAATATCATACTTACAAATAAAGTAGTAGAAATGCTTGATAATGACAGGTTCGGTATTTTCTCTAATATTACTTCTTTCTGTATAGGTGCTATAAATGACGCAGATGTACGTGAAAGATTATGCGACAGGCTATCTATTCCAATGATGACTCCAGAGTTGGACACAATAAACGCAAACAATACAGATTTGGGTAGTTACATCTCAGGTGATACGATTAGTGCAAACCCGTACAAAAAAGCATTTCTTGTAGGATTAGATAGAACTGCATATACTGTTACAAGAATGAAAATTCCTAAGGGGTTGGAGCCAGAACTGTTTGAGACTGGCGTAATAACGGATAAGGATAAGGAGGAGTAAGGTATATGAAAATTGGCAACTTTAACTTTAGTAAGAAAACAATTATCATAGGTGGGGTAGTACTTTTAATCCTTATCCTTTTAATTGTATCTAATAATGTTAAAAAGCAGAACGCTATTAAAAAGGCTCAGGAGCAGGCTCAAGAACAGGCTAAAGAGCAGACTCAAACAAATAATAGTGCTAGTGTAGACGCAGACGCACAGTTACAGGCATCACTTGTAGAAAAATATGGTAATCCACCAGAAGGGTTCGAATGGGATGTTACGGGTAATCTTGTGGCAAAGGGTACAGACGATAAGTCCTCAGCAGAAGAAGTACTTTATAGATATTTAAGAGCTTTATCTATTCTAGATTTCTCTACGGCAGAGAAGTATTCAAAAGATAGTACAGTTATTGCTGATTATAAGAATTTCTATGATGATAGTACAAAGAAAGTAGATGATTACTATTCAGACTTCTTAAGAAAGCAGCTCAAATCTTCACTTGCGTCTATGCAGATTATGTCTGTATCTGATACAGCAGTTTTCGCTAATGGTACTCAGAATATTACTGTAAAATTAAAGTTGCTAGACCTTTCTAACAGAGATTTTTGGTACGCAGATAAAGACAAACTGTTCAATGATATGTACACCTATGATAGAACAGAATCATCTGATACCAAGAAAATGCAGTATTTATACAACTATATTACCGATGCTTATGGTACAGCTGACAATAATTGGGGTAAGGTAGGTTTAAAAGAGTATCAGGTTGAATTGGTACTAACCAAGGGTAATGGCAAAGGTTGGTTAGTTTCAAACGATGGCGAACTTGCACCACTTCTTCAGTATGAGAAAGGTTTTGATGTAGCATCATATATTAACTCTCAGTACTCAGAATGGGCAACCAACAAGGATATTAGTAAAAGTACACAGAGTATTGATGATGACGATGATGAAGGAGATTATTAATGGGCGGAGTTGTAATAGCAGTTTTGTTGCTAACAAGTACATACTTTGCAACAAACCAAAGAATTGAATCTCGTAGTAAGGCAGGCTACTTCGCAGTTGTAGGGGTATGTGCTTTACTGTATCTGCTTATTGGAGTTTTGCTATGATAGGTGCGTTAGTTGGTATTTTTATGATTTTAATATCGATACCAATGAGTACAGTTGCATTAGCAGGTAAGTTCAGAGCCAAAAAACTCGACAATAAAAAGTCTTTAATGGGTAAGATATTCAAGAAAAACCCACTTGAAAAGATAAAGGCTAGAATTCCTGTTCTAAATAAAGTAGATAAGAAGAAAAAATCTAAAGAAGAGCCTACCACAAAAATGGGTAAGTTAAAGAACAAGGTAAAGGCAACCTTAATGCGTATGACATCTCATGTTTTACATCTGACAGCCATGTGGTTACGCACAATAGGTACAGCTATGTTAGGAGTTGGCTTTGTTTCCTTGGTAATGTGTATTGTGCTATGTGCAGTTCTCGCTGGAGGTATATCATCTGCACTATATGTAGTACGAGAAGGTCAACAAAGTGATACGGGCACAGCAAATGCTATTACAAATACTACACAATCAGCCACACCTACAGCATCTTCTTCAGACGCACAATCAAAAGTATATGAGATTATAGATTGGTATCTCGATAATATACATGGGTATGCAGCAGACAATAGCAAAATGCAACCTTGTGATAAACCTTGGGCAGGCAGTAGTCAAAAGGTAAGACCAGATTGTTCAGGTTTTGCTACTTGCGTTGCAAGATATTTAAGCGGAAACATGGGTATTCCATTATTTTCATCACACAGTTGTGCAGATACGCTAAAGGCGGCAGGCTTTACAGAGGTTAAAGCATCTAGTAAAAATGATTTAAAACTAGGCGATATTATGGTTATGTCGAGTCATGTAGAAATAGCGATGGGCGATGGCAAAAACTTTGGTTGGGGTACTAATCGTTCTAACAGCCAGACCTTTGGTACAGATAAGCCAGATGGGAAATATGATAAATATAAAGCTAGAGAATGGCGTGCAGAATTAAAAGATAGTAATGGTAAAGTATATTACGGTAAGAAGGAAATCAAATCTATTTGGAGGTGGGCACAATGAAACGTAAGAAAATAATTATTGTATTAGCAGTTCTAGTATTAGGTTTTATCGTAGCAACTATATGGGTAAAAATGCCTAGAACAAGCCCAGAAAAGAAAAAAGCAAAAGCACGTATGGAGCAAAATTCTTCAGCGGTTAACTCAGATAGTGGTTTCTATTTACGAGACGGAGTAAATCAGGAGGATAATGGTACTGAATCGAAGAATTCTGATACTGGTAATGGTCAGTCAGAACAGAATAATGACGGTACGCTAGAATTAAAAGACGATTCAAGATTTAATGATGAAACATTTGTCAAGGGTATCTTCACCAGCATGGCGGTAAAAGAGTCAGACCCAGATGTAGACGATGCAGTAGATAAATCGGTAGTAGATTTGATTGGTGACGATGCAGATTTAAGTTCTTGGTATGCAGGTCGTGAAGATACTACAGTTATAGAAGAAAATACTACAGCAGATTTAACAAATCATACAGTTACATTTAGTAACCTAGAGGGTACTGCTACAAAGACTTATTCTTATACGGTAGAGAATAATAAGATTGTTAGTGCGGAGGTAGTACAGTAATGAAAAAAGGGGTTACAAGAAGGCAGTTGGTTTTCGTTCTTATAGGTGTTATTTTATTGTTTAGTCTTATAGTTGCTAACAAGGTTGTAATACATAATAAAGTGGAACACTCAATACCAAAGACAAGCACAAAAACAACCAAGGGTATTAAAAACGATACCGAAGTAAAAGATGAAACCAAAACAGATTTCAAGGTATATACACCAGATTCAAACGATAACAAAGGGTATTCGGAGCAAGTCGTTCAAGACGAACTAGCAGGTGAATATGACAACCAAGTAGATGACCAAGACGATGAAGAATAGTGAGGGTATATTTTATGAGTATACTTAAAGAAGGCTTCGATGCAGACGAGGCACGATACAACAGAATGAATAGAACACAGCCTGCAAGTTTTCAACCAGGTCAGGAGCCTAGTTTTAATTCAGGAGATACGTTCTTTAATAATACAAGTAGTCCTGCCAATAATCCTTTTGGCGGTCAGGCTAATCCTATTGGCGGACAAGACAACCCGTTTGGTGGTCAGGCTAATCCTATTGGCGGACAAGACAACCCGTTTGGTGGTCAGGGTAATCAATTTGGCGGACAAGGTTTCCCAAGTGGACAGGGTAATCCAAACCCATTTGCAGGTTCACCTATGCAGCCAAACTTTGGACAACCTCAGAATCAGGGTATGTCTGACGAGGAGCGTTTTTATAATGCAATGAAGGTAGGTGCTAAAGGTACTACAACTTTTGCAAAAGACGTAATTTCATCTTTTAGTGAGGCTACTCCGTTATACTATATGGGGTATGGCTATAAGTCAGCCATAGTTGGTCTAGTTGCTTTTGCACTTGGACTTATTCTTTTGTTAGTGGCACATAGTAGTTTTGGTGTATCATGTATGATTGGTGGCTTGGTCGCATCCGCAATCGGGGTAGTTATTTGGATGTTCAATGTTGAGGATGCCAAAAATTGTGACAGCGAATATAAAGAAACTGAACCAGAACCCACCCAGCCAGAACAAAATACGTTTGATTCAAATTCTTTTAGCCAGACCCCATCATTTGCAGATGAGGAAGAGAGTTTTGGTGGGGGCGACGATGATGAAGACGAGGATACCCTTGAAGATGATGAAGATGAAGATGAAGATGATTTCATGTCAGAATTCGATATTGAACCTGTAAAGGGAGAGGATACAGAAACAGCTTTAAGTAATTTGCAGGATATTCCAAAGGGTATGTACACACGTCAGTACTTGTATGACGCATTTATTCGTAGACTGCCGAAGTTAAAGCCATCTTTTGATAAGATTAAAGAGTATGATTCAGACGATGATGAATTCCTTGCTTGGGAAGAATTCCTGCAAGAGGCAGCAGAAGTAGGTGGTTGTTCCGAAGATTACCTACCAACACTATCAAATTTAAAGGTAAGTCTATTTTCAGTTATTCTTGAATGTGATAGACCTAAAGGTTTTAAGCCAGATACAGTAGCAGACGAGTTATGTAATATGTACTCTGATAGCGAGGGTATTGAGCGTGAAAAAGTTTCTGCTAATGTAGTAAACATTGGTATGCGTTGCAGAATCACTATTAAAAACGGTAAGACCGCACTTATTGGTTTAAGAGACATGATGGAAGAAGAAAATACTAGAAAATTCTTCCTTGATACTAATCATTATATGCCAATAGTAATTGGGGTAAATGAATACGGAAAAGTTATTGTTGCAGATTTCAAGAAAGTAGAATCAGTTCTAATCACAGGTATGCCACGAAGTGGTAAATCTTGGTTCGTACAGGCTACTCTTACTCAGATGTGTGGTTTCTTAAGCCCATCTGAATTAAACTTTTATATTTGTGACCCGAAGGGAGACATTTCAGACTTTAAGCAGTTTAGTAGTATCCCTCATGTAAAGCACTTTGCAAAGTCAGATGAAGATATCCTCAGGGTACTCGATTGGATTGTTAGTAAAGAGGCACCTAGACGTAAGCGTTTGATAGGTGACAATGGTAATGTTAATATTTGGGACTATAAAGAGGCTAATCCTAATGTTGAGTTACCTTTAATCTATGTAGTTATTGATGAAGTTGTAACACTTGCTGAACGTATGGATAAAGACACAAAGGCAAGATTCCAAGGTATGCTTACAGTTCTTGTATCACAGTTGCCAGCCTTGGGTATTCGTATCTTTATGATTCCACACGTTATTAAGAATGATATTATTGCAAAAACTACAACAGATTTGATTCAATGTAGAATTTCCGTTATGGGTAGTCCAGACCATATCGAAAGTACAACTGGTACTAAACCTAGGGAGTTTAATATTAGATTATCTAATGTAGGTGATATGGCAGTCAGGATGCCTACTGTTCAGGCTCACACATTCTTTAGTCACGGTGCAGCTATCACAGATAGTAATGTAGAAAATAATAACTTCTTTGATTATCTAACGAAGTTGTGGGATAAACTAGAGGGTATTGAGCCTAAACAAGAAGTTACATCTACAAATGAAAATCATATTCAAATAAACCCTACGGGTATTAATGATTCAAACTCTACAGACAGTTATAATCCATTGGGAGACGATGATGATATAGAGTTTGATTTTAAGAGTTCTATCTTACAATAGGCAGGAGTGTAGTTTATGAATGTAGTTAGTGTTAAAACTGCTTACTCTAACATAGAAGAGTACAAGTTTGAATTAGACATACTTCGAGATAGTCTTTTAACACCAGAAAGACCTCTAGATGTATTACGTGAGGATGTATTTAAGGCACAAAGAGCCATAAAACCATTACCATCACTAGAAGAACGTAGAAAAGAGTTGAGCCGATTAGTTTCTGAAGACTATCAAGTTCAATATAACAACGAACTGCAACTACGGGTAAATGAATACTTACTTGATACAGACGATGAATCTGATGGTATTAGTAAACGTATAGCAGACATAACTGTAAACCCCAGCCTCAAGGGTATTTTTAGTTACAACAACAATCTAGAGCAAGCAGACCTTGAAGCCCTATATGAAAAGTATGGTCTAGATGATGAGGCTGATTTTGATAAAGGTCTAGGTACAGTAACAAAGGTTCAGGGTAGTATAAAGCCTAACGAGTATTTGGTTACGTCCGAAAACCAGATAGAGCATTTGGGTAAGACATCTGTTGATACAGAATTAGAGGTACCAAATATACAAGCAGAAGATATTGCAGATGAGTCTAGTATAGACGAATCTAATGCAGAAGTACAGCCTATTGAGGAATCTGATTCAAACGGTACTGATAGCTCTGAAACCAATGGTACTGCTACTTCCGAGACCGAGGATAACGCAGAAGATTCCGATTTTGAAGAGGCATCTGATGAAGAAGATGTAGACGATGAAGACGACATTGAAGATGAAGATTTAGAAGACGATACAGATGAATCGGCAGACGAAGATGATTTCGAGGGTATTGATGAATCAGATGATACTGACGAATTTGAAGACGAAGATGAAGACCTAGAAGATGAAGATAGTATAGATGAAGATGAAGATTTAGAAGATGAAGACGGTATAGGTGATAACGAAGATGTTGATTCCGAGGACGAAGATTTAGAAGATGATGACTCCGAGGACGAAGATTTAGAGGACACAGAAAATATTGACGAAATTGAGTTAGACGATACAGTAGCCAAACCTACTGAAAACAGCATAAGTCAACAAAGCAAACACCACACCTCAAATTCTCCTAGAGACGGAAATAAGCTAGATAATAGTAGTACTCTAATTGATAATATACTAGATTCAGATGACGAGGTAGACTTAGAAAAATTCAATGCAAATGTTGAAAATTCAAGTACCAACAACAATTCAAAGGGTACTGCAAATTCTAGTCAAACCTCAGCCCAGCCAATGGGTATTGATGAATCAGATATAAAAGATTTACGTCAGTTCTTAAGAAATAATCCAAGATGTGATTATAACGAGGTACTTAAATATTTTAGTAAACGTGAAATTACTAGAGAGTTAAGTCGTGGCAGAATCATAAAGAAGGGTAGTAAACTGAAACCTATTTAGGAGGGTTGATATGCGAAATAGAAAAACAGTAGTCGCGCTGCTTTGTGCAGCAGTTGCATTATTTACGTCAGGTTGTGGCGATACGGTAAGCGAATTAAATTCAATGCAGGCAGCAAACACAGATTCAAGCATCTCTACAAACTATAATTTATCGTATTCTGACGAACAGTCAAGGGTATATGCTCAGGTTTCAAGTAGACAGTTGCTAGATGTATCTACATTGGAGCCGTGTAAAAAAGAAGACTTGGTAACAATCAAGTCATATATGGATAATATTGATAATCTGCTTACAGGTCAGTCTGACGATACTTCTGTACTTTCAAAGGAAATGGCTGAATATGTACTTACTGAATTTGAGAAAACACCTTACTATTGGCAGAGAAGTGAAACTCGAATCCAGGGTATTGATAGTGACTCCAAGGCAGTAGTTGTAGATGTTACATACAAAACAATCAATTATCCAAAGACAGTAGTTGGCGATAGTAGAATTGTTTTAGGTGAGCCAAACTATGATACAAAGTTAAAAGTTAGGTATCAGCGTTATATCCAGATACTAGACGCTCAATTAAAAGGCGACGATAGTGTAGACCTAGGTACATTACAACAGCAGTTTGTAGATAATTATGGTCAGCCAGCTGATATTATTGCATCTCAAGGTGGTACATCTAGGTTAAAGACTGTATATGATACCGCTAACCAGATAACTTATAATGGTATGGTAGATAATGAAAGTGAACAAGGCGGAGCTACCATGACTATTAGGTACATTTTAGTACCCCACTACAATTTGGGTATTGATATGGGTGCTAAATGTAAACACTTGTATATCTTAAATTATAAGTTGAATTCAGACCCTACAGCAAAATTAAAAACCTTTAAAAAAGAAGGGTATCAGACGGTCACAGATAGGGTATATCAGCTCATGCATAGCTATTTTACAGCTATCGATGAAAGTAACCATTCAGGCTTGTATAAACTCACAACTAATTATGCAAACCTAGATAAGGCTATGGCGGATATGTTCGAGACTACATACCAAAAGCATGAAGGCTATACAGTCACTATATTTAGTATTGACGGTACAAATATTAAATGCGGTGTTGAGGTATCAACCAAAAAGCGCGGTAAGGGTACAGACATGACTTACCCTATTTATAAAGATAAATATCTTTGTAATATTATTCTAGACCAAGACAATCTTAAGGTCAATAATATGACTCTAATTAATAGAACACTTACAGGAGAGCCAGCAATCAACGAGCGTAGTGCCGATATTTCAGGTTTTTCAAATAAGATTGATTTAACAGACGAAAATAAAAAGGGTATCGAAAAGACATTAGGAAATTTTGGTATGGTTCAGTTACAGGGTGATTATTCGGGTACTGCTTTTAGTGAAGTAGTTGATACCTCTATTGCAGTATCTGAACAGGAAACTTTAAAGTCTAATATGAGTACACTGAAAGGTGCAAAGAAAGTAATTTTCTTTACCAACTATCAACAGGGTACTTCAAATTATGCTCAGTTGAAAACTAGAGAATTATTCCAGAATTCAGATAAGAGTATTGTAGAGGCAAACGTACAGTATCAGCTGATTAAGAAGTCAGGCTCATGGCTTGTAACATCATATAATGTTTTGGGTAGTGTGAAACTAGATAGTACCACACTTACAACGGTAGGTGCGATGTATGTAATAGAACCTACGAAGATTGCATCTTACAACTCTCAGGTAGTAGTTAAATCTAAAGAAAACAACTCTAGTAAATCAAATTCTGATTCTGATAGAGCTTATGTAATTGAGCATACAGAATATACCCCTCATGGTAGAGATGTATCAACAAATACAGGTTTGGTACTTTTCGAGGCATCTACTCTTACTGATGATGATTTGACGGGCATATACAACACCTACATTAAAGGGTATGACTCTTGGGATTCATTCAAGCAGGCTCTAGAAGATACAGGGTATATGGATACCTATAAGGAATGTGTAGCATATATTCTCAATACTACAAATTCTCGTTATTCAGATACACTTGAATCCGATGCAGCTAGAGAAAAGGTCAATAACCTGCTTAAAGCAGTAGATACAAAAGATGATAAGCTAAATAAAACTTTGAGCGACTTACAGTCAGCCATTGGTACAAAGGAGTAAGCATATGAAGATAACAGAGATTAAAATTAACTTGGTAAAACCAAGTACATCCCTGCTAGGGTATGCCACGGTAGTAGTAGATGATGCTATTGTAATCCGAGGTATAAAAATCCTAAATGGCAATCAGGGTATCTTCATCGCTTTTCCAAATAAAGGTTGCGAAGGCAAGGGTAGAGACCGCAAATACCTCGATATAGTCCATCCAAAAGATAATAAGTCTAGGGAGGAGATAACAGAAAAGGTACTAGAGGCGTACAGAAAAGCATCATATAGATAATTAATTTAGGAGATGGTTTATATTTAAAACCATCTCCTATTTACTTTTTTGGAGTTTTGTGTTATAATAAGTTATGTTAAAAGGGGTATTTTTACTCTTTAGTTGTAAATTTTGTGGAGGTACTATATGAAACGTATTTCTTGGAACGAATTCAAAGCCATGTGCCAAAAGTCAAAGGATATAGTTGGGTATGTAGTCTACAAGGCTAGTAATTGGTCTGAAAACTACACAGAGAAAGAACGCACATATAAGGTATCTGCGGACAATAAGTATTTTGACAGTTCAAAACTTTGTAACAGTCTGTTTGGAGACTGCCTTGACGGTAAAGATTTAGGTGTTCGTCTTGATTATTATAATTGGGATGTTGACTATGTGAATGTAGAGGAGAGGTATTTTGAGTAAACGAAAAGTAGTAACTTATTATAATGGCAGATACAAGGGTAGTCTAGACGAGAATACGTGTAATATTTTAGAGAGTTTGATTTCTGCCGAGGCTGAAAATTCTGAAATTACAGACTTGCGTAATGTTATTTATGATTATGATAAATCAACAGTTGCAAACATCATAGCAGGTCGAAGTTCCTATGTAATACCTAATGATTGTAAGCACATCGGTACTTTACGACCAGAGCAGACCATAGGTGTAGGGTATCTGTATGCCGTAAAGAATTGTATTTTAGGTGACTCCGTAGGTTTGGGTAAAACTGTTGAGGTAGCAGGCTTATACAATTTGTTAAATGTAGAGCGAGTAAAACAGGGTAAAAGACCAGTTCGTGCTTTAGTACTAACAGAGAAAACTCTAGCAAGCCAGTTGCGTGAAGAGCTAGTTAAGTTTACAGGAGATTTCTTTGAGTTAATACCTACAGGAACTGTAAAGGATATTAAGGGGTTTACAACTAATTACCCAATAGATATGCCTATGTATACAAGTGTAGTGGGTACTCATGCTCTGTTTACCACAGCAGGCTTTATTGCTTGGCTAGAGCAGTATAGAAACATTATGGGTAAGTTTCCATTTGATATGCTAGTTGTAGATGAATCAGCACCACTTGGTGGTAAGCAAACCAATAATATTATTCAGGGGTATAAGTCTATTGCAAAATACTTTGAGCGTATTATTTTTTTGAACGCAACTCCTTTTGATACAAAGTTGGAGATATTTTACAATCAGTTGAATCTTTTAGACCCAAGTTTCCTACCAACAAAGACTGAATTTAACGAGCATTTTTGTGAAATGCGTTGGATGGGTTCTTATAATATGCCAACAGGCAAATACAAGAATCAGGAAGAATTCAAAAAGCTAATCAAATACAGGTATCTAGCAAGAACTCGTAAAGATAGAGGTGCAGTTATGGAAAACTGCGACGGTAGGGTAATTTATAGCCAGCTATCAGTTGCACAGAAAAGATTGCTACCTTTAACTCAAATGCCACAGTTAGTATATGATTGTCCTACATATCTAGATGAGGATATTGAATTTAACGAGGAGAATGTACCAAAGTTAGCATCTCTGAGGTCTTTGCTTGAAAATGAATGTGAAGACGCAGACAGTATCTTGATGTTTGTATATTATAAGGAAACGCAGAAGTTGTTGTACGAATGGCTAACGCAACAAGGGTATTCAGCAGAAGTATTAAATGGAGAGTCATCTACTTTTGAACGTGCAAATGTGGTAAATGGTTTCAAGAACGGTGCTTTTCGTATTCTGATTACAAATGTACAGAAAGGTTTGAATTTTGGTGACTGTAATTACTGTATCTTCTACAGTTTTGACGCAAACCCTAGTAGAATGATTCAGTTTGAGGGTAGAACAACTCGTAGTTTTGATATTGTAAATAAAAACGTATATCTACTCTGCTCCAAGGGTAGAGAAGAAAAACGATTAAAGCAGGTAGTACGTGAACGTGCAAAGGCTACATCTGATATGACGAATACTGATTTGTCTGTTATTATGAGTATTTTGCTTGCGGAGAACGAACATTTTTTAGAGGAGAAAGATTGATATAATGAGACCGTCTAGTACATTCACACTAACAAAGACATTCAAGTGCAACAAAAGGGCAATAAATTATAAAACCTTTGTTGCAGACCCATATCTAGTTTTTACTGTAAAGACGAAAGATTTAACTGAAGATTTACAGAATTTCTTATCAGACCTTGAAAGGAGAAATAATAATGAAGGGTTATGAGTTTAGTGATAGCAGTAGACTATCGTTTAAAGGTTGCCCGAATCAATGCTATGCAGGTAAATATCCAGACCCATACAAGCGTAAGTACGTTGAGTGTGAATATTGTGCTAACATACGCAAGAAGTTACTTTTAAACGATGAGGATGTTGAGTACAAAGACTTAGACGAAATAC